>Ga0310810_10000192_pt1 | contig 62173 bp, 50 predicted proteins | sample NCmetagenome_FD_207641 | JGI IMG/M metagenome (GOLD analysis project Ga0310810, IMG submission 207641) | Soil microbial communities from experimental microcosm in Duke University, North Carolina, United States - NC | ecosystem: Engineered > Artificial ecosystem > Soil microcosm > Unclassified ...
GGCGACTGACACTAATCACTAGCCACGGCTCTAGGGATGGAACCTGAACTCCACATCCTCTGTAGATTCGTGGTCGGCTTTCTCCCACTTCCATTCCTGCACCGCGCGCTGCGCCGACTGCACGAGCAGCGGATTTCCACCCTTGACCTCAATAGACTTGACCGAGCCATTCGCGAGCACGAGCGCCGCCAGTTTGACTGTCCCGGTCAGATTCATGCTGCGGGCGATATCAGGATATTTGGGAACGACCTTGGCCACTACCTTCCGCGAGCCAGTGATTTCATCATCTTGGGCCGAGGCACGCCCAATCTGGAACGCGGAAATAACCAGTGCCAAAAGTACCAGGAGAAAAGGGAAACGTTTCATAATGTTTACAAAGTAAACACTAGTCGCAGGGGCGACAAATTACGTCAGTAGCGTGGAGGTGGGAACGAAAGTAACCCGGCTCAGTGGCCCTCATCTTCCAGAAACTTCTCGACTTCGAGCGCCGCCATACAGCCGGAACCGGCTGCCGTAATCGCCTGACGGTAACGGCGGTCCTGCACGTCTCCGCAGGCAAACACTCCCGGCACTCGCGTGAAAACAAAGTCCTTAGTCTTCAGATAGCCGTCCTGGTCCGTATCCAGCTGGCCTTCGAAAATCTTCGCGTTAGGAACGTGGCCAATTCCGAGAAACATCGCGCTGGTAGGAAAATCCCACGTCTTGCCGTTGTTGGCGTGCCGCAACTTGAGTCCGGTCACTTCTTTCTGGGATGCGTCATAGACATCTTCCACGATCGTGTTGGTGAGGAACTTGATCTTCTCGTTTTTCTGCGCGCGATCAAGCATGATCTTGGACGCACGGAATTCGTTGCGGCGGTGAATGATCGTGACCTTGGTTGCGAAGCGGCTGAGAAACAACGCCTCTTCCATGGCCGAGTCGCCGCCGCCAATGACCGTAATTTCTTTTCCTGAAAAAAAGAACCCGTCACATGTCGCGCACGAAGAAACCCCATGACCGATCAGGGCTTTTTCGTTCGGCAATCCCAGCCATCGTGCCGAGGCTCCGCTGGCGATAATCAGTGTTTGCGTCTGGATTTCATCCTTGCCAACTTGCAATTTAAACGGGCGCTTACTGAGGTCCGCAGCCGTCACGTGCGCCAGTTTGTACTCCGCACCGAAGCGTTCCGCCTGGCGGCGCATGTTGGCGATCAGTTCCGGCCCCTGAATGCCCTCGGGGAACCCTGGAAAGTTTTCCACCAAGGTTGTCAGCGAAAGCTGACCGCCCGGCTCATGTCCCTCAAGTACCAGCGGCTTCAGGTTCGCGCGGGCCGTGTACAAGGCAGCGGTATGTCCCGCGCAACCAGATCCGAGAACTACGACATTCCGCGTTTCCATGGAGTTTGTTAGATTACAAAATTTGGTTTCGGTTTCAAACCGGAGCAGCTCACGGTTTCTGCCCACTGGCGGGCGTCTGTCGATGTTTTGCGCCGCTCGAGCCAATCCGCGCCAACTCTTCTGGTATCAATCTTCTAGCGCCCAGCAGATCACGATACGCCGACATCAGCGAAGACGCGGACGTAAACAACGGCTCATACGCGCTCTGGTCAGGAGTTGCGCCTTCTACCCCCGCCTGGCAGCGCGACAAAACCACCGACGATTTCCCGAAACGCTCCAGCTTGATGCGGCTGGCTGGCGTTGTGGAACTCAGCATGGTCGCAGCCGGCGTTACCGAAGAGGCGCTATCTTCGATCGAGACCTGCATCAGATCTTTCGGATCGCGCACTCGAAAAACCAGCGTCTCCACCATCTGATGCTCATCCCGGCTGAACGAATACTGCACGTTCGAATAAGCACCGCCGGTCAGATCGTGCCTGATGCGGACGAAATCAGCGACGGCACTGGTTTTCGTCGACACAGTGGTTGCATTGGGCATGGCCAGCGGATTTGCCCCGGGATCGAGTAATGAGCGTCCGCGGTCAAGTTCGAAATCCGGGCTAAACGATGGTTTCTGCGGGACCCCTTTCAGGGCGGAAGCAATTTCTTTCTGATCGTCCACAGACGGGGTGCAGACATTGAGAACGTTAACTTTGACCTGCGGTTGCGAAGCTGGTGCTTGCGCGAAGCCGGGATAGGCAGTCGCGACCAGACAGGCAAGCACAAGATTTCTTGGGAGCACAGCGAGATTGTAGCAGGAGGCGCGTGGCGGTTGATTCAACGGCCGATCTCCACTCTTGACCCCAAGTGTTTGGGCGAACCACCTACGACGAACGACGTACGACGTTCTAGAATTACCTTATGGCAAACCTAACACTGGTCTACGGAATGCGGCTTCTCCCCGCCGATGAAGTTGCAGAAGTGGGCGATGCTACTTTGAAACTCAATAACGGACGAGAGGCCCACGTCACTATGCACGTGCTCGAGGGCAGCAAGGAGCAGATCGAGCAGCAACTGAAGTCGAGCCTTGACGCGTTCTTCGATTTCTACCCGGAAATTTGAGCGACGGCTCTTTTCACCGAGACCATCTTCCGCCACCTACCGTCTATAATTCAGCGTCATAGCATGCGCTCTCGCCTACTTCATGCACGTTTATGGCTCGAGAGGAACGGGCTTTACCCGACCGGGAAGCTGGCGTTTGTAACCCTGTATTTTTTAGGCCTGGATGTCTTCCTCTATGCTGTGGAAAAGCTGCTTGAAGCAGTTAAACCAGCTTACGCGAGTGCACTCAGCGGCTGGACTCTGTTTCTAACCTTCGTCGTTGTATTTCTCCTTTGCGTGCTGGCGGCGCGTTGGTCCGCATCACGGCTTCTCTGGAGACTCAGGAATCGACTCATTGTGACGTATGTCTTCATCGGCGTGATTCCGGCCCTGTTGCTCGTCCTGTTTGCGGGATTGGCGTTTTATCTATTTTCTGGCCAGCTCGCAACTTACATTGTGACTTCCCGCCTGGATTCAGAATTGAAAAGGCTACACGCGATGAATGAAAGCACTACGAACCAAATCGTGGCCACTTTGGATTCAAAAGGGGACACTACTAACCTTCAGAATTTGTTCCGATCCACAAACGGATCGCAACTGTATGTTTGGTCGGACTCCAACCTCTTGTTCGCGACGCCATCGAATATCACACAGATCAGCCCTCCCCCACCTGCACTCTTGAAAGCTGAGAGTGGTGCAATAGTTCGCGATGGAACAAACCTCTTCGCCCGATCTGCGACGCGAACCAGCAGCACGAGAGGGACGCTGACAGTGGTAACCAGCAAGCCGCTGGATCCCCATATGCTGGCGCCTATCTCCGAGAATCTGGGAGCTCTTACCCTTGAGCAGACAATGGGAGAAAGAGAGGCCGGCTGTGACTCCCGTACGGATACGAGCCTGAAACCGATGTTCATGGTCGGCACCGTGCCATCTAAACAGCAGATGTTGGATAAGCAGGTAGATTTCCCAACCTGCCTGTCAGTGCTGAATTGGCGCGATGGTCAGAGTTCTAACACGGCCGCAATAGACGTTCAGACTACTTATTCTGCGCTGGGGAATCATCTGTTTTCCGCGCCTGGGGCGTTTGCTGCCTCGATCGAATTTTTTCTCATCATTGTGGCGGCTGTGCTGGGAGCAATAGTAGTAGCAGCCTTATACATCGGAACGCGGCTCACCCGCTCGATCACTGGCGTTGTCGCCAACATCTATCTCGCCACCACCCACATCAATCGAGGAGACTTCAGCCACCGCATCCCCATCCGCTCTAAAGATCAACTCGCAGCCCTTGCCGGTTCGTTCAACATGATGACCGAATCGATCGAGAAGTTGATTCTCGAGCAGGAGGAAAAACAGCGGCTGCAGAACGAGATCAATATCGCGCAGGAAGTCCAGGCGCAGCTGTTCCCGCAGCACATTACGCAACTTCCAAGCCTTGAGGTGCACGGCTTTTGCCGGCCGGCACGCAGCGTCAGTGGCGACTACTATGACTTCGTCCCGCTCGGCCACGAAAGCGTGATGCTCGCCGTGGGCGACGTAAGCGGCAAGGGGATTTCCGCGGCTTTACTGATGGCGACCATTCACTCCGCAGTGCGCGCCTATTCCATGGAGGGTATCCCGGCGCTGCGGCAGGTGCAGATCGTAGCTGGAGGGCCGAGGCTGGTTGAACAATACGATACAGTCCTTCCTGGCGCCGAAGTTTCGCCCGGCACACTGCTTTCATTGCTCAATCACCAACTCGTTCATACCACGCCGATGGAGAAATACGCCACCATGTTTCTCGGGCTCTATGACGGCCGCGGGCGCAGCCTGACTTACAGCAATGCGGGACATCTGCCTCCACTGCTTCTCTCTGAAAGCGGCAACATTCGCAGGCTGGAATGCGGCGGAACCGTAGTCGGCCTTTTCGACAACCTGAGCTTCGACGAAGCCACTGTTCATCTTCGACCGGGCGAAATATTCCTCGCTTACAGCGACGGTGTGACCGAGCCGGAAAATGATTTCGGAGAATTTGGCGAGCAGCGACTAATTGAGCTAGTCCACGAAAATCGTGACCTTTCGCTGGAGCGAATTAGCGAGATCGTGACCGCGGCGGTGGATGACTGGATTGGCGGCGCGGAACAACCAGACGACGTAACTCTGGTTCTTGCCCGCGCCCGTTAAATACAAGATTATGATGGGACAAGCGATCCGCCTGTATGGGAACCAATGAACGGTCGGGTGCGTGGTTCGAGGACGCATGGGAATTTCGGGAGGAAACCCTTTACTGCTCATTGTTTGGTGATGTTGGGCCCGGAATTTATGCACTCGATACAGAACTCTTTACGACGCAATTCCGGCAGGCATCAATTGACCCACGTTGGGTCACTCATGGCGTCTTTGAGTCGCATCCAACAGCGACGAGAAGAACCTGGGTCTACGTTTCATCGGGACTCTCTAACGCATGGGACGCCGATTCACCCAATCCCAATGACACCTCAGGTCTCGGATGTGAGTTCATTCTTGAATGCCCATCCCAATCGCAGTGGGCCTTGGTTCTGCTGCGCAGTATGGTAGCGTTTCAAATCCTTCTCGCGGCGGGGCGGTTTCCGGGCAAAGGCCCTCTTCAGACATGGGACCGCGTCCCTCTCCGCGCTCCGATAGATGGGGCCTCCTCGGCACTGGACTGGCTTTTACTTGCGCCCTCTTCAAATTTTGGAGAAATTCAGCAACTGCCGTCTGGCCAATTTATTTTCCTGCAATTTATCGGCATTACGAAGAGGGAAGCGGCCTATGCGCGAAAAAATGGTAGTGACACGCTACTCCAATTACTTCGAGAAAGAGGTGCCGCACCAGTGACGGATCCTCGTCGGCAGGAAATCCTGCACCACTGACACATTGAGGAATAGCTCTACTTGCCCTTCGGCAGAACCTCTACCGTCCCCACAACCTTCTGCCCCGCTGCCATGCCGCCGACAACAATCAGATCATCCGATGTCACCGCCAGCCCGTGATGGTCCATGGTCGCATTAGGTGAGTTTTGCTGGATCGTCTCCCATGCGTTCGCCTTCAGGTTATAGGCGAAGGCGATGTACGAGGGTTCCGCTGGCTGGCCATCGAGGCCAACGCCATCAAACTCATAAATCTTGTCGGTCCCGCCGGCGAAGTAAACTCTCTGATCCTTGTCAGAAGAGCCTGCCGCAACCCTGTATCGCGCAGTCGAAGGTGGTGGCGGCAACTTGCTCCACTCGATTTTCTTCGGATCTTTGCGATCAATCTTACCGATCCAGGCCTCATCCGAAATTGCGAATGCCGGTTTGCCCGAAGTTTTCACGGCGCCACCGATGTAAACGATGCTGTCGTTCACCACCGCGCCTGCGTGTCCAAAAACTGGGGCGCCGGGAGATTGGGTTGCCGTGCTCCACTTGTCAGTGAGCGTGTCGTAGATCTGTACCTGGTTGGTGGGCCCGGCCTTAGTAAATCCCCCGACCACGTAGATGTACCGGTCGCGATACTCTCCAGCGACGGCATCCCGCACTGCGACCGGAAGCTCGGCGCCGCGATACCAGCGCAAAGCGAGCGGCTCGTAGATGGCAACGTCAGAGATGATTGTTTGCCCGGTGGTCGAATCCGGCACATATCCGCCAAGGAGAAAGACCTGTTCCTTCACCCCAACCGCAACTGCTCCGAGCCGCCCCGACCCCGGCACGGGCTTGATGGCTGTCCATTTGTTGTACTTCACGTTGAGAGCGTAGGCGGCATTGGTCACGGCGCTCCAGTTCTTCTTCGCGCCCATGCCAGTCATGGAATACACCAGAAACTGACCACTTACCTTCAGCCCCACCACCGCGTTGTTCGAGGTTGCCACCGGAAGCGGCTCCAGCTGCTCGTCGGCAGCGATCGCGCAGGTGATGAACAAAGCTAACGAGGCTATCGGAATTAGGATTGTCCTCATTGAGTACAAAAATACCACGGTCACGCGCGTGCTGTTCTCGCATGTAGCAAGATTGGTCCCGGCCAATGCATCCGCGTTTTTCTTTGACAAGCAGCCATTTCCATCTGCCAGACCCATCAATATCGCTTTGTTATAATCACCTCGGTCGTTCCCTTTGCGGCGGAGTCGGCCGCCCGAGTTAAATGGCGCTATCGTCTAGGGGTTAGGACGGAAGATTCTCAATCTTCAAACCCGGGTTCGATTCCCGGTAGCGCTACCAACACTCCGAAATGCTTCTCCACATTCTGCGGCTGCTGGCCTCTCCTTCCACCCCGTTCATCCTTACTTCGTATAAACCCCATGTTCCTTGCTGAATCATTGCGACTCGTGGTGAACGAAGACTGCCGTGCCTATGGACCTTCCAGATACACGCGGCCGGCAATATGCAACTCTGGAATTACGAATTCGGAAAAGGAATCGTGATTGGTGGGGGGCAGGGTTTGGCAACATCCATGCTCGGGTGTCTCGTAACGGATGGAGGTGAACGACCCCTTGACCTGCACCTGGACACGGATCGGATCGGTAGAATAGTTCACCAGCTCAATTGATCTTAGTGAGCCGCTGCGATCTTTGTAAGGCACGGCGATGGTTGTGAGTCCGTTCCATAGACTCAGCAGTGAATTATTTTTGCCCATGAGTCGGCGAATGTCCTGCGCGAAGGCTTCTGGGTCGCTCACTGGCTCTGAGAATTCGAGTATGGTTCCGGTTCCCACCGAATACGATCGCGTTTCTTCGTTTACTTGTGTCGGTTGATTACTGTGCCATGGATAGGTGGTGCCGTGCGAATCCACCAGCACCACCGTCTTGCCGCCAGCTGCCAAATCGGCAATTTGTTCAGCCGCTTGCTTATCAGGTTTTGCGAACACAATTACCAAATTGAAGCCTTCCCGAGCGATCGCATTTAAATCCGCAGCGAGAAACACCTGGAATGGAATATTGTGGCGGGCCAGCAGATTGAGAGTCTCGTCACTTGTGTCGAAGCCGCCGACAACAACTGCCACATTGGTGGCCGATTGCGTGCCTTCCTGACTAATACCGGAATAGAAACTCAGTGTTGATTGAACTTGACTCCATTGGGCCAAAGCCTCCGGGGCATTTTGACTCAGCGACTTCTGCAAACGCCTGTCTAGTCGCAAAACCAGATCCGCATGAAATGCTCCCGCCTCGGCCACCGCAAGCGACAAATCCGATGCGGTAATGATTCTCTGCTGCCCTTGGTCAGGAGTGATCCACGCAAAGGTGTAGAGCGGAGGCTGGGTCTGTTCTCTCCGCTGTTCGACTCGAATTGCAGCAAGATTGGTATCGATCCACGGTTGCGCAGTGGGGCTGGAAACCTCAAGAACCGAATCGTTTTTTATGACGATGCTGCCCCGCATTTGAGGCTGCTTACCAACTAGCCCGAGCACCAGGAATTGAAGTTTTGGATAAGCCGATCGTAAATGTGAAACCGCTGCTTGTGTTCGCGTGCGCTGGGATTCAGAGACGTTGATGATGATGCCCGTCCACCCGGATTTTGCGCCCTGTTCTGCGGCAGCGGCCACCTGCGCCAAAGGAGCTTCGACATACACGCGATATCCCTGCTTGCGAGCGTTTGCCATTAAAGAAGCAGGAACGCGCGAGTTCCAGGAGAAGACCACGTCGCTGACCCCCAGCGAACTCACCGGAGGTAACGGGGCATTGCTCCATCCCAGGAACACGCGGCACCAAAGAGGTGAAGGAATGATAAGGAACAGCGAAAACGCCACAAGATTTCGGTGGTGTGTTCGCAAAGCGCGAGTCATTACAATTTTTTCCCGAAGAAGATTCGCGGCCCGTAAGGAGCCATTTCAGTTTGTGCCTTTGCTGACACCCAAATGGCTGAGACATCGGGCGTGTGGCTGACTAGCGACTTCCCTTTTCCAGGCCTAAGCAGGAGCAAAGTGGTTGACAGTCCGTCCGAAAGAGTCGCCGTTGGAGCCACAACGCTCACGGCAAAGTCGGTCTTGAGAGGTTGGCCAGTCGTGGGGTCGACGATGTGACCGGCTGAGTCGCGCCACAACAAAGAAATTGGCGACTGTTCAGATGTGGAAACACTCTGGTTTTTGAGCATGACATACGGATCCACTTTGTGAGAGGGATCCCGCAGGTGCACAAGCCAACCTGTCTTTCCCGGAGGCGAACCCATCGCAAAAATCGTGCTTCCGCCCGCATTGATGAATGCGTTATAGATGCCAAGTGAATGAAGCACCGAAACAGCACGATCGACTGCAAAACCCTTTCCGATAGCACCCAAGTCCAACTGGAGACAGGCGGATTGCAAGGTAATTTGATCGGGTGGAGTTAATACGATCTGCTCGTATCCAACGCAACTCTGAGCTTGGTGTTGCTGAGCAATCGAAGGAATAGAGTCGCCCGAGAGCGCAGCTTTCCAGAGGTTCACTAACGGCGCGACTGTAATGTCGAATTTGCCTTCTGAGAGCTTGGAAAACTGCAATGCTTGCTGGATGACACTATACAAATCCGGCGGGACGGTTTCGACATGAAAGTGTGCGGATTGGTTTAAATGACTCAACGCGCTCTCGGGACTGTAGTTGCTCATCAGACCGTCAAGCCGAACCATCTCCTGAAATGCTCTTTCGATGGCAATAGAGGCCTGTTCCGATGACCGGCTGTAAGCAGCGATCTCGAAAACGGTCCCCATAATGTACTTTTTCTTGTAGACAAGAACTTGATGGTCGGAGCTCTGCGCGCTCGAGCGGAAGCAAAGTAATAGGGTGATCAGAACTGCCATGAAGCGATTAGCGCAGCGCATAGACCTCACCGTTCAAACTGGCAACGTAAATCGAGCCTGCCGCAAGCACGGGAACCGACTGGAGTGCTCCACCCAGGCCGGCTCGCCATACGATTTTTCCGCTGCTCACATCCAGCGCAAACGTGCCACCCGCCTGGATGCAAACGACGCCATCGCCGATAACGGGCGGCGCGGTCACCACTTCACCGACTGCGGTCTTCCACCGCAAGTTTCCAGTTCGAACTTCGAAGGCATAGAGGAACCCATCCTTGCTGCCAATTACCGCAAAATCACCTGAAACCGCGGGCGAAGAAGCAATGCCTAGACCCGTTTCATACTTCCAGCGCACCTCGCCGTTAATGGCGTCCAGTCCATAGACAAAGAAGTCTTCGGAGCCGATCAGAACCAGGTTATCGCTGACGGCCGGCGACGAGTCGATTCCGTTGCCGGTAGCTTGGCTCCAGAGAATTTTGCCGGAAGCGGCTTCGAGACTGTAGATTTTGCCGTCTCCGCAGCCTACATACAACTGATGCTCCTCGGCATAAATCGTGGAATATATCCTTCCGCCAAGTTGCTGCGACCATTTCGACTGACCATGTCTGCCATCAACGGCATACACGCTGCCATCTGCACTTCCGAAAAACACACTGCCATTACGAACTACCGGCGATGACCAGACCTCACCTTGACTTGCAGCCTCCCACAAGCTTTCGCCGGAGTTCTGGTCAATGGCGTAAACCTGGCCGTCATCGCAACCGAAAAGAATCGCATTTTCAAAAAGCGAGGGTGTGGAATGGACCGGGCCCGCCGCTTTAAATTTCCATTTTGACGTTCCTGTGGCTACGTCGATCGCATGCAACATCCCGTTTACCGAGGCAACATATAAAAGACCGCCATGGAACACGGGCGCCGAACGCACAGGGCTGGCAGCACGATACTGCCAAGCGGCGTTCGCGGGTGACTGAAATCGAACTTGCGCCTGCCCTCCCCGGCGGGCATTGTCTCCCAGCAGAGTGGGCCATTCAGCAGCGGACGTGGTGCTGGTCTTTTCCGAGGTCATCATCAGCTTGAGAGGAGACGATGGTCAATTTGCTTCAACTCGGAGACACCAAGGCCCAGCTTCCCTGCCGCTGCAACGTGTCCTGGCTGACGGAAAAACAGATTTTTCGACGCATCGTGAAAGAATATCCGGCTGTCTGGCGTGATGCTTTCTGGATCGTGTTGCCACAGGGAAGGAACGCCACGTTCATGCCGCTTCTTTTCGATTGCCTCGAGTTCGATGGTGTCCATGGCGACGGGATCGGTAGCGACCAGGAGCATTCCCGTTTGATCGATAAAGTCCTGCACTTGTGTGAGCGGCCCGCCATGCCACACCTGCCTCATGCCGTCCATGATGTGCAGTACAGCTTTTGAGCGTAACGGCTCTACGGAACACATCAACCCGATCATCGGGTTGGTGAAAGAATGGGGCGCACGGTGGGTGCGAGCCACGTTGTTGAAGGTGCCGTACGCGAGATTCTTCAAAGCCCCGGTGATGCCGGCTGCGGAGTGATCCTTCATTGTCGGCACGTTGATGATCTTGGTTACTTCGTGTGCCACTACGCCAGCCATATGGGAGCGGGTTTCCCACTCGCCAAAGAAATTCGCGTCGCAATAAACCGTTGGTTCATATCCAGTTCCGCCGCCTGAAAATGCGTCTTGAATGCCCACGATCCGAACACCCGGAGGCAGCAGCGCCTGGTAGCTGGCAATATCGATCTCATACGAATAACGGTCATAAACCACAATGTTTCTGGCCGGTACTCCGAGCGATTGAACCGAAGCAATTATTTCTCGAATGATTTCCGGCGAAGAGCAACAAGCGGGCGCCCCAGACGGGTTGATTTTGATACCCACAACATCTGTGGTTGCGATGAATTTCGCCCACGCGTCTCGTGCGGAAGTCTCTCCCGTCAGTTCCTTCATGGCCCGCTCGAGCATGCGTCGAACGAGCGGCTGCGAAACACGATTCCTTGCGATTGCATTCCGGTCACGCGCCTCAATGACCCGCCCCGGAAACAGTCCGGGCATCCCGAGAGAGGATGGCTTGTAATCCGGCAGGCCGTGCAGATCGATGGCAGGCAGAGCAGGAGCAACCCCTTCTGCCCGCAGCATCGGATCCAGGCCCTGCACTAGTACCGACGCGCTTCCGATGCAGCCTACCTTGACGAAAGTCCGGCGATCCATTTTCAGAGTTAAATTGCGAGTTTCAGATTAAAGCTTAAAGATGCCGACCAGATTACGCCAGCCCGACCTGCAATTACAACTTGAACGAACGGCGACTCGTTTTTGCGTGATGACAATCCGGCTTTGAGTCGATACACTTTCGCTTCGATCCGAAAGAGGTGTTATGCAGAACTGGATGAAGGCATTCATCGCAATCGTCGCCATAGGATTCTGTCACGCCATAATCGCTCAGACCCCGCCTCGATACGACCTGCTGTTGAAAGGCGGGCACGTGATCGATCCTGCTAATCGCATTGATGACGTCCGCGACGTCGCAGTATTCCAGGGCAAGATTGCTGCGGTCGAAAAAAACATTCCTGCCGATCAGGCCGGGAAGGTTGTGGATGTCTCGAAGTTCTACGTCACTCCCGGCCTCATTGACATCCATTACCACATTGGCCATGGCGGAGCACCGTTGGACTGGTTCACTCCCGAAGCGCGGGCGCATGCGGCTCCATTGGGGATTCTTGCAGACATCGCGCTGCAGTCTGGAGTCACCACGGTTGTGGATGCAGGCACGGCTGGCGCGGAAACGTTTCTTCAGGAAAAGGAGGAAGGCATCGACCATGCCAGAGTGCGGGTGCTGGCTTTTCTGAATATCGTGGCCAATGGTATGAACGGCGGCCTTGAAGGAAGCCTTGACGAGATGGATCCAAAACTCTGCGCTGCAACGATCAAGAAATATCCCGACCTCATCGTAGGAGTAAAAACAGCGCATTATTGGACAAAAGAACCGTGGGACGCGGAGCACGTGCCCTGGGCAGCCGTGGATCGCGCCATTGAATGCGCAACCCTGGCTGGCGTTCCCGTCATGTATGACTTTTGGCCTCGTCCGGACCGGACTTACGAGGATCTGATTCTTAAGAAGATGCGGCCCGGCGACATTCACACCCACGTCTTTGCGCAGCAATTCCCGATTATTCTTGGTGACAGCAAGATAAATCCGGCTCTCACGGAAGCGCGAGCACGCGGCGTGATCTTCGATGTGGGGCATGGGTCCGGCAGTTTCTGGTTTCGCAATGCGGTCCCTGCCGTGAAACAGGGCTTTATTCCTGACTCTATGTCCACCGATTTGCACACGGGAAATTACAACGTGGTCAGCATGACCAACGTGATGTCAAAATTCCTTGCTATGGGTGTGCCTCTCGACGACATCATTCGGCGATCGACGGTCAATCCGGCTGCTGAGATTCACAGGCCGGAGTTGGGAACGCTATCGGTCGGCAAAGACGCCGATATCGCTGTGCTCGAACTGGCGAAGGGCCATTTCGGCTATATCGACTGCGGAGTTGCACGGATGGAGGGAAACGTCAACCTGACAGCTCGTATGACCATCCGCGCCGGACGCATCTCGTATGATCCTGCTGGCCTCAGTATGGTGGAGTGGGAGAAGGCCCGGCCGCAATATTTCACGAATCCCGACAAGGGCGATTCCCTGCCTGCGCGGGCCGATGATTATCCGCGAGATTGAGTTCCCAAGAGTTTAATCAGGTTCGCGGGAGATAAAACGATGACACCGATTAATCGGCGAAAACTTTTGTACAAGAGCGCGCAAGCCTTTGCGGCCGGAGGAACTGCGCTGGCCCTGGTTCCAGCGATAAAAACAGGAGCGTCTGCTACGGAGAAGATCGCGACAGGCGTCGATTACTACGAAAAATTGGGCGTCAGACCACTGATCAATGCCGCGGGCACCTACACGGCGCTTTCGGCGTCGACCATGCCCGATGAGGTACAGGCCGCCGTCGCGCTGGCGGCTAAGAGGCCCGTCAATCTCACTGAACTGCTCGATGCTTCGGGCGCGTATCTCGCTAAGCAATTGCGTTGCGAAGCCGCTCTGGTCACCTCCGGGGCTGCCGCCGCTCTGGTTGTGGGCACGGCAGCTTGCGTCACGATGGGAAATGATCAAGCGATTTTAGGAATTCCAAGTGACATGGCCGGCCTGAAGAACGAGGTCATCGTCCAGAAATCTCATCGTTACGGTTACGACCATGCTCTGCGCAATTGCGGCATTCGGTTTGTCGAGGTTGAGACGATTGAAGATTACGAAAAAGCCTTCAACGAGCACACTGTCATGGCCCACTTTTTCAACGCAGGCACTGGCAAAATCAGCCGCGAAGATTGGGTGCGAGTTGCACATCAGCATCGAGTGCACTGTTTCAACGATGCTGCTGCGGACGTCCCACCTATCTCGAACCTATGGAAATATACGGAGATGGGCTTCGATCTCGTGACGTTCTCCGGCGGGAAGGGACTGCGTGGACCGCAGTGCAGTGGTCTTCTTCTAGGTAGAAAAGATCTGATCGACGCGGCAAAGAAGAACAACTCGCCAAACTCGAACACTGTGGGGCGCGGATTGAAAGTGGCGAAGGAGGAGATCATAGGCCTAGTCGCCGCTGTTGATTGGTTTTTAAAACAGGACGACACAGCAATGGAAGCTGAGTACCGGCGGAGGGCTGATTTGATCGCGAAAGAACTGCGCTCGATTCCGACGGTGCAGACGCAGATTTTCGTTCCGGAAGTAGCCAATCATGTTCCGCACCTGCTCATCACTTACGACCAGAACCGGTTGAAGATCACAGGTGCGGAAGTCATGCAGAAAATGCGGCAGGGTGACCCGCGCATCGAGCTCAATCCCTCCACCGGAGGTTCACCTGCGAGTGCGGGATTGCCGGGCGGGCCCAATACCATAGTTGTGGGTGTCTGGATGTTGCAGCCTGGAGAAGAAAAGATCGTTGCCAGACGATTGAGAGAATTGCTGAAAACAGCAGCCAATGCTTAGTCAAATGAAGGCTTGACTATCCTTTCCGACATCATTGGTAAATTAACAAACCGCTTCTCTAACCTTCTTGACAACCTTGCGCCGCGGTAGCAGAATCCTAATAGGCGAATAAAAAGCGAATCTACTTGATTCGCATTCCGGCAGACCAGCCCCGATCTTTCTCTGCCGCGAGGTTTCCATGTCCACGCTTGCGACTACTACCGGACCTTCGTCGTATTTGGCTGCGATCACTGATGGGAAACAGGTGCCCCACTTATCGCCGCTTTTGCGAGAAGTGGGCGTTTCCCGAAGAGACGCTGCTCTCAAGCACATCTCCCAATCCGAGCGCCTGACCGGCGTACGTCCCGCATCGCAGCTTGAGGTACGCCCCAGGCCGGAGATGATCTCGAGCGGGATTCCCGAACTCGATGCTTTGACCGGCGGCATTCCGCGCGGGTGTTTGACGGAGATATGCGGTCCGCCCTCATCCGGAAAAACCAGCGTGCTGCTGGCCACATTAGCGGCAGCCACGCAGCGCGGAGAATCCTGCGTTCTGATCGATGCCAGCGACAGCTTTGATCCGAGTTCGGGAGCAAGTGCCCGGATGGACTTCAGCAGGTTGCTTTGGGTGAGGTGCGGAAAATCGTCGTTGGTCGTTGGTCGTTCGTCGTTGGCAAAGTCAAAAGCCCCACCCTCCGCAAAAAGCGTGGAAGGGTGGAGCAACCCGGTTTATAGTTCTTTGGCGAACGACCAACGACCAACGACCAACGACTCTAAACGATTTTGTAGAGTTTACGAACACCGCCTCGAACAGGTCCTCAAATCCACCGATCTCATCCTGCAAAGCGGCGGCTTCGGCTTGGTTGTGCTCGATCTCGCCGGAATTCCCGAGAAATTCGTGCGCCGCATTCCGCTCGCATCGTGGTTCCGCTTCCAGCGCGCGGTCGAACACACGAAAACCGCTTTGCTGTTGATCAGCGAAATTTTATGCGCGCAAACCTGCGCTGCCGTGGTGGTGAAAGTGCGGAATCAGGCCTCAGTCTTCCGGCGTCAGCCATCAGGAAAACCATCGCACGCAGAAGTTTTAAAAGAATTGCAAATCGAAGGAGAAGTCGTCCGTTCTCGATTGGAGCGCAAGCCTGTGCAATCGGTGAAAACGATTTTCACTACACAAGCCGTGCGCGCCGGATAGCCCTGTGAACCTCCGTGGCCTCGGTGGTGGATTTTGATCTCCATAAATAACCACAGAACGCAGAGGAACACCCACAGAGGTCTGAGGATCAGAGGAGTCCAGTCGCAATGATCGTTGGCTGATTTGTGTTTTGCCAACAGCCAAGAGCCAACAGCCAACAGCGGTTTTCCCATGCCTTTCGCCTGCATCTTCGTTCCTGATTTTTCACTGCAGGCGATCTTGCGTGCTGAGCCGAGTCTACGCTCACAAGCTGTGGCCGTTCTCGAAGGCAAACCGCCTCTCGAAAAGATTCTGGTGGCAAATGAACACGCTCGCACTGCCGGTGTTCTGCCTGGCATGACCAAACTACAAATTGAGGGCTCAACCGAAATCGCGCTTCGCGACCGCTCGGAATTTCAGGAATCGGCTACGCACCAGGCTTTGCTCGATTGCGCCCAGGCCTTTTCCCCGCAAATCGAAGACTCCGCTCGAGACACGATCCTGCTTGATCTTTCGGGGCTCGACAAACTGTTTGGCACCTTGCCTAAGATCGCCCATGACATTTTCCGTCGTGCTCACGAAATGGGGCTGGAGGTAAATGTTGCCGTGGCGGGCACGCTCACGAGCGCCGTGCTGGCAGCAAATGGATTCGTGGGCGTTACCGTAATTCCCGAAGGAAGAGCAGCAGAAGTCCTGGGTGGACTCCCCATTGAAGTGCTGTTTGCTGCGAACGCCGCAGTTGAAGGTCCACTCAATTCAAAGCAGTTGTACTCCTCCGTGCCTCCGTGTTTCCGTGGTGAAGAAATTCTGGAAACGTTCCACAGTTGGGGAATTCGAAAATTTCGCGATCTCGCCGCCCTTCCGGAAAATGCTTTAAGTGAACGACTGGGGCAACGTGGGCTCGAACTTCAACGTAAAGCATGCGGCAAAAGCGAGCGCATGCTGGTTCCCTGTGACTCGCCGCTCGTTTTCGAAGAAGCAATCGAACTGGACTTCCCATTGGTGCTGCTGGAGCCGCTTGCATTTCTGCTCAATCAGATGCTCGAGCAACTCTGCATGCGCCTGCAGTCGCGATCGTTGGCGGCGCAGGAAATTCATTTGCGATTGACGCTCGAGAACGGACGGCAAGACTCCGAAAGCACGTTTCAACGCATTATTCATCTGCCTGTGCCGCTGCTCAGCGCAAAAACTTTTCTCAAGCTCCTGCAATTGGATTTGAAAGCGCATTCTCCCGGCGCTCCTGTCAAACAAATTCATCTGCGGATCGCACCTGCCAAGCCGCGCACAGGGCAGAACGGCCTCTTTATACCCTGTTCGCCGGAACCGGAAAAACTGGAACTGACGCTGGCAAGGATTTCCGCAGTCGTTGGCGAAGGATGCGTGGGATCGCCGCAGTTGCTGGACACGCACCGGCCACAGGGGTTCGAGATGCAGGGGTTTGTCCCAATGGATTCCGCGCTGGCGAAAATAAATTCACGGAACGGAAACGGCCTCACCGAAAACCTTGTTACCGCGTTGCGAATTTTCCGTCCCCCGATTTTTGTTACCGTCACACATCAGAACGGGAACCCTTCTCACGTTTCATCGCAGCAGCGAAACCGCATTTCCGCCGATGTGCTCTGGGCTGCCGGGCCCTGGCGCTGCTCCGGTGACTGGTGGGAGCAGGACGCCTGGGTGCGCGACGAATGGGACATCGCAGTGCAGGGAAAAACCGGAATCGTGCTCTATCGTCTGGTTCACGACATGCTTACCGGGAGATGGATGCTGGAAGGGAGCTATGACTGAAGGAATCGGATGATCGGGCCATCGGGCCATCGGACCATCGGATGATCTGCCACGCATGGTTTTAAAAATCACCTAATCACCCGATGACCAGATCGCCCGATGTACGTTGAACTCCACTCCCGCTCCGCTTTCAGCTTCCTCGAAGGCTCTTCACTTCCGGAAAGCCTGATTGCGCGCTGCGGCGAATTGCAGATGCCTGCCATGGCGCTGCTCGACCGCGATGGTGTCTATGGCGCGCCACGCTTTCACATGGCAGCAAAGAAAGCGAAGCTCAAGGCGCACATCGGCGCGGAGGTCACATGCGATTTTTCTCGTAGAGACGTTGCTTGCAACGTCTCTGCCGACAGCGCCGCAGACTTTGCCACGCCACGCAAGACGTTGCAAGCAACGTCTCTACAGACTGGTTCGGGAAACTTCCGTCTGCCTCTCCTCATCTCGTCCCGCACTGGCTACCAAAACCTCTGCCGCCTGATCACCAAAATGAAGCTGCGATCCAAAAAGGATGAAGGCACTGTTTTCGCCCACGAACTCGAAGAACATCCAGAGGGATTGATCTGCCTCACCGGCGGAGACGATGGCCAACTAGCCCAAGTATTAAGAAATGACGGCATGGACGCGGCGCGAGATTCTGTCGAACGCCTCACCCAAATTTTCGGGAAGCAAAATGTTTACGTCGAGCTTCAGCGCCATCACCGCCGAGAGCAGGAACTGCGCAATCGTGCCGCCATCGAAATCGCGCGCTCTCTGAATCTTCCGCTGCTTGCGACCAACGGCGTCCGCTATGCCACACCGGAAGCTCGCGAACCTGCCGACGTCTTCACCGCGCTGCGCAACCATTGCACTCTCAACACGGCCGGGCGCCTGCTCACGCTCAATTCTGAGTGTCATTTGAAATCGCCCGCGGAAATGCATGCGCTCTTCGCCGACCTCCCTGAAGCCATCGCCAACACTACCGAGCTTTCTTCGCGCCTCAAATTCACACTCGAAGATCTCGGCTACGAATTTCCCAAGTATCCCGTGCCTGAAGGCAGAAGTATGATGTCTTTTCTTTGCGAACGCACCCGCGAAGGATTTCAGTCCCGCTACGGACGGTTCGATAAAGATCTGCAAGAAAAGGCGCGCGTTCAGATCGATTACGAACTCAAGCTGATCGAAAAGCTCAAACTGCCGGGATATTTTTTAATCGTCTGGGACCTGGTCCGCTACTGTCGCGAAGAAAATATCCTCGTGCAAGGCCGCGGATCAGCCGCCAACAGCGCAGTTTGCTATTCGTTGGGAATTACTGCCGTCGATCCGGTTCGCATGGAACTTCTCTTCGAACGCTTCCTCTCCGAAGAGCGCGGCGAGTGGCCCGATATCGATCTCGATCTTCCCAGCGGCGACGAACGCGAAAGAGTCATTCAGTACGTCTATCGCAAGTATGGTGAGCGCGGCGCGGCCATGACTGCGAATGTCATTACTTATCGCAGCCGCATGGCCTCGCGCGAAATCGGTAAAGTTCTCGAGTTCGACGAGGAAACTTTAGACAAACTTTCCGCCGCGGTCGCGCATTGGGAGTATCGCGACGAGCACGACACGTTTGATCATCGTTTCCGCGATGCCGGGCTCGACATCAGTCATCCGCGCATTCGCAAATATTTCGGGCTGTGCGAGGCCATTCAGGATTTGCCTCGTCACCTGGGCCAGCACTCCGGCGGCATGGTCATTTGCCAGGGGCAACTCGATTCTGTTGTTCCACTCGAACCCGCGTCCATGCCCGGCCGAGTGGTCGTGCAATGGGACAAAGAAGATTGCGCCGACCTCGGCATCATCAAAGTGGATCTGCTCGGCCTCGGCATGATGGCCGTGCTTAAAGATTCCATCAACCTCATTCGCGACCATTACGGCGAAGAAGTGGAGCTTGCGCACCTTCCCGCAGATGATTCCGAGGTCTACTCCACGCTGCAGAAGGCTGACACCGTCGGCATGTTCCAGATCGAAAGCCGCGCGCAGATGTCTTGCCTGCCACGCCTCATGCCCAAAAAGTTTTACGACATCGTGGTGCAGGTCGCGATCATTCGCCCCGGCCCGATCGTCGGGCAGATGGTCAATCCTTATTTAGAGCGGCGGCAGGGACGGCAGGCAGTCACTTACGCGCATCCCTCACTCGAACCTGTGCTCAGGCGAACTCTGGGCGTCCCACTCTTTCAAGAGCAACTTTTGAAGATGGCGATGGTGGTTGCGAATTTCAGCGGAGGAGAAGCCGAGGACCTTCGCCGTGCCATGGGATTCAAGCGCTCAGAAAAACGCATGCGCGAAATCGAATTCAAGCTTCGGGCCGGCATGACGCAGAATGGCATCTCGCAGGAGGCGCAAGAGCAAATCGTGCTGTCGATCACTTCATTTGCGCTCTACGGATTTCCCGAGTCCCACGCCGCCAGCTTCGCCCTGATCGCTTATGCCAGCGCTTATCTGAAGCAGCATTACCTTGCCGCATTCACCGCGGCCCTGTTGAACAATCAGCCCATGGGTTTTTACAGTCCGGCTACGATTGTGAAAGACGCGCAGCGCCATGGATTGAAAGTGTTGCCGATTGATGTGACGAAATCGGAGTGGGAGTGCACGATTGAAGCCATCAGCCATCAGCCGTCAGCCATCAGGGAGCACTCAGCATTCAGCACTCAGCATTCAGAAACCCTCGTCGTCCGTCGTCCGTCGTTCGTCGCTCGCGAAAATGCAGTTGTCGGTCATCGGTCGTCGGTCGTCGGCGAAAACCAAGCCCCGAAGGGGCGGCCCAGCTTAGCCCAGCGCGACAGCGTTGGCAAGGGCAAGGGAGATGATTCAAGTCCTGTAGGGGCGACCGAGCTTTCGCAACGAAACTCCGGTTTAGGCCAACGCCCCACGGGCAACGACCCACGACACTCCACCCAACGACCGACAACCAATATCCAACAACCCGCCCTCCGCCTTGGCCTGCGGTATGTAAAGGGCTTGCACGAAGAAGCCGGACGCGCCATCGCAGAACAACGAAAACAGCACCCCTTTGCTTCCATCCACGATCTCGTCGGCCGCATTCCCGAGTTGTGCAAAAACGAACTCAATACGCTCGCTGAAATCGGTGCATTTAATTCAATTTCACCACGGAGACACAGAGACACGGAGAAAACTTTGAATAGCACTATCGGGGAAAATTCAAATTACCCGATCATCCGGTCACTCGATACCCCGAATTCCTCCGTGTCTCCGTGCCTCCGTGGTGAAAAAAAGTTTCACCGCCGCGACGCTCTCTGGAACGTCTCCGCCGCGGCGAACCCCTCTGGCCCCTTACTTGGAAACATCTCGGAGATCGACTGCAAATCTCCGTTAAAAATGATGACCGACGAGGAACGCCTGGTCGCCGACTTCCGCGGCACCGGCATGACCGTCGGGCCGCATCCCATGGCCTATCACCGCGCGCGCATGAACGAACTGGGCGTACGAAAAGCCATCGAGTTAAAACATCTCTCCGGCGGCCGCAAAATCCGCATCGCGGGCGGTGTGATCGCGCGACAGCGCCCCGGCACCGCCAAAGGATTTGTTTTTCTCAGCCTGGAAGATGAAACTGGAGTTTCGAACGCGATTGTCAATCCGGATTTGTTTCAGCAGAACCGTCTGCTGCTTTCTACCGAACAATTCCTCGTGATCGAAGGCACATTGCAGAACCAGGATGGCGTTATTTCGGTGAAAGCCTCAGCTGTTTCCCCTATTCGAATCACCCGTGCGCAAACCACCTCGCACGATTTTCACTGACCAACTGCCGCAAAATCGTTTTGCTGATTACGCCGCATTGATACTGCGAATTCTTTTTGGGAAAAGAAGAAATTTTTATACCGTTTTTTACACTTCCACAGCGGTTGCGGCAGTATCATGAACCTATCCCGCCACAAAGATGTACAGCCGTTGGGTTGTTGCGTCAGTGTGTGGCCCATTCACATGAATCTAAGGAGTTGCAAGAAATGGCCAAAGCAAAAACCCCTCGCATAACCAAGCCAAGCACTGCGAAAAACGTCCTTCAGATGCCCGAAAATGGCATCAATGGAAACGGAAACGGGTTCTCGCCGGTTGAGGTTGAAAGTGAAATTCGTTTACGTGCCTATGAGATTTATGAACAGCGTGGTTCCACGCCCGGCGACGAAACTGAAGACTGGCTTTCTGCCGAGCGCGAAGTTCTGGCTCGCCACGCGCAACACAGCCGAACTGCCTGATCTGATCTTAATTTGTACTCCAATCCACCCTTCGTGCTCGCGAAGGGTGGTTCGAGTTCCGGTTCCGTTTGCTTCAGCCCTGTAATTCTGAAAAGATGAATGCTGCACATGGCTGAACTAGGCAGTTTTGTTCTTCTGCTGGCGCTTGCCCTAAGCGGATATTGCCTGCTTGCGGGATTAGCCGCCCTCGTCATTCACCATCCGGCAGCCGAAAGGCTCGGAGAGACTGCGCGCCGCGCGGGCGTCGCCACCTTTGGCGCCGTTTTTCTCGGTGCGGCCGTGTTGGTCATCGGCGCGTTTCGCAACGATTTTTCAATCGCCTACATTCTTCACCACAGTAATCGTGATCTGCCCTGGCCTTACAAGTTCGCGACCCTTTGGTCCGGACAGGAAGGTTCACTCCTGTTCTGGGCTCTGTTGCTTTCAACCTACGGATTGGTGCTGCGACTGCGGCACAAGACCGACGAACGATTGTTCGCTCACGCCTCAGTCATCATCGCCGCGGTGCAGGTTTTCTTTCTTCTGCTGTTGAACTTCGCGGCCAAGCCTTTTGCTCTGATGCAGGGGTCGATCCCTGCCGATGGCAACGGCCTCACTCCGCTGCTGCAGTATCCCGAGATGGTCATCCACCCGCCAATGCTCTATCTCGGATACGTCGGCTTCACCGTTCCCTTTGCATTCGCGCTTGCCGCTCTGATCATGAGATATCCCGGTGAAAAGTGGATCCAAATCACCCGCCGCTGGACGATGGTCACTTGGGGATTTCTTACGATTGGGGTTTTCCTGGGCATGCACTGGGCCTATAACGTTCTTGGATGGGGCGGCTATTGGGGATGGGACCCGGTCGAAAATGCGTCTGTGATGCCCTGGTTCACTGGGACTGCGTTCCTGCATTCGGTCATGATGCAGGAAAAGCGCGGCATGCTGAAAACCTGGAACATGTGGCTGATTTTCTCCACGTTCCTGCTCGCGATCTTCGGCACCTTTCTGACTCGCAGCGGCGTGGTCAACTCCGTACATGCGTTCGCGCAGTCCTCGATCGGCGACTGGTTTGTAACTTTCCTTGCGATAACTCTTGCGGTGTGCGTTTACTTCTATTGGAAGAACCGTTCGCACCTGGCGGGCGAGCACAAGCTGGAATCGCTGATTTCGCGCGAGTCGAGTTTCCTCTTCAACAACCTTCTCTTGCTACTTGCCTGCTTCACGGTTCTCTGGGGGACGCTGTTCCCGGTACTCTCCGAGTGGGTGCAGGGACACAAAGTCACAGTCGGCCCGCCGTTCTTCAACAAAGTCAGTATTCCGGTCGCGCTTCTCCTTTTGTTGTTGACCGCCCTAGGACCGCTGCTCGCCTGGCGTAAGACTTCGCTGGAAAGCTTGAAACGGAACTTTTTCTGGCCTGGTGTGGGCGCGCTGGCAATCGGCGCCATCCTGATCGCTACTCCATCCCCCTGGGGAGGCCCGTTTGGACTGCGTCCCTGGCTGGAGATCTCCTATTTCTATTCGCTGATGGCGATCATGCTGTCGGTCCTCGTTGCGCTGACCGTAATTTCTGAATTCGTCCGCGGCGGACGCGTCATATCCGGTCATACTGGCCAGGGTCTGCTCGGCTCCATGGTTCATCTTGCACACCGCAACACGCGCCGTTACGGCGGATACATCGTCCACCTCGGCGTGATCATCGTCTTTATCGGGTTTGCGGGAGCAGCATTCAACCAGGAAGCCGAAAAAGAGATGAGTTTCGGCGATCACATGAACATCGGCACCTATGACGTGGTCTGCCAGTCCTACACCCAGGAAGAGAACGCCAATTACAGCGCTGATCTGGGAATTCTTCAGGTATTCAAAGGTGGAAAGCAGATCGACACGCTCTATCCCGAGCAGCGATTCTATCCCGCAAGCGGGGAACAGCAGCACATGCCGGCCGTGCGCTCGACTTTAAAAGAGGATCTCTACCTGGTGTACGAGGGTAAGAACCCAGACACAGGACGTCCCATCATCAAAGCGCATTTGAATCCGCTGGTCTCATGGATCTGGGTCGGCGTTCTCGTGATGGTCTTCGGCACAATTATCGCGCTGGTTCCGAACGCCACTGCAGCGGTCCGTGCGGCAGTCCGCGAGAACGTGGTCACGACAGTTCGCGCACCCGCTCCGGTGGGAGCCGGAGATTGATGCGGCAGTCACCTAATAATGGGGTGCCCCACTTCTCGCCGTTTTTGCGAGAAGTGGGAACTTACCGCCGCCTTGCAACAGTCCTTATAGCTTCACTCCTCTTCCTCGGCGCCGGCGACAGCGCCCGCGTCGATCGTCTCGGCCGCGAACTTATCTGCATGTGTGGTTGTAATCAGACCCTGGCCGGATGCAATCACCTCAACTGTCCCTATCGCGGCCCCATGACCCAGCAGCTTACCGCCGCGGTTGACCGCGGCGACTCCGACAAGACCATCACTCAGTTCTTCGTCCAGACTTACGGCACACTGGTGCTCGCGGCGCCCACCAGCCGCGGTTTCGACAGCGTCGCATGGATCATGCCTTTCGTCGGGCTTTTTGCCGGCACCGCTCTAGTCGCGCTGATCGTGTGGAGTTGGAGAAAACGGCCGGCTCGAATTCACGCCAGCGTTCCATCACCCGTTCAGGGAGATGAGCTTGCCCGTTTCCGCGAGCAGGCGCGCAGGGAGGCAGGTTTATGATCTGGGCTTGCGTTCTGGTCACCGCCGCAGCGTTCTTCTATGTATTTAGTGTGCCGAACTCCGTAACTGCAGGCCCCGTCAAGACCCGTCTCAATTACCTTCGCGAGCGCAAGGAAGTCGTTTACGAAAACCTGCGCGACCTGAACTTCGACTACAAGGCCGGCAAGCTGCCCGAAGCCGACTATCAAAACATGAAGAACTCTCTGGAGGAGGAAGCGGCCGCGGTGCTCTCCGAAATCTCGCGCCTCGAATCCGGCCTTGGCGCTCCCCTTGAAAAGGCGGGCAATAGGTGAAGATGGGGTCCATACTGCGTAGTTCCATACTCACGGCGATAGTTCTGCTCTCGCTGGCGTCTCTGAGGGCCGCCACCCTCACCGGCACCGTAACCAACGGCACCAGCAACAAACCCTCCGCCGGCGACCAGGTCATCCTCATCAAGCTCGGCGCCGGCATGCAGGAAGTCGCGCACGTCAAGACCGACGCACAGGGAAAATTTACCTTCACTTTCGATGACGCTAATTCGCCACACCTGGTCCGTGTTGTCCATCAAAGCGTGACCTACCACCAGATGGCGCCTCCAGGCACGAACACGGTCTCGATTCAGGCTTACGATGTAGCAAAGAAAGTCGAAGGCGTGCATGCAGTCGCGGACTTGATGTACCTCCAGACTTCACAGGGCCAACTGGGCATCACGCGGATTTTCGCGGTGGACAACACGTCAAAGCCGCCGCGCACGCAGATGAATGACACGAATTTCGAATTTTACGCGCCGGAAAATGCGCAGATCGAAGACGCCGACGCGCGTACCGAAGGCGGCCAGCCTCTCAAAATTTCACCCACTCCGCAATGTGAAAAAGGCCGCTATGCGCTGAGTTTTCCGCTACGTCCGGGAAAAACAGAATTTCAAGTGACCTACCACCTGCCATACACAGGAAAGGCGACGATCGATCCGCACATCGTTTATCCCTTGCAGCACTTTGTTGCGATGATGCCGAAGACGATCGCCTTCGCTCCGTCGCAGAGCGGTATCTACCAGGACAAACAGCCCCCCGATCTCCCGAGTGCGATCGCCGAAGTCGCCAGCAGCCCCCAACCGGGCCAGAACCTTACCTTCGACATTTCCGGCGAGGGAGCACTGCAGGACCAATCTCAGAATGCGTCCAATCAACCCGGAGACGAAGGCAGCGCCGCAGCCGACAACCGCCCTGGCGGCGGACTCGGCCGGCCTATCGAGGCACCCGATCCGCTGGAGAAGCCCGCGATGCAAGGTCAGGGAGGAGGTCTCTCCTATCGCGTCATCACACTTGTCGGCCTTGGCGCGCTCCTCTTCGGCGGCGCAATCTGGACGATTCGCCGTTCCAGTTCTCCACGTCCGGCAATGGCAGGCGCCGGTTCAACCCCACTGCTGGATGCCCTGAAGGAAGAACTCTTTCAACTCGAAATGGAGCACAAGCAAGGCCAACTCTCGGACAAAGATTACACCTCCGCCAAGGCTGCGCTCGACCAGACCCTCGCCCGAGCCATACGCCGCAAAGGCTGAACCCCCGGCAAAAATCTGGCCACGGATTCACACGGATCAGCACGGATCAAAAAGCAATGTGAAAATGAAATCCGTGAAAATCGGTGTTGATCCGTGTCCGGTTTTCCTTCGCGACGTTTGCGGCTTTTCTCTGCGATCTTTGCGGTTAAAAGCTTTTTCCGAATTCTTCCGCGTAAATTTGCTCGCAAGTAGCCGCTAATTATCCGTTCTTTCAGCAGGATGCATCCGCCGCCCCGCCGGAGCATCTATTCTTTAGGGGCTAAATATGGGGAACACCTTCAAAACCGCATTCTTACTGACTGCACTCACGCTTTTGCTGATGTTTGTCGGCCAGGCGTTTGCCGGGCAGAACGGCATGCTGATGGCTCTGATCGTCGCAGCCGTGCTGAATTTCGTCTCATATTTTTTCTCCGACAAGATCGCACTGGCCATGTATCGCGCCCAACCGGTCACGCGTGACCAGCTTCCTCGGGCTTACAACATCGTTGAGCGGCTAGCTCAGAAGGTCGGCCTGCCGATGCCGAAGATCTACGTGATCCCGGCCGATTCGCCGAACGCTTTCGCCACCGGACGCAATCCGCAACACGCGTCCGTCGCAGTCACCCAGGGAATTCTCAATTTGTTGACCGACGAGGAACTCGAAGGCGTGCTGGCACACGAGCTCGGCCATGTCCGCAATCGCGACATCCTGATTAGTTCCATCGCCGCCACCATTGCGGGTGCGATTACGTTCGTCTCGCGCTTTGGGTTCTTTTTTGGCACCGGAAACCGCGATGAGCGGAACCAGGGCGGTGGCGTTGGGGCCCTGTTGATGCTGATTCTGGCGCCCATTGCCGCCATGCTGATCCAACTCGCTGTCTCGCGCTCGCGCGAGTATCAGGCAGATGAAACCGGAGCGCACTTAACCGGAAATCCATATGCTTTGGCCAGCGCTCTCGCAAAGCTGGACGCATATTCGAAACGGCTGCCGATGCAGGCAACGCCATCCACGGCGCATCTGTTCATTATCCAGCCATTCCTCGGTGGCTTTGGAAGCCTGTTTATGACGCATCCGCCGATTGCGAAGCGAATCGAACGACTGACGGGAAGGCCGGCAGAGTTCACCATGCAGTAAGCACTGAGCGGTGAGCGGAGAGCAAACCAGCGGCCCGGTTGCTCGAAGCTCACTGCTCACCGCTTCGCCGCCGGCAGCTAAGTCACTTAGGTAACCATCGAACACGCACGCGCGCATAGTAGAATCGCCTCCATGTCGCTCGAATCCGTCATTGCCGCTTCGCACCGGGCCACCCGGCTCGAAAATGAACTCAAAAAGGTCATTCGCGGCAAAGACGAAATCGTCCGCCTGGCGCTGGTCTCGGTCCTCGCTCGCGGGCATCTGCTGATCGAAGGCGTTCCCGGAGTGGGCAAAACAACTCTGGCTCATGCACTTGCGCGCGCTCTTGGCTGCAGCTTCCAGCGCGTGCAGTTCACCAGCGACATGCTGCCCTCGGACATCATCGGCATTTCAATCTATTCCGCAACCGAACAGAAGTTCGAATTCAAACGTGGGCCAGTTTTCACCAACGTGCTGCTGGCTGACGAAATCAACCGCACCACGCCCAAGACTCAATCGGCGCTGCTCGAAGCCATGAACGAGGGCCAGGTAACGATTGACGCTCAATGCTTTCCGCTGCCACAGCCGTTTCTGGTGATTGCAACTCAAAATCCGGTCGAGCACCACGGAACTTTTCCGCTGCCCGAGTCGCAGTTAGACAGGTTTCTTATGCGTGTGCAGATGGGATATCCGGACAGCCGGTCGGAGCGAGAGATTCTTCGCGCCGAAGCTGGAACGGCGCAACTCGAAAACCTTGAACCCGTGCTGACGGGAGCCGACGTCATCGAAATGCAGCAGGTTGTGACGCAAGTCGAAGTTGACGATTCGCTCGTGAACTATGCCCTGGAGATTGTCGCCCGCACGCGCAAACACGAAAAACTGACTCTCGGAGTCTCTCCGCGCGGATCGCAAATGTTTTACCGCGCTGCGCAAGCCATGGCCTTTCTCGATGGCCGGGGCTTCTGTGTGCCGGAAGATTTCAAACCCCTAGCTGTTCCAGTCTTTGCGCACCGCGTCGCTATCCACGGCATGCACTCTTCAGGCCTCAAGAAATCCGTCCGCACCGAAGAAATTATCCAGGAAATCGTCGACACCGTCCCGGTGCCGGTCTAGCTAGCCAGCAGGGAATGTGGCGCGGCGGGCAGCCTGCCCTGAAAACGGCTCGACTCGTTTAAGATTCCCGCATGAGTTTTATACGCTTTCTGATGCTTCTAAGCGTCACCGCCTGGCTCGGAGCTCTCATCTTTTTCCCCGCTGTGGCGCAAACGGCATTCACTAATCTTCCGTCGCACTCTGCCGGCGTGGTGGTTCGCGGATCGTTACTGAAGCTTCATTGCCTGGGTTTTGTCTGCGGCGTCGTGTTCCTGGCCTCTTCCGTGACCTATAACCGGCTTGTTTCAGGGAGAGCACAGATCTTAAGCTGGAGCCATGTTTTCATTGGATTCATGCTGGCGCTCACCGCAATCTCACAATTCCAAATCATCCCGCGTATGCACGCACTGCGACTTTCAGTTGCAGAAATTGGGGCACTGTCGTCCAATGACCCGCTTCGTTTCCAGTTCAACTCACTTCACGCCTGGTCAACGCGAATCGAAGGCACGGTCCTCGTACTGGGAGTCTTGTCACTCTATCTGACATCGCGTCGCCTCGCCGATCGTAATTAATTCCGGTTTTCTCGGCGGCAGTTCTCCGCGTTCTCTGCGGTTTAAGATTTTGACTTTCACGTCCGCCCCGTAAAATTCTGCCGCATCATTTATTCTGTCTATTCGCGTCTTTGAGTTCAAAAGCTAAGAGCCAGGAGCAAAAAGCTAGAAGCTTCCTTCATGAAAACTGGAATCATAGGTCTCCCTCAAGTCGGCAAGTCATCGCTGTTTCGGATCCTCACCAGGGCGCATCTTTCGCCTTCCCACACCAATCCGCGCGAAGCCCACGTCGGAGTGGCCAAAGTTCCCGACGACCGGCTCGACCGTCTGGCAGCTCAGTACAACCCCAAAAAGCTCACGCACGCCTCCGTCGAGTACGTTGACCTCGGCGCCATCGGACAGGAAGCATTGAAGGAATCCGCCTACCTCGGCCACCTTCGCCAGGTGGATGCCATCGCCCACGTTGTCCGCGCCTTCGAAGACGATTCCATTCCCCACGTCGGCACGATCGATCCTCTTCGCGACATTAAGAACGTCGAATTCGATCTCATGGTCAGCGACCTCGGCCAGATCGAGAAGAGACTTGAGCGCGTGGAAAAAGATTTGAAGAAGATGAAGTCCGCAGATCTCGAAAAAGAATTCGAGCTGCTCCAGCGCGCCAAGGCCCATGTCGAAACCGAGCGCCCGCTCCGCGAACTCGAAATGACGCCCGAAGACAAAAAGCGCTTCCGCGGCTTCATGTTTCTAAGTGAGAAGCCAATCCTGTATGTGCTGAACATCAACGAGAGCAGCGACTTAGGAAAAGACCTCGAAAATGCGGTGCAGAAGTATGGGCTCACAAATGCCCACGTGGGGACGGGCGCCCCCGCCCGTCCAGTCGAGCAACGCTCGACAGCAGGACAGCCGGGAACCGCCCCGAACACGGCCGCCACCGCCATCTGCGGCAAAGTCGAAGCGGAACTCTCCGAAATGAGCGACGCTGACGCCGCCGAATTTCTCTCTAGCTACGGCCTCAAAGAGAGTGGCCTGACTCGACTGATTCGCACAACCTATGCACTCCTCGGCCTGATTTCCTTCTTCACCATCGGCGAAGACGAATGTCGCGCCTGGACCATCCCTGTGAACACGCGCGCCGTTAACGCCGCCGGAGCCATCCACTCCGATCTCGAAAAGCACTTCATCCGCGCCGAAACCATCCGCTGGGACCAACTCCTCGAAGCCGGCTCCGAAGCGAATGCCAGGGCAAAAGGCATCCTGCGATTGGAAGGCAAAGACTACATCGTGCAGGACGGGGACGTGCTGCACATCAGGCACTCGGGGTAGCGATTAGCCGCTCGAAGCAGGAACAATTTCCCCGAAGGCACCGAGTTCACCTTTATGAAACCCCAGAGCAATCGTTAGCCGAAACCATGCCCAACTCAGGAATGACGGTTTCTTGACTACAACCCGCTCAAGCGGCTGTGAATTCCGGTACCTCTTTCGTCGAATTTCGATTCCACCCTGTTGCCAGGCGACCAGTGTCGGCAGTAAATCGGGAGCAAACCTTGTGCCTTCCTGCACGACCGCAACACTGCGGATGCCTTGTTCAAGCAGAAAGCTTGCGGAGGGGAAATCGGTAGTGAAGCATACGGAACGATTATCAAAAATGCCCGGTCTAATGTCAGCGCGGGCAAGCCTCCGATCGGCGTCCAAAAGAAAAGCTGGTGGAGCGTTCATCCGCAAGTGGAGTTTCTCCAAATTGGGAGCTTCTCGAACCAGAGCGGTGAGAACCTGCTCAACGTACACAGTCGTCGCAGGTCTCGAGGTTGGCGAAATCATTTTGTCCCCAATTGCGAACGGTAAAGCATTGTAAATAGGCACGGGCCGGTATCCCAGTGTGGCTAATCTCAAACCCCATATCACTCCTTCTTCACCAGGAAGATCGACGACAATCGCAGTGGAATCGGGGGTCGGCACCCACTCGCCATCAAACACGATCGATATAGCCGATCGAACTTCGAATACGCCGTCCACAAACGAAAATAGTACTGGCTTTACCCACGGAGACCAGGGCCCGTCGGACGGAGCCCAGATACGAAAGATTTCATCCTTGTTCGGCAATTTCGCCCTCAGCAACTAGAAGTGCCACGTCCAGAGCAGAGTAATCGATAATTGGCTTCATACCAGCTCTTGCATATATTCCCACAGCTCGCCCGTTAATTGTGTAAACACCGACACACGGATACAGAGGACCCGCCTGCGAATCGACCGGAACTGTTTCAAACCGCCTTTGCCGCACCCAAGCCTTCCGATTCTTTTTTACAAGCTTGAAAATCTTTGCCGATGTTCTTACATCCATGGCCTCGTTCACAAACACTTCGTCGCCATTATTTGAATATGCTCCCTTAAGTACCCAGCTGCCGTGGTCTTCGTAGTTCGGGTCGCTTGGATCTTGAGATTCAGGCATTAAGTTTCGCCATGTTTCTAGACTGGCGGACAAGTGATTCCAAACAAGAGGAAATCTCTTGCTTTCGGTCAACAGGGACAGCGTGGGGTTGGAAACAGAGGTTTTGCTATCAAAGAGCAGCGTTTGCCAGTTACTATGACGAGGCAGTTTCGCCAGCCACTCGGCTTGATAAAACCGCACAATAACATCTAGTTCAATTTCCCGGTGTTTCCGTTTGACGCTCGCTATTCCGTCTCGCCACCCGAATTGCGATGGGTCGTGGACGAGAAATGTTTCAATTCCATGCGCCTGCAATTGACTGGCAAGAAACGCAGTAACCTGCTGGTCCTCCAAGAAACCAGGAGCCGACAGCAGCGCCACACAGCCGGACCTTCCTGTAATCTTCAACACTGCCTGAGTCCATTCGCGTGCCGGATCACCCGCTCGTTTGGTCTTAGAGCAACATTCATTCATCAATTGCGTATAACGAGAGGCTTCGGTGAACCCACCGGGAACATCGCTGTTCACTTCTGAAATGCGCCAGCCCTCGGTTGTGTAATGAAAGTCGAATCGCAGAGTACGCACAGACGGCATCTTTCCGCGATGGAGATATCTTTCAAAAAAGAAGCGGAGGGAGCCTGGTATTCCCAAAATACAAAAGAGGTCCGGTCGTAAGAGGAGTTCTGTTTCAGCATTGTCCAACTCGATTGCAAGCCGCTCTGCCAAGGCACTTAGCTGAGCCCAAGTTGCGGCAGAGATCAGGAGCGGTTGTGGAAAAAGAGTAGAAACATCTCCAACCTGTGAATCCCACTTGCAGAAATCTAAGGACATCTGCTGGCGAATGCGTCGAAAATCGCCTTCTCTTATCGGCGGCCCGAACCTGAGCGGGTGGCACTCAGTCATCTGTCTACCGACGCAACAGACCTTATATTCAGTTTCTCCAGCACCATTGGCCCAAGCTGCGAAACCGATCCTGCACCCAACGTCAAAATCATGTCGCCCTCCTGCGCGCGAGATGTAGCTACAGCGATTGCGTCCTCGAACGAAGCAGCGTAGTCGGCCTGGCGGCTTCCCTTTTCGCCGATCCTCCGCGTCAGCGCCTCTCCCGTGATGCCTTCAATCGGCTGCTCACTCGCGGGATAAATATCCAGCACGATTAACGAGTCGGCGTCTGAGAAAGCCGTGGCGAATTCATCCATCAGGTCTCGCGTGCGCGTGTAGCGATGCGGCTGGAAGATGACGTGAATCTTCCGATAGCCACATTGGTTTGCCGCCGCCAATGTCGCGCGAATCTCAGTTGGATGGTGCCCGTAATCATCAATCACGGTCACCCCCGCAGCCTGCCCACGAACCTGGAAGCGGCGATCCACGCCGCGGAAATTTTCGAGCGCTTCCTGAATCTGCGGAACGGGAATATCCAAGCCGATGCCCACCGCGATCGCGGCAGTTGCGTTCAACACGTTGTGCATGCCCGGGACGTGCAACCGAAATTCGCCAAGATCATTGGCGCGATAGTTAACGACGAAATACGTAGGCCCGGACGCCCTCGTCCGGCCGGGCGAGCTTCGCTCGCCATCTATCGCCGCGCGAAGCGCGGCTGGGCGGGTGAAAGCACCCGCCCCTACGTGAACCGATGCACGGTTGGGCCAACTCTCATTCTTCAGCTTGATTGCGAAATCCGAATCTTTTCTCGCCCCGTAGCTCACCATGCGCCGCCGAATTTTGGGGAACAATCTCCGCAGCACGGGATCGTCATTGCACGCGACCACTATCCCATAGAACGGCACGCGGTCCATAAAGTCGAGGAACGCGCGCTTGATGTCGTGCATTGAGCGATAGCAGTCCATGTGCTCGCGATCAATGTTGGTTACGACAGCGAGAATCGGCGACAGCTTCAAGAATGAGCGATCACTCTCATCTGCTTCAGCAACCAAATATTGGGATCGCCCAATCCGCGCATTCGAGCCCATCGCGTCCACGCGCCCGCCGACCACAACCGTGGGGTCGAGCCCGCCCGCCGCTAGCACCGCCGCAACCATCGAAGTCGTCGTGGTTTTGCCGTGCATGCCCGCGATCGCGATCCCATACTTCAGCCGCATCAACTCGGACAGCATCTCAGCGCGCTGGATCACGGGAACATGAAGCCTACGCGCTTCTTCGACCTCGGGATTACCCGTATTGATTGCTGAACTAGTGACTACGACTTCAGCGCCGGCAATATTCGTTGCGGCGTGCCCCTCGAAGATCGTCGCGCCAAGGCTGCGCAGGCGGTCGGTGACTGACGAACGCTTGAGGTCCGAGCCCGAAACCTTATAGCCGAGGTTTAGCAGCACCTCGGCGATGCCGCTCATGCCGATGCCGCCGATGCCCACAAAGTGAATGCGTTGAATTTTGGCAAACATAAATCAACTTCTTCGCCGCGGATGAACGCGGATCGAACACAAATCAAACTACAGCGGCGGAGACCTTCTTCGCGTACTTCGCGAGGTTCCCGGCGACTTTGCGGTTAAAAGCTCTTAACGGCAAAGGGCGCCAAGGCAGCGCAAAGTTCGCCAAGAAGAACACCCGCGCCTAAGCCGCGCCATTTTCAATTCCCGCCACCTTCGCCGCCAGTTCCGCAATCTCCCTGGCTGCGTTTGGATGCGCCATCGCCCGCGCTGCCTGGCTCATGCGCGCAAGTCTCGCCGGATCTTCCAACAACGCCGCGATCGTATCCACCAGCCAGACATCGTCGAGCCGCGTCTCTTCTAAAACTACCGCTGCGCCCGCGCGCTCCATCGCTTCAGCGTTCCGCCTCTGGTGATCGTCAGCCGCAAGCGGAAAAGGCACAAACACCGCCGGTTTCCCCGCGGCCGCAATCTCAGCTACTGTGCTCGCGCCCGAGCGGCACAGGATCAAGTCAGCACGCGCGAAAAACGCCGGCATGTCGTCAATGAACTTGTGTACGTCGGCCGCGAATCCCGCCTGCGCGTACGCGGCCAGCACGTCATTATATTGGCGTTCACCGGTCTGATGGATCACCCTTAGTCCCGGCACTCGCTCGCGCAACGGCCTGATCGCCCGGGCCATGGTCTGATTAATCGCCTTCGCGCCCTGGCTGCCACCGAAAACCAGAAGAGTTGGGGACACTGGGTCATATGATTTTGCCGGAAGTTGAAAGAAAGCGGGCCGGACGGGCACCCCGGTTACGACCGCATTCCGAAAACGCTCGGCGGTCTCAGGAAAGTGGACCGCTGCCGCTGACACAAACCGAGCGACGACACGGTTCGCAAATCCCGGAACTACGTTCGGCTCGAACGCCAAGGTAGGAATTCGTTTGCGAATCGCAGCCAACATCGCCGGCCCAGAGGCATACCCGCCCACCCCGATTACCACATCGGGCCGAAATTCATTCAGCAGGCGTCCGGCAGTGATCACTGCTCGTGGCAGATCGAAAAGTGTTTTCAACCGCGTCGCAAGGCTGACGCGATTCAGAGCTCCAACTTCAACAAACTCAAGTGGGAATCCAGCTGCAGGAACCAGCCGCTTCTCAAGCCCTCTCACCGTTCCAATGAACAACACCTCAGCCTGATAAAGCTTTTGCAATTCCTGAGCAATCGCGATGGCCGGGATAACATGGCCACCCGTGCCCCCGCCGGCTAAAATCGCCTTCATGTTGGGAACTATAAATGAACGCGCGGGTTATTCGGCTTGCTTGCTGATGTTCAGCAGCACACCCACGCATGCCAGAGTAATAAACAATGACGAACCACCGTAGGAAATCAGCGGCAGCGGAATGCCCTTGGTCGGCATCAGCCCCAGCACAACGCTCATGTTGATGAATGCCTGCACCACCACCATGCTGGTGATCCCCACTACCAGCAGCCGCCCGAACATGTCATCGGTGTGCAGCGCCGTTCTCACGCCTCGCCACAAGAAAACTGCGAACAACGCGACAACGATAAGGCAGCCGAGCAAGCCTAGCTCCTCGCCAAGCACCGAAAAAATAAAGTCCGTATGCGGCTCAGGAAGATAGAACAGTTTTTCTTTGCCTTCCATCAGTCCAACGCCGGTCAGTCCACCGGTCGATACGGCAATGAGCGACTGAATGATATGAAATCCCTTGCCTTGGGGGTCGGAATAGGGGTCGAGAAACGCCAGAATGCGATCGCGCCGGTAAGCGACGTGAAAGATCAGAAAATAGAGCGGCAGTAATGAACCAAGGAATGCGTATGCCAGATATTTCAACTCCAGGCCGGCGACGAACAGAACGCAGATGGTGATTGCGGCACACGCGATCGCAGTCCCAAGATCAGGCTGAAAAACGATCAATCCGATAAAAACCAGGGTGGGCAGCACCGCAGGTATCAGGGTGTTCCGCCAATCGGCCATGTACTTGGTTCGGTTCTCGAGAAAGAAAGCAAGAAACAGGATCAGCACCGGCTTTGCCAACTCCGAGGGCTGAAATGAGAACCCGCCAAAGTGGATCCAGCGATGGGTATTGTGCGCGCGGTCAAGAAAAAAGACCGAGATCAGCATCAGCGTCGTGAGGCCCAGCATGGAGAAGACAACTGCGGGATGCTTGAGCTTCTTGTAATCGATCCTCATCGCGACAAGCATGGCGATGAATCCGCCAATCGCCCATCCCAGTTGCCGTAAGAGGAAAAAGTAACCTGAGTGGTAGCGCTCCTTGGCCATAACTGCCGAGGCGCTGAACACCATCACTAAACCAACAAAAACCAGGAGCAAAGTAACGATGAAGAGCCACCGGTCTACACTGATCCGCTTTGCCATGCGAACCTATTTCATCACGTAGACGCGGAGGGGCGGAGAATTCTTATTGCGAGTTTCGCTTTAGAGAGTTTACTTCCGTGGTTCTTAACACTATGGGTTGGCAGTCTGCAGTCCGCGCACCAATTCCTTGAACACTCTCCCGCGATGCTCGTAGTTCTGAAATTGGTCAAAGCTGGCGCATGCCGGCGCCAGAAGCACGATATCTCCAGAACCCGCAGAGGCCGATGCCTGCTTCACAGCATTTTCCAGCGTTCCAGAAGTGACCACCTCACCGGCAATTTGAGACTCGATCTTCTGCGCCGCAGCGCCAATCGTATAAACGCGCTTCACTCGCTCTCGCAGCAAGCCGTTCAGGGCCGAATAGTCGCTACCCTTGTCTTTTCCGCCGAGGATCAGGTGCACGCCGCTCTTAAACGACTCAAGCGCTTTGATGGTCGCATCCACGTTAGTGGCCTTGGAATCGTTATAGTATTCCACCCCCCGAATCGTAGCGACATACTCAAGCCTGTGTTCGACGGCCTTGAAGTTTCGAACCGCCTCACGAATCTTCCCGACGTCACCACCGAGCAGAACACCACACGAAATCGCTGCCAGGACGTTTTCCAGATTATGCGCGCCCTTGAGCGGAATTTCACTGACCGGCATGATCTCGAGGTCCGGCTCCTTACGCCGGAAAAGGATGTTGTCGCCGACGACGTAGGCTCCCTGCTCAACTTCTCGCTTCCGGCTGAACCAGACCACCCGGGAGCGGGTTCGGCTGGCAAGCTCAACACACGTTGGATCATCGGCGTTCAGGACCGCAAAATCATCCAATTGCTGGTTTTCGAAAATTCGCGCTTTCGCGTCAACGTATGCGGCGAACGTACGATGGCGATCCAGGTGGTCTGGCGTAATGTTCAGAACCACGGCGACCCTGGGCCGAAATGTGCGGATCGTCTCCAACTGAAAGCTCGAGACCTCAAGCACAGTGGTTGTCTGAGGCGTGGATTGCTCGACGAACGAAATGGCCGGCGTTCCGATGTTGCCGCCGACCAAGGTCTTCAATCCGCTCGTGGCGAGGATTTCACCGGTCAAAGTCGTCGTGGTTGTCTTTCCGTTCGAGCCGGTGATGGCCACGATACTTCCCTGCAGAAACTCCGCCGCCAGCTCAATCTCTCCAATGACCGTTTGCCCGAGCGCTCGCGCCTGCTCCAATAGTTGCGCGTCCACGGGCACGCCGGGACTCACCACGATCAGATCCTGATTCTGAAATGTCCGCTCGCCGTGTCCACCAGTCTCAACGATGATCCCTTGATCCAGTAGCCGCGGAATCTCTTCGCGCAGCTGATCTTCGGATTTGGAGTCCGAAACCGTAACCCGCGCGCCACGGGACTTCAGAAAAAGAGCTGAAGCCACGCCAGAACGGCCGAGGCCAACGACGAGGACGCGTTTATTGTTCAGTTCCATGAAACAACTATTTCACCACAGAGACACGGAGGCACCGAGAACACAATTCTGACGATCCGGTTTTCTCTGTGTCTCTTTAACTCTATGGAGAACAATTAGTGGGTGAGATTATCGCAGCTTCAATGTCGTCAACGCGAACAGCGCGAACACCAGCGAGGCGATCCAGAAACGTACGATGATCTTGGACTCTGACCAGCCCATCAGCTCAAAGTGATGGTGGATCGGGGCCATCTTGAAGATGCGCTTTTTGCGCAATTTGTAGGAACTGACCTGCAACAGCACCGAGAGCGCCTCGATCACAAAGACTCCACCGATGAATGGCAAAAGCAATTCCTGTTTGATCATCACTGCGACGGTGCCAATCGCGCCGCCAAGCGCGAGCGAACCCACGTCCCCCATAAAAACTTCTGCCGGATGCGCGTTGTACCACAAGAAACCGATGGCAGCGCCAACCATAGCGCCGGAAAAGATTGTCAACTCGCCAACCAGCGGCATGCGCTGTAGCTCCAGGTAATTGGCGAACGTCGCGTGTCCGCTGACGTAAGTGAGAACCGTCAGCGCGCCGGCGGCAATCAAAGTGCAGCCAATCGCCAACCCGTCCAATCCATCCGTGAGGTTTACGGCATTGCTCGACCCAACCAGCACAAGAACGACAAAGGCGATGAACGGAAGAAACGCGATGGGCCACAAGCTCGGATTGTGCAGCAACCGGTCGACCACCAGGTCTGGATGAAATTGTTTGAAAAACGGAACCACCAGCTTGGTCGAATAAAGACCGTATTTCTGCATGGTGATCAAGGCGACCGCGATGCAGATACTGACCAATATCTGCAGCCCAAACTTCCCGCGCGCGGTCAGGCCCAGGTTTCGTTTGTGGACCGTCTTCGTGTAGTCGTCAGTGAAGCCAATCGCGGCGAACGCGCAGGTAGAAAGTACCGCGATCCATACGAAGGGATTGCTCAGGTCCGCCCATAACAATGTCGGCACAACGACTGAAATCACGATGAGGACCCCGCCCATCGTGGGAGTCCCCGCCTTTTTCTGGTGTGCTTTGGGCCCTTCCTCCCGGATGTATTGGCCAATCTGGAACTCACGGAGGCGATCTATCACCAGTGGCCCGATTATCAACCCGGTGAACATCGCCGTCAGGCTTGCAAAGGCGGTGCGGAAAGTCAGATAGCGAAAAATTCGGAACGGCGGGAAGTAATGAAAAAGCTTGAGATACAGCAGCCAGTAGAGCAATCCGCCTCCGGGAACGATCTGTCGTCGGCTCTCGGCCTTCGGTCGTCGGCCGAGATTCTTTGTTGCGATGCCGAACCACTTACGGTGTTTGCTGTCAGCCGACGACCGACGACCGACGACCGACGACTTCCTGCCAACTCTCCATCGCCCTCTCCAGTTTCACTCCGCGCGAGGCTTTCAGCAGCACGACATCTCCATCGCGAGTTTCGCGTGCCAGCCATTCGCCGGCTTCCTCTGGAGTATCGACGAATTGAGCCGAGATGCCGACCTTTCTCGCCGCGTCTACCATCGGTTGAGCAAGTCCTCTCACGCCGATCAGGAAATCGATGCCTTTCTCGGCAATGTGCCGCCCTGATTCCGCATGCATCTGCGCGCCCTGCGGCCCGAGTTCCAGCATTTCGCCCGCAACCACGATCCGGCGATTGGCCGGCATTGCGGCCAGTGCGTCTACCATCGCCGCCAGAGCTTTCGGATTGGAATTGTAGCAATCATTGATGACGGTAATGTTGCCGATGCGGACAACCTGCCCTCTCTTATCAGCCGGCGACAGCTTCGCCAAAGCTGCTGCGGACTCCGCCAGATTTACACCATGCTGTAAGCCTGCCGCAATCGCGGCGAGCCCGTTATAGACATTGTGCCTGCCCATCAGCGGCAAAGTAATCCGTTCACGTTCGCCATCTGCGACCACATCGAAGGAAGAACCTGCATCGCCGATTGACGTCCAATTCTCTGCGCGAACTGCTGAAGCCGGTGCGAAACCATACGTAATCACTTTGCCTTTGAAGTCACGGCCGAACTGAGAAACGTATTCGTCGTCGCGGTTGAGGATGGCGGTGCCGTCATCGGGAAGTGACTGGACCAGTTCGTATTTGGCGCGAGCAATCTCTGCGATCGAATTAAAATATTCCAGATGCACAGGAGCAACATTCGTGACAACGCCGACGTTCGGTTGTGCGATTTGGGCCAGGGCGGTGATCTCGCCGAGGTGCGACATCCCAAGCTCGACCACGGCGATGTCATGTTCCGGTTCGAGTCTGAGAAGCATGAGCGGCAGCCCGAAATGATTATTGAAGTTTCCTTCTGACTTGTGCACCTGGAATTTTGTCGAGAGCACCTGCGCGATGGCTTCTTTTGTGGTGGTCTTGCCGGCTGATCCGGTGACGCCGACGACGGGATGTGCCCAAAGCTTCCGCACTGCTTTCGCGAGCGACTGTAAAGCTTCGAGCGTGTCTTGGACCGGAATGAGATGCTGCGGGGAATCAAATCCAGAAAGTTTCTCCCTGGAAATAACCGCCGCAACCGCCCCCTTGTCGAGCGCCCGTTTTACGAAATCGTGTCCATCCATCTTCTCGCCGGTGACCGCAAAGAAGAGCTCGCCCGGGTGAATTGTGCGCGAGTCAATCGAATAGCCGACTGCGATTGCTTGCGGATCAAACTCGCCTGCACCCGCGTACGCGAATTCGGCAACTTTGGAGAGCGCCAACTTCATGCTTGCAACTCCGCACGCTGGTCGTACCCAAGCATCCGCAGGGCATCTTGCGCTACCAGGCGATCGTCGAACGCCAGAGACTGGGCATTTGTAATCTGCACTTTTTCGTGACCCTTTCCCGCGATCAGGACAATATCGCCCGCCCGAGCTTCGCTGATGGCGAGTTGAATCGCGGCGTGCCGGTCGGGTTCAGTGACATACTTCGCACCCGACCGCTGCAATCCAATCACCGCGTCGTTCATGATTGCCAGCGGGTCTTCACTCCGCGGATTGTCAGAGGTCAGAACTACAAAATCGCTACCCCGCCCAGCCGCCTCTCCCATCAGCGGACGCTTGCTGCGATCCCGATCGCCACCACATCCAAAAACCGTAATCACCCGGGCATTCGCGTCTTTCACGAACTCACGTGCCAAAGCCGTCAGGTTTCGCAATGCATCGTCCGTATGTGCGTAATCCACCACAACTGTGAATGGCTGGCCACAATCTACCCGCTCGAAACGACCGGGAACTCTTGCCAGCGCGGCCACTCCGGCGTCAATGGCAACTGCACTGCAATCCCGCGACCATGCCGCCGCGCTGGCCGCCAGAATGTTGTAGACGTTCACTCTTCCGATCAGCGGCGATTTGATATTTACTTTTCCGTGTGGAGTGACCAGGTCAAAGCTCGTGTTCCCAGCACTGATTTCGATTTTGGAGGCGTGGAAGTCGCCCTTCGTGAGCCCATAGCTCAGCACCGTCGTACCCTGATCTTTGCAAACCTTCAACAGCGCCTGGCCGCTGGCATCATCGCCGTTTATAACAGCCACACGCGGACAACCTGCAGGGGTGCGAGTAAAGAGCAGTCGCTTCGCAGCGAAATAATCCTCCATGGTGTTGTGATAGTCGAGGTGGTCGCGAGTCAGGTTCGTAAACACCGCAACATCGAATGGAATACCGAAAGTGCGTTGCTGCGCTAGAGCATGGGACGAAACTTCCATGGCAACTTCGGTTACTTCACTATTCACCGCATCGGCGAAGAGCCTCTGAAGCTCCCGCGGTTCGGGAGTGGTGTGCGGCGCCGGCAGAACTTTGGCGGCAACGTGGTATTCGATCGTCCCGACTAGAGCGGTCTTCCGGTTCGCGGCCTTCAAAATCGATTCCAATAGAAACGCCGTCGTGCTCTTGCCATTAGTTCCGGTGATGCCTGTGATTGCAAGTTTGCTTGCGGGATGACAGTAATAATTGGCGCTCAGGGTCGCGAGGGCGCGACGTCCATGAGAGACCTTCGCCCATGCAACGCTGGAAGGCGTTCGGTCGGAGTCAGTGACAATCGCGACCGCCCCAGCGGCGATCGCCTGTTCAATGAAGCGATTCCCGTCGCTCGATTCGCCGCGCATCGCCACGAACACATTGCCTGGCTTCACGCAACGCGAATCGTACTCGATCCCCGTTATTTCTGGATTTCCGCTCCGGGAAGAGACGTCAGCTCCTTCCAGCAGCTCAAGAAAGTTCATTGCAAGTGATTGTATTAGAAGTTGGTAAACAGGCGTCTAGCGGGAGAATCGCACGGTGATCCGAGCCCCGCTTTGCACGTGCGCGCCAGCCGCCGGCATCTGATTCAGAGCCACCCCGCTGCCGACTACCTCTAAATCAAGGCCGCTTGATTGCGCAAGCTCAATCGCGGATCGCACCGACTTCCCGGTAAACGAAGGAACAACGATTCCCCCCTGCTCGACGTCGAGAACCACAGTGCCTGTGGTCGGCGGCGATATGGTTTGCAAGGCAGCGGGCAAGATTTCCGACGGGGCCGACTTTTCATCTGTTGCACGATCCTTTTCGCGAAGAGCTGTCGGAACCACGGCTGTGTTGAAAGCAGAGGGTCGAGCGTTCATGCTCGGCGAAGTCGAACCGGTTTCAGCCGGCTGGGGCACCGTGGAAGCTCTTGCCGTTTCTACATGTGTCGAACCTGAAGCGTCGTCTGAGTCAATGGTTTCTCCCGGATGGTCAGGCGAACCCTCTTCCATATCTTTGTCATTGCTCTTCGCGCGCGCAAGCAGGAGCTGCTGATTAACAGGAATCTCGGTGTCATGCTGGGTATGCAGATACTCAAGGACTTGCTGGGCAATCCGGCTGAAAACGGGAGCAGATACCTGCCCTCCCTGATGAAGCCCGACCGCCGAGTCAAGCACCACCACCACCGTGATTGCGGGATCGTTGATGGGCGCGAAACCGGCGAATGAAGCGACGTACTTAGTGTGCGAATACGCGTGGGTCGCGGGATCGACCTTTTGCGCAGTCCCCGTTTTCCCGGCGGAGGTATAGCCGATTAACTTGGCCTTTGTCCCGGTGCCGTGCAGCACTACGGCTTGCATCATCTGCCGCATCTGCGCTGCCGTGAGCGAAGAGATCACGCGATGCTCGTTCACGGGACGAAATGCGATGGTCTGCGGAGTCGATTGTGGCTGGGTAGTTGCCGCTGTGATCCGCGGGGCCACATAGATGCCGTCGTTTGCCATTGTCGAGATCAAGCCGGCGAGCTGCAGCGGCGTAATCCCAATCTCCTGCCCCATCGAGATTGCGGCGATCGAGACTTTCGACCAGCGACTCGGAGGCTTGGTCAGGCCACGGGTTTCTCCAGGAAGTTCGATTCCAGTCTGCTGGCCGAATCCGTAGGCGCGAATGTACTTGTAAAAACGATCATCGCCCAGCCGCATGCCGACTTTGATGGAGCCGACGTCACTCGATTCCGCAAGCACATCGGAAACGGTCAGCAGCCCATGAGGCCGGCTGTCGCGGATGCGCATGCCGTTGAAGACGATCGAGCCCATCTGGCAGTCAACAATCTCGTTTGGATTTGTAAGCTTCTCTTCGAGAGCTGCTGAAAGTGTGACCAGTTTGAACGTCGAACCGGGCTCGTAGACATCGCTCACTGCGTGGTTCTTCAGTTTCTCTGGGCTGATTTCTTTTGTAAGATTCGGATTGAACGTGGGCCGATTGGCGAGCGCGAGAATCTCGCCGGTGCGAGTATTTTGGACCACCACGGACCCGGCAATCGCGTGCGTCTGCACCATGCCGGTCTCAAGTTCACGCTCGGCGATGTACTGGATCTTTTCGTCTATCGTGAGGACGATGTTCTGTCCGGGCTCGGGCTGCTTCTCGACGCTGCCGAACCATTTCTTTCGCGCGTCCACCGAGATCAGCATTTGACCCGGACGGCCGTGCAACTGGTCCTCGTATTCACGCTCAACACCGCTGAGACCGGAATCGTCCATGCCCACATAGCCCAGCACCTGGGCAGCGAGCTCGTTCTTCGGATAGTACCGTTTTGACTCCTTCTCGAAGTACACACCCCGCAGGTTCAGTGAGCGAATGCGCGCGGAAATTTCCGGATCAGGTTTGCGCGCCAGCCAGCAAAATGTTTTTGCAGCGGTGCATTTCGCAACCAGTTCCCGTGGGTCTTGCCTGGTGATGCGCGCGACCAGTGAGATCGTGCTGGCGGGATTTGGCATCTCGGCGGGCACGGCGAAAACCGAGTCCACGTTGATGGACATGGCCAATTCGCGACCCTGACGATCGTAAATAATCCCACGTCGCGCAGAGACTTCTTCGGTTCGCTGCTGCTGATGCTGCGCGCGCTGCGCAAATTTTCCGTAAGAGAAGATTTGCAGGTAGACCAGGCGCGCACAGATTGCGCTGCACCACAGAACGAACGTCCCTGCGAGCAGATACAACCGAAGGTGCGTGCTGTTGCGGGCTGTGGGTGCCACAGTTCTTCTCTCAGATAAATATGGCGGCCGGTTAGCCGCCATCTTGCTTTGAAAGGGCATGGCTTCCGGCCATGCCATACGTCGTGATTTGTTCACTATCGGCGCGGCTGTGAAGCCGCACCCTTTCAAACAAGAACTCGTTCGTTATCTCAGCGAAACCACCGAAACCGGGGTCAAGCTGGCCACTACGGAACTGGACCCTTGGGGCAGCGCCGTGTCCATGCGCATCACCTGTCCCGCTTGTGGCGATTGCAGTCCCAGTTCGCGCGCTATGCGATCAATACGCTCCGGATCGCGCAATGATGCTTCTTCCAAACTTAGCGCCCGGTTCATCTCCACCAGGCTATCGCGCTGCGATTTCAGCGCCTCAATCTTGTATCCATATTCGATGGCCTTGAAATGCTGAAATGCATAGGCCATCACGAAGAGGAACAGGCATCCGAGTGCGATACCAAATTGCCGCATCTCGTGTGTACGCCGCGGATCTTCGACTTTCACCAAACGCGAGTTGTCGATCGCCTTGGTGAAATAGATTTCGGGAGTGCCGGTCCAGCATCGCTGGCGCTGGGACGGAACGTTGCCGTAAGAGAGGGTCTGGATCGCCGCGGCCGCCATGATTAAGCCACCCCAGCGAGTTCGTAAGCACCATTTGCCATTTCGGTCTGGGCGACGCAATACCAGTAGGCTAGTTTCGATTCCTGTTCCGGGTCGAGGCGGAGGCCGGTTTCTGCGCGTTCAACCGTCGCCATCAGATCGTCAATCAATGTTCCTTTGTACATTCAGTTCCCCTTACGTGAATTCCTACCTCGAATCATGTGGCACAGGCGGCCCGCCTGTGCTTTGCATCCGGTGCGTTGCGGCACTCTCTGTGTTCTTCCTCTGTGCGCCTCTGTGTACTATGTGGTTCAAGGTTTCTCAAACCCAACCACAGAGAACACAGAGGTACACGGAGCAAATCCACAGAGGAGGACGTTAAATCCTCTCCACCGCTCTCAACTTCGCGCTCCTCGCTCTCGGATTCAAAGCGATCTCTTCTTCACCCGGCGTCACTGGCTTCTTCGTCAGCAACGTGTACTGGCCTAGCCTCGCGCCCTCGCGCATCGCGTCTTTCACGATGCGGTCTTCGAGCGAGTGAAAGCTGATCACCACCAGCCTTCCGCCCGGTTTCAGCAGCTGCGGCGCTGCTCCCAGCAACTGCCGCAGGTCATCCAGTTCGCGGTTTACGAAGATTCGGAGAGCTTGAAAGGTCAGCGTCGCAGGATGAATGCGCTCATGTTTCATTGACCGGGCCGCGGCTGAAACGACCGCTGCGAGTTGCGCAGTGGTGCGTATCGGCCGCGACCGGACAATGGCTCTGGCGATTCTCCGCGACCTCCTTTCCTCACCGAATTCGTAAATCAGGTCGGCAAGCTCACGCTCGTCGAACTGGTTTACCACTTGTTCGGCGGTCAGCTCGGACATCGGATTCATCCGCATGTCCAATGGCCCTTCCGCCTGAAAACTAAAGCCGCGCGTTGCGTCGGAAAATTGCAGGCTGCTTACGCCGAGGTCGGCGAGGATCCCGTCAACCTGGCCCTTGGTCGTTGGTCGTTGGTCGTTCGCTAAATCAGCAAACGATCCGTGTCGCAACTCCACTCCTGGCCAGTCAGTCTGTTGCTGTTGGTTTTGGCCAACGACCAACGACGAACGACCAATGACTCTTTCTGCAATCTCCAGCGCCTTCAGATCCTTATCGAAGCCAATCAAATGACCCGGTGCGCCGAGGCGTTTTGCGATTTCTAAGCTGTGCCCGCCAAGGCCCACCGTGGCGTCGATATAGGTCCCGCCACGCCGGACGGCTAAAAAGTCGATCGCTTCTTTTAAAAGAACCGGAACGTGTCCAATTTCGCCACGTCCAACCCCCTGAGGGGTTTCTGTCGAACCCTCGTCCACTAGATGCCCAATTCGTCGAGCGTCTTCTCATCCTCGGGCGTGAACTTGTTCTCTTCGATCTCGCGGCGATAAGCCTCGAGATTTCGCACTTCCAGGTAGCTCAACTGACCGGTCACAGCCACTTCGCCTTTGATCTGCGCCGACTCGCGCAGCAACTGCGGCATCAAGAGCCGGCCCTGGCCGTCCATCTCCACCTGCTGACCCCAATAGTTCGTGCGATCGAGAAACTTCTTCTTCGTGGGATTGAAAGTGGAGAGCCCTGCCAGCTTCTGCTCGATCCGCTCCCACTCCTCGAAGGGATAAACTTGTGCACTCTTGCCGTCGAAACTTGTTATGTAAAATTGCTGGCCATACTTCTCGTCGATCACCCGCTTGAACTCGGCCGGGACTTTGAGCCGTCCTTTTTCGTCCACGCGAGTTGGGTGATTGCCGCGAAACATGAGTTAGACCACGTGGGGACAGCCGCCCTCGGCTGTCCGGGCCTCGCCTTGCAAGGCCAACCGCGACTGCGGAGGCAAAAACGGTGACGAATTCGGCTTTTTCAATCTCATTCAGCGTCTTTTGTGGGGTTTCGGCCTTAAATTCCACCGCCGCTCCAGTCCCGCTCACTTCCACCCACAACCTCTATTGCCTTAGCCACTTTCTACCACTTTTGACCACATCTTACGCCTAAACGCTTTACTGTCAACAAGAAACTTGAAGGTCAAAGCACAGTAGTTCACCCCAAGTTGTAAAACCCAATAAATTGCGGATTACGATCTAGGCGACCACTAGGAATGGTGTTTTAGATATTGGTTCGAGAGGCCGTAAGCTCAACAAATACAGTCACTGGCCCTGTGGAAAAAGAAGTCGCTCTCACAACTGCTTGGACCCGTTACTTCACGGCGAAGTTTTTGGGGTCAAGCGAGACGTTGTTTGTGATCGATTCTTCGTTCATCGTCCAGATCTTGGTTGACGATCGGCCAAAAAGTCCAGCAGGGGCGGGGCTATCAGATGTAATCGGAATATCTTCCGTAAATCGAACTTCCCATTGCGTTGGTAGGGTCAGGCCGTCAAAGGTCTTGAACTCCGCGAACCTCTCCTCGAGGCGGTAAGTGGTGTCGTTCTGTCTCGCTGTGGTGACATCCGACGTTCCCATTTGGGGCGAAATGATCAATTGATACACGGTAAGGACGTGACGGAAGGTGTCTGGTTCAAAGTACAAGGAAATCTCAAGATCGCTGCGTTTCGAAGGGCTGTATCGCAACTGATGCAGTTCCTTGCCGTCAATCTTCCTCAAACCCCCGTAGGAAAGTTTCGGGTGCCTTTGATCAATCGCCAGTAAGGCCCAATTCGTTGACAAAACCCCACCCCATAAACCTTCGCGAATAATCCGGTCTTGAACATGTATGAACTCGCCCAGGCTGGAGCGAATGCCGGGCTTGATATCGGCAATGTAAATCTTAGAACCGTCGGAAACAAACCTTTCCCCTTTGTAATTCGGATTAGGCAAGCCCACGTAGAAATGCAGTTTGTCTCCCTGGGACACAAGGGTCTGCTTTCCGTCCTCGACGGCGCTTTGCGATTGAAATGTGAAGTGGACTTTCCCTTCTACAACTCTAGACTTAGTCGCAGCAATGACTTCCGATGTCCCGATTGACGCAAGATGTTTAGCAACGAGGTCCTCGGCCTTCAGTCCGGCATCTTTAGCTGATGCCGATGTGCCAGCCAGCCCCAAGACCACAAGCGCGAGCAGAATAACCTTTGGCATTGCGACAACTCCTTCCAGCGAATGTTGAGATTTTAAACTCGATGTCAATGCTCAAACGACAGGCATCGGTCTGCCACGTCCTGAAACTCTGATCAACGCCGCAGCCGCGAACACGATAACAATTGGATACATCTCCAGCGTATATCGCGGTTCGGGGTTTTCGAGCGTGCCCAGGAAGGCCGAGCGCAAAAGAATGAAGAGGAGCAAGAGGCCGGTAAGAGGCACGGCCCGCGACTTAATCCAGCCAACCACGGCGAACATCAAGTAAAGAAGATTGATCGCGCCAAAACCAACCGCTAACGCCGACCATTTCGGTTCATCGTTGAATTCCCACCAACGGCTGTCGGAGGGCAGCATTTCAGTGCGCGGGCGCGCCCACATATCTAGAACTCTAAATAGCGGCAACCCGACGTAGTAGCGCAAAAGATGTGCCCCGATGCGCTCGTCTGCCAAGCCGCCAAACTTTACGTCCAATTCCGGCGTGATGCGGAGTTCGTTGTTGTATCCCTCAATTAAGTCGAGGGTTGCGATCCGTTGGTTACTTGAATCGAACGTGCGACTGGGAAGCTGTCCGGGATCGATTTTGCTACCCGGCACTTGCCAATAGATTTCTTCAACCGAGGTGTAATCGGCAATCCACGTTTTTACCCACCGATTGAATCCCATAGGAACGAACTCATCTTCCTCATTTGCGTATCTCGGGGCCAACGGCTGGAATTGGTGGAAGGTGTGCCAATTGCGAAAGGTCCACGGCACCAGCGGCGCCCCCGCAACCAACAGCACCAATGGGATTGCGCGAAGACACGCAAGTTTGACCGCTGCGCCGGGCTTGAACAGGATGGAGAATGCCAAGTAGGCGGCAATCGCCAGGGCCAACAGGACACCATCCGGGCGCAACAAAATCGCCCCTGCGCACGCCGCCCCGGCACTGACCCAGTTAAGTTGCTTGTTGGTCTGAAAGGCAGCGATTGCGAAGTCGAGGGCCAGTGCGGTGCAGAAGATTTCCAGCGTTTCAGCCAGTGCCGCGGCGGCGTAATCGGCAAGAAACGGGCAGAGCGCAGCGAGCAGGAATGTAACCTTCGCCACCTGAGACCCTAGCAGTCGGCGCGCGATGTCGGCACACAGAAAGCACGTTCCAACGTCCAGCACTGCCTGAATCACAAGCGCGGCGCGGTAGTGCTCCATACCGAAGATGGCGAAAACAAATGCGAGGAATGCGGGATAACCGGGCAGGCGAATGTAAGTTGGAGAAATTTCATCCGTACCGCTCAGACCATAGATACCGTGTTGCAGCCAGTTCTTGGCAATATCTCCATATACGAAGGAGTCGTTCACTACGCCGGGGAAACGAACAATGAAGAACGCTCGCAAAATTACGGCAGCGAGCGAAGCGAGCAGAAAGAATGTCAGGTTTCTGCGGATGAGTTCCCGCACACTGCGACTATAACGCGTGGCGGTCGGGGTGAATACAGAAAAAGTCGAGCGCGCGAGTCTGATTGATTCTGTGAGGGGCTCCCGCTACGATGGAAGTGGCTAATCGCATGGGGCAACCGGTATTTTACGATCCACGCCGGGCGCGATGGAAACGGCTTAGAACTCTGCTTGACTTGGCCGGCATCGTTGTCGGGACCGTCGTAGTCGTGTTTGTGTATGCCGCCCTGCGCAGCGAGCCTTTGCAAAAGCCGCTCCTCGAGTTCCAGAAGCATCCTTACCATGCCCTCAAAGAAACTGAACGCGAACGCACTCTCGAGCGCCGAAAGCAGCTGGCGCGGCGTTCGCGCCGTCGCACGAATCTGCCACCCTCGCAGATTCAGTTGAACATCGACGAAGGTATTCGCGCGGCCTTCTACGACCCTTCCGATGCGGCAGGATTCTCTTCGTTGCGCGAATATGCGCGGCAAATCGATCTTCTCTACCCCGAATGGCTGCACGTGCTCGCGAATGACGGTCATGTACAAGGGATCGATGATCAAGTGCTGCCGCCGCGCCAATTTGATGTCATTCAAAACGGCGGGGTCCGTACTGTGGATGACAAGGTGATGAAGTTCCTGAAATCCGAGGACACAGGAACCGAAGTCTTCCCGCTGGTCAACAACTTCGACGGAACCAACTGGATTGATATTTCCGGCTTCCTCAACAATCCCGACGTTCGCGATCAGTTTCGTGGAGAGATCGAGAAGTTTCTGACAAGCGATCGTTATCGCGGACTGATGGTGGACTTCGAAGACTTGAACCTGAAAAGGGCTGCATCGGGCTTCATTGCCTTACTCGGCGAACTGTCCGCGGATTTGCATGCCAAGGGCCTCAAGCTCTACGTCAGTGTTCCCGCGGCGAATCCGGAGTTTCCTTATGCCGCTGCCGCGAGCGTTGCTGACGGTCTGGTTCTAATGAACTATGACGAGCACTTCAGCGGCCCCGGAGGAACGGCCGGCCCCATCGCCTCGCAGGACTGGTTCACGGATAATTTGGCGGATGCGAAGAAAGTCATTCCACTCGACAAACTGATTTGTGCGATCGCAAGCTACGGCTACGACTGGGAGCGTCATCCTAAGAAAGGCCGCGCCCCGGCGAACGATATTGGCAAACCTGCTTCCGTTCAGGATGCGTGGCTCGCCGCACGAGACTCCGACGCGTACGTGGATTTTGACGGAGACAGCCTCAACCCGCACATCACCTACCTTGACGAAAAAAATCTGCAGCACGAAATCTGGTTCACTGATGGCGTGACCGCTTTGAATCAGATGCGGGCCGCGCGCCAACTTGGCATCCGCACCTTCGCCTTGTGGCGCCTGGGATCCGAGGACCGTTCTCTCTGGAAAATTTGGGACTCTCCCACCGACAATGACGCACCTGCGAAATTGAGCGACGTGCCACCTGGGCAGGACGTTGACATGGAAGGTGACGGAGAAATTTTGAACCTGGAAGCGACGCCGACCAACGGCTCACGAACTATTACGCTCGATCGTTTAGGGTTCATTTCTGACGAAGTAATGGATTCGCTGCCCGAACCCTACCGCGTAGGCCGCTATGGCGCAAGCCCCAATCAGGTTGTGATCACCTTCGACGACGGCCCCGATCCCGAATGGACACCAAAAATACTCGACATCCTGAAAAAGGAGCGCGTCACGGCGACTTTCTTCCTGATAGGGAATCAGGCAGACAAGTTCGCCTCCATCACGTCCCGAATTTTCAATGACGGGCACGAAATTGGCAACCACACATTCACTCACCCGGACATCAGTGACCTGTCTGACCGTTTTGTTCGACTTGAGTTGAATTTGACAGAACGTTTATTCGTCAGCCGGTTGCGTACGCGGACAGTGCTTTTCCGTCCGCCCTACTCGCTGGATGCCGAACCGGATACCGAGGATGAGGTCCGCCCCCTAGAGATGTCGGAGAGCATGGGGTACCTGACCATCGGGGACAAGATCGACCCCAATGATTGGCGCGAGACCGACGATTCCCACCGTAGTGCCGAGCAGATTTCTCACTCTGTGCTCGACAATCTGCCTCCATGTCCGCCAATAAAGCGCTTAACCTGTGGCAACATTATTCTTCTGCACGATGGCGGCGGCGACCGCCGCGAAACCGTGCGCGCCCTGCCCATGATCATCGAAGGCATTCGCGCCCGGGGATTGCAGATTGTCAGTGTCGCCGATCTGCTTCACAAGAACCGCGCCGACATCATGCAGCCGATTCCTACCAGCGAACTGTGGTCCGCGTGGCTCACACTCCTGGGCTTCTGGATGTACAGCGCGGTGCAGAAGTTCATCGTTCTCGTCTTCTTCATTGGGGATTTGTTGATGACCGGGCGCCTGCTTTCCGTCGGTGCACTGGCAATCTACGACCGCCTCTCTTCCAAGCGGCTCCCCGATTCCAAAGAATTCAGTCCGGCGGTTGCGGTGTTGATTCCCGCGTATAACGAAGAAAAAGTTATCGAGCGCACGATTCGCGCCGCGCTGCGCTCCAGCTATCACCATCTGCGCGTCATCGTGATCGACGACGGTTCCCGAGACAAGACGCTGGAAGTTGCCCGAACCTGTTTCCCGCGCGAACAAATCAACGGGAGACTACTGGTCCTGACCAAGCCAAACTCAGGAAAGGCCGACGCGCTGAATTTCGGCTTGCAACATCTTAGGCCGGAAGAAGAAATTTTCATTGGTATTGATGCCGATACGGTAATCGCTCGTGATGCGGTTGCTTTGTTGGTCCCGCACTTCTTGAACTCCAAAGTCGGCGCGGTCGCGGGCAATGCAAAAGTAGGCAATCGCGTGAACCTCTGGACCCGCTGGCAGGCACTTGAGTACATCACCAGCCAGAACTTCGAACGGCGGGCGCTGAATACCATGGGAGCTGTCAGCGTAGTGCCCGGCGCAATCGGCGCGTGGCGCATCTCGGCGGTGCACGAGGCAGCGGCATTCCACACCGATACGGTAGCCGAAGACGCAGATTTGACGATGGCCTTGCTCCGTCGTGGTTACCGAGTCGAGTATGAAGATCGCGCGCTCGCGTACACTGAAGCTCCGGTCAATGCGAACGGGCTGATGCGGCAACGTTTTCGCTGGTCATTCGGAATCTTGCAGGCGGTCTACAAGCATCGCGAGGCGTTCACCCGAAAAGGCGTGCTCGGTTGGGTGGCTCTTCCAAACATTGTCGTATTCCAGATTTTGCTGCCATTGGTTTCGCCATTCATCGACATCATGTTCGTGGTGGGTTCGGGATGGTTCTTCCTGCAGAAATACTTCCATCCGGAATCAGCACCCCAGGCGGATTTTCAACGCCTGGTGATCTTTTTCCTGATGTTCCTGGTCATTGATTTCGTCACGTCAGCGATCGCTTTTGCGTTGGAACGCAGCACTCCCGATACGCGAGAGGATTCCTGGCTGCTGAGCCAGGTCTGGCTGCAGCGGTTTGCTTATCGCCAGCTGTTCTCTTGGGTGCTGTTCAAGACCGTCAAGCGCGCCGCGAAAGGCGAGCCCTTTTCATGGGACAAATTGGAACGCACGGCGGCGGTTACGTATCAAGAAGCAGAAGATTCCGTTCACGTACATTGAAATTCCTAGCCCATGCCGCGAACCATCATTGAACCTTTTCGCATTAAGAGCGTCGAGCCGATCCGCTGGACGACGCGTCAGCAGCGCGAAGTCCTGCTACGGACCGCACACTACAACCTGTTTCTGCTTCCCGCCGAAGATGTGTTGATTGATCTGCTCACGGACTCTGGCACCGGCGCTATGTCCACCCATCAATGGGCCGCTGTCATGGAAGGTGATGAAAGCTACGCCGGAAGCAAGAGCTTTGAGCGCTTTCGCGCTTCCGTTCAGGACATCTTCGGCTACAAACACGTGATTCCAGCACACCAGGGCCGCGCCGCGGAACGAATACTATTCGGAGTTGCATGCAAAAGAGGCGACGTCGTTCCCAACAACACACACTTTGATACGACGCGCGCAAATGTGGAGTTCACCGGGGCGGAGGCGCTCGATCTGGTCATTCCCGAGGGCCGGGAACCGGCAAGCAAGCATCCGTTCAAGGGAGATATGAATGTCGCCGCGCTGCGAGAGCTGATCTCGCAGGTGGGCCGTGAGCGAATCCCGTTGGTGATGCTGACGGTCACCAACAACTCCGGCGGCGGGCAGCCCGTCTCAATGGAAAATGTACGGCAAGTGAGCGCCGTTTGCCGCGAGCACAAAATCCCGCTTTACTTCGATGCCTGCCGCTTTGCCGAGAATAGCTACTTCATTAAGTTGCGCGAGCACGGATACGAATCCAAGACTCCCAAACAGATTGCCCAGGAAATGTTCGGCTACGGCGACGGCTGCACCATGTCGGCGAAAAAAGACGGAATGGCCAACATCGGCGGTTTCCTCTGCACCAACGACGATCTGCTGGCGCAGCAAGAAAAAGACCTGCTGATCCTTACCGAGGGATATCCAACGTACGGCGGACTCGCCGGCCGCGACCTTGAAGCGATTGCCGTCGGTGTTCAAGAGGCTCTCGAAGACGATTATCTGCGCTATCGGATTGCTTCGACGGCCTACCTGGGAAACCACATATCGGAGCAAGGCGTGCCGATTGTTCAGCCGCCGGGCGGTCACGCGATCTATTTGGACGCGCGCGCCTTTCTGCCGCACATCCCGCAAAGCAAGTTTCCTGGCGTAGCTCTTGCTGCAGAATTGTATTTAGAAGGCGGCATCCGATCGGTCGAAATCGGAACGCTTATGTTCGGCGCGTCGGCCCAAATGGATTTAGTGCGACTGGCAATTCCACGCCGCGTTTATACACAAAGCCACATCGACTATGTGGTCGAGGTGATCCTCGAAGTCTGGAAAAAGCGCGGCGCAATTCGCGGACTGGATCTTTTGTATCAGGCCCCGTTCTTGCGGCACTTCACCGCCCGGCTCGAACCGGCCTAGGCTGCTCTGCGGTTGATTCCCTTCGCACCCCTTCGTGTCCTTTGTGGTTGTTTGATGGAACGCTGATGTCGACAACGGACGCCAGAGACCCAGGCAAGCTTACATCCGCCATGTCGCCCTGGCTGGTGAGTCGCGCGTACATCTTCGCCAACTCACCCACGACGTCATCCCAAAGAAACCTTTCGCGGGCGCGCTCCCGTGCTAGCGCGCCGACTTTTTCGCGAAGCTGGTCGTTATTCAATAGATAAGTCAGCATTCTGCGCAAATCGGCAACGTCGCCGCGTTTGAAGGTGAAGCCCGTATCCGCGAGCGCTTCCAGATTTTCTGGCGTATCACTGGCGAGCACGCATATGCCCGCGCTCATTGCGTCCAGCAGAGCGAGCGACAAGCCTTCGATATCCGAAGGAAGTGCGAATAATGCGGCATTAGCTAAGACCTCATGCAGAGCATCACCGGAAAGCCAGTCCAGGAGCATGACGCGATCACTCGCATGCGTGCGCAAGGCGGCGGAGTATTCGTCCGTATGACTGGAGCCGCCAGCGAGGACCAGTTTGAATGACGTCGCGATTGTTTCGAAGGCTTCGATCAGCAGGTGGCAGTTCTTTTCGGGAGAAAAACGTCCGAGGAACAGGACGTATCGGTTGGGCGACAGGCCAAGACGTTCAAGGTGCCGAGTGCCGGCACGCTCGGGAATTTCGGTTCCGTTCCCGACCAGCAAAGTCGCTTTCGCATAGTTCGCTCGGTAATAATCCTGCAGCACGCGCGAGACTACGATCGTCCGGTTCGGGAATCTGGCAGATGTCCACTCAGCAAATCTGAGACAACGCCTTGCAACCCGCCCCCACTTCGCGCGTTGCCAGTCGAGGCCTTGAACCGTAACCACAGTGGGTTTGCCGAACACACGCGGGACAAAAGAAAAGATTGAAGGCCCGATGCAGTGGTAGTGGACAATATCATTCCCGCTGAAGCATGCGTGAATGGTAGACAAAAACGTATGCAAAAGAGTTTCGAGGTGTTTAGAACGAAGTGTAGGGATGCGCACGACGCGAATGCCCTCTGCTTGCGCGTGCGCGGGAGTGAAGAAACTTCGACAATAGGCGGTTACCCCAATGCCTTTGCTTGCCAGCCGTTTGCCGGTCTCTTCATAGTAGGTTTCGATCCCGCTGTATTTTCCTCCGACTCCCCGGCCGCCGATGTACGCCACTCGGATCCGTGGCGAAGGCTGGCGCGACGCACGCACGCGAAGGCCTTCGTAAAGCACCTTCAGTTTTCCGACATGGTGCTCTTGCGAGTGTCCTTCGCGAACCAGTTTGCGGCCGGCTTCTCCCATCATTTGTGACAACGCAGGATTACGTTGCAGTCGCGCCATCGCGGCGGCAAGCCGCTCAATGTCGCCGACAGGATACAGAAGCCCGGTTTTGCCTTCCTCAACTAACTCCCGCCTTGATCCCAGGTCCGATGCGATCACCGCTCTGCCGTATGCATACGATTCCAAAATGCTCTTGCCCATGGTTTCGTAGGCGTGGGAAGGAAAGATCGTAAAGTGCGCCGAGGAAATTAATTTCTCCAGATCACCTTTTCCCAGATGTCCGGTAAACGCAACATTGCTCAATCCGAGCGATTGAGTCAACCTTTCCAGATCAGCGCGCTGAGGTCCGTCGCCTGCCACGACAAGCCGCAGTTCAGGCAGTAAAGCCATTGCGCGGATCAGGTCTGCAACGCCCTTCTCGCTCGACAATCGTCCGAAACAGAGCACCGGCGCATGCGGGCCAGGATGCGGAGCCGGGTTCAGCGGTAAGGCTTGATGATGAGGCAGCACTTCGATTCGGGATGGTTCCCAACCATTCTCGGCAAACTTTGCCTTTACAAATCTGCTGGCCGCGACGATCAGGTCTACACATTTTTCGTAAGTAGCGAGCCAGTGATGAACATATGCTTCAGCGGCGAGCGCCACCGATGCTGCAGCGCCTCCCACATAGCATCCTTCGCGAACAACGTTGAAGAAGCGTCCTCCTTTACACCTCTCGCACGCCCTATCTGCGGAAACCATGTTGTAACTCGGGCAGAGCAGCTTGAAGTCGTTGACGTGATAAAGCACCGGAACGCCTTGGGCTTTAAGTTCCCACAAAATCGAAGGCGAAAGGTGGTGATAGATGTTTCGAACATGCGCAACATCGGGGCGGAAATCCGCAATCATCTGGCGGATCTTGCGCCGCGCTTCGACAGAGTAGACAGCGCGAAGTCCCAGGCGCGCTTTGCTGATTGCATTTCGTTGGCGCTTGAAGTCAACGTACGGGACAAAGTTGTGGTCGTATTCCGTGCGATCCCCGCGTGGATCGGCCATCGAGAACAACGCCACTTCGTGGCCGCGCGCGCGCATCAGTTCCATGGTCTCGAACAGGTACGTCTCAGTCCCGCTAAACCCGAAGTTGTACTTGTTGCAGTAGAGAATCCTCATTGGTCTCCCTCTGGGACGCTCTGGGCTGCGCACCATGATTCACTCGCTTAAGAAGGTCGTCGGCAAGCACGGCGACGTTCCGGCGGCTGTCGTATTGGTTTTCGACATGGCGCCGGGCCTCGCGGCGCAAAGTGTACAGGTGTTCTCCGGCCAGGCGAATCGCCGCAAGTTTTGCCAGAAAATCGTCCATGGACCCGGGCTGATAAAGAAATCCTGTCTTTCCCGAGGCGATCAATTCCGGAATGCCGGTAATGGCTGGCGCAAGCACCACCCGTCCCATGGCCATCGCTTCCATCAGGACCAGCGGAATGCCCTCGCTGTGACTCGTCAGAACTACGGCGTCCGCTTCGGCATACAGTTCGCGTAAGTTAGTCTGAGCAACTGATCCCAACAAACGAACTTCCTGTGCGAGGTCCAACTCGCCGATAACTTGCTGCAGTTTTTCTCGTTCTTCGCCGTCCCCCGCGATCTTGCAGACGAATGGAACCCGAGCGGTCTTGAGCGCCCGGCAGGCAAGCAGCAAGAATGCCTGGTTCTTCACGCGGTGCAGTCGCCCAACGTTAACAATGGTAAAAACTGAAGCGCGCGAACCATTGACCGGCTGCCATCGACCCGCATCAATCCCTACCGGTGCACCGCGATTTTCTTTTGCGCAAATGGATAGCGCTCGATCAGATACTTCCGGTTGTATTCGGAGATGGTGAAGCAGAAGCGGCAGTTCTGCAGTTTGCAATCGAGATAATCGGCGCGCACCAGCATGTCAGAGCCGTGCAGGGTCAGGCTGAAATCGATCTCAAGCAGGCGCGCCGCGGTCATCGCGCACCAGGAAGAGAAAAAGCCGTGATGAACATGAATGTGATCGATGCCTTCTCGCTTCAACACCACCGCCAGATAAACACCGAGCCAGGTGTGAAGCAGAGTCCTGAGCCGACGGTGATACGGTTCCGGTCCGCGGATTGCCCGGAAGAGCAAATCAAGGATGAGGTCGAGTCGGGAGACGCACATCCAACTCGCAAGTAGAGAGGTCCACACAGCCAGCGGAAAAATATAAGTCGCGCCATCACCAGCCACTATTCGTGGATCTCTCGGCTTGCGAAACGCGCAAGGCACAACCCGGCGTCCCCGCCGTCGCAACTCGGTCATCTCCTGCGAGACGTAGCTTTCACATGGCTCCGGAAAGGAATTCGCGAGATAACAAATCGAGTTCACACTGCCTGCTTAATCGACAACTCTTTGTTGTGCGTCTTCTGAGCGGACAGAATTCCGGCGAACGCAAAAACAAGCCCGTTAACGAACTGATAGTTCATGACCACAGCGCTCGCATTGATCAGGTACACGCCGAGAATGATCCCCCACAGTTTCCTGAATTCCGTATCCGCGAAAATTTGGGAGCTTCCTGGGTTGCCGGCCGTCAAGCGGAACAGGCACACAAACAGCCAGGCGTAAAGGCCCAGCCCGAGGACTCCTCTCTGCACCCCCAGTTCCAGAAAAGTGTTGTGAAACACGTAATAATCGGGACGGAAGTCACTGACCCGGCGGGCCACCTCCGCCTGCACGGTCGAGTTGTCTTGCCATCCAACAATCGGCCGCTCGGCAAACATCTGCCACCCTGCGGCGTACATTTCACTTCGAAAATCTACGGGAGACTGATCCTGCAGGCGTTCAGCGAATTCGCGCCAATTCGCGCCTTGCACGAAGAAACCAGCTATTCCAACGCCGGCAAGGACGCACACCATGAGCGCGAAGCGCCGCAATTTACGATCCTGGCAAAACACCAAGAGAGCGCCAATCGAAAATGCCCCCGAAATCCAGACCGCTCTCGTCTTGGTTGCCAACAGGGCAAGCGGAACCACGGCACAGAGCAGCATGGCAACTGGGCCTGCGAGACTGCCGCGCCGATAGGAGTTCAATGCGACCAGTCCCAAAATATTGAGTGAAACTCCATTCGCCACCGCCTGCAGGAACGGTCCGCGCGCACGGTCCACATGAATTCCAATACCCGCATCAAGGATGTATCGCGGAAAGATTAGAGACTCGAAGCCGAATAAAAAGAAAATTGAAACTGCGCTCAAGTACAGCAGGACGAAAAGGCAGAACAACTCGATTTTCCGCAGGTCTCGCGACGTTCTGAATATTGAGCCGGCTACGTGAAAAAGGGTCAGCGGCACGAGCCACTTGGCAGCAAACAAGCTCCAGGATTGCGCCTCAAGCGGAGAGCTCCGGAGGCCTGTCGCCGCAAGCAGTGTGAGCGCGAGTAGTGGCCAGGTAATGCTATGAAGCCGTATTGCTTCAGCCCGCGCACACACGCGCAACGCAACACAACCAATTAACAAGACCAGCCCCACACGATCGATGGGAAAGGCCTTGAGATCCGGCGGACGAAACAGCATTGCCGCCAATGCCAGCAAGAAAAAGAAAACCGGAACACTCGCCCACGCATGCAATAACCGAAATAGCAGCTGCAGCACGTGGCCTGCGGGCTTCCACGAGCTTTGGACGGGCACCACTACAGCGCTGGCTGCACTCATTCACCGCTCCCACGCACGACGGCACCCACGGTCCGCCACAGGATCCGGAGATCGAGCCAAAGGCTCCAGTTCCGGATGTATTCCACATCCAGAGCAACACTTTTTTCGAAGGAAGGGTCCTGTCTCGCCGTCACCTGCCACAATCCGGTGATCCCAGGCACGAAATCCAATCTTCGCAAATGATGAGTGCCATAGCGTTCGAGGTCATCCGGCGGATGCGGCCTGGGTCCAACCAAGCTCATGTCGCCGCGAAGCACGTTCCAGAGTTGTGGAAGTTCGTCGAGGCTGTAACGGCGGAGAAGTTTGCCGATCCGAGTGACCCTCGGGTCGTCGGTGATTTTGAAAAACGCGCCGGTTCGTTCGTTGCGTTTGCGAAGCTCCTCCTTGCGAGCTTCTGCGTTGGCCATCATGGTGCGGAATTTGTAACAAAGGAATTTGCGACCCTTGAGCCCAACCCGCTGGCTCCTGTAGATGATGGGCCCCTCGGAATCGATCGCGATGACAGCCGCGATCATTAACAGCAGCGGCAGAAGTGCAAGTAGCGCAATCGAAGAAAGTGCCACATCGACTGCGCGTTTGGCCGCTAGCTGAATTATCGGTAGGCTTTCCCGACGGATTCCGATCAGTTCTGCTCGCCCAACACGCTCGACCGAGACTTTCCCGGGTTCTGACTTCCCTGTTGTAGGGCAGGCGACCGTTACATCCAACCGCTGACTCCGCGCTTCATCCATGATTGCCAACAAGTCAACGTCCTGCGAGAGAATGAGAATCTCATCCAAAAATTGCTCCCGGGCCAGGGTCGCAAACACTCCGCGCGCGCAGAGATGTCCGAACTCAGGCCCCGAAATCAACGCGTGTGACTGATCGCCTCGACGTATGTGAATTCCACATGTCCGCGAGCGCGTGCAGCGCGAGCGTCCCGCTTCCAACTGCCAGCACATTTCGACATCCGCGCCTGTCGGGAGCCACGACCCGTAGCGCCTTGCGACTTAACGCGGTAAGAGCCGGGCTAAGAAGCACGGCAAGAAGAAGCGTCGATCGCGGAACGTCCACACGAGCACATCGCAGAACCACCGGGAACAGAAATGAGGCGAACAGACTTGCACCCAACACACTGAAATCCGCGCTCTCCAGCCAGGATCGGTAGTGCGATCGAACCTTTTCGTGGGGACCATTCTGGGCGCCGGGAATCAGACGAGCGAGATTGGATGGTTGCGGTGAATGCGGCGCCGGCCGCGCGACCATCGGCGAAGGCACAATCCGGCCATCGAGAATGTTAGTAAGCTGCCCCATTACGAGTCATCCGTGGTGCGCGGCGCTCCTCCCCAGAAGCGCCAGTGCGCGTCACAGCCGGCGGTATATCGCCTCCGGCACATCAAAAACGCGATCGATCAAAACCGTCCCCAGCAAAGGCAGTTTGTATTGCCCAAGCTGTTGCTTGGCGCGCAATGCAACCTCTTTCCTGGTCTTGTTTGCGGTCACAACCAGCACGGCGGCATCGCAAATGCCGGCGAATGCCGGCAACTCGCCACTTCCCGCGCGCGTGGCGAAAATAAAATATTGGAAAATCGCGCGGAACTCGGCCATTGACCCGCGCGGCTCGAAGTTCTCCTGCGCCGGGCGATCACGGAACAACCATCCCGGCAGCCGCCAGACGCGATCACTCAGCGCCACCGAGTGAGCGCGCCACAAATTGGATTTGGTAACACTCTGTGGAGGCCGTTTTGCCGAAGGGGATACCAGTGCTCCGCCAATAACTGCCGTTTTCTGGCCTGAAAGCGTGGCAAGCGTCAGCGCGCTCTTCTCGCACAGCTCGACAACGCGCGTTTCCTGATCGGCGGCGAGAAATAGAACCTTCCGGGGCGCAACACTTGATTCCGTCGAGACAAAGACTTGGCGAACCAGCCCGGCAAAAGGATCGTCTGCGAGAACGTCCCGTCCGAAAACGCCGGCAGACGTTGGCGTGGGATCCGGCTGTGGAACGCGAGCCGCAGATTCAAGTTTCCAGAGCTCTGCGCTGACGCTCATAACCCCCTCAGGCTTTCTTTCGGCAGAAAGCGCGGTTTAGGCAGCGCCGCCAGAACCGGCGTTCCAAGAACCTGCATCACGTCTTCAGGACCGCGGAGCGATGGATCAAGATAGTTGGCGGCGAACGCGGAACCGGTGCTGACAGTCATCGCGCCAAACATGGCAACTAATGTTGAACTCCAAAGCGGCCACAACGGCGAGCCGGCACATGGGGCGCTTCCGCGAGGGTGACGTTCAACATTCCGTTTTGATCGAGCGCATCTCCTATGCGCGCTTCTTCTCTTTTGTTTACGTACAGCAGATATTTGTCTTCCGCTGACTTCAGATTTTGTTCCAGGTCGCGTTGAACGATCGCGTTGTCGCCGAGCTTCTGCGCTGTCTGGCGATAGCCGATAATCTGCTTCAATTCGGTCACATGCCGCTCTTCGAGGGCGTCGAGTTCAACTTTGCTTTTCAAAGCTTCCGAATGGGCCCATTGATATTCAGGGCCCTGTTCTGTAGTCTCGTCCCGCAAGGGCCGGAGGTCCTCAGCGTCTATCGCAGATTTCGTCTGCCTGATCTGGTCCTCGACTTCCTGCACCAGACGATAAGAGGGCTGAAATTTTGTCAGCAGTTCGGTGCGCCGAAGCTGAAGTTCAAGAAGTTTGGACTTGAGTTTTTCCTGGAGCTGCTGGTTGTCCATATTTCGGACCTGGACTACGCGACGCTCCGGCAGGTCATGGAGTTTTGCCTCGAGGCTGCGGGCACGCTGGGTTGCTTCTGCTATCGAGGCACGAAGTCCGAGATCCCCGGCTTCAGCTTCACTCAATTTCTGGAGCGCCAAGTCACGTTCCAGCTCGGGGGACACTACGCGGTTCCTGCGCGTGAACTCCATCAACTGGTGTTGTGCCGCATCCAGTGCATGCCTCGCCTGTTGCATCTGAGATTCGAAAAATATCTGCTGCCCCGAAGGACGCTTCATTGCAGCGTGTTTCTTGATGTATGCGTCAGCCAATCGCTGCAGTACCGCGGCGGATAAATCCGGCGTGCCGGAGCTGTAGGAGACCGTTATCAGTCGCGACTTACGTACCGGCAATACGTCCAGCTTTTGAGCCAGACGTTGCACAGCCCTCTGTGTCCTGACCTCTTGAGAATCGTTTCGCAACGACGACAGCCACGAATGCTTTTCGGCGAGTCCCGTTCCGAGAACGACCTCTCGAAGAATGTCGTCGTCGCGAACCAGTTCCATTTCAGAATTCATTTCCTCTTCCGAGATTTCATCGTGATCGAACGCCGGCGAGACCGTCTGTGTAGGTGTTAGCGCTGGATCGATGCGCCCGCGGCGGACAAGTATCTTCATTTCCGCTTTGTAGGACGGCATAAAAACGGCGTATGTCGCGACGCCGCTGAAAATGAGTATGAAAACGACTACGAACATGAGCTTGTGACGAAACAGAATGGTTGCAACATCTCTCGCCGTAAGCCGGCGGGACGGATCGAACCGCGTAGCAACTTGTAACGAATCTGCCATGTTCAAAACTGCGCCGGCGTAAAGAAAGTGCTGAGACTCGATGCCGGAAGAAATTTTTTAATTTTTGAA
>Ga0310810_10000194_pt1 | contig 61684 bp, 53 predicted proteins | sample NCmetagenome_FD_207641 | JGI IMG/M metagenome (GOLD analysis project Ga0310810, IMG submission 207641) | Soil microbial communities from experimental microcosm in Duke University, North Carolina, United States - NC | ecosystem: Engineered > Artificial ecosystem > Soil microcosm > Unclassified ...
CCCTCAGAGGCTGATCGAACTTCTCTCGGCACTGTCGACGCAAACAAACTTTTCGGTGGGCTGTTACTGCGAAGACGAAAGCCGCTGTCATAGATCCGTATTGAAGCAACTTTTGGTCGAGCAGGGCGCGGAACTCGCGTAGCCCGCGGTATAAAATAAAGGGGCACGGTATGCCGTGCCCCTTTATTTTCGTGGCCTCTGTGTTCTCCGCGTTCTCTGTGGTGAATTCCTATTCGTCCAACCACATCAGCTTCGCCGGATTGTCCTTCAGCATGATCTTCACTTCGTCCGGCTTGATGCCGAAACCGAGCAGCGCGCGGATGAAGACGCGCATGCCGTCGACGGCGTCCATGTGCAGCACCTGGCCGAAGTCGCTGCCGATGATGCAGCGGTCAGAACCGATCTCTTTGATCGTGCGGATGGTTTCCATGGGATCGGCAACGGGCTGGTACAAACTCGGAATCATCGGCTGGCAGTAAGTGCCGACGTAGACGCCGAGATCGCGCAGCTGTTGCATCTCGTCGAGCAGCAGTTTGTTCAGTTCGAGCAGCGGATGATCGAGAGTCGCGCGCACGCCGACCTACTTGGCGAGCCGCGCCAGCGGCAGCAAATCTTCGAAATCGGTGTGGCCGAAGCCGATGCCGACTTTTTTCTCCGCCGCCATCTCCATGATCTGTTTGACTTCCGGCAGCACCTGGCCGCTTTCGTTGCAGAGCCGCACGCCTTCGTGATCAACCAGAAACTAGAAACAGATTATACCTTTCCCCACGCCTCAATAAATCTTCGCGCGTCTTCGACCACCGGCTCGGTCACCGGCACGTAGGGAATCACCATGCGCGTAGCGCCCGCTTCCTCGAACGCTTTCATCTTCTCTTTGATCTCTCTCACGTCGCTCGCGGGCACCACCGGCAATTTATCCATGTATTCGTCGCTGAGCGCGCCCATGGCCGCCTTGAAGCCGCCTTTTTGAAAGGCTTCGTGAATCGCGTTGACTTCTTTCTCGAAGCCCATGCCGCGCAGCATGTCGCTGTAGTGATCGGCGATGTTGTAAAACGTCAGCACCTGACGCAGTTTCGCGCGCGCCTGGCTCTTGTCGGGGTTGAGCGAGACCCGCGACTTGGCGATAATCTCGATCTTGCTCGGATCGCGGCCCGCTTCGATCGCGCCTTCGCGGACGCGCGCGGCAATTTCTTTCACTTTCGCGGGCGTCGCCATGTTGATGAACACGCCGTCGGAAATTTTTCCCACAAGCTTGGTCATCTGCGGCCCGAGACCGGCGAGATAGACCGGCAGGTTCGGATGGCTCGGTTTCCAGGAAAGCTGAAAACGCTTGCCGGTCTGATAAATTTCGCCCTCGTATTCGACTCGTTCGCCGGCGGCGACCTTACGCACGATGTCGATGTATTCGCGCGCTCTTTTCAGCGGCCGGTCGAACACGCCGCCGTGCCACCCGGCGATCGCCTTATTGGCGACTCCAAGCCCAAGGAGTAAACGGCCGCCCGAAAGATCCTGCAAGGTCGCCGATTGAATGCCGAGGGTCACCGGACTCCGGCCATAGATATGATAAATCGCCGTGCCCAGCTTGATTGTTTTAGTGCGGCTGGCGACGGCGGAAAGCATGACCAGCGGATCGGTGCTGTTCGATTCGCCCTTCCAGAATGCGCCGAAGCCGACCTGCTCGGCCAACACGACAAGTCCCGGCACATCGGCGGCGGGATAATGCGCCGCGGAATTGATCTCAATATCGTAAATCATCTTCAGTTCCCTTCGCGTTTTGAATAAACGTCTTCAAACTCGAACTGAAAATCCCTCGTACACTAGCCAGCGGTCGGGGTGAAGTCAAATCTCCCGCGCCGTGTGGAGAGATTCAAGGTTGGGACGCTTTGGCCTTTTGCGCCAGCGCGTCCAAGTCCGTTCTTAGCTTCTGACTGTTGTCGATGAAATGCTCGATGTCCACCGCGGGCAAGAGCGCAGCGTCGAGCGGTTTAACGATGCCGGTGAACTCCATGACGTTGGAGAATTTGCTACGGCCAGCGTAATCCCAGACCCAACTGGCGCCGACCACTGCAACGCTCACCGCCAGTGCCGTCCACAGGCGCGCGCTCCGGCGCATCAGCGATGCAAATCTCAAATGACCGTAGAGCATCGCCGCCAGGACGACGCCGGTGCCGAGAATGCCGGCAATGCGGAGCGCTGGAATGATTGGAAACAGAAATTCGGTCCATTCCGCGGAGGTATTCGTCATGAACACGGCAACGACGGCGGCGCTGGCGATGACGGCGTGGGGCGAAAAATGAAAGTGGCCGATGACGATGCGGCTGGCCAGGGCCCAAGCACCGCACCAGATGAGGAGCATGACCACGGTCGTTAACGGCTCGCTGACGATCTTGGCCACGGTGACGCGCTCGACGGCGCTCAAATAGGAATCCAGACAGAGCACGGCAACGAGCAAAACCGCGGCGCCGGCAAGCGCGTATGCCGAGGCGAGGCGCGATTCCCCGCCTTCGCGGTCCACCAGAGTCGGCGGCAATGGATGCTCGACACTGCGGTAACGCATCCACGTGCGGCCGATGCGAAACTCAGCGCCGGAGCCGACCTCGACGTCTACGACTTGTTTGCCGCGCGCGCGAATGTGAATCCCATTGACGCTGTCGAGATCGCGCGCGATCACGTGGCCCTGATCGTCCGCCTCGATGGCGACATGACGTGGGCATACGTAGGGATCGTCGACGACCACATGATTGCCGTAGGCGCGGCCGATGGTAATCGGAAATTCGTCGACGCGAACGCGCTCCGAAACATGGCCCTTGGCGTCGAAGATCTCGAGGTAGCCTAGCGGTGCCACTGAATCGCCTCCATGTAGCGCCGGCTGAGAAGCTGGACGTTTTCGAAGCTCGCACCGGAAAGGCTCAAAGTCGTTACGACGCCGACGTTGCGCGCGCCCAGAGTGGCGCCGCGAAACACCGCATCGTAGAGCCCGGGCAGCTTCACGTACTGGCGCGCGCAGAGCACCGCTTTGAACTTGCCCGAGGCCGACTGAACGTTGCGTGTCTGACAGCGGAAGGAAGTCACTTCCTCCTCATTGCCGAACATCGCCGCGTTGCCGGCCTGAACCTGGCTGGAATAGAGCGTGAAGAACTGCGCGGGGTTGAGCTCCGCAGTCGAAAGCAGTTGATGATAGAAGCGCACGATGCCGGAGGACTGCTCGCTCGAAACGAAAATATTATCGTCGGTGGAACAGTCGTGAGTAACGACGACGTACGGAATTTCTTTGCGCCGCACGGCGTCGGCCCAGCAGCGAAAAAAATCCGTCGGCTTGGTCGGCAACGAGTAGGGGCCAAGCATCACGCTCGGCGCCGGTTTGGCGAACATGCCGTCGAGGTAGCGCGCCTGGTTGGCGTGGATCTGCCGGCCCACCTCGGCGAGAAAACCGCCCGTCGGCGCGCTTTCCTGCTTCGCAGTTCTCTCGAGCAAAGCGAGCGCGCGTTCCGCCGGCACCAAAAAACTGATTTGCTCGCCTTCGGTCGCCACGTTCACGCCGACCACCTTGCCGGCGTGAGTCAAAGTTGGGCCGCCGCTCATGCCGGGATTGAGCGAGCCCGTGAAGTGGACCTTCGGATAGAGCGTGTGCTTCAGCAGACCGTTGTAAGTGCCTTCGACGATCGTCAGGCCGAGATCGCGGGGGTGACCCAGCGAATAAAGCCGCGTCCCCTGCTCGACCGGCTTGGATTCGAAAGTCAAAAAGCTTTTCGCCCGCCGACCGCCACTTAGCACGGCCAAATCATAAACCACGTCGACTCCCAGCACCGTCGCTTGCGAAGTTTGGCCGGACTCGTCGGTCACGTCGATACGATAGCGCTCGGGCGAATGAATCAGCTTGGAAACCACGTGATAATTGGTGACGATGCGCCCCTGCGGATCGGCATGAAAGCCGGTGCCGACCGAAGCCTTGGCCGCAGAGCCGGTCTCGACCACTTCGATTTTCACCACGTTGGCGGCAAACTGCTTGAAAATTTCCGGCGCCGTCGCGGGCACCGGTTGCAGCTGCGCGGAAACGGCCGCGGGTGCAATCACGCAAGACAAAATCTCAGCGACGACAAAGAAGAAATTTTTCATCGGAAACAAAACCGTGAATAAAGTCAGGGCGCTTTCGTAATGCCGCGCGATTGCAGATCGCTCACGGCGTCGCTGTCGTATCCGAGCTCCTGAAGAATTTTTCGGCTGTGCTCGCCAGCCAACGGCGACGACTCGATTTTTATCGCCCGCGCGCCGAGATCGACGAGTAGCGCGGTGGCGTACGGGCCGGTCACGAACGTCGCGCTTTCGATGACAGTGATATGATTTAGAATCGAAACCGGCACGATCGTTTCCTCGCGGCCAATCTTCCACGGAGACCCCTTCAATGCAAACATGAGGTGAACGTGAAGCGACCGCGGCGCGAATACAAACCCGCCGGCGCATGTGCTAATGAGTGTTGCTAGAATTACCGATGGAGATGGAAGGCATCGTGAAACGAATTTTCAAACTCTTGCTGGTTTTATTACTTTTTTCTGTTTCTCAGTCTTCAGCGGCAGCGGCCGATCGCATCACCGCAGTGTATACGAGCATCGCCGCGGCCTACGCGCCATTTTGGGTGGCCAAAGACAAGGGCTTTTTCGACAAATACAATCTCGACACGCGTCTCATCTACATGCGCGGCACCATTCCCACTACCGCCGCGTTGGCCAACGGCGAGATCGAGTTCGTGCAGTCCGGCGCCGCGCCGTTTATCAATTACGCCGCGCGCGGCGGCGATGTGGTTTTGCTCGGCTGCATGGCGAATAAAGTGATCGATTATGTGTTTATCGCCAATCCATCGATCTCTCGCATCGAGCAGTTGCGCGGCAAAACCATCGGCATCAGCCGCCCGGGCGATCAGACCTACTACTACGTTCGCGATATCCTCAAACACTTTGGCATCAGCCTAAAGGAAGTGCGCCTGGTGCCGACGGGTCTGCAGCCGGAGCGCGTCGCCGCGCTGCGGCAAGGCCTCGTGGTTGCCAGCATTCTCAATCGGCCGAACAATCTGGTGTTGGAACAGGAAGGCTACCGCCGCTTGCTCGACATCGAGGATTTGAAAATTCCCGCCGGCGTGCGCTGCCTGATCACGACAAAAAAGCTGTTCAAGTCCCGCCCCGCGCTCGCAGAAAATTTTGTCATGGCCTGGCTGGAGTCAATCAGCTTCATTCTCAATCAAAAGAAGGAAGCCAAGCAGATCATCAGCAAATACACGGTGAATTCAGACGACGCGCAGCTTGAAGAGGCATGGCGCAGCTTGACCGCGCAAACTGAAATCCCGCCCTACGTCTCGGTCAGTCAACTGCAGGGCCAAACGGCGATGCTGGCCGAAGAACAGCCCGAGCTAAGCCGCTTCGACGCCAGAACCATGGTCGACAACAGCGTGATCAAAAAGCTCGAAGACTCCGGCTGGATCAAAAAGGTCTTCGGTAAGTAACCGGACTCTCGCGCCGACGTTTTGCCATTTCGACGAAGAGAGAAAATCGGGTTGGCTGGTCCACGACCGAGGCAGCGAGCGCGCAAGGTTATGAACCGCGATGGAAGAAATCCGCACCGAGCTGAAGCTTGACGCGACGCCGAATCTGGCGAGAGCTTTCGATTGGAGCTTTGTTCAGAAGCGGCGCGCTTTTTCAGACGAGATCAGGATGCCGGCGCTTTGATCTTTTGCAGCAGATCTTTGACCGACGACTTGGCGATGACCCGATCGAATTGTGCCCGGTAGTTGTTTACGATGCTCACCTGGTCGATCACCATGTCGTAGACTTTCCATTGCCCGTTGACGAAGTGAAGGCGATAGTCGATCGGCAGCTCGCCGTTGCCGCTCACAACTTTGGTTTCCACGCTGGCGAGGTCGCCCTTTTGCTCTTCCCCTTTAAACTCGACCTTCTCGTCTCCCGACGCGCGTACACTCCGGCCGTAAGCCACCAGCAATTTTTGGGTGAGCGCGTCGACAAACTCGCGCTGCTCGGTCGGGCTCAAGGCCGACCAATGCTTGCCGAGCGTCTGCCGAGTCAATTCCGAGAAGTCGAATCGGACATGAACCAGCTGGAGCGCCTTGTCAGGCAAGCCGTGAGCGCGCAGTTCGGACACCGGCGTGTTGACCAAGATAGTAACAAGCTCATTCACCGTCGCGCTAAGCTGCGCAGTAGGTTCACCGGCGTAACTAAATCTCGGCGCCAAAACCAACCCAATAAATGCGATTACTCCAGCTAAAGTACGAAAAAATAACATAAATTCTCCTACTTCAAATAAAAACATTTTATAGTTTAACTTTTCTCTAGGGCCGGTGCAATGCATTGAAGATAATTTATGTTCATGCCGTCAGCCGGCACGTGGTTGTGGCGCAGTTTCAATCGAACATGAGCCTTCTCACACCGAGAACGATTAGCCGGCTTCGCATGGAATACCAGCTACTTGCAATTGTCCTCGAACAAAGAGACACAGCTTTCAAGGACTCAACCACGACCCCGTGCAGCTGAAGCTTGTGAGCATCGCCGAGTTTTTTTAGTATAAGCTGTTCTTTCATCGGAAATTGAACGGAGGGGTGCGTACTTTGTATTACTTCGCGTATGGCTCGAACATGAACTGGCAGCAGATGCAGCGGCGCTGCCCATCCTCGCGGTTTGTCTGCGCCGCGCGCCTTGCCGGTTATCGACTCGGCATCACGCGCCATTCCCGGCTCCGCGATTGCGGCACGGCCAACGTGTTTCCCGCGGAAGGCGGTGAGGTCTGGGGCATTGTCTACGACGTGAGCGATACCGATTTGATCACGCTCGACGGCTTCGAAGACGGCTATCGACGTGAACGCCTGCCGGTTTTTGCGCTCGGTGGCGGGAGCGAACCGCTGGAGGCTCTCATCTACGTTGCGGAGATCGAAAGCGATGTCCCGCCCTCCAACGCCGAATACAAACGGCTGATTATCGAGGGCGCGAAGCATTGGTCGCTTCCCGCAGCTTACATTTCACTGCTCGAGGAGATTCCGGCGCTGCCGGATCCCTAGCGCTGTAAATTCACCGCGCTCAGTTGGACAAGCCACCGGCCCTGCGTTAAGATCGACCCACTTCCTGAATCTTCGGTTCGCGCGATGAATTTGAGCGAGGTCCGCGATCACGCAGGGGCGGTGGCGCGCCATCCGCGCACCCGCAAAATAGCGATTTGGATTGTCTTGATCCTGGTCGCTATCGGTGTCATCTTCGGCCTCGCCCTTCCACCCTTGATCCGCGGCAGAGTCGCCGCCGCCCTCTCCGATAAACTCCACCGCCAGGTATCCATAGAGCAGATCCGCATCAATCCCTACGCGATGAGCGTCACCGTGCGCGGTTTTTTGATGAACGAGCGGCAAAGCTCGGCACCTGCCTTGTCGTTCGACGAACTGTACGTAAACCTGGAAATGCGCTCGATCTTCCGTCTGGCGCCGGTCGTCAAAGAAATCCATCTGGTCAAACCTTACATCAGCCTCATCCGCAATGAGGATCTGAAGTACAATTTTCAGGACCTGATCGAAGAATTTACCTCCGGCCCACCTGGGCCGACGCCGCGCTTCTCACTCAACAACATCGAGATCATCGACGGCAAAATCGATTTCGACGACCGCCCCGAACAGACGAAGCACACGATCAGCCAGATCAAAATCGGCGTGCCGTTCATATCGAGCCTGCCGTCGCAGGTCGAGATCAAAGTCCAACCGGAATTTTCTGCGCTGATCAACGGAGCGACTTTTCATCTCGCCGGCAACACAACCCCGTTCAAAGACTCCCACGAAAGCACTTTGGGCGGCGAATTCGAGAAGATCGAAATCGCCAAGTATCTGGAATATTCGCCGGTGGCGCTGAACTTCAAGGTGCCTTCCGGCCAGCTATACGCCAAGATCAAAGTAGCGTTTCGAACTTCCAAGAACGACTCCCCGGTTTTGGTCGTCAGCGGCAATCTCGGCTTGAAAGACCTCGAGATGCAGCGGACCGATGGCGCGCCGCTGCTGAAACTCCCGAGCTTCGACGTCGTGGTAGAGGCTATTCAAGTATTCGCCCAAAGGATTGCGCTCCAGTCGGTGAAATCCCAGGGTCTCGAGCTGCACGTGAGCCGAGCCAAAGACGGCAAGATCAATTTGACTCAGCTCGTCGCCGCGCCCGTGAAATCCGAGACACCCACAACGCAGCCGGAACCAAAAAAAGATGCCAAGCCGTTGATCTATTCGGTGGGCGAGCTCGCCCTCGACTCGGCAAAACTTTTCATCGAGGACGAACAACCCGCCCGGCCTTACAAGACGCGCCTCGACAACGTCGCTCTCAAAGCGACTGGCCTCACCAACGAAGCCGGCAAAAAAGCCAACGTCGAGCTCGCCTTCGAATCCGACGGCAAAGAAAAATTCAGCCACAGCGGCACGCTGCAGCTCGATCCGCTGCTGGCCGAGGGAAAGATTGATCTCGAAGGCTTGAATCTTGCGCCGCTCCGTTCCTACTACGAAGACGCGCTCGCCGCCGAGGTGAAAGACGGCGCGTTGGATGTCGCGACGCAATACAGCTTTGCCGGCGGCGAATCGAACGAGATCAAACTCAGCGATCTGAACGCCACCCTGCGCGGCTTTCGTCTCGACCTGAGCGGAGAGCCGCAGCCGCTTTGGCGTATCACTTCGCTGGGGGTAAAAGACGCGGCACTGGATCTCGGCAAAAAATCCATCGTCATTGGCGCCATCGAAGGAAAAGACGGCAGCGGTTATATCCAGCGCGACGCCAACGGCATCAATTTAAGCCGCATCGCGAAAGCCCAGCCGCGAGCCGAAAAGTCTGCGACTCCGCCGGGCAAGAAATCCGAGGGCGATTGGACCGTCGAAGCGAAAAAACTCGACCTCGAACGCTTCAAGGTCGACTTCGAGGACCGAAGCGCAGCGGCTCCCGCCAAGACTACACTTTCGGACATTTCACTTCGCGGCGAGAATTTTTCCACGGCCAAAAACCAGCGCGCCAAAGCGACCCTCCGCACCCGGATCAACAACCAAGGTATCCTTCGGCTGGTCGGAACAACGACGGTGAGCCCGCTCAACGGCAAATTCACCGTCGACGGGCAGGACATTGAGCTCGTGCCTTTTCAAAACTACATGGGCGACAATGTGAATCTGCTGCTGACCGGCGGCCAAGCCGGAACCAAAGGCGAGTTGACGTTCAACACCGCAGCCGATGGCGGTTTGCGCGTCAACTATCAAGGCAGCGCCCACGTGGCGGACTTCGGCAGCGTCGAGAAAGATGGCGCTCAGGATCTGCTCAAATGGAAATCTCTGGCGCTCGAGGCCGTCCAGTTCGACCTCGAGCCGTTTCAACTGCGTATCGGTGAGATCACCCTGGCGGATTTCTATTCCCGTCTGATTCTCGGCGCCGACGGCAAAATGAACCTACAAAAGCTCAGTGGTCAACCCGAGGAGAAAAAAGCTGACGCGGATGTGCCGCCGAAAGCGGGAGAAAAGCCAGCGGCGCCGAAGGTGGAGGAAAAACCGGCACCGCCAGCCGAAGATGGCGCTCCACCCAAACCGATCAGCATCGGCAAAATCAACCTGCACAGCGGCAACATCAACTTCAGCGATTTCTTCGTCAAGCCCAACTACTCCGCCAATCTGACCAGCGTTGAAGGAACCATCTCCGAGTTGAAACCCGAAACACCCGGAGACCTCGATCTCAAAGCCAAGCTCGACGAGTCAGCGCCAGTAGACGTAAAAGGCAAAATCAATCCGCTCTCTAAAGACCTTTTCCTCGATATCGTCGCCGATGCGCGGGAAATCGAATTGAGCCCGATGACGCCCTACTCGGCGAAATACGTCGGCTACGGCATTGAAAAGGGCAAGCTCTCGTTCAACGTCAAATACAAACTGGAAAACCGCAAGCTCAGCGCCGAGAACAAGATCATTCTCAACCAGCTCACCTTCGGGGAAAAGATCGAAAGCCCCACCGCTACCAAGCTGCCGGTGCTGCTCGCCGTCGCCCTGATGAAAGATCGTAACGGCGTCATCGATGTGGATCTGCCGATCAGCGGTTCGCTCGACGATCCGCAGTTCAGCGTCGGCGGCATCGTGCTGCGGATCATCATCAATATCATCACCAAAGCGGTCACCGCGCCGTTCTCGTTGATCGCGTCGGCGTTCGGCGGCGGTGGCAGCGGCGAAGAGCTGAGCTACATTGAGTTTGCCAACGGCCGCGCCGATCTCGATCAGGCGGATCGGGATAAAGTCGCCACCCTCGCCAAAGCACTGAACAACCGCCCGAGTCTTAACTTGGAAATCATTGGCCGGGTCGATCCAGCCACGGACCTCGACGGGCTGAAGCGAGTCAGCATCGAGCGAAAAATCAAAGCGCAAAAGTTAAAGGACCTCGCGCGCAAAGGTCAGGCGCCGCGCTCGGTGGACGAGGTCCAGGTCGACAAGAGCGAATATGCCCAGTACTTGAAGGCCGCCTACGGCGATGAAAGTTTTCCCAAACCGCGCACCGTCATCGGTCTCGCGAGGGATCTGCCGGTACCCGAGATGGAAAAATTAATGATGCAGCACGCTCAGGCAAGCGACGATGACTTGCGCCAGCTATCCAACCGCCGCGCTCAAACCGTGCGCGATACGCTTCTCGCAACCGGTCAGGTCGGCGCCGACCGCCTGTTCGTCGTCGCCGCCAAACCGTTCAGCCCCGAAGAGCGCGCCAAGCTCAAAGGCCGCCCCAACCGCGTTGATTTTGCAATGAAATAATTCCGCGAGACGCCAGCACAGCACGACCGGGAGCGTGAGCACTCTGCGACTTCTGCGCCTTCGTGGTTAATTCCTCTTTCGTGACTGCGAAATGACGAACCCACACGGCCAAAGCCATGCTTCGCCTAAGTTGTAGCGACCCTGCTTCTGGTATACACTCCGATTGCACTCAGGGAGGCTCTTCCATGACCCAGGCCAGAAAAAACGCCAAGCCCAAAGTCACGATCATTGCCAGCAAAGGAGCCAACCAGGCGATCAACTATTTGCTCGAGGATCGAGACGAATTGGAATGGCTGGTCGCCATCGGCAGAAATCACAAAGGCGATATTTTCTTTTATGACACCGGGGGCGACATTATTCAGGACTTGGGCGCTTTAGAATACATCAAAGAGAGAATCGTGCGCGATTATTTCGGCGAAACCGACGAGTAAATTCCTCGCGCAAGAAAAGATCCGCAGTCTCCAGCGAAGCTCGTTCCACAACTTTTCCGCTAGTCCATCGGAATTTTCGGTTTGATCCTGAGCGGCGGCGCGCCCGGCGGGAGAAAATCGGCCAGGTCGATCGTTTCCCAACCCACCGGCCGCAGCCTTTCGAATTCCTCGCGCCGTTTTGCGTCGCACTCCGGCGGCTTAGTCGCATCGATGATCATCTTGCCGCCGATCCGGTGCCATCCCGGCGCGCCCGGATGGCCGAACTCGGGGCAGGACGGATCCATCGCGTGAATCTTGGCGCCAGGAATGACGGTGATATCCTCGGCCGGGTTGACCCGTGTATTGAGCGACCAGAGCACCTCGGCGTAATTGAAAATATCCACGTCCACGTCCACCGCGATGGCGATCTTCGGATGCTGGTACTCGCTCGACAACACCGACATCAGGACGTTTTTCGCTTCGCCGTAGTAGCGCGGCTTCATCTGCACGACCACGCCGAAGATGCCCGGCATCACCAAAACGTTGCGCACATCGGCCAGACCGCCGACACTGCGTGCACGGCGCAGGATCTGCGCCGACATGGGCACTTTATGATAAACGCAGCCCTCCACTTCGGTGCCGTTCTGCACGTTCTTGAAGATCGCGTCGCTGCGCATGGTGATCGCCTTGATATTGACGATCGGATTCATGCCCGAGCCGGTGAGATAGTAATCCTGAAATTCGCTGAACGGGCCTTCCGGTTCGCGCACCTTCGGCGGGATTTCGCCTTCGAGAATAATCTCCGCGAACGCCGGCACTTCCAGATCGACAGTGCGGCACTTGACCAGCTCCACGTCTTCCTGGAGCAACGCCGAAGCGATTTCGAGCTCATCCACGCCGTACTGTGTCGTGGTCGCGGCGGCGAAATAATACATCGGATGATGACCGATCATGATCGCCACCGGCATGGGCTCCCCGCGCGCCTCGTACATCTGATAGTTGGTCCAGGCATGGCGCGGATAGAGAAGGATCCCCGTCTTCTTCGCTTCCTTCATTTGCAGGCGGTGAAAACTCAAGTTGCGCCGCCCGGTTTCAGGATTTTTGGTGATCATCAAACCGGAGCCGATAAACGGTCCGCCGTCGCGGATACCGGCTTGATGAATCGGCATCTTGGTAATATCAACTTCGTCGCCGAGTAAAACTTTTTGCTGCACCGGCCCGGTCTCGACCAGCCGCGTCCTGCCGAGTTTCTCTGTGCGCCGGACGAACTCAGGAATCATCTCGTCGCGCGGCTTGTCGAACGCGACGGGCGCCAGCGACACGTCACCCGGCGCTTGCCCTAGGCAGCGCCACCCCGGATAGCCCGGCAAATTCTCGAACAAAAGCGCCCGGTCGCGCGCCTGCCAGAGCAGCGCGCCCATCTGCGTGCGCGGATCCACCGGCTTTTGGATGCGAGCCAGGAGGCCGGCATTTTCCAACTGAGAGATCCACGTGCGCATGTCTTGAGGCATCAGCGATTCCTCCGAATCCAAGTTTCGGGCAAATTCATATCACGGTGCGAGGCGCGCACCAATCGGAGATGGAGTGCCGGAATGATAGAGTAATGGCTTAAACCGATACTCCAATATTCCATTACTCCAATCTCAACTTTCTTATCTTTCCCTTGACTCCCAGCGGAGCTTCTCTTAGTTTCGGGCGAATGGCTTCACTTACGGCACTCTTCGGCATGGAAAAACTTGCGCCGGAAAAGGCGCGAGCCCTGAGCATCGTCTACGCGGCGAGCATCACGCTGATGATGGGGATCAATTTCATTCAGCCCGCCCTGCCCGCGCTGAGCCAGCCCTTTCAAATCACCGACGCGCAGCTTTCTTGGATCATGACGCTGTTTACCGCGCCGGCGATAGTTCTCTCGCCGATCTTCGGCGTCATCGCCGACCTGTACGGCCGGCGTTTGCTGCTCGGCCTGGGATTGATCGTGTTCGGCATTTTCGGCTCGGCGATGGCGCTGGCACCGAGCTTCGGCTGGCTATTGACGTTCCGCGCGCTTCAGGGCGTCGGCTTCAGCGCGGTGATACCACTGACGATCGTGTTGATCGGCGATCTGCTCGACGGCGATAACGAGATCAGCGGTCAGGGCCTCAAAGTTTTTCTCGACCGCATCGGTTACTTTATTTTTCCGCCCCTCGGCGGCATCCTCGCGGCCACAGCGTGGTTCTGGCCCTTTGCCTGCTACATCATCGCCGTTCCCGTCGGTCTGATCGCTTTGTTTTGGATGCCGGAAACCAAAGGGAAGTCCGGCGAAAAAACCACCCGTTATATCGGCAACATCCTTCGCCTGGCGCGCCATCCGCGCCTGGTCATTGCCTTCTCGGCGGGCTTCCTGCGATTTTTTCTCGACTACGGCTTTCTGACCTACTTCCCGCTTTTTCTGGTGCGGACACAGAATGTCTCCACCGCCACCGCAGGTTTGCTCTACATCTTTTTCGCCATCGGCGCGATGCTGACCTCAAGCCAGGCCGGACGCATCGCCGCCGGTCGCGATAAGGCGAATATTCTGTTTCTTGCCTTCGTCGTGAGCGGCGGGGCGGTGCTCGCGGTGCCGTTTATTCACGGCGTCTGGCTGGTCGGCACGGCGCTGTTTTTTTACGGCCTCGCCAACGGCGTGATCTCGCCGATGCAGAAGAGTCTTCTCACCCAGAACGCGCCGGCAGAGCTGCGCGGCGGCATCGTCTCCTGCGACCGCCTGATCCAGCAGGTTTCCAAGACCACTTCAACTTCCATCGTCGGCTTGCTGCTGGTCAGCGCCGAGCTGCCGACGATCTTCTGGCTCTTGGGGATCCTCTCGTTCATCAGCGTCGCGCTGATGGCGTGCCTGCTACCGCGCGGCCAGCAAAGCGCCGTGCGCGCTACCGCGTCCTGATTTTTCGTCGCGATCGCAGCGAATCTGACTTTGGAATGTGGACGGTACCTGGCGAGATCAATTCCGCCGGGCGAGATTTCGCACTGTCGCCTTGGAAATTGCCACGTCGGCGTTCATGCCGGGACGAAGCACGTTGTCGGGATCGTCGACTACGATTTCCGTAGGAAACACCTGGGCGATGCGCTCTTCGTGATTTTGCGGCAGCGTCGGCGCGCTCTCTCCCTGGCTCTGAACGCGGCGCACCACGCCCTTGAAGGTTTGGCCGGGAACCGCATCGACCTGCACCGTGACTTTGTCGCCAGGCCGGACGAAGCGCAGATTGGTTTCCGGCAGATAGGCCCGCACCCAGAGGCTGCCTATGCGGAGCAACGTGACGATCGGTTTGCCAGCCTCGACCAGGTCGCCGGTGTCGACTTCGAGGTTTTCCACCAAAGCATCGGCCGGCGCCTTGACCACGGTTTCATCCAGTTGAGCGCGCAGCAGGAGCGTCTTCGCACGCGCCGCTTCCAGGGCGGATTTCGCCTGGGCGACTTCCTCTTTGCGATATCCAGCACGCAGCTGGCGCAGCCGTGCGCTGGTTTCGGCGACACGCTGCTTTCTGCGCTCCACTTCTTCCTGCCGCGTGTCGGCGCGGAGTTGGTCGTAGCGCTGGCGCGCCACCTTGGCCCTCTGTTCAGCCTCGTCCGCGCGCGCGTCGGCTTCCTCCGCCTCACGGCGCGCGATCAAATCGCGCCGGCTGAGATCTTCCATCCGCCTGGATACCTTGCGCGCGCGATCTGCGAAGCTCTTGCTCGAAGCCAAATCCGCCGCTGCCTGATCAATCTCCTCGCGGCGCGGTGCCGAAACTAATTGATCGAGCTCCGCCTTCGCCTGTTTGGCCGCAGCTTCGGCCTGCTCGATTTCTTCCACTCGATAGCCGGCGCGCAGCTGTGCGTAGCGCGCTTCGTGCTGGTGCAGATTGGCCTCAGCCTCCGCCAGCGCGGCGTCCAGTTCGGAGGGCTCGAGCAGCACCAGCGGCTCGCCCACCTTCACGGTCTCTCCTTCGCGCGCAACTACTTTGAGCACCCGGCCGCCAAGCTTGGAGCCGACGTGGATATCGTCGGCTTCGATGATTCCGGAAATGGTGAACGAATCGCGATTGGCGGCGTAATTCCAGAGCGAATAGCCCGTGCCTAGAACGAATACCGCCGCGAAGATCGCGGTCATGACGGTACGCTTTTTCATGAGGTGGCGGCCCTGAACCGGTCGGGCCTCAAAAATCCTTGAATTCCTTTTCCTCGCGGCTCTCGGTTTCCAGTTGGATCGTGATGTGCTCAATGTTGTATTGCAGTTTCAACGTATCTTCGATGCCGTTCAAGACCTCGTGAAAGTCGCCGCCGTTGCTGACCACCGCGTGCGCGCTGAGAGTGAAAATATCCGACGTCACGGCCCAGACATGCAGATCATGCACCGCGCTCACGCCGTCGACCGATTCTATGGTGCGGCGCACGTCTTCCAACCGAATTCCCTTCGGCACTGTCTGCATCAGCACGCTGAGTGAATCCCGCACCAGGCTCCAGGACGAAAACAGAATCAACCCGCCAATAAAAATGCTGATCAGCGGATCGGCGAGATACCAGCCGGTGGTCAGCATGATCGCGCCGGCGACGATTGCGCCCACCGAGCCAATCGCATCACTCACCACGTGCAGGAAAGCGCCGCGCAGGTTGAGATTGTGATGATGGCCGCGATGAAGAATCATGACTGCGACAAGGTTCACGACCAACCCCAGCACAGCCACCACCATCATGCCTTGGCTTTGCACTTCGGGCGGATGAAACAGCCGGCCGTAGGCCGCGGCAAAAATTACCCCGACGATCAGCCATAGGGTCAAACCATTGAACAACGCCGCAAGAATCTCGAAGCGATGAAAGCCGTAGGTGCTCTGTACCGTCGCGGGGCGCCGCGCCATGCGGAAAGCAAACAGGCTCAGGCTCAGGGCGCCGATATCCGAGAGCATGTGTCCCGCGTCGGACAAGAGCGCCAAGCTGTTGGTGAGAAAGCCGGCGATCAGTTCGGCGAAAAAGTAAACCGCGCTGATCAGCAGCGCCCAGCGCAGTCGTCGCGTTTCGGTATGCCGTGCCATGAGATGCAGCCCGTAAATTTACCTTGCCGAATTATGGCTCAAGGGCGCGTGGGAATAAAGCGTGGCCCACGAGCGCGGAGAAAGTTTACCTGGCATCCGAGCTGCCGCTGCCGCCATCTTTCTTCAGGACTAGAAAAAACATTCTACCCTGACGATTCATGTACCCCGCCAACCCCGCAGCTTCGTTATCTGCACCGAAATAAATATCCGCGCGCTGCCATCCCCGGATCGCTCCGCCGGTGTCCTGATTGAGGACAAATCGTCTGATCGGCTGCCAGCCGGTCAGTTGCCCCGCCGTATCCAGCACGGGAAGGTCTGTTTCAATCAGTGCCAACGCGCCCTTGGGGAACAGGCGCGAATCAGTGGCGATGGAGCGACCGGGGGTGACGGGCACTTCCAAGCTACCTAAGGCGCCGCGGTCGGGATTCACGCGAAAAAAAACGTAGCTCGGGTTGTAGTCGAAAATCGTGCTCTGCTCCCCGGGATGATTGTTCAAATAGCGGCGCAGACTCTGCATCGACATCGCCTCTCTGGCGATCTTTCCGTCGTCGATCAAAAGCCGGCCGATGCTCCGATAGGGCCAGCCGTTTTGCGCCGCATAGCCGACGCTCAGTTCGCCGCCGTCAGCGAGACGAATGATGCCGGAGCCCTGGATGTGTAGAAAAAATAGTTCCACGGGATCGGCGACCCAGGCGATTTCGAGACCGCGGCCGTGCAGCCGGCCCGCCTCATCGATCTCGCTCCGCGTGTAGTAAGGCAGAAACTGTTCGCCCTCGGCCCGACCCAGAACTCTATCTATTTTAGGTGGCGCGCCCACGGTCACCACTTCGGCGGTGATCAGATCCGCCGGCCGGCCATAAATCGGATAACGAAATTTTTCCGTGCGTGCGCGGCTTCCTTCCAGCACCGGTTGATAATACCCGGTGAACAAGACCTGCGAGGTTTCCGTCTCCACGCTCGACGGCACAAGGTCAAAGCGCGCCTGCAAGTCTCGCGTAAAACATTCCGGACAGTGCCATTCGGCTAACAGCGGTTCGAAGGCTTTCAGCGAAGCAAGGATCTCGCCCGCGGTAAGTCGGCGCGGCACCTCGCCCACGACTCTCTCCGGCGGTAGTTTTTGCAGATACTCGAAGCTGCGGCGCAACGCCGCGCGCAAGGACTCGACGTCGAGGTCATCCCCAAACGGCGAAGAAGTTGGAGGACCGCTCACCGGCTGCGGCGGAACCGCGCAACTGAAGCAAAGAGAAAATGCCAGAACCATCAGTGCAGCAAGCTTGCGGCGGGAAATCATTTGCGCGAGACTTGCCGCGGTGGATTACCGCAAAATCAGGGAAGAGGTCGGCCGCGTCATCGACCGACTGCCGCGCACGTTCCGCGAACAGTTGGTCAATGTCGAATTTGTAGTCGAAAATCGCCCTTCCACCGAGCTTCTGCGCGCCGAAGGTCTCGACCCGCGCAAAGATAGTTTATACGGCATCTATCAGGGCGTTCCGCTGCCGGATCGATCGGCCCTCGATCCGCCGCTTTTGCCGGACAAGATCACTATTTTCGCCGAGCCGCTGCTCGAAGATTTCCCGGATCCCGAAGAACTGCGCGAAGAAATCCGCCTCACGGTGCTGCATGAGATCGCCCATTATTTCGGCATGGACGAAGAAGAGATCGAGGATTTGGGATACTAAATCGTTCTAGTCTCTAGTTTCCAGTTGCTAGTGCTTTTCAAGTTCAGCAAAGCGACTAGAAACCATGAACTAGAAACTAATCCCGTATATCCTGCAAAAACCATTCGGTCGGCAGCTCACGGCCGACTTTTTTCTGCTTCGCCAATTCCAGCACCTTGCCCGCGCACGCGGCGAACTGAAGCCCCTGAGTGCCGGCGTTGATGAAATAGGTAATCTGGTCGTCGCTCGTCCGTCCCGGCACTTTGCCGGCGCGGATATCCATGAAGTATTTGAAATAATCGCCCTTGTAATTGTCCACCGTGGGATTGGGAATACGCGCGCGCTCCTCGGGCTGACCAGCGATGTAGCCGACGTTGCCGTGGAGGCGGATCATTCCTTCGTCCATCGCTTCGATGGTGTTTCGGCCGAGCTTCACGGAAAGATCGCACCGCTTGACCACGCGGGGCCCCATCTCGCAGGCGCGGACGGAAGTCAGATGCGCGCCGGGCTTGAGCCAGTCCGGCTCGTCGAACACGGTCTGGGTCGAGTCCGTGCAGGTGGCAACGATGTCGGCTTCGCGCACGACTTTTTCCGGCGTGTCCACGGCGACCACTTCGATGTCGAGCTTGCCGGTCATTTCCCGCGCGAACTTTTCGCGGTTCGCTTTAGTTGGACTAAAGACTTTAACCCGCCGGAGCTTGCGCACTTCGTAAAACGCTTCGAGATAGCTGCGCGCCATGCCGCCCGAGCCGAAGATGCCCACGTCGCAGGCATCTTGACGCGCGAGATACTTCGCGCCCAAACCCGCGCAGCCACCGACCCGCATGTGCTGGATCAAGCCGTCGTTGATGATACCGAGCGGCTCGCCGTTGCGCACGCTGAAGACCATCACCAGCCCGCACCACGTGCCAGGTTGCACGCAGTATTTTTCCTCAGTCTCACCGCTGGGCCAGTAAACTACGTCGGACTTCATGCGGATTGCGAACACGCCGATCTTGCGACTCGCGCCTTCCATCGTGCCCCAACGCCAGTAACCGTCCGGCCGGTCGCATGGCATCCACAAATCCAGGCGCGGGCGAAACACCGCGTCGCCCTTCAGGAGATCGGCGTAGCCGTCCTCGAGCGCGTCCAGACAATCCTTCATCGTGAAAAGCTTTTCCACTTCCTGGTTGTTGACGAGCAGCATGGAAACCCTCCTTAAACTGGCTTACAACAACTGCACCGATTTGGAAAGCTCGGTCCGAGATTTGATCGCTCATGCGATTTGACAAGCCCCATGCGTTGTCGCAAAGATAGCCCCACATTTTGCCGGGGAGGAGATGCCATTGAAAATTCTACGATTCAACGACGACCGCATCGGCGTCATCAAAGACGGCGATAAAGTCGTCGACGTAAGCGATAGCGTAAGCGCGCGCAAGGCAAAGGGACCGCAACGGGTGATGGAAGAAATCATCGAGGGCTGGAGAAAGTATCGCCGCCGCTTCGAAAAGATTCTGGCCGAACAGAGCGGCGTGCCGGTGGCGAGCGTGGAAATTCATTCGCCGCTGGCGCGGCCCGGCAAGTTTCTCGCCGCCTTCAGCAACTACATCGACCGGCCTGAGCGCACGGCGGATAATTTTCCTAACGAATATTTCTACAAGTCGCCCGACCTCGTCGGCCCCGGCGAATCGGTCGAGCTCCGCGACATTCCGGCCTGCGTGGTTTACCAGCCCGAAGCGGAGTTCGCCTTCGTCATGGGCAAAACAGCGGAGAACGTCCCCCAAAACAAGGCGCTCGATTACGTTTTCGGCTACGTGCCGATCTTCGACATTTCCACTCGTGGGATGGTGCGCCGCACGCAATTTGTCGGTAAAGGCCAGGGCAGTCACGGCTGCTGCGGGCCGTGGATCATCACCAAGGACGAAATCCCCGATCCACACAACGTGATCGTGAAATCCTGGACCAACGGGGAACCGCGCCAGAACTACAACACCGGCGCCATGGCCCACAAGATTCCCAACCAGATCGCGTGGCTGACGAAGCTGCTCCGTCTCAGCCCGGGCGACATAGTAGCCACCGGGACGTTTCATGAAGGTTTGAAGCCGGTGAACTCCGGCGACGTGATCGAGATCGAATTCGAAAACATGGGCCGGGCCAAATTCGACGTCAAAGGCAACAGCCCGCGCAAGGAAGTCGAGTGGCTGCCGGGCAAAAATCAACCGACCCCGCCTCCCGGCGGCGGCATGCACATCGTGTAAGACTCAGACCATTGGAGTGATGGAGTTCTGGAGTGTTGGCTTCGGAACCCATCACTCCATCGTTTCACCACTCCACTACTCCATTCTTTTCGTCATCGCCCAGTGCCACGGCAGCAGCCGGCGGTACGCCAGATCGAAGAGCTGATGGAGCAGATAGCCGAGCAGCGCCAGCGCAAACATGCCGGCGTACATTTGCGCGACTTTGAAGCGCCGCTGCGAGTCGAGAATAAAATAGCCGATGCCGTCTGTGCTGCCGACCATTTCGGAAATCACTACCAAGATCAACGTGATCGGCAGGCTCACGCGCAGGCCGGTCAGGATCTGCGGCGTGGCAGCCGGCAGGACGACTTGTAGGATCGATTTCGCGCGCGACACATGGAACGTGTGCGCTGTGTTGAGCAGCACCGGATCGATCTGGCGCACGCCGTCCAGTGCGTTCAGCAGGATCGGCCAAGCGCAGGAAAAAAAGATCACGAAGATCTTCATGCCGTCTTCGAGACCGAAGAAAAGCATCGCCAGCGGAATCAGCGCCGGCGGTGGCACCGGCCGGAGCATTTCGACGATCACTTCGGCGAAACGGCGAACGCGCTCGGACAGTCCCATAAAAATCCCCAGTGGAATGAACACCGCCGCGGCGAGGAAATAACCGATCGCTGCGCGCTTCATGCTGACGACGATCTGCCAGGGAATCTGGCCCGATGCGATCAGATCCCAGAAAATTCCCAGTATCCGGCTGAGAGGCGGCACGATCAGCGGATTCACCCATTCGGCGCGCGCGGCGAATTCCCACGCGGCCATCAAAGCGCCGATGAATAGAAAGCCGTTCAGCCGGCGCGGCCGCATCTAGAACGCCTCCCGCGCCAGCATGCCGCGGCGCCAGCGCATAGCCCGGGACTCCAGCGCGAGAAACAGCCGGTTGAAAAAATAACCGAGCGCTGCGACTAAAATGATGCCGCCGTACATGGCTGCGCTGTTCATCGAGCGCTCTTCGTCGAGGATGAAGAAGCCCAGTCCCTTGCTGCCGGCGATCATCTCGGCAGTGGTGACGAGAATCAGCGCGATGGAAAGACCGATCCGCAGGCCAGTGACGATGTAAGGCGAGGCCGCGGGAAGAATGATCTGCCAGAGAATCCGCTGGCGCGCGAGTCCGAAAGTGCGCCCGGTGTCGATCAAGACTTTTTCGATGCGGCGCACGCCGTCGATGGTGTTGATCAAAATCGGCCAGAGCACGGCGTACACCGTCACGGCGACGATCATGGCATCGCCGATGCCGAGTGCAAGAATCGCAACCGGAATAATCGCCACAGACGGCATCGGCCGAAGCAACTCGATCAGCGCTTCGACAAAGCTGTGAGCGAATCGAAAGTAGCCGAGAGCGATCCCGAGCACGACGCCGAAACCCGCCGCAAGCAGATAACCTTCCAGAAAGCGGCCGATGGTGATTGCCAGATGCTTGAGTATCGTGCCTTCGCGCAGCAAAGGTCCGAGCGCGGCGAGCACCTGGCTGATCGGCGGCACGTAGAGCTGGAGTTTGGGCGCGGCGCGCGCGCCCAATTCCCAAAGACACAATAAAAATGCCAGCGCGAGCCAGCCCGCCCAGTTGAATCGTTTGATTTCGTCCACGGCGCGCCCGCTAGTTGCGAATCTGCTGGTAGATCGCGTTTCTGATTTCCATGAAGCGCGCTTCGGCCCGGGTTGAGACCTGATGGCGCGGCCTAGGAAAAGCGATTTGGATTTCTTCGACGATCGCGGAGGGCCGATGGCTCAAAACCCAGATCCGGTCGGACAAATAAATCGCCTCCTCGATGTCGTGGGTGATGAAAAGAATTGTCGTTTTCAATTCTGCCCAGATGCTCAAAAGGACGTCCTCCAGTTCCAGACGCGTGAGCGCGTCGAGCGAGCCGAACGGTTCGTCCATCAACAAGATCTCCGGCTCGTAAGCGAGCGCCCGCGCGATCGCGACCCGTTGCTGCATGCCGCCGGAAAGCTCCCACGGATAATGATTCTCGAAGCCTTTAAGCCCGACCAGTTCAATCAGGGCGAGCGCTTTTTTCCGGGTATCCCCCGTCTTCTGATGGCGCGCTTCGAGGCCGAAGCAAACGTTGCCCAGCACGGAGCGCCAGCCGAAGAGGGATTTGTTGTATTCCTGAAACAGCAGCACCAGATTTTCCGGCGGGCCCGCGACTGCCCGGCCGTTGACCATCACCCGGCCCGAGCTCGGCGCCAGCAAGCCGGCGATCGACATCAGCAAAGTTGTCTTGCCGCACCCCGATGGACCGACGAAGGAAACAAACTCGCCGCCTTCCACCCGGCAGGTAATGTTGCCAATGGCGTTCGTCAGCTCGCCGTTGGCTTGACGGTAGCTCTTCGACAGAGCTTCAACTTCGAGGATCGACACTCGCGTGGGAGGATTGAAGTGAAGGAGTATTGCAGCAATGGAGTGTTGGGGATTAGGAACCAGTACTCCAACATTCCATCATTCCACCACTCCAGTTCTTACCCTTTCAGCGTGAGATCGCTGATCACTTCCTGCGCCTTGAGCGGACGCGAAATCATTTTGTATTTGACCGTCAAATCAATGGTCGCCTGAAGGTCTTTCGGCGAAAGGTTCTTTTCGAAGAGGGGCATGCCGATCTTGCCGACCATGTCGGGATTCAGCTTCGCCCATTTGATCATGGCGCCGCGAGCGCCTTCCGGATCGGTGTGAATCGCGTCGATGCCACGATTGATCGCTCGCACGAAGGCCCGGGCGACCTCGCGATTCTTCTGTACCCATTTTTCCGAGGCGAACCAGCTGGCGATGAGAAATTTCGGCACCACGTCGCCCCAGGGATTGGCGAGCACGCGCGTTTCCGGGTGGCGCGCCGCCGCGGCGGCAAACGGTTCCTGTACGCTGATCGCGTCCACCTTGCCCGCCACCAGTGCCGGCGCCATCTGCGGAAATGGAATTTCGACGAATTTGACCTTGGCCGAAACCCCGCCGTTTTTGTCAACCCAGGCCATCGCCATCAGATGAACGATGTTATTCAACGTGTTGACCGCGACGGTCTTACCGGGTAAGTCCTTTGCTGCTTTGATCGGCGAATCTTTGCCGACCAAAATCGCGTGAGTCTCGTTGGTTCCTCTCACATTGATGGCGCCGCCGGCAATCAACTTGAAATCGAAGCCTTCGACATGCGCCTGGTATAGAGAAATCACGTTGGTCCAACCGAACTGCAAATCGCCCGAAGTCACGCCCTGAACGATCACCGCGCCGCCCGCCATCGGCACCGTTTCCAGCTCCAGCCCTTCGGCTTTGAAGAAACCCTTTTCCATGGCAACAAACATCGCCGCGTTGTCGACGATGTTCATGTAGCCCACCTTGCCCTTCGACTGTGCCCAGGCCAGGGTCCGCACGATCGGAAACGCGGCGACCCCGACAGTGACTTTGGCTAGAAAGCTGCGCCGGCTGATTTTCATATTCATTCACCCCTGCTCGAAAGTAGCTGTCCTCCGCAAAACTCTGTACTGCTTAATACAACCGCAAAAATAAGAAAAGAGTTTTCGGCGCAAACGGACAGTGCCAAAAAAGGGGAACTGGCGTGCGAATTCGGGGATCACGGTTGAGAAAAGCGCGTACCGGCATCAGGACCGCGAGCGAAAGAGAAGCTTCGTGAGGAATTCCTTCAGCGCGTTCAGACGCGACTTGAGATAACGAAAGAAACAAAGAATGAGCGCCATGCCACTGTAAAACAGAATGTAAAGAACCTGCGACATCAGACCGCTGGTTCCCGGGTCGACGTAGGCGTCCGCGCGCCCGGGTGCCGCGAGGTGGAGCAAGCACAAAAGCCCTAAAGCACTGAACGTACGGAACCTCCAGAAATATCCAGCGCGATCTGGTCTAAGCATTTGGCTGAAACTTACACGGCATTTTTGCCGCGCCCTTTCCAAGACGGTCCTCGAACTTTTGCCACATTTCCTTGGCCGTTGCGGGAATGGAGGAGACCAGATTCATCCGCTCCGCCGGGTCTTTTCCAAGGTCATACAGCTCTGCTTGTCCCGAATCACAGCTTACGATCAGCTTGAGGCCGCGCCAGCGAATCGCCGCCTTGGTCGGAAGTTTGTAGATTTTCTCCTGCGCGGGGTCTTTATAATTGACGGCGATCGTTTCGCGATTTTCAAGCCCTTCGGCACCAGCCAGTGAAACTCCGTCCATCCAATCAGGCGGAGCAATGCCGACGCTTTTTAGAATTGTCGGCGCGATATCTATGGACTGCGCTGGAATCGACAGTCTCTCGCCTTTGGTCCGTCCAGGAAATTTGATCAGCAACGGCACATGAAGCGAGCTTTCGTAGAGATCCTCGCCGTGATTGAGAAAGCCGCGCTCGAAGGACTCCCCATGATCGCCGGTCAACACTAGCAGCGTGTTTTGGCTCGTTTGATCCTGCTGCAACGCGTTCACCAGCTTCTCGATCTCGCTATCCAGATATTCGATGGACTCGTCATAGTGATTGCGTTCTTCGTCGACGAGCGACTGCAATTCCGCCGGATAACGCTGATAATAGTATGCCGAAATTTTGGCGCGATCTGCCGGTTTGTCGCCGGACGCATATTTATTTTTGAATGGCGCCGGAGCGTGATAAGGATCGTGCGGTTCGTGCAGGTGCACGAACAAGAAAAACGGCCTCGGCAGCCGAGCCAGGGTCCGAATCGCCAGCTCGACCGTATCGCTCGCCGGCCCGTAGCCCATGGTTCGTTCCGGATAACCCAAAGAAAACCACTGCGCCCATTCATCGTACATGCGGATCCCAAGGCTTGTTGGATAGACGCCGTTGTCGCGCAAAAAAGCCAGAGTGAGCCGGCGAAAATTCGGATATCCTCCGTAAACCAAGTATCGAACCAAACCAAGATCGTAAGCTGTCGCATCCGCATTGCTCGCGATCGCAGCGGTAGTATATCCGTGCGCAATCAGCTCCGCGAGCAAATTTTCCGGGCGATCGTATACCGGCAGAAATTTGCTCATGCGGCCATGGGAGAATGGATACCTGCCCGAGAGAAGAGTGGTAAGGCTCGGCCGTGTCGAAGTGCTGTTGGCGTGCATTTGAGTATAAACGCTACTTTCGAAGGCAAGGCGGTACAGGAAGGGGGTGGTCTTCCGCATATAGCCGTACAAAGACATATTTTGCGCACGCAGCGCGTCCGCCACGATCAGCACTACGTTAGGGGGCGTCCCGTGCGGATGAGCGAGCGACCGGCGGTTGATGAATTCCAGCCACAAGCTGCTGCCTGTTTTGGCGGCGAGCACGAGCACCGTGGCCATCAAGATCGGCCGTGTGAAATACCTCCAGCCGTCGTCCAGAGAAAATTCCAAGGATTGGCGGTTATGGCGCAGGCGCCAACTCAAGCCAGCGAGGAGCAAACACAAGCCCAAAACAATGTAGAAAATCCAATCGGCGCCTTCCTTCGATCCGATCCAGGTGAACAGCCAGCGCAGAAAATAAAGCGCCGTGATCAGGATCAACGCGGCCTTCGCCGCGCCGCGGTTGAGCGCGATGATTTTCTCATCGGCAATGATCCGACTCAGCAATGACGGCAGCAGCGCCGCGAGGCTCATCCAGAAACCCAGGGTTGCGAGAATCGCGCTGCAATCGGCGATGCGATCGAAAAGCGGTTCTGGATCGGCCGCTGAAAAAACCGCTATCAGCTCGAGCATCCACAGGTAAACCAACGCCGTCAGCCACGGCGCGGCAATCTTGCCATAGACCCGGCCAAAGCCGGTTATTTTTCGCATAGGAGCAGGCGGCGGTCTTCGGGATAGGAGGGAAAGCGCTCAATCGACTTGAAATGGAGCCGCAAGCAGTCTTCGAGATCCGCTGCGGTATAATCGTCCAGGCCCGGAACAGCATTCGCGCCAAGTCTGGGTTTCAACGGCGAAACGAATTCAATGAGCAGCCAGCGTGAACTCAGGTTGGCGAGGATTTGGCAGATACGCGCTAAGCTCAGCCGTTGGCGCGCAGCCACGTGATGAATCACGGCCAAAGCCATCACCAACTCGCTGCCGAAACGCTCGACAACCGCAGGTCCAACCGCACCGCCCCGGCCCGGCGCCGGCGAATCGCCAAATACATTGACTGCCAACGGCAGGATATCGAGCCTGCCCCTTCGCGCCTGCTCATAGCAGAGCGACAAAGCTCCGATATCGAGCTCACAGGCGGTGACCCGCGCGCCCTGATCGGCCGCCAGTTTGGCGTACTGACCTGAATTCGCGCCCACATCTAGGACAGTCTTGGCGCGCAGTTTGCCGAGGATCTCACTCACGATGGTTTGCTTGTAGTGCCAGTCGCCAGGGGACAATTCAGTATGAAAATAGCCTGCATCGACGTTGCCGTAGTAACGGGCCCACTGGGAGTCTCCGCTCGAAACCGGCAAGGTTTCGATGTCCCGCCGAAGCGATTCGAAAAACTTGACCTTCAGCTTGGCGTGGGCCGACTCGCCTCCGACCATATTGGAAATGGAAAAAAAACGCCGCTGCAAATCTTCCGGCAGCAGCTCAAAAAATTTCCCCGCCCACTTGGGCAGAGCGATGCCGAGCGTCCGGCGCGGATGGCGCAACTTGAAAGAAAGCGGCAATGCCGCCAGCAAGTCTTCGTCGGTTACGCCGGCAAGATAATCGCGCAGCAGCCAGCTGGCTACGTGAGCGCGCCCGGCGGCATAAAGATAAAGCGGAAAGAGAAAAAAATTGCAGAACTGTTGGTACGGTGCCCACAGGATATCGTCGCGCGCCGGCACGATCGATCCGGCATCGATATAAGTCGGCGTGGTTCCCTCGAAGAGCACGTTCCAAGGGTGACCATCCTGCAAGGTTAGACCCTTGTCGGCGAGCCGAATACAAAGATCAAGTGTGAGGAGGGCCGCCGCTTTCAGCATCAGCGGCGCCCATTCGTAACCGTAAGAGACCACCGGCACGCGGCGATGGCGCAGAACCGCCTGGCCACTCTCAGTGGTGAAATCGGTCAGATCGCTTTGAATGAGTAGACCGTCGCGGATCAGCGCAGCGATCGTGCCGTCCCTCTCCCACTCCTGCCACCGAGCCACAAACATCGGCTCGATCATCCGATAAATATCACCGCGCCATTCGAAAACCCGTCCGTTGGGATCGACAAAAGAATCAGCAAACCAACGCTGTTCCGCAGCGGGAATCTTTTGCGCAAGCATAGCCGATGCACTCAAGCGATTTTCAAATGCTTAGAGGGCTTTAAAGCTGCGCCAAAGGCCAAACTTATCCTTAAAAAACCGGCGGTTCGTGCCCTGCCAAACTCCACGTTACGTATGTTAAACGATCAATGCCGTCAATACGAGTGGAGTTCCGCCGCGAGGCGAAATCGAACACAACCGACCTTTGTGGCCAAACCCCGAAAGTGACGCTTAACGCGGTTAGGAGGGCTGCCAGCCGATGAAACTAATCTGCCGACCGGTTTCGCTGCGGGCGCGACGATAGGAAAAGAATTGGTCCGGGGCGCAGGCGGTGCATGGACCGACTTGAAACAGTTGCTTTCCGGGAACACCGGCGGCGCGGACAATGTCGCGGTTGAGCCGGCTGAGATTGACGAATGACTTGCTGTCTTGGACGCGGATGCTGGGCGTCGTGAGCGCCCCCCAGGCTTTCATCAGCGGACGGGTCACATCGTCTTTGACTTCGTAGCAACACACTCCGATTGACGGCCCGAAGGCGACTTCCAACTCTTCCGGCGCAACGTTGTACTCGCTTTGAAAGCGGCGCACAGTCTTGTCGGCGATCCCGGCCAGGGTGCCGCGCCACCCCGCATGCACGGCCGCCGCTAGCCTGTGCTTCGGCGCGACAAAGAGAATCGGCACGCAATCGGCGCTCAGGACACCGAGAAAAATATCCGGTTCGCGCGTGATCATGCCGTCCGCTTCGCCGGCTTCCTTGAGCTTTTTGTCCGCGATCTCGACGATGTGATCGCCGTGCACTTGGCGCATCGTCACGATGCGCCCATCGTGAATCCCCGCTGCCAGCTTAAGATCGCAGACGTTCTGGCTGACCACCTTGGGATCGTCGCCGACGCGATAGGAAACGTTCAGCCCGGCATAATTGCCCGCGCTTTTCCCGCCCGTGCGGCCCATGAAACCGTGCAGCAATCCGGTGTGGCGTTCCCACTCAGGAACTTTCAAAAGCGTCATGTCCATGCGACAGATTATGGGCAGTTCCTTGTCTTGCTGCAACCGCTCCCCCGCCCCAACTAGGAACTCGTTGCCAGCTTGTTTTGAACTTGCCGAAGAAATTCGACGCTAGTAAGCTGAAGCGCTATGGCCGACGGCAAATACATCGACACTCTCAGGCAACCCGGATTCTTTGCCTTTTTTTGGACTCAATTTCTCGGCGCGTTCAACGACAATTTTTTAAAAATTGTCGTGTCGTTCATCGCCCTGGATTTGGCAATGAGTGGCGCGGACAATTACGTCGAGCTGATCGCTTTCTTATTCATCCTGCCCTCGGCGCTTTTTTCCGGCTACGCCGGCCACTTGGCCGATGTCTACAGCAAGCGAGTAATTTTGGTAGCGGTCAAAGCCTGCGAGATTGCCATCATGATTTTGGCGCTGGCGGCGTTTTTCACCGGACATATCCAGTTCATGCTCGCGGTGGTTTTTCTCATGGGCCTTCACTCCGCGTTTTTCAGCCCGGCCAAGTACGGCATCCTGCCGGAGATGCTTCCCGACACAGAGCTGTCGCGCGGCAATGGCCTCCTGGAAATGAGCACGTTCATGGCGATCATTCTTGGCACCTCGGCAGGCGGTGCAATCTTTGCGCTGTGGAAGCACAATCTACCGTTGATCGGCGTAATGATGATCGCCGTCGCCGTTTTGGGCATGCTCACCAGCCTGGGAATCACGCGTGTTCCTGCATCGGGCGCCGCCAAGCTCATGCGCCTCAATCCCCTGCACGAGGTTCTCGTGGGCCTGCGCCGCCTGCGCGGCGATCGGACGCTTTGGTTAACCGTCATCGGTATTTCCTACTTCTGGTTTCTCGGCGCCCTGGTGCAGATCAATCTGCTTTTCTTCGGTAAAGAGCTTTTGCAACTGGACGAGTTTCATATCGGGCTCCTGGGAACGTTCCTAGCCCTGGGCATCGGTGCCGGCAGCCTCGCGGCCGGCCGCCTCTCCGGCGATCACATCGAACTCGGGCTTGTGCCGTTGGGCTCGGTGGCGATGGGCGTATCCCTCGGTCTGGTGGCGCTTTCCGCGCCTTCCTACCCTCACACCTGCGCGGCTTTGGTGCTGCTAGGGTTTTCCGCCGGCCTCTTCGCGGTGCCGCTGAACGCGCTCTTACAGCAGCGCAGCGGCAAAGAGGAAAAAGGCCAATTGATCGCTACCAATAATTTCGTAAACACCCTCGGCATCTTTCTGGCCGCGGCGATACATTGGACCCTCAAAACACCGCTGCATTTTTCACCCGACACGATTATTTTGCTGACCGGACTCGTGACCCTGGCCGGCACCGCGGTGATTTTATATTTGCTGCCCGACTATTTCGTGCGTTTTATTCTCTGGCTGTTCACCCACGCGATCTATCGGATCAAAATCGTCGGAGCGGAAAACCTGCCGGTCCGCGGACCGGCGCTGCTGGTGTCGAATCACGTCTCTTTTGTGGACGCGCTGATGATCGGCGGCGCCACGCCGCGCTTTGTCCGGTTCATGCTGCACCGCGATTATTACGAGCTCAAATGGCTCAACTGGTTTTTTCGACTGATGCGCTCGATTCCCGTGTCAGCGACCAACCGGCGCGACATCGTGCAATCGCTCAAGCATGCGCGCAATGAACTCGACAAAGGCCATATGGTCTGCATCTTTGCCGAAGGCGCGATCACCCGCGTCGGCCACCTGCTGCCGTTCAAGCGCGGCTTCGAGAAGGTCGTCGAAGACACCAACGTGCCGATCATCCCCGTCCACCTCGACCAGCTTTGGGGCAGCATTTTCAGCTTCAAGGGCGGGCGATTTTTCTGGAAGTGGCCGGAAAAATTTTTCTACCCCGTTACGGTGAGTTTCGGCGCGCCGCTGAACTCAAACGCGACCGTTCAGGAAGTGCGCAATGCGGTTCTGGAGTTGGAAAGCAACGCCGTCGCCGCTCGCGAGGGCAGCGCCACACTGCTCCATTCCAGATTCATCCAAGTGGCCAAGCGGCGCTGGTCTTCGTTCTGCATAGCGGACAGCACGGGCGCCGAGCTAACTTGCGGCAAGACACTGATCGGCAGTCTGGTGCTGGCAAAATGGGTGCGCCAGCACTGCGCCGGTGAATCCATGGTCGGGGTGATTCTCCCGGCGTCGGTGGGCGGCGCGTTGACCAATATCGCGATTCTTCTCGCCGGAAAAGTTCCGGTCAACTTGAATTTCACCGCGGGAAGCGAAGCGATGGCCGCGGCCATCGAGCAGTGCGCGATCAAGACTATCGTCACCTCTCGGATTTTTCTCGCCAAAGCGGACTTGGAAAAAACCGAGGGCATGGTTTTCCTCGAAGAAATCCGCAAGACCTTCACGCCAGCGGCCAAGATCGGCGCGGCGCTAAAAGCTTTTCTGCTGCCGGCATTCCTACTCAATCGCCGCTACGTGAAATCGCAGAAACCCGACGACCTCGCCACGGTGATCTTCTCCAGCGGCAGCACCGGCGCGCCCAAAGGCGTCATGCTTTCGCATCGAAACATCGCCGCCAACATCGAAGGCATCGACCAGGTGATTCAGTTCACCTCCGCTGATCGCATCATGGGTGTGCTGCCGCTGTTTCACTCCTTCGGTTTCACTGCCACCATCTGGCTGCCGCTTCTCGCCGGGTTCGGCGCGGTTTACCATCCCAACCCGACTGATGCCAAAACCATCGGCGAGACCGTGCAAAAATACCGCGCCACGCTGCTCATCAGCACGCCGACTTTTTATGCCGGCTATTTGCGCCGCTGCACCAAAGAACAGTTTGCCTCGCTGCGCTACCTGATCGCCGGCGCGGAAAAACTCCGCGGGCCCATCGCCGACGCTTACCAAGAGAAATTCGGCGCGACAATTTTGGAAGGCTACGGCTGCACCGAGCTCGCGCCGGTGGTGGCCGTGAATGTTCCCGATGTGCTTGAAGGCGCCGAAAAACAGCTCGGCCATAAGCCCGGCACCGTCGGCCATCCGATTCCCGGCGTCGTGGCGCGAGCGGTCGACCCCGAAAACGGCCGGGCGCTAGGCTACGGCGAAGAAGGCCTGCTCCTCATCAAGGGCCCCAATGTGATGCTCGGTTACCTGCATCAGCCGGACCTCACCAGACAAGCGATCCAAAACAGCTGGTATTCCACGGGGGACATAGCCAGCGTAGACGAAGACGGTTTTATCCGCATCACCGATCGTATCTCGCGCTTCAGCAAGATCGGCGGCGAGATGGTGCCGCACATGAAAATCGAAGAAGTCATCAACCAGGCTCTCGGCGGCATCGCCGCCGCCGTCACCGCGCTGCCCGATGCCCAGCGCGGCGAAAAACTGATCGCTTTTTACGTGCAGAACGGTGTCGCCAGGGAAAACCTCTGGGACAGGCTCAACCAATCGGAGTTGCCCAAGCTCTGGATTCCCAAGCGGGAAAATCTTCATGCCATCGATGCGCTGCCACTCCTCGGCTCGGGCAAGGTCGATCTGAAAAAAATCAAAGCGATGGCGCAGGAACGATCTCAGACAGCAGCCTCTTAGTTCTTCTACGCTGCGAAAATCTTCACGGAGGGCGCCGCCATGATCTCCGCCGATCAAATCGCCGAAGCTTTCGACGCCGCGACGCAGGAGCTCCGCAACAGCTCTGAATACCGGAACCTCGTTTCCGGCGAAGCAACCGGAGAATCGGCGCGCGAGTTTCTCCGCAACGTGTTTCGCACTCACTATCTATCGTCGCACATCGTCGCGCTCTGCTTCGCCGCCCTGCCCTCCACCGCCGCCGAGTTATTGAAAGAGAACCTCATGGAAGAGATGGGGCGCTCCGACGAGGAGAAACCGCACTCGGCGCTTTTGCTGGAGATGGCGCGCGGCCTGGGATTTTCCGACAGCGAGATCGGCGGGCTGATCGCCGATGCGCGCGAGCGGGTAGCGCTTTTCTGCGCGGCGCGCGTCCCGGCGGCGACCCTGCGCGAACTTTGCCTGGGCGTGTTGCTCGAAACCATGAGCTTTGAGTTCATGCTGTCGCGCTGCTCGAGCGAAATCGCTGCTGCTTTGACGGCTCGTTACTCGATCCCCAAATCGGCGCTCCACTGGTTTGCGCTTCATTCCGAAGTCGATATCCGCCACGCCGAAGAAGGGTTGAGCGTAGTTCTCGACTATCTTGCCTTTCATCGGATTGCCGACGACCTCTTTCACCAAATCGCGCGCTCCAGCCTGGGCGACCATATGTTCGTGCGGCACTATTTTCCGCCGAGGTCGCGCCGGCTTGCGCAAATGAAAGCAGCGGCCGAAAAATATCGACGCGTTGAATCCATAACGATCTATCGATTGCGCATTCCGTTTCATCAGGCATTTTGCCATGCGCTCCAGAGTCGCGAGGAAAGCGACGCGGTGATCGTCAAGATTCGCGACACCGACGGCCGCATCGGCTTCGGCGAGAGCCTGCCGCGCTCTTATGTCACCGGCGAGACCGTCGAGTCGATGATCGCGCGCATCCGCGAACGGCTCGTGCCGAAGATCTTTGGTGAAAAATTCGCGCCCGGCTGGGAGACGTTGGAGTATCTCCAAGCGGTCCAGCCGGATTGGACGAAACCGGACCGCGACGAACAGCAAGTGATCTCATGGAACGCGGCCTACTGCGCGGTAGAATTGGCACTGCTCGATTGGAGCCTTCGCTGTGATGGCTGTGCCCTCGGCGATGTGCTCGCGCCGGTGCGCTACGAAGTCGTTTACAGCGGTGTCATCTCCGCCGATGCGCCGGTCGATGTCGCGGCCATGGCGCAACGGATGGCGCGTTTGGGACTGCGCCAGATCAAAATCAAAGTCGGTACCGATGACGACGCCGCGCGTCTAGACGCGGTGCGCCGAGCCGTCGGCGACGCGGTCGAGCTCCGCGCCGACGCCAACGGTGCCTGGAGCGCCGGAGAAGCAATCGAGCAATTGGGCCGATTAGGGCAATTCAAGCTGGCCGCCATCGAGCAGCCGGTGCCCGCCGGCGACTTCGCCGGCGTGAAACGGGTGCGCAATGAGAGCGGGGTTCCAGTTATGGCGGACGAATCGCTTGTCACGCTCGAGCAGGCGCGCCGCCTGATCGATCTCGGCGCCTGCGATTTTTTCAACATTCGCTTGTCAAAGAACGGCGGCGTCGCCGGCAGTCTGGCGATCGCCAGGCTCGCGAGGGAAGCGGGAATCAAAATCCAGGTAGGCGCTCAAGTAGGCGAGACCGCCGTTCTCTCCGCGGCGGGCCGGGCCTTCGCCGCCCATGCCCCGGCGTTGGAATTTGCCGAAGGCTCCTTTGGCTCGTGGCTGCTCACCGAAGATATTGCCTTCGAGAACGTCGCCTTCGGCTACGGCGGACGCGCGCCGCTGCTGCAATCCCGCGGCCTCGGCGTGACGATCAACGACGCCGCTCTGGAACGCGTGACCGTGGAAAAACACGAGCTGCGGCGTTAGATGAGTTTTATCCTCAAGGCCGCCAACTTCGTCACGGTGCGGCAATGGCGGCGCTGGGTCGAGCTCACCAAAAATCCTGGCGCAATCCAGCGGCAACGTCTGCGCGAGATCATCGGGCGCAATCGAGCGACCCGCTTCGGCCGCGATCATCGCTTCGATGAAATCCGCACACTGGACGAATACCGAAAGCAGGTCGCCATCGAAGACTACGAGCGACTTCGTCCTTACATCGAACGCGCCAAGAGCGGCGGGGCGGCCGAGCTAACCGAAGACCCGGTGTTGATGTTCACCGTCACCAGCGGCAGCACCGGCGAACCTAAATTGATTCCCGTAACCGCCGCATCGAAAAAGAGCCATCACGAGTTGACCCGGTTCTGGTATCATCGCGCTTTTGCCGATCACCCCGACCTGATGAACGGCAAGTTCCTCGGCGTAGTGAGTGACGCCGATGAAGGCCTCACTGCCGGCGGCATCCCCTTCGGTGCTGCCTCGGGGCTGATTTTTCAGAGCAGCCCCGCCTGGATTCGAAATATTTATGCGATTCCCGGGGAAATTTCCCGCATCGAAGATTACGCCGCCAAGTATTACGTCCTTATGCGGCTGGCGCTCGACCAAAAGATTTCATTTTTCGGCACGCCGAACCCGAGCACGATTCTCAAGCTCGTCGAGAGCGCCGATCAAAACAAAGAAGAAATCATAAGAGACATCCGCGACGGCGCCATTGCCGCACATTGGGAGATCGCGACCGAAATCCGCGCTCGGCTCGCATTGCGGCTCAAGAAAAATTCTGACCGCGCACGCCAACTGGAAAAATTTGCCGGCGAGCACGGCGCTTTGCGTCCATCTGAATATTGGCCCGGCTTGCGGCTCATCGGCTGCTGGAAAGGCGGCAGCGTCGGCGTTCGCCTGAAGGAATTTAGCCGCTGGTTCGGTGACTCGACTCCGGTGCGCGACCTGGGCTACATGGCGAGCGAGGCGCAGATGACTTTACCCATCTCGGATTCCGGTTCGGCCGGTATCCTCGACGTGAGCGCCAATTTTTATGAATTCGTTCCCGAAGCGGAAATCGACAATGCCCATCCGACGATCTTGACGTGCGAAGAACTGAGCGAAGGCGAAAATTATTACCCGATTCTCACCACCGCCGCCGGACTCTATCGATACGACATGAACGACGTGGTCCGTGTCACGGGTTTTTACAATCGCGCGCCCACTTTGGAATTCGTCCGAAAGGGCCGCGACGTAACGAGCATCACCGGCGAGAAAATTCACGTCAATCAATGGATCCAAGCGATGGCCACGGCACAGCACATAGCAGAAATTGAGGTGCGACATTTCCGCGCTTGCGCGGACGCGCAAAAATCCCTCTACGTCTTTTCAGTGGAATTGCCCGGCGCCGCTGGACCAGAAACTGATAGATTGACGCTGCTGCTCCGGGAATTGGACGGCGGTTTGGCGCAGCTTAATATCGAGTACGCGCAAAAGCGCGCCTCGGGACGTTTGGCCGCGCCGGTGCTGTGGGTAATGAAGCCGGGCTGGTTCGAACGCGGGTCGCGGTCGAGCTTGGCCGGACGGGAAGCACAGTTCAAAGCGCAGCTCTTGAGCGTTACGCCGGAGGATCCTAAGGAAGTCCTGACCGTTGTCGAACTGGCCAATGACGGCAAATAAAAAAGAGAGGCGGACAGTCCGCCTCCCTTTTTTCGGTTATCTGGTTTATCGCCTACGCCCGCATGTAGCTCAGATCCTTCGCCATCGCTTCGAGGCGCGCGATGCGTTCTTCCATCGCCGGATGGGTGCTGAACAGGTTGGCGAGTCCGCCGCCGCTCAGCGGGTTGACGATGAACATGTGCGCAGTCGAGCTGGCAGTGGCGTCGCTCACCTGCATCGGAATATTCTGCGCGCCCATGTGAAGTTTGCGCAGCGCGCTCGCCAGAGCGAGCGGATCGCCGCTGATCTTCGCGCCACCGGCGTCGGCCATGTACTCGCGCGAGCGCGACACGGCCATCTGGATCAGCATCGCCGCCAGCGGCGCCACAATCATCATGAACAGCAGGCTGAAAATGTTACTGCCGCCTTCTTCACGGTCTCGGCTGCCGCCGCCGAAAATCGCCGCCCACTGGGCCATCTGCGCGATATAGCTGATCGCGCCGGCCAAGGTCGCAGCGATGCTGCTGATGAGGATATCGCGGTTTTTGACGTGAGTGAGCTCGTGCCCGAGAACTCCCGCAAGCTCGCGCTTGTCGAGAATGCGCCGGATGCCCTGAGTCACCGCCACCGCCGCATGCTCCGGGTTGCGCCCAGTGGCGAAAGCGTTGGGCGTTTCCTCGGGAATGATGTAGACCCGCGGCATCGGCAGGCTGGCACTCGCAGCGAGGTTTTGCACTATGCCGAAAAGCTCCGGATCCTGATTGGGCGTAATTTCCTGGGCGCCGTACATTCGCAGCACAATCTTGTCGCTGAACCAGTAGCTGAAGAAATTCATTGCGCCCGCGATCACCAGCGCGATCACGGCGCCGTGGGAGCCGCCGAACATCTGGCCGATCCACACCACCAGCGCGGTCAGCGCCGCCAGAAGAATCGTGGTTCGAAAACCGTTCATAGAGGTCCCTCCGTGTGATCTATCGTAGGTTGGGAGAAGCTTAAGTCAAGCTCGTTTCGGTTGTACAGTTGAAATGTGCGTATGCCCCGGCAAAAAAGCAAGGGGCGCTCGAAACCGGACAAAATCCCTCGAACCGGCAAAAAACGAATTTTGGCAAGGAGACCTAACCATGCGTATCGGCGTAGTTTTCCCTCAGACTGAAATCGGCAGCGACCCGGCGGTGGTCAGAGATTATGCCCAGCTCGCCGAAGAGCTGGGTTTTGCGCACATTCTCGTCTACGACCACGTGGTCGGCGCCAACCTCGCGAGCCGCCCCGGCTGGAAGCCGCCCTATTCCCATTTAGACTCGTTCCACGAGCCGCTGGTTCTGTTCAGTTACCTGGCGGGATTGACCAAAAAGATCGAATTCGCCACCGGCATCATCATCCTGCCCCAGCGTCAGACCGTCCTCGTCGCCAAACAGGCGGCCGCTGTTGACGTGCTGAGCGGTGGCCGGTTGCGCTTCGGCATCGGCATCGGCTGGAACCCTGTGGAATACGAGGCCCTTGGCGAAAATTTCAAAAATCGCGGCAGTCGCTCGGAAGAGCAGGTCGAAGTGCTGCGCCGGCTGTGGAGCAACGAACTGGTCACCTTCGAAGGCCGCTGGCACAAAATCACCGACGCGGGCATCAATCCGCTGCCCGTGCAGCGCCCGATTCCGATCTGGTTTGGCGGCACGGATGAACGTGCGCTCCGCCGCATGGCGAAGCTCGGCGACGGTTGGTTCCCGCTGATGAATGCCGACGAGAATTGCCGCGCCGCCATTGAAAAAGTTCGCGCCTACGCGCGCGAAGCCGGGCGCGATCCAAACCGCATCGGCATCGAAGGCAGAATTTCCCACGGCCAAAACTCCGAGGAGGTGTGGCGGAAGGACCTCGAGGCCTGGAAAAATCTCGGCGCCACGCATGTGAGCTTCAATACGATGAAGGCGGGTTTGAATTCGCCGCGTGCGCACCTCGATGCACTCCGGCGTTTCGCCAACATTGCGGTGGGCGTTTGAGTCTCGATCACACTCATGTGAGCGGACCTGTAGGTTGGGTTATCGCAAAGTAACCAACATCCGGTCTTCCTACAAAACCATTGCGGGGTTGGCCCGCGAAATCGTCGGGTTACGCTTCGCTAATCCGACCTACGTCTACTCACCCTGACTTTAATGCCTATTGGTCTCTTGGAAAAATAGCGAAAGTGAAATCCATTGTATTGATTATCTAACACCACTTCTGCCATTTTATGAAGTGTTGTATCCTTGGCTCTGCTGTCTGCCTGCTGATACCATTTATCGAACCGCCTAAGCTTGTCTTTTCTTATTATAAAGGCTTCAAATCTATGTTCTTCGCCAACCGAAAACCAATATTTTTCAAATAGCTGCTTAAACATGGCAGGCTCACTCTCCACAAGACAATAGGACTCTCCTTCCGTATAGTCACGCAAACGCCAGGATCGATATTGCACAATAATATTTCTATGTTGTGTGGCTGAAAACATGAGATCCTTTGCGGTAAACGGGTCGTAATGGAGTCCACTTAATCTTACTAGAACTCCGCAACCGGGTAACTGGAGTTTCTTAATTATACGCCAATATGTTGCTGCGACTTGGTGGATGATGGGGTCGCTACGTGACAGAGAATCGACATCTAAGGATTTGCCGTTGACCTTAAGAAGCACGGCCACACCATGACGAAGAGCGTCTCTGTCTCGTGGGAGATTCTTCTTTTCGACGATGATCGTGAGTTCTGAATTCATTGAGAACCTTGGTGAGAGCTTATGGAATGAAGATAGGTACAGGTCGCAGAACTCCGAAGTTTTTCAACAGCCTGTCTACTCCTGCTCTTGGCCTTCGCGGGGTGAGAGGTCGGGCACAATATTCTCAACAATTTAGACCCGTAGGTGGGTAAGCGCTAGCGTAACCCAACATCCGATCCTCATGTAAAATTATTTCGGAATAACTGCAGAAATCGTCGGGTTGCGCTTTGTTAACCTGACCTACGTCTACATCTACCTTAGGCTTTGCTGACCAGCGGGCCTTTCCAGTCATCAAGTTTCATCAGAAACTTTTTCACTACGAAGCTTGCCGTTCGCATCGAGAAACGAGCCTCTGCACCAGAGCCCGCAAACAACAATTCCAGGCGCTTCCCCTTTATTAGCCGATCTGGGGTAAGTTCAGTCGTTATCTCGAGCCCCGTCTCGTCAAAGAGGACCCCATCCGAAATATAATCGTCGGTTTGGAACGCTCCTCGCATCTCGATGGTGGTGACACCCTCAAGCTGAAGCACAGCATGAGCACTCAACACCTCGAAATGTTCCTCCTTAATCTTCACATACACGCTGACGTGCTTGAATTCTACGCGAACGATTCCCGCCAACATGATCGAAATTTGAGCGACCTTCGCGTCATGAAATTCGATATGTGCGACTTGCGTCATTGACGTTTTGGGTCGTTGGCGTCAGGCACTCGTTCCCTGGTCAAACACACAATTAGAGTTTGAATACTGCCGCGCTATTGCGATGCCACGCCCTTTTCCCCTTCATGCACCGCCAACCACGTTCGCACGGCGGCGAAAGGCTCATCGCCTTTGGAAACCGCTTCGCGCAAGGCCGCGATGGTCCGCATCAGGTCGCGGCCGCAGGCCTGGTAGAGCGCTTCGAAAAGATCGAGATCTTTTAGATAAACCACGTAGTGCATCAGCACTGCGTTGTTGAGCGAGCGCTGGCTGAAGGCGCGAAAGCGATGGGTCGGCCGCTCCGCGACGCGGCGCGCCCACTCGGCCTTGCCGCGCGCGAAAACCTCTTCACGCAGACGCAGCTTGTCGGTGTACGGAATAGCTGCGGCGTAAAGCTCGGAGAGCGAAGTCGCCATCTGCGCGATGAACGCGCCGAACTCCCGCTCATCTTCCCAAGCCTGCACCGCATTTAGATACTCGGGACTGCCGGCGCCGTACCGGTCGCGAAAAAAGCTTTCGGCGGCGATGTGGCCGATGAAATTGGCCGAACTCTCGTTGAAGGCACCGGCGCCGTTCACGTAGAGCGTATTGTGAAACAGCTCATGAAAAACAATCTCCGCCAGCACGGCGTTGTCGTAGCGCAGCAGATGCGACAGCAGCGGATCGTCGAACCAACCGAGCGTGCTGAACGCCGCGGAGGTGCGCATGTAAGTGTCGTAGCCGCGCGCGCTCAGCCGCTCGATCTCGGCTTCGGCGTCGTCCTTGGAAAAATAGCCCTTGTACGGCACGCGGCCGATGATCAAGAACCACCACGTATAGGGACGCAGCTCGGTCTTGGGCGCGGCCATCACGACGTAGGTCAGATCCGGCCGGTCGACGTAAGAGAAACTCGAGTAGCTGCCGCCGACCCGAAACTTGAGTTGGTCGCGCGCGTACTCGCGCACATCGAGCACGAGGCGCAGTTTTTCCTGAGTATCGGCCTGGACTTTAGGATCGTTGAGATAGTCGACGATAGGTTCGCGGCGCCAGAGAATCTTTCCTTCTTCGTAGGCGGCCTGCAGCACATAAAGCGGCGAGCATGCGGAAACCGTGGCGACCAGGAGGGCACAAAGCGAGCCGATCCAGAGAAATGCTTTGAAATTTGCGCGCAGAAAACGGCGTCGACAAATTTTTTGCGCGGCGAATTCCGCCGGCGAATCAGGCAAGGCGCTTGGCGGGTGCTTCATGAGCGGCGAACTTCAACTCCTCGCGCTCGTACTGCAATTGGTACAAGCGGTAATAGATCCCCTGTCTTTCCATCAGCTCGGTGTGGGAACCCACTTCGCGAACTTCGCCATGATGCAGAACCACGATGCGGTCGGCGTTGCGGATCGTCGAGAGCCGGTGCGCGATCACCAGGCAGGTGCGCCCGCGCATGATCTTTTCAAGCGCATCCTGGATCAGCGCTTCGGTCTCGGTGTCGATGCTCGAGGTCGCCTCGTCCATCACCAGAATTTCCGGCTGATAGACTAGCACCCGCGCGAGCGACAGCAACTGGCGCTGACCGGCAGAGAAATTGCTGCCGCGTTCACGCACGTGCGCGGCGTAGCCGTCCGGCACGCGATGGATGAAACTTTCGGCGTTGGCGACCCGCGCGGCATCTTCGATTTGCTCCAGGGCAATCGATGAATCGCCTAGCGCGAGATTGGCGCGCACGTCACCGGAGAATAGAAAGACGTCCTGCAAGACCACGCCGATATGGCGCCGGAGCGCGCGCAAGTCCCACTCGCGCACGTCGACGCCGCCGACTCGAATCGAACCCTGTTGAATCTCGTAAAGGCGGTTGAGCAGCTTGATCGTCGTCGTCTTGCCCGAGCCGGTGGCACCGACCAGAGCGACTTTCTCTCCCGGCTCGATGCGAAATGAAACGCCTTTCAAAACCGGATCGCCCGTCTTGTAGTGAAACCAGACGTTGTCGAAAACCACTTCGCCGCGAAACGGTTTGGGCACCTGCGGCGAGCGTGGGCTGGCGATCTCGACGGGCGTGTCGAGCAATTGAAAGATTCGCTCCGCCGACGCCATGGCCGACTGCATGACGGTATATTTCTGGCTGAAATCGCGCAGCGGCACGAAGAAACGATGAAGATATTCCTTGAACGCGACCAGGGTGCCGATGCCGATGGCGCCGTGCAGCGCTTCACCGCCGCCGTACCAGAGGAGCAGACCGACGCTGACCGAGCCGGCCGCTTCGACCATGGAGTAAAGCCCGGCTTCGTACAAATTCGAAAGGTGGTACGCGTCGCGATGATCTGCGTTCAGCGCTTCGAATTCCCGATAGGTTTTCTCCTCGCGGGCGAACAGTTGAATCACCGCCATCCCCGAGATCGCCTCGCCGAGGTAGGCGTTGATGCGCGCGATGCGCACGCGAATTTGCCGGTAGGTGTGGCGCGCCTTGTCGCGGAAGTAATTGATCGCCAGCGCCATCGGCGGGATCAACGCCAGTGAAACCAGCGCGAGTTTCACGTCGAGATAAACCATGATGCCGACGATCCAGATGACCATGACAAAGTCGGAAGCCAAGGTAATCACGCCCGAGGCGAACATTTCCTGGAGCACGTCGACGTCTGTGGTCATGCGGGTCACGAGGCGACCCACCGGGTTACGGTCAAAGTAACTCGTCGAAAGCTTTTGTACGTGAGAAAAAATCGCCACGCGCAGATCGGCGAGACAGCGCTGCGCCACCAGCATGGAAAGATAGTACTGCGCGAAGGCCGCCACGGTTTCGCCGATCAGCGCGCCGAGAAAGAGCAGCATGACGTTCTGCAGGCCCCAGAGATTTTTGTCGGCGATGTAGTGGTCGATGCCGATCTTCATGAGATACGGCTGCGCTAAACCGAAGGCCTGCTGCAACGGAAGCAGCAAAAGGCTCAGGTAGAAAAGCCGCTTGTAGGGAATGATGAAGTACCAGAGGCGGCGGACCAGACGGAGATCGTAGGCTTTGCCGAGGACTTCTTCCTGTTCGACTGTTTCGGACATTAGATCTGTTCCAATTCCTCACTCAAGCGCTGCTGCTGGTAAAGCTCGGCGTAAATGCCGCCCCGGCGCACCAGCTCCTCGTGATTGCCGCGCTCGATGATTGAGCCCTCGTCGAGCACGAGAATCTCGTCGGCTTCGCGCACGGCGGAAATGCGGTGCGAGATAATCAGGCAGGTCTTCTCTTTGAGAATGGCGCGGAGCGCGTGCAGGATCTCGGCTTCGGTCTGCGCGTCCACGCTCGACAGACAGTCGTCGAGAATCAGCACCGGCGGATCCATGATCAGCGCGCGCGCTAAGGTTGCGCGCTGCTTCTGACCGCCCGAGAGCGTTACGCCGCGCTCGCCCACCAGAGTATCGGCGCCGAGCGGAAAGATTTCCAGATCGCGGTCGAGCCGGGCGATTGTGACGGCGTTTGCCAGTTCCTCTTCCGTATATTGATCTCGGCCTAGGGCAAGATTGGCCTTGAGCGTGTTGGAAAAAAGAAACGGGTCCTGCGGCACGTAACCGATCAGACGCCGCAGGTCGCACAAACGCAGCGCGCGCGCATCCCGGCCGTCGAACAAAACCGCGCCCGTGGAGACATCGAATAAGCGTGGCACGAGTTGCGCCAGAGTGCTTTTGCCCGAGCCGACTCGTCCGACCAGACCGACCGAGCGACCCACGGGCAACGAGAAGTTGATTCCTTCGAGCGCCGTATGGCCGTTTCTTTGCCGCTCATAGGCAAACGAAACGTCGCGAAACTCGATGCCCTGCTTGAGCGCGGTCAGCGGCTCTGCGGTGGGTAAGTCATTGATCTCAGGCTTGGTATCGAGAATTTCTTCCAGCCGGCGCATGGCCGCGCGCCCGCGTTCTACTAACGAAAGCATCCAGCCGAATGCCGCCGTCGGCCATGCGAGCACGTTTAGATAAGCGATGAAGGCGACGATGTCGGCCACGAGAAGGTCACCGCGCATCACGCGGACACCGCCGTACCAAAGAACGATCAGCACGGTGAGGCCGTTGATGCCCTGCATGATCGGATTGACGATGCCACGCATCTTGGCCATTTCCATGCTTTTGACTTCGTAATCTTTGTTGAGGCCGATGAACTGCTGGGTCTGAAATTCTTCCTGAGCATACGCTTTGACCACGTGCATGCCGCTCAAATTCTCTTGCACATGGCTGCTGAGCGCCGACATCTGCTGCTGCACTTCGAGAGAGCTTTTCATGATCCGGCCGCGAAAACGGCGCGCGACATAGATTAAGAGCGGAAAAGGCGCCACGGCCGCGATCGTCATGCGGACGTCCATCGAGAGCATCAGCGCCATGGCGTAAACGTAGTAAAGCGGCGCGTTGGCGAAGTTGAGCACGCCGGGACCGAGCATGACGCGCACCGCGGAGATGTCGTTGATCACGCGCGACATCAAGTCGCCAGTGCGCTGCTTCTGATAAAACGACAGCGGCAGCTTTTCCAGGTGTGCGAACAGGTCATTGCGCAGGTCGTATTCGACGTTGCGCCCGGCGTTGAAGATCAGCGCGCGCGAATAGGTGCGCACGATGCCTTGGGCCACGGCAGAGACGATGATCAAGACGGCATAATAGGTGACGTCGCTGAGCGCGCCGCCGTTCTCGACGACCCGCACCGCTTCGCGGATCCACCAGGGAATCCACATGACCAAAGTCGCCGTGCCGAGAAGACAGAGACCGCCGAAGAGATAACGCCGCCAGTAGCGCCATGCGTATAGCGAGATGCGCCCCATGTATCTGCGTAGAATACTCCAGGGTACCGCCAGTCGCAACAAAAGGCGCCCGCGCGCGCGGCGAATGACGCCGGCGCGCTTGACATCCCTGAAGCGCTCCCGAATAACTGTTGGCATGACGCAAACCAACCAACAGCGCCGCGAGGCGATCCGCAACATCGCTATCATCGCCCACGTCGACCACGGCAAGACCACTCTGGTCGATGCTTTGCTCCGTCAAAGCGGCATTTTTCGCGCCAACGAGCACGTGGCCGAGCGGGTCATGGATTCCATGGATCTGGAACGCGAGCGCGGCATCACGATCATGGCGAAGAACACAACGATCCACTACGGCGAAGTAAAGATCAACATCGTCGATACGCCGGGCCACGCCGATTTCGGCGGCGAGGTCGAGCGCACTCTCGCCATGGTCGACGGCGTGATGCTGCTGGTGGACGCTTCCGAAGGGCCGTTGCCGCAAACTCGCTTTGTCTTGAAAAAAGCGCTCGAAGCCAAGCTGCCGCCGATCGTCTGCATCAACAAAATCGACCGACCTGATGCGCGGGTCGCGGCCGTGCTCGACGAGATTTATGATTTATTCATCGACCTCGACGCCACCGAGGATCAGCTCGATTTCCCGGTCGTATATACCAACGCGCGCGCCGGCACCGCCACGCGGGATTTGAAAGAGGCCGGTCAAGATCTAAAACCGCTCTTCGAATTGATCGTGCGCACCTTGCCCGGTCCGGCCTTCGACCCTGCTGCGCCGACCCAATTCCAAGCGAACAATCTCGATTACAACGACTACGTCGGGCGCCTGGCCGTCGGCCGGCTTAAGAACGGAACGCTGGCAGTCGGCAACTACACTCTATGCCGCGCCGACGGCTCCCGCGAAGCCGTCAAAGTCACCCAGGTGTTCGGCTGGCAGGGCTTGAAGCGCATGGAAGTCCCGTCAGTCGAGGCGGGCGATATCGTCGCCATCGCCGGCATCGAAGACATCGGCATCGGCGACACGGTCGCCGATAAAGAAAACCCCAAAGCGCTGGCGCCGCTGCGCATCGATGAGCCGACCATCGCCATGATTTTCAGCGCAAACAATTCGCCCTGGGCCGGGCGCGAAGGCGACTTTGTCACCTCGCGCAAGCTGCGCGAGCGACTCTTTCTCGAGCAGAAGAAGAACGTCAGCCTGCGCATCACTGACACCGAGCAGCCGGACGCCTTCCAGGTTACCGGCCGCGGCGAATTCCAGCTCGCCATCATCATCGAAACCATGCGCCGCGAAGGCTACGAGTTGATGGTTTCCAAGCCCACAGTGGTGACGCGCGAGATCGATGCCAAGTTGCACGAGCCGATGGAGCTCCTGGTCATCGATATTCCGGAAGATTTCATCGGCGTGGTGTCGCAGCTCCTGGCCGTGCGCAAAGGCAAAATGACCAAGATGGTCCACGCCGGATCGAGCCGCGTGCGCTTGGAATTCAACGTTCCCTCGCGCGGGCTCATCGGTTTTCGCTCGCGCTTTCTGACCGACACGCGCGGCACCGGCATCATGAACGCGCTTTTCGACGGCTGGGCACCGTGGCACGGCGCGATTCAAAGCCGCAGCAACGGCGCCATGGTCGCCGACCGCGAAGGCCCGACGACACCCTACGCCGTGTTTCACTTGCAGGAGCGCGGTGTGATCTTCATTTCGCCGGGGGCGCGGGTTTACGAAGGCATGGTCGTCGGCGAATACTCGCGCGATGTGGATCTGAACGTGAATATCTGCCGCGAGAAAAAACTGACGAACATCCGCGCCGCCGGCCGCGACGAGAACATTATCATCACGCCGCACCGCGAGATGGGCCTGGAAGAAGGCATCGAATGGATCGCCGACGACGAGCTGGTAGAAGTGACGCCGCAGTCGATCCGGCTGCGCAAAAAAGCGCTCAAGCAGGGCGATCGGCCGCGGCGCCGTCAGGAGGAACCTGAGTAGACGAAACTCTACTTCGCCGGCGGCGCCTTGTCGCAGAATTCCTTTTTGACGAACATCACGTAAAGCCCTGCGGACGGCGCCCGTACTTCGACCGAGGGACGAGTGCCGGCCTTGAATTCCTTGATCTCCGCCTTGTGTCCCGCAGCGCGCAGTTTCTCTGCCAATTGCCACGGGCTTTGAACATCGCCATATTCCGGTCCCTTTTTACTTAGGATCGCAATCGGCGCGCACTCGCCTTCCCGCCCGGCCAAAAGCCACGGTCCCGGATCTTCAACCACCGGCGGCGGCGCCTTTGCCGCCTTGCTTCGGTCGGCTTGTGCCGCGTGAACCGGCACCACTGCCAGGCCCGCCAGTAAAATCGCAGCCAGAACATTTTTTTTTGTGATCCTATGACGCATCGCTGATCTCCGCAGTGCAGGATTATTCAGAATGAAGTGCGATCCGGTTACCCTCGCTGTCGAGGACCACGGTGCGAAACCCGAAGGGACCGATCGCGTGCTTCGGCTGAAGCACTTTGCCACCCTGCTTCTCCGCCGCCACAATCGCCTCGTCGAGCCGCCCATTGGCATTTAGATAAATCATCGCGCCGTTGACCGACGGCTTGTCTTGGACGCACGGCACCAAGCAGCCGCCCACCTCGCCGTCGTTGTGCGGCAAAAGGCCTACAGTCATGCCGGAAAAGTCATGTTTCTTCACGGCCTGGCCGAGCACCGCCGAATAGCATTTCACCGCGCGATCCAGATCCAGAACCGGAATATCGCACCACACGATTTGATTGGCCATAACCAATTCCTACTTAGACGATAATGAAAAACTGCCATTCACTCAAACGCTGGTCGGCAGAATTTCTCATCCTGCGAACATTCGCCAAACCGGCCGCCGAGTGAGCCGACTCTTCAGTTCTTTCTCCGTAACCCGGTATTTGAACGCCTTGCGTCCGTCGATGAACAATACCGGCACTTCGTCGTTGAACTGGGCCTTCAAGTCCCCTGAAGCATCGACGTCGATCTCGTCCAGCTCAAGCGGGATTTTCGCTGCCACTGCGCACACCGTCACTTTCATCTCGTCGCAGAGACAGCAGTCTTTGCGCGAGTACAGCGTCAACTTCGGCTTCATTTGGACGGGGCACCGGCCGGCTCCGGGGGCGGTTCCTTTTTCGACTCCCCTTCGCCGAATCCGATAATGTTCTTGGGAATGCCAAGCACGCCCCAGAACCATTCCGAGAGAGTCCCCAGCGGCGCCGGCGTGATCGTCGGTTCGTCGATCTTCCCGGTAATGTTGAAGCTGGCCACCAGAAATGAATTCTTGATCGCAGCGATGCTCCGGCCCAGCAACGGGATGTAACTCATCGCCGTGTCGATGCCGGCGAACGGACGCACGGCGACGACGAAATCGACTTCGTCCTTAGGCACGTCGATCTTGCCGGCGCCGGTCATGCGCAGGTCGTTACTGTCGACGATCAGATTCTCCGTCGTGTAGACGCCCTTGGTCACTTTGAAGTCACCGGTGATGCTGCGAAAGCGAATGCCCTGTTTGGTGAGATCCGGTACTTGCAGCGAGAACCAGCGCGAAAGGTCGAGCAGGTTGAGAATCTGCACCACGATGCGCATGCGGTTGATCGTGCCGTCGGCGATGCGCAGGTTGAACGCGCCGTTCAGGTTCTGCTTGCGCTCGGGATCATTGCGGCCGACCGTTTCCAACTTGCCGGTGAGAGTCACCTGTCCGTTCATCTCGGCGGTGCTGATGCCGAACCAGTGCAGAAACGACTGGATCGGCACACCCTGAATTTTCGGCTCGGCGTTCACGCCCAGCGTTTCGGGTCTATCGAAGATCGTGGTCACGCCCTGGATCGAGCCGCCCACCGACGTGGCGGTCAAACCGGTCAGGCGCCAGACACGGTGATCGATGGTGGCGTTGGTTTTTAGATCGCCGAATTCGAAATTCTTGATACGCCCTTTGGTCAGTGTGATTTTTCCCTCGGCCACAAGATTAGCGTAAAAGTCGCTCAGCTCCGGATCGATCTGGGAAATCAGGTAAGTGATGTCGAGGTTCGGCGCGGCAAAATCGAAGAGCAACTGCGGCTTGCCGCTGAAGCGCCAGCGTCCGCTCACCGACGCCGGAACGCCGACGAGAAGCGCACGAAGGTTCTGGAAATCGATGCCGCTGTCGTCGATCTTGATTCTGCCGTTGAGCTCGCGCAGCGGCTGCAAAAGCGGATGAACCATAAGCTGAACGTTGAACAGGTCGAGGTTGCCGCTGAGCCGGCGCGGTCCTTTCTCGGCCAGCGCTCCCGTATAGCGCAGCGCGCCGCGGACCATGCCCGGGTCACGCAGGTCGCCGGTGTCGAGCAGCAAATGAGTGAGCACCCCCGCGCGCATGCCGCTCGATTCAACGGCGAGATCGAAACTGCCGGCGTCGCCAGCGTAATCATTCAGCGCCAGATGGATTTCGAGCGGCGACCCGTTCAACTGAGCGCGAATCTTGTCGCTGTGCACTTCCTTGTCGGAAACCGAGACAACACCCTGAACGTCGGTCAAAGCGTAGTCGCGGTAATGGAGGCGCGCGCGCTCCAGATTCAGGCTGCCGGAGAACTGCAGCGGCGCCTGGGGCGAGCGCGCGATGGTAAATTCGGCCTTTGAGCGTCCGGCCAGCTCACGCAGAGAAGCGATAAATTTATCGGCCTGCGGCGTCAAGCCGGCGAATTTTATCTGCTCTTTCAGCTCGGCGAGATTCACCTCGCCGCGCCCGCGAAGATTCCAATTCCCAGCCTGTGGTGAAAATGCTTCGAAACCGCCGCTCACGTCGGCAAATTGCGAGTCGCCGTAGGCCGCGCGGAGGTTTTTGATTGCGAGCGCGCCGTTCACGAGCGCGATGCTGCCGCTGAGACCGCGGAGCGGCAGCGCGCCTTCCAGCGGCGGAGTGAAAGCGAAATCGCGCAGCTCGGCATCGAACCAGATCCGCTGACCCGGTCCGGTCTGCGCAAGACGGCGGAGTTGGCTAACGGTCGCGTCGATGCCGGCCTTTTTAATTTCCACCTGTCCGGCCTGAACCGAACTGACCAACTCTTCCAGCCGTGGCGACTGGATGACTTTGATGGGCAGATACTGGCGTAGCACGGAGACCGGCGCCGACAGCGAAGTCAAATTCAGACGCGCGCGCGGGTCGCCGTCGAGCGCGCCGATCTCACCTTGCAGGGAAAACTTGAGGTCGTTGGCGCGAAAATCGCCGCGCCGGATCTGCACCGCACGCGGCGTCCAATCGGTGTCGAAGCTCACCCGGCCGTTCGTCGCGCCAAGCGGCGCGAGAAAAAGCTCGGGCGCATCGACGACCAACTGGCGGAATTCCATATCGCCATTGATTTGCAGCCGCTCCGCGGGATTTCCCAGCACATGCAACCGCTGGCTGAGCTGACCGCTGATGCTTTTGAGCCCAAGACGCGTGCCCGCGTAATCTTTGATCAGCGTCGCGGGGAAGTTCACTAGATCCACGTCGGTATTCCAGCGCGCCTGGCGCAGGTCGAAATTGTCCTGCGGAAAGACGAGGTAACCCTGGGCGTTCAAGTTCATCGTCGCGTTCGCCTTGACCACGGCCGTCTTGAGATCGAATTCCAGCCCGGCGCCCGAGGTTTCCGCCGGCTCACGTTGAAGCAGGCTTTGAAAAAAATCGCGCAGGCGCTGACCGCGCACCCGCTCAAGGTCGAGCTTCAAGTTTGCCAGTTGCCATTTCTGTTCTTCGCCGCTCGCGGACTGCTCGGTCACATCCACGTCACCACCGTCGATTCTCAGCGCGCGCAGATCGAAGCTAAATTCGTTGTTTTGCTGTTTCAGAAACGGCAGGCTGAACAACCGATCGAGCAATGGGAAACGCCCCGCCGCGTCGCGTGTTAGACGAACCGTCGGTTGAGCCAGGCGAATCTCGTAGAAGATCACCTGGCGGTGAAGCAGCGGCCGCAGCGCCACTCGCGCTGTCACCCGTTGCGCGCTAACGGCGGGCGCGGTTGCGCCCGGCTCGGTGATCGCAACGTTTTGAAAGACGATGCCGGTGGTCCAGCCAATCTCGATGCTGGCGTCGCTGGCCTCGGCCTTCAATTCGGTCTGTCTCTCGATCTCGTCGACCAGGTAGCGGCGCAGTTCGCCCACCCGCGTGAGATAATAAAAGGCGAGGATCGCGACGACGAAAAACAACAGCAGCGTCGCGCTTAGGAACCCGAGCAGCTTGAAAAACTTGCGCATGAGGGAATCACGTCAGTGACACCGAGATCGGCATCCGCTCGTCGGTCGACGAGTCAACGCGCGGCAATTTGCGGCCATGCTAGAGGAACTTTTCCAGCGGCGCAAGCGATTGACAATGCAGCGGATTCCTTTGTGGCGCGGCGCGCGGATTTCACAAACGCACGGAATGTTGATAAGACTAAACGTCAACTCCAGTGGCTAGCGCGCGTTTGGTACCGATTCGGGAATTCCTCTTCGGCAAGCCTAAAGATCCTCTCGATCCGACGGTTTTCCACCAAATCTCCCTGGTCGCATTCCTGGCCTGGGTCGGCCTCGGTGCCGACGGCCTCAGCTCTTCGGCTTATGGACCGGAGGAGGCGTATCTCGCTCTCGGGCAATATTTCTATCTCGCGCTGCCGCTCGCTCTATTAACTGCGGTTACCGTCTTTGTCATCTCGGCGAGCTACTCGCAGATCATCGAGCTCTTTCCCACCGGCGGCGGCGGTTATCTGGTCGCCACCAAGCTGTTGGGGCCCCGGGCCGGACTGGTTTCCGGCTCGGCGCTGGTGGTCGACTACATGTTGACGATCACGATCTCGATCGCCAGCAGTGCCGATGCGCTGTTCAGCTTCCTGCCGATCGCGCTCCAGCCGGTGAAGCTTTTGGCGGAAATTTTGCTGATTTTCGGCCTGATCTTTTTGAATCTGCGCGGCGTCAAGGAATCGGTTTTGATCCTGTTGCCGATCTTTCTACTTTTTATCGCCATGCATTTTATCGGCATCGTCCTCGGCGTCGCACCGCACCTGAGCGCCATGCCGACCTTGGCCGTCAATTCCTATCGCGAAGTCGTGCGCGACACCCAAACTTTAGGACTGTTCGCGACCCTGGCGATCCTGCTGCACGCGTACAGTCTCGGCGGCGGCACTTACACCGGCATCGAAGCGGTCAGCAACGGCCTGCAAATCCTGCGCGAGCCGCGCGTGGCGACGGGCAAGAAAACCATGCTTTACATGGCCACGTCGCTGGCCTTCACGGCGAGCGGCATCCTGCTTTGTTATCTGCTCAATCAGGTCCGCCACGAACCCGGCAAAACGCTCAACGCCAGTCTGTTTTCTGGCGTGTTCGGCGGCTTCTTCGGCGCGGATACGGCGCTCACCACCTCGCTGGTCATCGTCATTTTGCTCACCGAAGCCGCGTTGCTGATCGTCGCCGCCCAGGCGGGATTTCTCGACGGACCGCGCGTGCTCGCCAACATGTCTCTCGATTCCTGGGCGCCGCATCGCCTTTCCCATCTCAGTGATCAACTGGTGACCCGCAACGGCGTCTGGTTCATGGGGCTCGCATCGCTGGGATTTCTGGTTTATACGCGCGGCGACGTGCGCCTGCTCGTGGTCATGTACAGCATCAACGTTTTTCTGACCTTCACGCTTTCACAGCTCGGCATGTGCCGCCACTGGTGGGAGGTTCGGCGTGCCGATTCATTCTGGGCGCGCAAACTTGCGGTCAACGGCCTGGGATTGCTGCTGACCGGCATGATTCTCTGCGTGACGGTCACGACCAAATTCACCGAAGGCGGCTGGGTCACCCTGGTCGTCACTCTGGTTTTCATCCTGATCTGTCAGGTCGTGCGCATGCACTACGAGCGGGTCCAGGGCGCGCTCAAGAGTCTCGACGACACGCTGCTTACTTTGCCGTTTCAGCCGAATCTCAAGGAGCCGGTGCCGGCCAAAGATTCCAAGGCGCCGACCGCGGTTCTGATCGCGCGCGACTTCGACGGCATTTCCATTCACACTCTGCTCAATATCCAGCGACTCTTTCCGAACCACTTCAAGAACGTTGTGTTCATTTCCGTCGGCGTCATCGACATCGGTCAGTTCAAAGGCCACGAGGAGATCGAGAATCTGCGGCGCAAGACCGAGGAAAATCTCAAGAGCCTGGTGGAATACGCCGATTGCCTCGGCTGGTACGCCGAATCACGCTACGGTCTCGGTGTCGATCTGATCAGCGAGTTGGAAGAGCTTTGCGAAGCGGTCGCCAAGGAATTCCCCCGCGCGGTATTTTTCAGCGGCACGCTGGTTTTCCAGCAGGAAAACGTCTTCACCCGCTGGCTGCACAACCACACGCCGCTGACCCTTCAGCAGCGTCTGCAATTCGCCGGCTACGATATGATGATCTTGCCGATCCGCGTTTTTGCCCGCCCGTAAAGCGGCGACGCGCCAGAAAAATCTTCGAGCGAATTTTGCGCTCTCCGTTGGCATCGAGTTTTGCGCGTGTTACAGTAAAGCATCGCCTTGACAGCTCCAAGTTATCTTGTTAGATAAAAAAAAATTTCCGCACCGTGATTCTACAGAGGAACCCCATGTTGGAAAGAGACGAGGAACTGCTCAACAGCAAGCAAGTCGCCGCGATCTTGGACATGAGCCCGGACACGGTCAACGAGTTCGCCCGCAAGAATATTTTGCCGGCGTTCAAAAAGGGAAAGCAATGGCGTTTCCGCCGGCGAGACATTTCTATTTTCTACAAGAAACAGCCGAGGGATATTCGCGACGCTTGAGTCGGAGGAGGTTTTCGGGGTGGGGAAAATGGTAGACATCGAGGCGCACGAGAGCAAGCTTTACTCGGAACTCGCCCCACTCTACGACAAGGTCTTCGGCAAAATCTTCTACAATCGCCTCGAGCGGGTGATCGAAGATCTCGACATACCGGCCGGCGCCAAAATCCTCGAGGTGGGTGCCGGCACGGGCACTTCGTTTCCAGCCTACCCGACCCACTGTGAAATCACCGGTGTTGATCTGGCGCCGGACATGCTGGCGCGCGCCCGGCGCAAAATCCAGGAGAACGGCTGGTCTCACTTCAAGGTCTTGGAGATGGACGCGCTCGATCTCAAGTTCCCCGACAACAGCTTTGATTACGTGATGGCTTTCCATGTCGTCACGGTGGTGCCCGATCCGGTTCGCATGATCACCGAGGCCAACCGGGTGTGCAAACCCGGCGGCCGGATCGTCATCGTCAACCACTTCACCAGCGACGTGCCGCTGCTCGGCTCCCTCACTCAGGCCCTCGATCCGATGACTCGCTGGCTTGGCTGGCGCACCGATCTCAAGCTCAAGCCATTCATCGAGACCAGCAATCTCAAAGTGGAAAGAGTCTATAAACTCAATAAGACTTCGCTTTATACCGTGCTGATCTTCAAAAAAGAAAAAAAGATTTTGCGCACCACGCGCGAGCTTTAATTCTCCCGCGCCAGTTTCGCTTCCGCAAGAATTTCAGTGGATCGCCAATGAGCAGCGTAGGAATTTCTGCGACCGATGAGGTTCGCACGAGAAACTTTCGGCAGAGCGAATTTGGACAGGTTCGGGAATGCGCGTCATGGAACGCGCGTGAGGATGGCGGCGACCGGTAAAAATCCGGCCGCGTTAGCGAGGCAGGTCTTTGGCTTTTTCCTTTTTCGCCTCCTTGCTCTCGGCTTCGTCGTCTTCGTCGCCGCCGGTTACGCCCTTTTTGAAATCGCGGATCGCCTTACCGAGGCCGCTGCCGATCTGCGGCAGTTTGCTCGGACCGAAGATCACGAGCGCGATCACCAGGATCACCATCAGTTCCGGCACGCCGAGTCCAAACATGTTTCCTCCTAACCTTTGCGCTTCACAGCAAAGAATACCGCGTTATCGCCACGCTGCACAAGCAGCAGGATTCGATCGCCGCGCCGCCCCTGCCGGGTGGCGCGCTCGAACTCTTTCACGTTGGTCACCGCTCTTTGGTTGACCTCGCGGATCACGTCCGCCGGTTCGATGCCGACCTGGTCCGCGGGACTTCCCGGCTGAACTTCCATCACCAGCACACCGCGCGCGGAGCCTAAGCCGAGACGACGCGCGGCTTCCGGCGTGATGCGTTGAACCCGTAGCCCGAGCTCCGCATCCCGTGCTTCGAGCGGCTGATTGGGGTCGTTGTCGTCCGCAAGCTCGCCGATTTTTACGGCGACGGTCTGTTCCTTTTTCTCGCGCAGGATTTTCAAGGTAATTCGCTGGCCGGGCGCCGTATCGGCGATCACGCCGGGAAAATCGTGACTCTTGGGCACAGGTTTGCCGTTGAACTCAACGATCACGTCGCCGGTTTTGATGCCCGCATCCGCAGCCGGACTGCCTTCGGTGACCTCCGTCACTACCGCCATGTCCGACGTCCGGTTAAGGCCCAGCGTTTGAACCATCGTCGGCGTCACATCTTGGGCACGCACACCGAGCCAACCGCGCACGACGCGACCGTTCTTGCGCAGTTGCTCGACGATTTTCTTGGCGAGATCGATGGGGATCGCGAAGCCGATGCCGACGTTGCCGCCCGATTGGCTGAAAATGGCGCTGTTGACGCCGATCACTTCGCCAGCGGCGTTGATCAGCGGACCGCCGCTGTTGCCCGGATTGATCGAAGCGTCAGTCTGAATGAAGTTATCGTAGGGCCCGGCGCCGATCACGCGGCCCTTGGCGCTGATGATGCCCGCAGTGACGGTGTGTTCCAGACCGAAAGGATTGCCGATTGCCATCACCCAATCGCCCACTTCCAGTTGGGAAGAGACACCGAGCCGCGCAAACGGCAAATTGCCGCCGGAGCGACGAATCTTGATCAAAGCCAGATCCGTGCGGTCGTCCTTGCCGATCAGGCGCGCCTCGTACTCGGTCTGGTCCGCGGTTTTGACTTTAATCGTGTCGGCGCTACGCACGACATGATAGTTGGTCAGAATCTCGCCGTCTTTGCTGATCAAGATTCCGGAACCGAGGCTTCGCTGGTTGTTTTCCCGCGGCGGCGCTTCACTGAAAAAGCGGCTGAAAAATTCTTCCAGCGGATCGCTGGATCCCGCGCGCGCCGAGCGCTGCGACGCCGTGGAAATGTTGACCACCACCGGCATAGTTTTTTTGGCGATGGCGGCGAAAGACGGCGGCCGGCCGGCGTCGAGGGCGGCGAGACTCGCGCCTTGCACAGGCGCGTGCGGCCAGAGCAATAGCCCGAGACCAATGATAAGTGTCGGACGCGCCCACGGCGCGCCCCGGAAATAGCGGTTTCTGCCCGGGTCGTTCACGCGTCTAACCCTAGCAAATTTCCCTGGGGGATTTAAACGGCCCGGCGCCGCCGAGGTTTGCAAAAGGAACCGTCTGCCGTTATGTAAAAATACCTCTCGCTATCCGAGCACAATCATGAAACCGGCCCCGATCGATTACGACACCGTGCGCGAAATGCTGCGCACGGCCACACCGGATCGCATCTTGCGTTTTATCGGCAAGAGCCATCCCGCGGACATCGCGCTGCTGTTCAAAGGATTGGAACCGGTCGAGGTGCGCCAGCTGTTCGATATTTTGTTTTCCTCGCGCCGGGCCGACAAGACGCTTAAAGAGCTGCCGCTCGAGTTGTTGCCCGATATTCTCGAATTGATCGACGATGAAAAGATCGGCCGACTGATCGTGCGCGCCGATCCCGACGACGCGGTCACCTTCATCGACAGCCTGCCCGCCGAGCGGCGCGACAAGATCATGGGACTGCTCGATCCCGAGCGCCAGGCCGCGGTGCGGGAACTGATCAATTATCCCGAGGGCACCGTCGGCCGCATCATGACCACCGATTTCATGGCGCTCGCTCCCAACACAACGGCGCAGGGCGCCATCGATAAGATCCGCGAGCGCGGCGAACTCGAGGCGTTTTTTTATCTTTACGTCGTGGACGAGAGCGGCAAACTCGTCGGCGTCGTGCCGATCCGCAACCTAGTGATAGCGCCACCGAATCGGTGCCTCGCCGACATGATGATCGCCGACCCGGTCAAGACCAACGTGTTCACCGACCAGGAAGAAGCGGCGCGGCTGGTGTCGCGCTACGAACTGCTGGCCCTGCCGATCGTCGATGAAGCGGGACGACTCGAGGGCATCATCACCGTGGACGACGTGATCGACATCATCAACGAGGAAAGCACCGAAGACATGTATCGCATGGCGGGCCTTGAAGAAGAGGACCGCGTGTTCACGCCGATCTCGCGCTCGGTGAAGATGCGTCTGCCCTGGACCATCTTGAATCTGCTCACCGCAACGCTGGCAGCCTCCGTGGTAGTGATTTTTGAAAACACCTTGCACGAAATCATCGCGCTCGTGACGTTCATGCCGGTGGTCGCCGGAGTGGGCGGCAACGGCGCGACTCAGACCGCAACGGTAATCATTCGCGCCATCGCGCTCGGGGAGTTGGAGTTCGCCTCCGCCTGGAAGGCCATCGTCAAGCAAGTGTCGGTGAATATCTGCATCGCACTTGCCGCTGGGGCGCTGATCGCGCTGACCGCCTTCATCTGGAAAGGCAATCCATTTCTCGGCCTGGTGCTCGCCGCAGCGATGATTTTCAATCTGGGTTTGATGGCGGGAGTAGCCGGCGCGGTGATCCCACTCTTGTTGAAGGCGTTGAAGTTCGATCCCGCGCTCGGTTCCGGCATCATCGTTACGGGATTGACCGACGCTTTCGGTTTTCTCTCGTTTCTCGGTCTGGCCACTTATTTCCGCAGTTATCTGGTCTAGCCCGCGCCCTGCGGCAGCGCCGTCGGTTTGGCATCGCGCTGCAGCAAGAAGAGCAGACCGCCGACGAGGCTGTCGAAGGCGATCACCAAAAAAAACAAAATGCCGAAAGCAATCCCTTTCTCCGAGCTAATACCGATTGCTCCCAGAAGCACGATGTAGCCTCCTTCCCGGAGACCGAGGCCGTTGAGCGTGATCGGGATGGCAGAGAAGGTGCCGACCAATGGATAAACGATGATCGCGAAGGAAAACGGCAGGTTCAAATCGAGCGCGTTGCCCATCACGACGTGGATCCAGGCTTGAATGAGATGAATCAAAATTGAAAAAAACATGGCCACGAGCAACGCGCGCCAATGCATTCGATAGCTACGAAACGCGAGCCGCAGTTTTACCACAAATTGATGGCCGTCCTCCGGTAGCAGCCAGCGCAGCACCGGCACGAGCAGGCCGGCAGCGACAAATCCCAGGGCAAGCACGAAAGTCGCCACGCGCGCCACGTGCGGCACTGGGTAATCGGGAAAAAGCAGGAGTCCCGCCGCGCCCAGCCAAACCAACACCACCATGCCGATGGCACGATCCATCAGCACCGACATGGCGGCGTGGACTGTCGTGATGGCGCCGCCCTTGGCGCCTTCGTTCTCGTCCCGAACCAGGTAATAGACGCGGGTCACGTCGCCGCCCACCGTGCCCGGCGCAAACAAGTTGAAAAACATGCCGATCAAATAGTAGCGCAGCATCGCATTGAAGGATGTCTTGATTCCGAGGGGACGCGCCAGTGCCATCCAGCGCAGCGCGCTCAGCCCCTGCGTGAAAAGATAAACCAGCATGGCAAGAAAAATGTAGGAAAACTTCGCCGTGGCGAAAGTCTGCAAAAACCGCTCGATGTGAATGCGGGCGAGCAGATAGGCAAAGAGCCCTACGCTGACGAGAACCTTGAGACAAAGAATGACGACGGGCTTGGCTTTTTTCATCCGTCCAACGGCGGCAGGATCAAAGCGCCGGACGAGTCCGCTTGGAGGCCATCGACCATTACCTTGCGGCCGACCACATGAAGCCGGCGCTCGGCGTAAAGCTGAATCGCGCGCGGATAGACACGGTGTTCCTGCGTGAGGATGCGTGCCGCCAAAGTTTCTTCGCTGTCGTCCGGCAGCACCGGCACGGCAGCTTGAATGATGATCGGCCCCTCGTCGCATTCCTCGTTGACGAAATGAACCGTACAGCCGGCGAAGCGCACCCCATGATCCACAGCTTTCTTCTGAACATGCAAGCCGGGAAACGACGGCAGCAGCGCCGGATGAATGTTCATGATCTGATTCGAATAGGCTTTGACGAATACCGGCGAGAGCAGGCGCATGAAACCGGCGAGTACCACCAGCTCGACGCCGCGCCCGCGCAGCAGATCGACCACCGCCTGATCATAAGCTTCGCGGCTGGCGTAGCTTTTGTGATCGAGGACTTCGGTCGGAATGCCATGATTGCGCGCGCGCACCAAGCCGTAGGCGTCGGCGCGGTTGCTCAATACCAATTCAATCTTCGCGTCGAGCTTCTTCGCTTCGATGGCATCGATGATCGCCTGCAAGTTGGTGCCACCGCCGGAAACCAACACCGCGATCGAAACTGGTTTTGCCATGGGTTTCTCTTCAGGAGCGGATCGTCGCGCTGCGAACCCCGTTGCGGATTTCGCCGACGACAAATGCCGCTTCATGCATTTTCTTGAGCGCGGCAATAACGCGATCGGCGCGCTGCTTACCGACTACGAGAATCATGCCGAGACCGTTGTTGAATGTTCGGTCCATTTCGCTCTGAACGACACCGCCAAGTTTTTGAATGAGCGGGAACACCGCCGGGACAGGCCAACTGCCGCGCGCGATGATCGCCGCGCGGCCCTTCGGCAATATTCGTGGCAGATTACCCGTTATACCGCCGCCGGTGATGTGCGCAGCGCCTTTGATATAACCCGCGGCAAACAATTTTTGCACAACGCGCGTGTAAATTATCGTGGGTTCGAGTAGCTCCTCTGCAAGGGTGCGGCCGAGTTCCGGAATACGCCGTGCGATTTTCAGGCGTGCCCTTTCGAGCAAGACTTTGCGCGCCAAGGAGTATCCATTGCTGTGCAAACCTCTGGATGGAAGGCCGATTAATACGTCGCCCGCCACAATCGCCGCCGGGTCGATAATTTTTTTCTTCTCCAAAACGCCGACCGCAAAACCGGCGAGATCGTACTCGCCTTTGGGAAAATCGCCGGGGTGCTCCGCAGTCTCACCGCCGATAAGAGCGCAATCCGCCTCGCGACAGCCGACGGCAATGCCGCGCACGACCGCTTCGGCGATTTTAACGTCGAGTTTTCCGCAGACAAAATAATCCAGAAAAAAAAGCGGCGCCGCGCCCTGGGTGAGAATATCGTTTACGCTCATCGCCACCAGATCAATGCCCACGGTGTCGTGAATTCCGGTCATGAACGCGATCTTGAGCTTCGTGCCGACGCCGTCGGTAGAAGAGACGAGAACCGGCTGGCGGTAGCCGCGGCTTTTTAGATCGAAGAGCGCGCTGAAGCCGCCCACCCCGGCGAGCACGCCGGGAACCTTGGTCCTTTTCGCGATCGGCCCGATTCGCCGCACCAGCTGGTCGCCGGCTTCGATGCTCACGCCGGTCGCGGCATAAGTTAGACGTGGTTTGCTCGCCATGGAACTTGTTACTGGAATTTATGGAATGGTGCGGGTGGCAATTTCATGCATCGGCAGTATGATAGCGCAGTGCGCGAAGAAATTCACATGGTCGAACCCGCACTCGACACTGAAGCACCGCCCGCCGTGGCCAGCGCCGCGCGTATCTTGAGGGTGTGCTCGCCAAACTTGGCCGCGCTCATCATTTCCATGGTGCGCGGCCGCGGCAGATCGACGGCGATCTTTTCGATCAGTCGCCCCGGCCGGGCGGACATGACGAAAACTATGTCGGACAGAAACACCGCCTCCTGAATACTGTGGGTAACGAACAACACGGTCTTTTTGCGCTCTTCCCAGATGCGCAAGAGTTCCATGTCGAGCTCGTCGCGGGTCATCGCGTCGAGCGCGCCAAAGGGCTCGTCCATCAAGAGAAGCTGGGGATCGGTGACCAGCGCGCGGCAGAGAGAGGCCCGTTGCTGCATGCCGCCGGACAGTTCGTGCGGATACATGTCTTCGAAGCCCGCCAGGCCGACCAATTGGATCAGCGCCCGCGCTTTCTCCGCGTGGCTTTGCACATCCAGCCGGGCAAATTCCACCGGCAGTAAAATATTGCCAAGCACGGTGCGCCACTTGAGCAGCACCGGGGCCTGAAAAACCATGCCGACGTTTTCCAGGGGCCCTTGAACCGGTTTTCCGTGCACCTCGACCCCTCCCGCAGAAGCGGACATGAGGCCCGAAATAATTTTCAGCAGGGTGCTCTTGCCGCAGCCGCTCGGGCCGACGATGGATACGAAATTGCCGGTCTGAATCTCGAAGCCGACCTTGTCGAGCGCCGTAACGGTCCTGGCGCTACTGACAAAAGTCTTGGAAACGTCTTGAAGCGTGATCAGCGGCGCCACTGCGAAGCTCAGTCACCGCGCGACTAACGCTTGATAAATTGATTGGTGTAAACTTCCTTGGCCGCCACTTTGCGCCCGACATCGAAGTACTCATTGGTCACTTTAACGGTTTTGTCCATGATATCGGGCTTCATATAGCCCAAGCCGACCTGCGCCGACTCGAACGGCAGAAAGACTTCGGTCAATGCGTTTTTGAGCTGCAACGTGGTGAGCGTCGGCTCGAGTTCCGGCTTGTGCTTGAGCAGGATCTTGAGCGACTCCTCCTGATGATCGCGCGCGTAGCGCAGTCCTTCCAACGTCGCCTCGACGTAGGCGCGCACGAATTCGGGCCGCTTCTTGATGTCTTCGTCCCGAGCGATCAGGCTCGTGCCGTAGATATCGAGACCGGTGTCCTTCATGAACACGCGCGACAATTTGACCCCGACTTTCGACGCCGCCTGCTCCGCGACTTCATCGTTGGAGGCGCGGAACATGATGATGAAATCCGCCTTCTTCGTCGCCAGCGCCGCGGGCTGAATCGGCGCCGCAGTTTCCTGAATTTTGATCGCCTTGAAATCGATCTTGTTGATGCGACAGTAGGCCGGCATCAAAAACCATTGGGCCTGACCGGGACTGATCGCCAGCGACTTGCCCGCGAGATCCTTGATGCCCTTGATCACCCCTTCGTCGCGCCAGAGAATGGTCGCGCCGACGTAACCGAACTGCGCGACCGCTTGCACCGGAGTACCGCGCGATTTGGCGACGATCATTGTTGCCGCGTCGGCAAAGCCGAAATCCGCTCCCCCGGAACCAATCGTGCGCAGGGTGTCGGCCGAACCGGTGCTCGCCTGAATCGTCGGATTGAGTCCGCGTTTAGCGTAGAATCCTTTCTCCAAGGCCACGAACCACGGCGCGTGCTTGCCGCCGATGATGAAATCCAGGCGAATCGTGGCCGGCGTCTCCGCCGCGAGCGCAAGCACGGGAACGAACAGCATCGACAAAACCAACAAAACGACCAACGGTTTCACTGCAAACCTCATCGCATCCTCCCGAAGAAATCCATCAGAACGAGCCTTCGACCTCACGCACCGCCGCGCTCCAGGGCGCGACCCGGCGTTGAATGATTTCAGCCAGCCAGAAAAGCCCCAGAGACAAGACGGCGAGTATCAATAGAATCACCAGAGCAAAAGCCGTGTCCAGACTGTAGTTCGCCTGCAGCACGAGATAGCCGAGACCTTCGTTGGCAGCGACGAACTCGGCGACAATCGCGCCCGTCACCGACAGCACGATCGCGACTTTGATGCCGGCAAACAGATACGGCAGCGAATTCGGCAGACGGATTTTCTTGAACACGTCGAAGGCGGACGCGCGGTTGATGCGCGCCAGCTCGAGAAGCTCGGGCTCGACTTCCTTCAATCCCACGACGGTGTTTACCACGATGGGAAAAAATGCCACCAGGAATGCGATGGCGATCTTCGAGAACAGCCCGTAGCCGACCCAGATCACCATCAGCGGCGCGAAAGCGCTCTTGGGCATAGCGTAGAGAATAACGATCAGCGGATAAATCGTGTTTTGCAGGTGCCGCGAGTAAACCACGGCGATGGCGAACGCGACCCCGAGAACCAGCGAAAGCACGAAGCCGCCGAAGGCCTCGATGAACGTGATCAACGCGTGATTGCCCAGCACGGGCAGTTTTTTTATGAACGCGGTCCAGAGATCGCGCGGCGGCGGAAGAATGAAAGCAGGGATTTTGATTACCTCGACGAGAATTTCCCAGAGCACGATAAGCGCTATGAAAAACAACACCGGCTCGAGGATATTTTTCCAGGAAAATTGCACCGTCGCACTCCGCGCCGACGTTAAAGGAA
>Ga0310810_10000195_pt1 | contig 61492 bp, 57 predicted proteins | sample NCmetagenome_FD_207641 | JGI IMG/M metagenome (GOLD analysis project Ga0310810, IMG submission 207641) | Soil microbial communities from experimental microcosm in Duke University, North Carolina, United States - NC | ecosystem: Engineered > Artificial ecosystem > Soil microcosm > Unclassified ...
TCGCCAGCAATCAATAGTTTAAGAATTTGCACTCGGCCCTCCACGTTCTGAACCAGTTAAGTTCAGAACAGATGACCGATCCGATTATCATTACGCCTCCACCGACCGCCCTCTGATCCGGGTAAACCCCAAAGCAGTTCGGCGCGCACAGAGGCGCGCGATCCCCTTTTGAAACAAAATAAACCTGCCGTAACTTTGGCAAACTCTGGTATGCTTCCCTGGGGGTATTCGCAATGTAATACTCCCGGAGACTACCAGGCCTCCCCCAAATCCACACAAGACGGCTGGCATGTATGAGGAAGACGAGCAGTATAGTCTGCTTCGTTCTCATTGTCGCTGGCGTCGGGACGGTGCTTCGGACCGGTCCTACCAAAAAGGCGCGGCTTTTCAAGCCGTCTTCCCACGAACGCGGAGAACAACTGCGTGTCCCGCCTCGCTTAAATGAGGCATACCAACTCCTCCTTTCGGGGCAGTACCTAAAGGCCGAAGAACTATACCGTTCAGTACTCGAGGAAGCTAAGGCGCGAGGCGCCGCCGAACGCGCGGGCCGATGTCTGACGGCCATCGGCAACTGCCAGTTCGCCACGTTCCGGTACCGGGACGCCCTGAAGAGCTACCTTGAAGCGCGGACGTTTGCGGAAGCGGCCCAAGACCGTGCCAACCGTGGAAGCCTTAGCGCCAATATCTCCGGATTATTCCTCCAGATGGGGAATTTGGAGGCCGCGGCGCATTCCGCGGGACAAGCCCTCGCCGATTTCAACCGCCAGGACTTTCGCGGAGGTAGGTCCCGTTGCCTGATTCTGCTGGCCGTGGTCCGCTCGAAACAGGACAGGATGGCCGAATGTGCGGCGTTGATCGGCGAGGCCGTCGATCGCTCTTACGGCGAGGGCGATTGGACCGCTGTGGCGCAGGCGTGGGACCATCTCGGCGAAGAATACCTGGCGCACGGGCAATTGGCCGGGGCCGACAGCGCGCTCACGGAAGGGTTTCGCGTCCGCCGGCTCCATCACCTGGCTCAACTGGATAGCTCGTATCTCAATTTAGGAAAACTGCGGCTGGCGCAGGGAGACGCCGTATCCGCCGACCGGTTGCTCGACGAAGCTCTCGCCTGGCAAGCGCACGCGGGCGGCCTGGTCACGCCATGGGAGGTATACCACGCGCGCGGGCAAGCGCGCCTGGCCCAGGGCATGGACGAGGCCGCGGTCGCTGACTTTGGGAAAGCGCTCGATCTGGTCCGCCACTGGCGTCTCGAAGTCCTGCCCGCCGATTTCACGCGTATCAGCGCGGAAGGGGAGCTGCAGAAAATTTACTCCTCTTATGTCGATGCGGCAGGACAGTTGCACACACCGAGCGGCCGCGCCCAGCGGATTCGTGAATGCTTCCGGGCGGTGGAGGAGAACCGGGCGGCGAGCCTCCACGCCTTATTGCAAGATCCCAACGATTGGCGGGAAGCGATGCCGCCACAGTATTGGGAGACACTGGCACGATTACGCATTGCCGAAGCGTCCCTCGTCCAAGCCGACAACGAACCGCGGCGCGAGGAAATGCGGCAGCTACGCGCGACCCTCGTCATGCTCGAAGCCAAAGCCGGTTCCAATGTCGATCAGGCGACCGATGAGCTGCTGGCGCGCACGCAAAAGAACCTGCCACCGGATGCGGCGCTGCTCAGTTTCCATCTGGGCGAGAGGCAATCATTTGTTTGGGCCATCAGCCGCGATCGGTTCCGCATGTACGAACTGCCGCGCAGGGCCGATCTGGCGGCCGCCATAGCGCAGTTCGCCGATGCGATCCGTACCGGTGATGCGTCCGCCGCCCCGCGAGGCCGGGCACTCTACGAAGCCTTGTTCGGAAGGCTCGAAGCACCTTTCCACGGCAAGCATGAATGGATGCTGGCGCTCGACGAGCAGCTTTTCCGCATTCCTTTCGGCGCGCTGGTTGTCGGTAGCGGCGAGGAGGGGCCGATTTACCTGGCTGCTCGGCACGCCATACGGGTGACTACCGGCGCCGTCATGCTGGCGGGACGCAGTCCGCAAGGGTGGAGCGCCGCGTTGTCGGGAAAATTCCTGGGCGTGGGGGATGCGATCTACAACACCGCCGACCCGCGCTGGAAAGGTCCGGCTGCACCACGACGTGGTTTTCTTCCCGGAGTGGCGTTTGCCGCATCGGTTACGCAGGCGGGCGGCCCGGCTCTGGCCCGGCTCCCGGGCACGGCGCGCGAGGTGGAATCCTGCGCGCGTATATGGGATGCGCGGTCCGGGGCCGCGCTTCTGCTGGAAGGAGCGGACGCTTCTCCAGATCGCCTGCGCGAGGCGCTCGGCGGCCCGCTTTCGGTGCTACATATCGCGGCGCATTTTCTCCAGGAGCCGGCGGCGCCGCGCTCCAGCATGATTGCGCTGAGCCTTGCCCATTCCGGCAGCCCGCAGATGGTCAGCCCGCTCGAGATCACGCGCGCGAAAATCAACGCCGGTGTGGTGGTACTGAGCGGATGCAGCTCGGGACGGGCGGATACACCACCCGCGTCCGGCCTGATGGGGCTCACGCGCGCCTGGCTGGCCGGTGGAGCACGGGCGGTGGTGGCGAGCCATTGGCCGACGCCCGACGACACGGGCTCGCTGTTTGTGGACTTCTATCAACATCTTTGCACCAGACCCCAAGCGGGACCCGCCGTGGCCCTGCAACAGGCGCAGCTCGACATGCTGCGCGCCGGCGGATGGCGGTCGCGTCCGCGGTATTGGGCCACTTATTTTGTGGTCGGAGATCAGTAAAGACACGTATGGCTGCATTCAACACTGAAGCTGTAAGCGCGCCTTTAGCACCCATTGTCACGCCCGCCGATCCGTCAGGATCGAGCCCCACGATTTCGACCCCGCATTGGATTGATCTGGTTGAGAGAATCAAGGCCGACGATCAATCCGGCATGGAGGAACTTTATCGCGTTTTCTCACGTGGTGTCCGGTTCTACTTGTGCCGTCAACTGGGACCGCAGGATCTGGAAGACAAGATCCACGATACATTTCTGATCGTGGTGCAGGCCGTGCGCCGGGGGGAACTGCGCGAGCCGGAGCGCCTGATGGGCTTCGTCCGGACGGTGGTGCGGCGGCAGGTGGCGGCGCACATCGATCAGGCTGTGCACACCCGGCGGCAGCAGGTCGGGCTTGAATCCGGCACCGCCGTCGTGGACCTGAACCGCGATCCGGAAGAAACCGCCATTCGTCAGCAGCACGAGCAGATCGCCAAGAGAGTCTTGAACAGTATTTCAAAGCGCGACCGCGAGATTCTCACGCGGTTTTATTTGCTGGAGCAGTCGCAGGAGCAGATCTGCGATCAAATGAACTTGACGGAAACTCAGTTTCGTTTGCTCAAGTCTCGCGCCAAGGCCCGGTTTGGGGAGCTGGGAAAGCGGAGACTGACGCGGAGGGCCGTCGCTCGGTTCTCCTGAAAGACGTGTTCGAAATCGAAAATTGCGGTCTGGCGGGGGTCGGTCCCGAGGCCGGGGATGGTGCTGTCATGCAACTGGATCGAGAGAGTCACGCGAGTGACGAAACGTTGGAGAGTTATGCGATGGGCACGCTCGGTGGGCCCGTGCTGGCCGAATTGGAAGAGCATCTGTTAGTGTGTCCGCACTGCCAGGGACAATTAAAGGAGTTCGACTGCTACGTGGCCGCGATGCGCAACGCGGCTGCCGGGCTGGACCTCAAGGATGAGTCGCGAAAAGAGGTTTGGACGCGCGTTTCCGGGGCGCTCACCCTCCGGAGAATCGGGTGGGCCATGGCCATCACGGCGCTGTTGATTCTCGGCATTGCGCTGCGACTGTCGTTGCAATCGTCGTGGCGCCCGGCGACGTCAGCTCAGCCGCTGGCCTTGGTTCTGGTGACCAACCGTGGTTCTGAGATGCAACGGGTTCCCGCGGGCAGGCCGCTCACATTCACCCTGGACGTGACGGGGTTGCCGGTATTGCCGGCCTACGATGTGGAGGCGGTGAACGCCAAGGGCGCCGTGCAGGCTCAATTTCACGCCATGACGGGGCAATCCGGAATCGAGATACGGCTGTCGGAGGGCCTGCGCCGGGGGAATTACTTCGTCCGGATTTATTCGCCCACGCGGGAGCTACTACGGGAGTACGGGGTGCATGTGGATTAAAACACGCGCCTCTTCAACCGCCCCACCGTAAACTTGACTGTTTCCGCCATCACGCGGCGGAATTAGGCACTTACTGCACGGGCAGTTTCACGGTGTTGCTCTGGGCGAGATTCTGGGGGGGCGTGCCAAACCAAGGGACGCAGGTACTCTTGAAGTAGAGATCCACGTTTCCGGAAGGCATTGACGGCGCGACCCGAACATTCAGCTGATAAAGTCCGACATAGCCGGGCGTCAAACCCGCATAAAGCACGGTTCCGACACTCGCCAGCGGTGGACACGCTGCCGGCGCAGGGCCGGTTGCGGGTTTTCCGTCCGCGGGCTCGCCCGAGATTAAGCGGCCAAGGCCGGTGGCATAGATGATAATGACTTCGTTCTTTTTCGCCGGGTTTGACGGCGTCACGGGACTATAGTCCGCGCCGTGCTGGATGGCTGGCGAGCCGTCTGGAAGAACGAAAATACCAGACGTAACGGGTTGTGGAAACGCGAAAGTAGAAACACCCTTAAACCGCACTTCTACCAGGTTCGGCGTCCCACTGTACGCCTGCGAATTCACTTCAAAAGGCACCTGAAAGTTAATCTGCTGCATCCCGACCGGGTTCGCTACCGGAAGATTTGCTACAGCCAGCATCGGCGCGGCTATCCCATCGACAAAAACGGAGACGCCATCCAATTCGGTCGGAAGCGGCGTGCCGCTCGCCTGCACGATGCCGGACACGCTTAATCCGTGCACAAATATACTGGCGAGGCCGCCTGCTTCCGGCAATCCGGAAATAAATGATGCTGCATTCGTGATTCCGTTGACAGAAAACTGAACCGGAGCGCCTTGCGGTGCGATCTTCACTACACCGATGCTGTTACCCGGACTGAGAGGCACTGTCGCGCCGTTGATATCGATTCCGGTGCCGGTCGCGTAGACATTGCCGCGGGCATCCAGCGCAATCGCGTTCACTGTACCGCTGCCCAGATAGGTGGACCAGAGCAGAGCGCTGCCTGCGGAGTTCAGCACGCTGAGGAAGCCGGCGGAAGGGCAATAACCCTCGGAGGTGGGAAAGCCCTCCAGGCCCGGATGGGTGACGCCATAAAAACAGATTCGATTGTATGGGCTAACCTGGATGGCATTCAGGATGGGAAAGTCGGACGAGGACGTCGCACCTCCCACATAGGCATTGCCGGCTGAATCTACGGCGATGCCCTGACCTTGTTCGCTCAAAGTTCCGCCTAGATATGTCGCATAAACCAACTTCGTGGCATCCGGGCTCAACTTTGCAACAAAGGCGGTTTGCGGCGTTGGAACTTGCGTAACTGGGGTCCACTTGATCTGGAACGCTCCGCCGGTGGTTCTGAAATCCGTTGATGTCGTGGTGCCGCTGATGTACGCGCTGCCAGATGCGTCCACCGCGATTCCCCCGACGGTCTCCGTGCCCGACCCGCCGAGGTAAGTCGCATATAGAAGGTTGCCGCCGGTTGGGTCTACCTTCATGATGATCGCGTCCGCGCAGGCGCTTCCGGCGCAGTGGGGCTGCACCGCCCCCGAACTCGTACTCCACGCAGCCGATGTCGTCGAAGCGGCAACAAAGCCATTGCCAAGGGAGTCCGCACCGGCAAACGGCGGCCCACCTTGGCCGAGATAGGTCGAATAAAGAACCGCTCGAGCGTTCAGTTGGCTGCCTACTAGAAAGCGGGGATCGAGCTTCATCAAGAACATCTCTTGTGAACCCGAACCGGTGTTGCGGTAAGCGCCCATCGAGGTGGGAAAGTTGACCGAGGCGGTTGTTCCGGCAACGTAAAGGCCCCCGTCGGGACCGAGGGCAATGGAAGTTCCCACATCATCAGCACTGCCGCCGAAAAGCTGGGAAGCCACGAGATTGCCGTTCGTGTCGAGCTTGACGACAAAGGCATCATTGCCTCCACCGGAACCGGGGCTGACATTCCCTAGTTGCGGGAAGTGAAGCCCCGTGGTGGTGCCGGTCACAAATGCGTTTCCGTTCGCGTCGACGGCGACGGCCGCCGGCAGCGAGAAGAAAAGGCCGGGAGCGTTAGGCGGCACGACGACTGATAGGTAAGTCGAATAAAGCAGTTCGCTCCCATCGGCACTTAGCTTTGCGACAAACTCGGCCATAAATCCGCATTCGGGGCAGGGCTGAGGCGGCGCGGGTTCGAGCGGGTGGACCAAGGGAAAGTCGCTCGACGCGGTATAGCCGGCGATATAAGTATTTCCGTTTCGATCCGCGGCGATGCTAGTGCCAGTGCCTGTCTTCGGGAATCTGATCCCGCCGAAGCCCACGGCATACTCGAGTTGTGGATCGATCACCAGCGGCCGGCGCTTATCATAGACACCCACGCGGAAGCGGACACTGCCATGGCGCGCAATCACAAAGCTGCCCTGGATTTCTCTTACTTGGCCGTTTACCCGCTGGTAGACGTAAGGCTTGCGCTCCCGGATTTCGCCGCCTGCGGTATCGAGGACAAGGTCGCCGCTCTCATCCACTCTGATGCCGGAGGCGCCGGTGAACGAGAACCGGATTGACGCGGGATCGGCGCCAGGCGCGACCATCCAGTCATACTCGATACGCCGTTGCTTTCCGTAGACGACGAGGTCGATTCCGGGATAGACGCCTCGATAACGAACGCGCGCGTAATTCGGAATATTGGTGTGCCAAGCCGAAGTGTCGGAGCCGAGATAGTAATTGGTCTTGCCGGGTAGCGCATCAAGGGCTTCCGCCGACGAAGACGGCAGGTTCATGCGCAGAGAGCCGCCATTCGGGAAATTCATCGCGATGCCTGTGTCAGAAAGGAACAGCACATACGTTTGTGCCGCAGCTACGTAGCGCACACCGTGCTGCGCCTGCCCGCGATTCGGTTCGAAATGCAAGGGGATAGATAAAGCCAGAGCGGCCAGAGGTAACATTGCGGCACTTTGGGGTGCAATCGAACATCCAATAGCGGCGCGCTCAGACCTTGGTTTCGGCAGCGCCGGAAATACGTATCCTAAAACACGCGCCGCTTCAACCGCTCCACCGTAAACTTGGCCGTTTCCGCCACGGCCATCACCGCCATCACGCCGGCCTGTACGGGATCGGTGACCACCAGATCGGCGGCGTCCGGCACGCTGCCCGCCATGTTCAGGCTGATCACCAGTAATCCCGATTGGCGCACCTCGCGCACCGCATGTTCGATATCGCCGCCCATCAACGCACCCGCAAGCACCAGAGCTTTGGCGCGCGGCAGGCGGGCGACGGCGCGAACGGCGTCGGCCAGCGGCTGCTCGCCAACCAGCGGAATGGTGTCCACGGAGATGTGTTCGCCGCGAATATTGTGGCGGTCGGCTTCCGAGATGGCGCCGATCGCGACCTGCCCCACCTGGGCGCCGCCGCCGACGATGATGATGCGCTTGCCGTAAATGCGCTGGAAGGTCTTGACGGACTCGATACTCTTGACCATGGGAAGCGCGCGCAGATCGCGCTCGAGCAGGGTAACCGGCGATGGCAGCGCGATCTCGAAATAAATGCGGGCTTCGTGCTCGCTATTTTCCAGAATCTCGACCGACGTGATATCGCCCTGATGTTCGGCGATCACACCCGTCAATCGGTGCAGAACCCCCAGACCCGCCTGCGCGTGCACCATCAGGCCGATGGTTTCCGGTTTCATGAGCGGACTCCCACGGACATCATATTTTCCAGTGCCCGCAAGTTGTTCGGCTCGCCCATCACGATGAGGTGATCGCCGGCGGAGATCACGGTTTCGGCCGGCGGGTTGAACAGCATGCTCCCATCCGCCTTGCGAATGGCGAGCACGATTACGCCCAGATCGCGGCGCAGGCGCGTCTGCTCGAGCGAGCGGGCGGCGAACTCGCTCGATTCGGGGACACGCACCTGCTCGATATCCACGTCCAGTCCCATGTTCTTGGTGGCGAAATCGAAGAACTGGAAGACGTGCGGCCGCAAGACCGCCTGGGCCAGACGATAGCCGGCGGCCGTGTACGGCGCAAAGACCGCATCGGCGCCCGCACGGCGCAGCTTCTCTTCGGCCTCTTCTTCGCCCGCGCGCGTGGCGACGTAGAGCTGCGGGTTGAGGGTCTTGGCGGAGAGAATCACGAACAGATTATCGGCGTCGGTGGCCAGCGCCGAGACCAGGCCGCGCGCCCGCTTGATGCCCACGGCGTGCAGCGTTTCATCGCGCGTGGCGTCCGCCTCCACCGCCAGCAGCCCGGCCAGCATGGCCTTTTCCACTCTGTCCGGATCGCGGTCCGCGATTACGAACGGCACGCCCGCGCGCTTCAATTCCTGCGACGCATTCCGGCCCACGCGCCCGTAGCCGCAAATGATGAAATGTTTTTCGAGCTTCTCGATCATCCGCCTGGTCCGCCGCTTTCCAAGGTATTCTCCCAATTCCAGCTCGATAATGCTCTGCGTCATGGCGCCGATGGCGAAGAACATGACGGTGACACCGAAGAAGATCAGGAACGAATTGAAGATCCGGCCGGCATGGCTGAGCGGATGAATCTCGGCGTAACCCACGGTGCTGACGGTGATCAGCGTCATATAGAACGCATCGAATACCGGATAGTGTTCGATGACCGCGAACCCCGTGGTGCCCATCGTCAGCGTGAGCGCCATGGCGGCGGCAATGTAGGTGAGGCGGCGCAGCAGAAACTTCATCGGTGGTTCTCATTAGGGTAGGACAGGCGCTGCTGCCTGTCCATTGGGTGCGGGCGGGAGATTTATCGGCGCTAGGAACGAAGCCTTGCGTTTCGTCTCGCGCCGTGGCAGGATAAGGCTCCAAAGGAGCGCCACTCCGCATGCAGAAATGGATATTCCTGGTTTCCTTCCTGTTCGGTGCGCTTGCTGTCAACGGTCAGCCCAGAGTACCGGCCGGCTCGAAGGTTTTTATCGCGCCAATGGAGGGCAAACTGGACGGGTTCATCGCGCCGGAGATCGTGAAGAAAAAGTTGCCGCTTATTGTTGTGATGGACGAGAAGGCTGCTGACTATGTGTTGGCCGGTGCATCCATCAAAGCTGATGACAAGTGGTATCACGTGATTTTCGGCGGCAAAGACAAGAACGAAGGCAACGTCCGGCTAGTCAGCGTGAAGGATCGACAGATGGTATGGGCTGGTGAAGCTGGCGACAGGTCGCTTTGGTGGGGCGGTATTCGTCGGGGTGGTCAGCGCAAGGTCGCGGACCGGATAGTCAAAGAGATGAAGAAGGCGTTATTCAGCGGCGCTACCGGTCAAGCAGTAGTTGCAGCTTCAGTACTAGCCACTCCCACCGGAGCTCCACCGCCGGCTCCGGCACTTGCTACTCCCATAGCAGATCCACCACCGAGTCTCGCGCCCGCGCCCACTACAAGTACCGATGGCCTCATTGCCATCACCTTCACCTCAACTCCGGCAAATGCGCTGGTGAGTATCGGGGGCATGGCTATCGGACGAACGCCATTCACGACGAAAATTCCGCTGGGTTATTACAAGGCGACGTTTTCGGTTTACGGGTTCGTGAATTCAATCGAGAGCCTCTCGGTTGGAGCTGGTTATCCGACGACGGTGAATGCCATGCTCAACGCCAACAGCACGCAGTGACGGCGAATCGGGACTGGGTACAGCACTTCATCGGCGTTTCTCATCAAGACCAGGACGGTCATTCCTGCCTGTCCCGCTTGCTATGATCGACAACATGACCAGAAGGGATGCCCTGGCGGCGGGTCTGGCGGTAGCCGCGCCCGTATTTGCGGGCAAGCACCGCAACCTCGATAGATCGCACCTCAGTGCGATTACCGACGAGATCGGACGCACCCCGGCCGAGGCCATCGCCTTCACCAAGGAATTCGGGCTGCAGTGGGTGGAATTGCGCTCGGTACCGGGCGCACGTAAAGAATACACGTTTCTGCCCGAGCCGGATCTGCGCGCGGCGGCCGCGGAATTCGCGGCGAATCATTTGCGCATCTCGTTTCTCAACAGCTCCATGCTGAAGTATTCGTGGCCCGGCAGCAGTCCTGTCCGCCAGCATAGCGAAAACGACGAACATTATGCGGAGCGCCTGTCCCAGGGAGCACAGCGCTTCGAGCGCCGTATGCAGGAACTGGATCAAGCCATCCTTGCGGCGCGGATTTTGAATTTCGACAAAGTGCGCGTGTTCACCGGATCCCGCGTGTACGACCCGCCCTCCATGTTCCCGCGAATCGCCGAAGTGCTCAGCGAGATGGCGCGCGTGGCGGGCGAGGCGAAGATCCATCTCCTCATCGAGAATGAGGAGTCCTGCAACGTCGCGACCTCCGCCGAGCTCGGTGCCATCATGCCGCTGGTTCCCTCGCCGTGGATCGGCATGAACTGGGACCCGCAGAACACGCTCGAATATCGCGAAACACCTTTTCCGGACGGGTACGGGCTGCTGCCCAAGAACCGCATCGAGAACGTGCAGTTCAAGGCGAAAGGCGTAATGGAGGGGCCGGAGAAGCTGGACTGGAAGGCGATTCTGCGCGCGCTCGAACGCGACGGGTACAAGGGACAGATCGGTCTCGAGACCCATGTCTTCGATGGCACGCTGATTGCGGCGGCGCATACGTCGATGCGCGAGATGCTGCGCATAGTCGGGGATTTGTAACCAAGTGGCGGAGGATTCCAGCATTCGCCAATATCTGAATCAGCGCTTTCTCACCGCGTTCGGCGTGGGACTGGTGGTGATCGTCATCGTGGTGGCGTGGGTTCTCTACATCCAGCGCGGCGCGCACATCGAGCCCGCGGGGAAAATTCTCAAAGTGCGCACCATCGCCATGGATGAGAACAGCTCAGTGGCGGTGATCGACTTTCGCGTGGACAACTCGTCCGACTACACGGTGATCGTGAAGGAAGTGACGGCCACGCTCGAGGAACCGGGCGGCAAACTTAACGAGGGCGCCACGGCCGCGCAGATGGACACCGACAGGCTGTTCAAGTACTACCCGATCCTGGGACAGAAATTCAACGACTCGCTGAAGATGCACGACCACATCAAGCCGCACGAGACCATGGACCGGATGATCGCGGTGCGCTTCGAAATACCGGTGGCGCAGGTGGACGGGCGGAAGCGGCTCAAGCTGAAGATCGAGGACGTGGACGGGCCCTCGGGCGAGCTGATCGAAACCAAATGAAGCAGCGCGCACTGCCTGGCGCCGCGGAAGAACGGGCCTGTGGTTAGCCGGCGCAGAATGCTTGGCTGGGGCGCGGCTTCGGCGGCATCGTTCGCGGCATCGCTCACGGCGACATCCTGCAAGTCGATGCGACGCGGAATAATGGACATGCCGGCGCCCGCCGCCGACACCCGCCTGCACTACGGACAGGACGCGTTGCAGTTCGGCGATTTGCGCATGCCGGCGGGAGCTGGGCCGCATCCCGTGGCCATCGTGATTCACGGCGGTTTCTGGCGCGCCAAATACGGGCTCCCATATGCGGGACACATGGCGGCGGCCCTCACCGCGGCGGGCATCGCCACGTGGAATGTGGAATACCGTCGCATCGGAAATCCCGGCGGCGGATGGCCCGGCACATTTCTCGACGCCGCCAGCGGGGCGGACTACGCGCGCGAGTTGGCCAGGAAATATCCGCTGAATCTGGAAAAAGTGATTTCGATTGGACACTCGGCGGGTGGGCATCTGGCCGTGTGGCTGGCCGGCCGGCGCCGAATATCACAAGGCGACACGCTGGCAACGGCCGATCCGATCAAACTGCGCGGGGCGATCTCGCTTGCCGGACTCGTGGATCTGCGGCGCGCCTGGGAGCTCAAGCTCGGCGATAACGCGGTAGACGTGCTGATGGGCGGGCCGCCGGCGAAACTTGCGGAGCGCTACCGGACGGCATCGCCCATCGAAATGGCGCCACTCGGCATCAAAGTGCGGCTGGTGCATGGGACCGAAGACTCCATCGTGCCCATCGAAATCAGCAACGGCTATCAGAAGGCGGCGAGCCGTGTGGGTGATGATGCGAGGCTGGTGGTGCTGGGAGGCGCGGACCATTTTGCAGTGGTTGATCCGCGCTCGGAACATTGGGCGACGGTTGAGAAAACGGCGCGCGAGATGTTGCTGTAGCAGGCGGCTGAAAAATGTGAAGAGCGAGGGCCGCAGAGTAACGCTGATTGAAAAATAGCCTTATGCGAATCGAACCGGTCCCGATTGAAATTGACCGTGTCCGTCTGGCACTGAACCCGCTCGACGGGGACCTGCGGCCTTTCGCCGATGTCCAGATTAAGGCGCGTCGAGCTGCATTCTTCATAAACGTGCAATCTCAAGCCCATCGGTGGCTCAGTCGCCTTGTTCCGCAGTTCCCGGCTTGCAGATCTGCTAGTGGCTTTGGGTGACTTCGCCTGAGATGACGATTTCTACGCGGCGGTTGCGCGCCCGGCCGTCCGCCGTGCTATTGGAATCCTTGGGGCGGTAAGGCCCATAGCTCGCGATGTGCAAACGCGATTCGGAAACGCCGTAGCGGCGGCTCAATAGTTGCAGAATTCGCAAGCTGCGCGCCATGGAGAGTTCCCAGTTACTCTTGAAGTGCCGGTTGTGGATCGGAATGGCATCCGCGTAGCCGATCAGGCTCACGTCGTTGGGAATGTCGCGGAGAACATCGGCGATGCGGGCCAGTATGGGGAGCGCTTGCGGACTGATCCGGTCCTCTCCGGATGCGAACAGAATCGCTTGGGGAAGGCTGATGACGAGGCCGCGCGGTTCCAGGCGCATGTCCAGACCGTGCTTCTCCAGGCTTTGCTGGGCGCGGACCAGCGTCTGGCGAGCTTCGGGCACGGTGGCATCGGGTCGCAGATTGACTGGTTGGTCCCCCGCCGAAGGCGGATTACGAGGCTCCGCGGATGGCGCTTTCGTCATCGTGGCCGCAGAAGAAGGCGCGGCCGGTGCGGTGACAGGATTCGGGTGAAGGCGCTCCAAACTTTGAGCGGCGATGGCCACGAAGAAAATCAGCAGGATCGTGATGACGTCCATGTAGCTGATCATCCAGCGGTCGCGCTGCCCGTTCTCAGCCGGGAGATAGTACTTGGGGCTCATGATCTAACGAATGGGTGGCATCATGCTGCCGCCGGGCCGGCCGGGTGCTCCTCGCGGAGGAAACAGCTCAGGCGCTGGCGGACGAGCGCCGGATGAATCCGGTCGAACACGCACAGGGTTCCTTCCATGATCAATTCCTGAATTTCGAAGGCCTCGGCGACCCTCGCGCGCATGCGGTGCGCCGCCGGCAGCAACACGAGATTGGCCAGGGCCAGTCCGTAGATGGTCGAAACAAAAGCCGTGCCGAGACCATAAGCGACTGAGGAGACCGTCGAGAACTGCCGGAGCACGTCGATCAGCCCAACTACTGTGCCCAGAACCCCGATGGTCGGGGCGAACCCTCCGGCCACTTCGAGGACTTTAGCGTCGGCTTCTCCTTGTCTCTCGCACAGACGGAGCTTGTTGGCGAGCGCCGTTTCGAGCTCGCCGCGCTGATGCACATCCATGGCGAGCAGCAACGACTCCGCGAGAAACCTGTGGGCCGTCTGGCCAAGAACCGGCTCGATGGCCATCAATCCCCTGATGCGCACGAGCCTCACATAGGAAACGATCTCTTCAATAAGATCTTCGCGGCTCGAGTTGGCGGGGAAGAACAAATCACCGACCCTCCGCAGCGAATGCAGCAGGGCATCGCGAGGCGTTGTAATAAACGTGACGCCGAGCGTCCCACCGATTACAATGAGGGCGCCAGTGGGCTGAAAAAAGTAGGTGGGGCTGACGCCGGTCGACGCAATGCCCGCGATCGTGGCCACGACGGCGATGGCGATTCCGGCCAGCATCCAGAGGTCGAGCCGCCGGCTGAGGTTGCCGATGGAAGCTTGTCCAGGGTCGGGAAGTTCTCTCAGAGAGGCTTGGAATGTCGACACCGCTATCTCCTCAGGAGCTATGATTCACAAGGGCGGGAGCGCGCGAATTCCGACACGACGCCCCGCCGCGATGCCCGGTTTATGGCAACTGACGGGCCGTCCCCATACAATAGAACGGCTGGCGTGCCGCCTTCATGCATCATACAGAAATCATGGGAGTTGCAGTATTGCAGTGAACCCGCTCGCCGTCATTCACATGACAGTGGCACGTCAACTGTTACTTTTTTGACGCCGGTTCGCGCGCCCTTCCGGGGCTTGGCCGAGGCAGAAACGGGCGGCCTGCAGCATCAGAGGGAAACTTGATAGAATTAAATCGCGTTTGATTGTTCCGCAAAACCTGGCTGAGAGTTGTTTTTCCGCCTCGATTCGCATGCCGTCAAACAGTCAGGAGATGCAATGAAGAAGATTTTCGTAGGTAATTTGGATTTCGGGGCGACCGAGGATACGATTCGCTCATTATTTGAAGCGCACGGGGCCGTGGAGAGCGTGAAGCTCATGACGGATCGGGACACGGGCCGGTCTCGCGGTTTCGCTTTTGTTGAAATGGCGGATGCTGAAGCCGAGGCCGCCATCAATGCGCTGAACGGCACCAACCTGGGTGGCCGGGCTCTCAATGTGAACGAAGCACGGCCTAAGGTTGACCGCGCCGGCGGTGGTGGTGGTGGACACGGGGACGGCGGCCGGTCCCGTCGCGGCGGCCCGCGCTGGTGATTTGTAATCGCGCCTGGACGCGCGAGATCCGGGGACCCCGGGGAGGGAGAATCTGATGGCTTCGCGATCACGTACCACGTTTAAAAAGCGCCAGAAGGAACTCGCCCGCATGGAAAAGCAGCGGGACAAAGCCGCCAAACGGATGCAGCGCAAGACTATGAAGCTGGCCGGTGGCTTGCCGGACTTGGATGGGGAATCTCCGGACGGATCCGAGATCGAAGGCGCTGAGACGGAAACTGCCGACACCGAAACTGCCGATACGTCAACCGCCGACGCGGCAACCGCCGACACCACTAACGCTGAAACCATGCAGAGGTAAACGTCCGGCGCGATGAACGGGTCATTCGCGCCGCATCCTATATTTCTGTCCGAGAGTCACTAAGAACTGTGCGCCGGGACGTGTTTCCAGAAGACTGTCTCGCGCACACATGGTCCCGCTACCAGTACATCTTCAGTGTTTTCATTCACCCGCGCTATAGTGATATGCGAGTCATTCCAAAAAAGGGATCGAGGAACGCTGAGGATGAAGCTAACGTTTGCGGGTTTGATTTTCGTATCTTTGGCCATCGCGCCGGTGCGCGCGGAAACCGTATCGCCATTGCAAGCCCGCGGATATACGGTGATGCCGCAGCCGCAAGTGGTGAAGCTGGGGGTGTCGGATTTCGAGTTTGGCTCCGGCTGGAAGATCGAAGTCCAAGGCGCCAGTCCCAATGACGTTGCCACCGAAACACTGAAAGACGAGCTGGAGCGCCGCTACGGGGTGAAGTTCGGCAGCTCCGGGACCAATGTGCTGCGGCTGATCCTGGCGCCCAATTCAGCGGCCGTGGGCACGGCGCAGGATAGCGACAAGGAGGCTCTGGCCCAACAGGCTTACAAGATTGATCTGAGCCGCGATCGCGTGACCATCGCCGCCAACGCGCCGGCCGGACTCTTTTATGGCGCGGTCACGCTCGTGCAGCTGGTCAAGCCGGCGCATGGAGCACTAATGCTTCCCGAAGGTCACATCGAGGACTGGCCCGATCTGCAAACCCGGCAGATTTACTGGGATGATGCGCACCACCTCGATCGCATGGAGACGCTGAAGCAGGCATTGCGGCAGGCGGCGTTTTTCAAGATCAACGGCTTCGCGCTCAAGCTGGAGGGCCATTTCCAGTTCAAGAGCGCGCCGGCGCTGGTTGAGCCGCAGGCGATGACGCCCGCCGAATTCCAGGAACTGACGGATTACGGGCTTCGCTACCACGTGCAGCTCATTCCGTACCTGGATGGTCCGGGCCACATCGCCTTCATCCTCAAGCACCCGGAGTACGCCAAGCTGCGCGAGTATCCCGACAGCAATTACGAGCTGTGCGCCACCAATCCGGATTCCTACAAACTCATGTTCGGCATGTTTCAGGATTTGATGGATGCCAACAAGGGTGTGAAATATTTTTATCTGTCCACCGACGAGCCGTACTACGTGGGGATGGCGGACAACGCGCAATGCCAGGAGGGGCGGCGCGCGAAAGAACTCGGCAGCGTGGGGAAGATGCTCGCGGAGTTCGTCACCAAGACGGCGAACTATCTGCACGAACGCGGCCGCACGGTAGTCTTTTGGGGCGAGTATCCCATGAAGCCTGAAGATCTCGCATCGCTGCCATCCCACCTAGTGAATGGCGAGGTCTACGGCCCGCAGTTCGATCCCGTGTTCAAGAAGCACGGCATTCGCGAGATGATTTACACCTCTTCGGAAGGCGAAGAGAAGCTGTTTCCCGATTATTTTCCTCTGTCTGCCGGCCAGCGGGTGCATGCAGGCCGTGGCGCCAGCCGCCGCGTCACCGACACCTTCCAGAAGATCACTTTTGACACGGCGCGGCGGGACGCCAATTTGATCGGAAGCATTAACGCGGGCTGGGCCGACATGGGGCTGCACCCGGAGACGTTCTGGCTGGGATACGCAACCTCGGCCGCGACGGGCTGGCATCCGGGCTCGCCCGACCCGGCTGAACTTATGGCCACGTTCTATCCGCTGTTCTACGGCCACCGCGTGGTCAACATGAACCGCGTGTATGAGCTGATGAGCACGCAGGCGCAATTCTGGTCCGATAGCTGGGACCCGGTGAATTCGACGGTGCTGAAGCCGATCTGGGGAAATTCGTATCGGATTTTCGACAAGCCGCAACTCCGGCACGATCAGACCTTCCCCCTGCCGCCCGTGCCCGCCGCGGACCTCACGACTTCGCACGATTGGGCCAAAGACAACGCCAAACGCTTCCAGTTGGCGTCGGAATTTCTGCAGGAAAACGACGAACTGCTGGGCCTACTAAATGGCAACATGGCGCGCACGGATTTGAACCGCTACAATCTGGAAGTTTTTCTGGCCATCGCGCATCTTTACCGGCAGAACCTGGAGATGCTGCAAACCGTCCAGCAGATGAATGGCGCGTTACAGGGCGCGGATGCCGCGCACGATAAACCCAAAGTCGCCATCGGAAATGTCGACCGCGCATTGGAGCTGGCCAATACCATCCGGTATGCGCGGAACGTGGTGCTGGCGGATGCCATTGCGACCTGGTACAAGGCGTGGTTCCCGCGCGTCGCCGAAGCCAACGGGCGCCGTTATGTGCAGGAGCTGGACGATGTCAAGGACCACTTGCCGGATCGCACCGTGGACATGACCTACCTCATCTACCGTCAATTGCACCTGCCGTTCGGCGAATGGGTGGACCAGGTGCGCGCCGCACGGAATCAGTATGCGCAGGCGCACAGTCTGCCAGTGCGCAACGACCGCTTCGACTGGAAAGATCTCAAGCCGGTCTATGTGCCACCGGCTCCGGAAGAAGATACGGAGTAGCGGGCGAAGGCGCGGCATCGCTCGCGGCCACAGGAGAATCGTGTGAAGATTTGAAGGCGGCGGGCATGCGCGCTCCTGTGTCCAGGACACGAAGGTGGCGTTGTCCAAGAGCCTTTACGGACCACTCCCTTTGGTGGTGGCTCAGAAAGCATCCGCTGACTCCACGGCTCCTGCCGAGCCGCGCGCACAGGAATTCCGCAGAGTGTTCCGCCGGCGGCGATATCAGATAATAGTGCGCAAAGGAGCGATGCAGTTATGCCCACCTACATTTCACTATTACGCTACACACAAAAGGGCATCGAGCACATTAAGCAGAGCCCAACCCGCCTCGATGCGGCCAAGAAAACCTTTCGCGATGCCGGCGGAGAATTGAAAGCGTTTTACCTGACCACGGGCCAAATCGATGCCGTGGCCATTTTCGAGATGCCCAGTGATGAAGCGGCGGCAAAGCTCACGCTGACTCTGGGCGCGCACGGAAACATCCGCACCGAAACCATGCGCGCTTTTACGGAGCCGGAGTACCGGAAGATCATCGCGGCCTTGCCGTAAGGCGCTGGCCTCATCCCGCGATCCCGCACCTGGATGCTGTGTCATGGCCGTTGGCCGATCTGGATCAGCGTGCTGCCGGTACCCACCCTGGCGTAGTCACCGGAATGCTCCACAGCGTTCCGCCGGCGGTGATGTACAGCGTTTTCCGGTCGGGGCCGCCGAAGGCGCAGTTAGTCACCTCGTCGACCGGTATCGCCACGAAGTCGAGGAGCTTGCCTTCGGGCGAGAGGATGTACACGCCACCCTTGAATTTGGCGGCAGATTCGTAGGGAGGGTGTGACTGGTTGAGGCCCGCCGCCACGTAAAGCCGGCCCTCGCGGTCGGCCTTCACGCCGTCCGGACCTCGGCCATCGAGCCAGTCGAAAATCAGCTTGCGGCTGTTTGGATCGATGGTGCCATCGGCCCCCAGCAAGAAGCGCCACAGTTTCCGCGCGGCGCCCGCGTTGTTGTTGTTATTGTCGGCGACATAGAGATATTCGCCGCCGGGCGAGACCAGCACCCCGTTTGGACGGTCCACCTCATGCGTGATGATGCGCGTGACCTTGCTGGGACCATCGCCGGGAGCATCGATCCGGTATACGCCCTCGACCAGCCGTCCCTGCTCGTCGCGCATTTCCATATTGTCCCGATTGCCATAGCGGGGATCGCTGAAATAGATCCGGCCTTTGGAATCGATCGTCAAGTCATTCGGCGAATTGAATTTCATGGACTGGTATCGATCCGCCAGGACAGTGGTTGCGCCGTCAGGTTCGATGCGGGTGATGCGCCGGGTCGCGGACTCGCAAATCACCAGCCGGCCCTGAAGGTCGAACAGGAGACCGTTCGCTTCGTTTGAAGGATCGCGAAAAACGTGAATCTTGCCGGACGAATCGCGGCGCGTGATGCGATTGTCATGCGTGAAGTAGAGATCGCCCTTGCCGTCCCAGGCCGGGCCTTCACCGGAGCCCACGGCGCCCTCATTGTTAGGCTTAGCTCCAGGCGGCAAGGGAGAATCAGCCGCATTCAGGCAGAGTGCGGCGAGGAGAGCGAGTTGCAGTGTTTTCATAATGGCGATGGTCAGATTCTATCGCGGTCCGGTGACTGCAAGTTCAGATTGCGCGCCACATCCCATAAAACTATTAGGCGTAATCGCTCAAGCGCTGAGTTACCAGCCCCGGCGCGCCCGGCGGCGGTCGAGCGAATGTGAACCAACCGCTAGGGATGACGTAGCCGTACAGTTGGCTGTGTTCATGCAAGGCCAATAGACAGGAGGTTCACGCCATGATTACGGCTCTCGATGACCTCTTTAGAAGGTACATGTTGACGATGCTGACCATCTATCTTGTGGTCGTGGTAGCCGCCGGTATCGGCCTGGCCTTTCTGATCCGGGCCTTTGTTCGAGCGTATGCGCGGTATCGCGGAAAGCGCGTCGTTACATGTCCCGAAACCGAACAACATGCGGCCATTGAGGTGGACGCGATGCATGCCGCCATTACTTCGCTCTCTGGGGTGCCCGAGTTGCGGGTGACAAGTTGTTCCCGGTGGCCCGAGCGCGAAGGCTGTCCGCAGGATTGCACATGGCAGATCGACCTTTCCCCCATTGGTTGCCGGCTGCGAGACCTGGTGAAGTACTGGTATATGAGGCGCCAGTGCGTCTATTGCGGTCGCGCTTTCGGACCGATCCACTGGTTCGAGCATCAACCGGCTCTGCTGAGCCCGGATGGAAGGATTCTGGAACTCTCGAGCCTCCGTCCTGAAGCGGTTCCCGATACCCTGCTGACGCATAAGGCTGTTTGCTCGGATTGCAAGTTGGTAGAGGGATTCCGGGCCGAGCACGCGGATCTGGTCGTGGACCGGCACCGCTAGGCGCAAAAGACCTAACGGCGCACTGGCGTATCTAAAAGAGTGTCTGGCGCGTACGCTTCAAAAAACGGGGGCCGTTCCTTCCGGCCCCCGGCTCGTTCGACTACCCGCCGGCGGTCTTTACCTTGCCGCCTTCAAACACGGGTACCTCACGAGGTTTGTGCTTCGTCCCCGTTACAGGAATGGAGACTTCCAGCACACCGTTGGTGAATTCGGCATAGGCCTTTTCGAGATTGACCTCTTCCGGCAGCGGGATCGAGCGATAGAAATGCCCGTAGCTGCGCTCGGTGTGATAGTAGCCTTCCTTCCTCTCTTCTTTCTCCAGCTTGCGCTCACCCTCCAGAATCAAAGCCTCCGGAGTCACGTGCACCTTGACTTCTTCTCTCTTCAGTCCCGGCAGCTCGGCCGAAACCAGGAACTTGCCGTTGATTTCCTTGACTTCCACCACCGGCGACCAAGTTTCCAGCTCCTCCTTGCCGAGGGCGGTTGGGATGAACATCCGGTCCATGTCTTCCGTGAAGCGCCGCATCAACGCGAAAGGATTCATGTTGAAGAGGCTCCCACGAAGCAGCGGTGTCTCAAATCCGGGCCCGCGGATGAGGGTTTCTGGCCCTTTCTCTCTGATGATTTTCGCTTCAGACATATACATACCTCCTTATTTGCGGGCGCTGACCGGCCAGTCACCGCCCACTCAGGGGGCGTGCATTGCGCACGCCAGACATCGGGACGTCCGATGGATTGCATCGGTTTTAGTTGATCTGTGTTTCTAAGAAGCACGAGGTTTGCCGAATCGGACGGTACGCAGGCGTTGGGGTTAGGAGTTCCATGGGCGTTTCATTGCGTACTAATCCGCAAACGCGTGGGGCAGGACGCGCAATTATTCCTGGCCGGATTACAATGACGGGGTAACCGACGCTCTTCTCCTGGACGCCATGATTTTTCCGCCTGATGTGTACTGTGTGAAGATAGCCGGACAAACGCTTTGCGGCTGGTTGGAAGGAGGGCAGATAGTAGTGCGCGCTCGTTAGACCTATGGTGATCCTGATTGCCGCATTGTTATTTGCCGCACTTACCGCTGCCGCCCAAACCAGCGTGGTGACGTATCACAACGATGCTGCACGCACGGGCCAGTATCTCAGCGAAATTCTTCTGACGCCCGCCAACGTGAAGCCGGGGTCATTTGGTAAACGCTTTTCAATTCCGGTGGATGGCGCGGTTTATGCCCAGCCTCTGTACCTGCCAAGAGTCAAAGTGGCCGGCAAAGGCCTGCATAACGTCTTGTACGTGGCCACTGGGCACGACAGTCTCTACGCCTTCGATGCCGACGATAATTCGGGCACGAATGCGCAGCCGCTGTGGCATGTGAGCTTCATCGATCCCGCGCGCGGGATTGAACCGGTGCCGGCCGATGACATCGGCTGCCAGGTCATCGCGCCCGAGTTGGGCGTCTTAGGCACTCCGGTGATCGACGCCGCTGCCGGCACCATTTACCTGATTGCCGAAACCAAGGAGCCGCAAAAACAGTACGTGTTCCGGCTGCATGCCATCGACGTCACAAGCGGCGCCGAACGGCCGGGTAGCCCGGTCGTGATCCAGCCGCCCGGGTTTGTTCCGCTGTCTCACAAGCAGCGCACGGGGTTGCTTTTGTCTAAGGGCGTGGTTTACTCATCCTGGGGGTCGAACTGCGATTTGGGCAACTATCACGGCTGGGTTCTGGCGCATGATGCCAGGACTCTACACCTTGTGGGTGTCTTTAACGACTCGCCGGACGGAAACGCGTCCTCGTTTTGGAATGGTGGCGCGGGTCCGGCGGCGGACGCAGAAGGCAATATCTACGTCGTATCGGCCAACGGCGATTTCACGGCCGGCGCTGGCGGACGCGATTATGGAGACAGCGTGGTGAAACTGGCGCCCGCGCCGCGGATGTCCGTCACGGATTTCTTCACGCCCTTCAACCAGGACACGCTCAACCTCCTGGACGTGGATCTCGGATCGACCGGCGCGGTTCTGCTGCCGGATGCGGCAGGCAGCGCGGCCCATCCACATCTTCTCTTCACGGTGGGAAAGGAAGGCCGGCTATATCTCCTCGATCGGGACCATCTTGGCCGCGCTCAACAGGCCAACGATACGGGCGCTCTGGCATCGCTGCTGGTGCTGACGCATTCCGTGTTCGGCACCGCGGCCTACTTCAACCGTTACATTTACGTAGCTCCGGAGCTGGCGCCTATGCTCGCGTTTCCGGTCGCGGGCGCATCGCTCACGTCGATGCCCTCTGTCAGGGCCGCAAACAGCATCGGCGCACTGGGCGCGTCGCCCAGCATTTCCGCCAATGAAAACAAGAACGGGATCGTATGGATCATCTCCGCCGACGCCGGGGGCACGCTGCGAGCTTACGACGCCGCCCATTTGACGGAACTCTATAACAGCAACACGCGGGCCGTGGATGGTCTTGGCGGCTTCGCCGAGTTCTCCGTGCCCACCATCGCCGCCAGCAAGGTCTATGCGGGAACAGCCAACAGTGTCGCGGTATACGGCGAGCTGGCGTCCGATCCGCCGGCTGTCGCCGCAGTCACGAATGCAGCCAGCTACTCGACCAGCGCCATCTCGCCCGGAGCGCTGATCTCGCTGTTCGGCTCCGGACTCGCCCCGGCCGCCGCAACCGCACCGGGTGGGCCGCTGCCGCTTTCACTCGCGGATGTTGCGGTGATGATCAATGGCGTACCGGCTCCCGTGTTGTACGTCTCGGCGCACCAGATTAATGCGCAGGTACCCTACGATATCCCTCCGGGCCCGGCCACAGTGATGGTTCGTGTGATCGGCGTGCTCTCGCCGGCTTTCACCATTACGGTGCAGCCCGCGGCGCCGGGCATCTTCACGCATGCACAGGGACAAGCGGCCGTACTCAATGCCGATGGCTCGGTCAACACGCCGGCGAATCCCGCCGCTGTGGGGACGATCGTATCGTTGTTCTTTACGGGACAGGGGCCTGTCGCGCAGCCGGTGGACGATGGCACCGCGCCCGCCGTCGGAACAACAGTACCGGCGAAAATGCCTGCTTCGGCCACCATCGGCGGCATCCCGGCCGACGTTCGCTATGCGGGTCTGGCGCCGCTTTATCCGGGCCTCGCGCAAATGAATTTGCAAATTCCGCCGCTTGCGAGCGGAACTCATCCGGTGGTCGTCAAAATCGGGGACGCTGCCAGCAACGCGGCGCAGCTTACAGTATTAGCAGCACATTGAGTCAACAAACGACATCTCCGCCGCTTCCTCTGCGCACCATCCGCGCTTTGCTTCGGCGCCTCAATACCTACTTGAACCGGCGCTATGATTCCGCGAGGGCCCGCTACAATCCTGCGACTTCCCCCGACGCTCCCGCCGGGCTCGCGGCCGCTGAACAAGCTCTGCGCACGCTGGATCTGCCGAATCTGGAATCCCGGGCCTACGTCGAAAAGCACATGCCGCGTCTGGCTCGAACTCTAACGCTGGTGCCTCCTCCGCAAACCAGCAGCCGGATCCTGGAGCTTGGCTGTTACATGCAAATCACGCCCTTCCTGAGGAGTTTCTGCGGTTACCAGGAAGTGCGAGGCGGGTACCTGGGGCCACTCGGAGGAACCGAGCCGAAAGCCGTGAACGTACGCGGCCAGCGCTTCACGGTCACGTTGGATTTATTCGATGTAGAACGAGACCGCTTCCCGTACGATAACGGGTACTTCGAAACCGTGCTCGCCTGCGAACTGATCGAGCATATGGTCCTCGATCCCATGCACCTGCTGATCGAGTGCCATCGCGTTCTCGAAGGCGGCGGCCGGCTGCTGCTGACGACCCCGAATGTGGCGAGTCTCACCAGCGTGGCGCGCGTTTTGCACGGGTACGACAACCCGCAGATTCACTACCTCTACGCGCGGCCGCAACCTGGCCTTCTGCCCGAAATCACGCACGTACGCGAATACACCGCGTTTGAGCTGCGAAGCGCGGTAGAAGCGGCTGGTTTCGAAGTGGAGACTTTGATCACCGAGCCGATCGGCGAATTCTCCATGAACCTCCCGATGTGGCATTTCCTGGAAGAGCACGGCTACAACACGTCGCTGCGCGGCGAACAGGCGTATTGCGTGGCGGTCAAGCGGCCGGGGCTGCCGGTCACGCGCTATCCCAAGTTCTTGTACGCGGAATAAAAGACGCGGCAGGCTCGAAAATACTAGTGTTCAGAAATTTGGATTCTTCGGCAGCGCTTCGATCAGACGCCGCGTGTACGCATGTTGCGGATCGCGGAAAATCTGGTCGGTCGGACCGCACTCTACGATCTGGCCTTCGTGCAGGATGGCCACGCGGTGGCAGAGCGCGCTGACCGACAGCAAATCGTGCGAGATATACAGCACCGCCATTTTCAGCCCGTGATTCAGTCGACTGAAAAGTTTCAGAATTTCCGCCTGCGTAACGACATCGAGCGCGCTGGTGGGTTCATCGGCGATCACAAGCGATGGCTTGTGCAGGATGGCCATGGCGATCAGCAATCGCTGCGCCTGCCCAACACTCAGCTCACCGGGATAGCGGCCAAGAAACGATTCCTCCGGCGGCAGGCTCACGCTCTCGATCAAGCTCAGAAAGTTTGCGCGGCGCTGGGGCATGGCGCCGTTGGAGTGAGCGGTCCAGGCTTCGTTGAGCTGGGTACCAACGCATAACGCCGGATTGAGCGAGCTGCCGGGGCTTTGCGGCACGAAACCGATCTGGCGGCCGCGCACGCTACGCATTTCCTTTTCCCGCAGACCAACCAGGTCGTGCCCCTGAAACTGTATTTCGCCCGAGACGCTGCCGCCGCGGTAACTCAGCAATCGCAGGATGGCAAGAGCCAGCGTGCTCTTCCCTGATCCACTTTCTCCCACCAGACCGAGAATCTCGCCGGGCTCGACATCGAACGAGGCGTCACGCAATACGCCAGGTTTACCCGGATAACCTGCCGAAAGACGCACCGAAAGCAGCGGATCGTACCCGTTCATCGTACGTTCCCGGCCACTTGCGGCGTGCCCAAGACGAGGGTCTCCGCGTTCCAGTAAGTCTGCGGGCGAATCATCGCCGGCAGCGCATTTTGCAGTTTCGGTGAAATCGCGGACAGCGAGTTTTTGGTCACCAGATAAATGAAGGGCGCCTCGTCGGCAACGATTTCCTGCACTCTGTCAAAATATTCTTTGCGCTTCTCGCGCACAACCGTCGATGCCTGCGCCTGCATCAACCGGTCCACCTCGGCTTCCCAGGCCGTGGCTGGCTTCGGCTCGTTCGGATACCACTGATGATTGTTTGCCGAGCTGAGCCACACGTTCATCTGCGAATTGGGATCCAGATCGTAATTGGTGAGGCCGAGGAGGCAGGCTTCATAACGCAAGTTCTGGCTGATGCGCTCGATGAGCGAACGGAAATCCAGGGTCACCAGATTCATTTTGATGCCGATTGCGGCGAGATCCTGCTGTACCATTGCCGCCATGCGCTCGCGGGCCTTATTTCCGGAATTGGTGATGAGTGAAAATTCGACCGGGTGACCTTCGCGATCGCACAGCCTGTCGCCAATTAGGCGGAACCCTTCCTGCCGCAATCGCGCCAGGGCTTCCTTGGAATCGTAAGCATGCGGCTTCAACTGCGCGCGGTACCAGAAGCGATTGGCCGGTGAAATAGGACCCGCCGCGGGCTGCGCATGGCCGAAATAGACGATGCGGCAGAGATCAGCGCGGTTGATCGCCGCTGAAATTGCGCGGCGAAAATTCTTCGAGCGGAACCAGGCTTTCTTGTACTCTGGAAATGGCGCGTTCGGGTTCTGGTTGAACCACATCATTTCAGACTCGAGTGAAGGTCCGGCATCGTAAGCTTGCGACGGCGCCAGTTGCGCCAGGCGGTTGAACGACTCGGCATCCACGGTGTTGATCAGGTGTAGTTCGCCGCGCGTGAAGCGCATCAGTTCGATATCGCGATTCTGCTGAATGTCCAGACGGATAGCGTCGAGATAAGGGAGGCGCCGGCCGTTTGTGTCCGTCTTCCAATAGTGCGCGTTGCGTTCCAGCAGAATTTCCGATCCCGGTGTGTACCGGCTGACCACGAACGGTCCCAATACAGTGGCTTCCTTCTTTGGGGAGCGCGCGGAAAGGATCGGGACCTGGTCGAAGAGTCTTTCGAGACCGGCCACTGGGGCAGGGAACGTAATACTGACCCGGTCGGCGCCCAGAACCTGTGCCTCCACCGCGCCGGATGCGGAACGAAAGGCATCACCGGTCGGTGAATGCAGCGCGGGATCCATCAGCGCACGCATGGTGTACGCGACATCCTCCGCGGAGAACGGTGTGCCATCAGAAAACACCACACCCTGGCGCAATTGCAAAATAATGGACTGCCCGCGCGCCGAAATCTTCCACGCCGTAGCCAGCTCCGGCTCGAGTTCCTGCGTCTGCCGGTTGACGCGGATCAGAACGCCGCCAGTGAGATAACGGATGGTCTCCGAAGCCTCGTCTTCCACCATCAGCGGGTTGAATGTCTTCGGCTCGGAGCGCAGGCAGAAGCGCAGCTCGCCGCCCCACTGCGCGAACAGGCCGGAGGCGGTGAGTGCCAAGATGCCAAGCAGCCGTTTCATGCCTCGAACTCCTTCTGCGAAAGCAGCAGCTGGAAGCAGCTCATCACGATGACCAGAACCGCGAGCGGCGCGAGCATCCAGGGATGGCTCATGGCGGCTTGCGGATTCGCCAGCTCGCGCAGCAGGTTGCCCCAGGACGGCAGAGGCTCGCCCACGCCTAACCCGATTAAGCCGAGGCTGGCTTCGCCGAGAATAAAAGTGGGGATCGAAATCCAGAATTGCGCCAGCACCACCGGTTTGAGGTTGGGTACGATGTGCACGAACAGCAACCGCCCGCCACGGCAGCCGCACGCGCGCGCGTGTAACACGAGGTCGGAATGCTGCAACGAAAGCGCCCCGGCGCGGATGACGCGCGCGGATGATGCCCAGCCGAGCAGCCCCATCACCAGAAAGGTGAGGATCACCGATGCGAGCGGTGAGGTGTTCAGCGGCAGCAGAGCGCGCACGATCAGAAAGAGAAATAGCCACGGAATCGACAGAAAAATGTCGATGATGCGCAGTACGATGCGGTCCCACCATCCCCCGAGATAGCCGGCGACACCGCCGATCAGCACCGCCATCAAAGTGGAGAGTAACGCCGCTGCCGGCGCCAGCAAGAGCGAAATGCGCGTTCCATAGAGCAGCCTGGACCAGCGGTCGCGGCCCAATTCGTCAGTGCCCAGCCAGAATTGGCGCGATGCCGGCACGTTGACAAAATCGCGAAACTGCATGGCGTAAGGCGCCGGCCCAAAGATATTCGCCAGCAGAGACATGCCGAAGACCACCGCCAGAACGCCGATCGCGATGTTGCGGGCGCGCTTCATCGGCGTTCCCGGTGGCACACGGCAATTGCCAGATCGGACGCCGAATTCGTGAGCTGTGTTACAGCCGCGACCACGATCGTCAGGCTGACCAGCACGGGCAGATCGCGAGCCAGCGCCGCTTTCCACGCGAGCTGGCCGACGCCTGGAAGATCGCACAACACTTCGATCGGGATGGCGGCGCCGAAAGCCACGCCGAGGGAAACTCCGGCCAGAGCAAGCAACTGCGGCGCCGTCCACGGCACTACGTGCCAAAAGAAAACGCGGGCTTCGCTCAAACCTCTGGCGCGCGCGGTCAGCACATGCGGCTGCGAGTAAGCGTCCGCCAGCAGATTGCGCGCATACCGGAATACTTTGGGAAAAATGAGCAGGGCGATGGCTAAGCGCACGGGGCCGTTGGTGAAGAACAGAAGCAGCGCAAACACGGCGGTGGGCACGCAAAGGAAAAAGCTGCTGGCGGCAGCGGCAGTCACCTCAACGATTGGAGCGCGAAAGATCACCGCAGTCACGGCGAGCGCCAGCCCGAGGATCCACCCAACCGCGAGACCGGTGCCCAACAACCGCAGTGTCACTTTGGCGCGCTCGGCGAGCAGCTCGCGGACCGGGCGGGCCAGCGAGCGGGAAAAGCCCAGATCGCCCGTCGCCATGCGCCCGAGAAAGTGAGCGTAGAAGCTCAGCAGATTTCGTTCTGGGGAGTGAGCGTCACGAAGGGCCTGAATGCTCTCCGCATCCAGCCTCGGATCGAGCTGCTGTTCGTCGGCTTCAAAACCGGGCCCAAAGCGCACCAACGTCGCCCCCAGCAGCCCCGCGATCAGGGTCGTGAGTACAAACGCGGCCAGATACCGTGCGATACGCCCAATCCACATTTTGCCACTTCTCTCTCAAAACACGCGCCTGGTTGCTTTCTACCGCCAGGACCGCCGCATCACTGCACGCTCAGAACTTCCAGCGGCGATTCCTCCAGAACGGGCGACCCGTCTTGCCGGTGCAGTCTCTGCTGCTGTTTGTTCTTGTACATCCGGCGGTCGGCTGTAGCCAGCAATTCTTCCGCGTTATTTCCATCCAGAGGATAGAAGGCTTCTCCGACGCTCATCGAAAGGAACCGTTTGCCGGGAATGATCTCCCCGGCTTCCGCCGCGATGCGCATCATTTGGCTGATGCGGTCATCCACCGATTCCGGCGTGATGTGCGGCAACAGCAGAACAAACTCGTCGCCACCCATGCGCGCCACGTAATCGTACTCGCGGCAGTTGGCCTTCAGTCCGTCAGCCACACTGCTGAGTACTTTGTTGCCGGTCAGGTGGCCGAAGCCGTCGTTGACCTGTTTGAAGCCGTCCAAATCGCAAACCAGAACCGCCAGCGGGATGTTCATGCGGCGGCAGCGCGCCAGTTCGCTATCCAGCCGCAGAAACAGCGACCGTGCGTTAGGCAAGTTGGTGAGGTAATCGATGGTGGCTGAATTCTCCACCTGCCGGTACTTCAGCGCGTTCTCGATGGCGAGCGAAATCTTGGAGCTGATGGCGAGCAGGATGCGCAGGTTGTCTTTAGTGAAGGCATCCTTTTCCGCGCGATAGAGCGCCAGCACTCCGACTGCTCCATTCAGGCCTTCGAGCGGCAGGGCGAGGGCCGAGCGCAGCGTGCTGAATTTTGCGGGATCGCCCATGTAACCGGCCTCGACCGACGGGTTGCCGTTCAGAATCGGCTTGCGATTCTGCGCCACCCAACCGGAGAGGCCTTCGCCCACCGGAATTTCAAGCGACGAGAACAGGCGGAAATTCTCGCCGTTGACGTACTCGGGCACCAGCTTCTGATCGCGCAGGACATAGACCGCGATCGAATCGTACGGTACCAGCCGTTTTAGCCGCACCGAAACCACCGACAGTGTTTCATTCAAGCTGAGTGAATTGCCCAGGTCCTGGGTCAATTCGAAAAGCATCTGCACTTCCTGTCGCGCCGCGGCGATGGAACAGAGCGGATCGAACGCGTCTTTGCGGCCGTTCGCCGGCGACGGAGTTTGTTCGAAGCCGGCGGCTGGCGCCAGACCTTTTTCAATCTTGACGTGGGTCGAGAGGCGCTTCTTGTCCCAGTTCTGCGCCAGCGCCATCTGCTCCAGTTCCGTGTACCGGCGCGTTAATACTTCTACCACCTTGGGGTCAAAACTTTTGCCCGCCTCGGAGCTGATGATTTCCATGGCGCGCTCAAGCGGCAGAGCCCGCCGGTACTGGCGGTTGGAAGCCAGCGCATCCAGACAATCGACCGTCGCGAGAATCCGCGCGCCAATCGGAATCTCTTCGCCCTTGAGGCCCGCCGGATAACCCGAGCCATCCCATTTTTCGTGATGTGCGCGGACGATCGGTACCACGGGATAAGGAAATTGCACACGCTCCAGAATTTCGGCGCCGACAACAGGGTGGATCTTGATCTTTTCGAATTCCTCGGGCGTCAGCTTACCGGGCTTGGAAATAATCTGCTCAGGCACGGCCAGCTTACCGATATCATGCAGCAGCGCAGCCGCGCGCAGCGCTTGCATCTCCGCCGCTGATAATCCCAGATCCTTGGCCACCTCCATCGCATAGATGCGCACGCGGCGGAGATGATCGTGGGTGGTGTGGTCCTTCGCTTCAATAGCCAGCGCAAGCGCCTCGATGGTACGCAGGTGCAGCGCGGCCATCTCCTCCACGTGCACCTTTTCATCTTCGAGGCGGCCCAGGTAAGTGCGGTACGAGCGGTAGATGAAGTAGATGACCGGGATCAGCACGAGCGACGCGTGCCAATTGGTCTGCCGGCTCAGTACGCTGAGGATCCATGCGATGGAGGCGCCGCCCAGATAGTACGGGAAGCACCAGAAGTAGCAGTCGTACCAGATTCTAGTGAGAGACTTGCCTTCGGTGATGCTGATAGCCGCGGCCACCGGAATCGTGTTCATCAGGAAAAACATGCAGGCCGTAACGCCTAACCGCACGGGGTTACTGTCGGCGGGCAGGCCAGCCATGTTTGCGTGATAGATGTAGTAAGAAACGGCTACCGAAAGAGCCATGGCGGCGGTATTGAAAACCACCTGATACAGTTTGGGTCTCGTCTTAGTTTTCCACAGGCACTGAATCAGGCTGCCCGTGCACCCGATAATCAGCGTGGAGGGAAAGTCCAGCTCCACGATGCCGATCAGGATGAAGAGGAAATTCACCGACATGGTCCCGGTGATCGTAGGCAGGCTTACTTTGAGGGCCGACGCGATGGCGGCCACGACAAGAAAGCATAGCGCGCGAGTCAGGTTTTGCGGGCTCCACTGGCTCAGGCCGATGATGGAGACTAACGTTCCGGCAGCGCAAACCGCGCCAACATATAGCCTGGCTTTGACGGGCATCGCCTGGTATTTCAGTTCCACCGGACTCGATGAGTGCAACCGGTGTACCAATGCGTCAATAGTTCCTGCAAAGAGTTGTAAGCCAGTCTGTCTGCGATAGTTGATCTTCTTACGGAATTAGCGCGATGAAAGCCCGATACAACGATTTGCGACTGCATGACACAGACGGCAAGTGACAGAGTGTCACCGAAATCGGCTGGCTTATTTAATTAGGACTTCAGGATCCAACCGGTCGACAGAGCATAATGCCACAAGACAGGGATAACGGCCAGGGTTATCGGCGGGAATGTATAACATGCATGTAATCCCAATGTTATTAATTTGGGAAATCGAAAGTTCATGGTTAACAAACAAACCGAATAATTCGTAGTAACTTTGGATAGAAAGTTGGCCGTAGTGTTCTGAATTCGGAACAAAGGCCTTGCATCTCGAAATGAAAGGTAATAAGAATATTAAAGTACGGAATGAGCGCTACCGGGCATTCTGTTCCAGACTCGGAACACGCGACCTATTTCGGAGGGAGCTGCATGACGGCTGTGGGAGGCATCGAGGCGAACAAGAAAGTTCCGGCGATGGCCTCAGTGCGCGGGACCGAAACTGAAGAACAGACGCTGCGGCCACAGTCTTATCTGGGTCTTTCCGCCATCATCGCAAGCCAGCCCATGCAAAAGCTGATGCAACTGGTGATTAAAGTTGCACAGACCAATGCCACGGTCATGATTACCGGTGAGAGCGGCAGCGGCAAGGAACTGGTGGCCCGCGCGATTCATCACTACTCCCTCCGATGTACCAAACCCTGGGTGGATCTCAATTGTGGAGCCCTGCCCGAACATCTGATTGAGAGTGAGCTGTTCGGATACGAAAAAGGGGCATTCAGCGGCGCGGACTCCTTGAAGCCGGGCTTGTTCGAAGCAGCAACGACGGGCACTCTGTTCCTGGATGAGATCGGCGAACTGGATATCAAGACGCAGGTCAAGCTGCTGCGGGTGCTCGATGGCGTGCCCTACTACCGTTTGGGCGGCACCAAGAAGGTCACAGTGGACGTGCGCATCGTAGCCGCGACCAACGTCGATTTGGAAGAGGCTATCCACGCCGGCAAATTTCGTGAGGACCTTTTCCATCGTCTAAGCCCACTTCAAATCTATGTTCCTGCGCTGCGCGAACGGCTCGAGGACATCGGCCCGCTCGCCGGATTTTTCCTGCAGCAGCACGATCCGCGACGGCGTTTTTCAGCGGACGCTATCGAAGTGTTGCAACGCCACTCGTGGCCGGGCAACGTGCGCGAACTTCGCAATGTGGTGACGCGAGCGGCGGTCTACAGCTCCGGCGATGAGATCAGTGCCGGCGACTTGCCTCGAGAAATTGTAGGAAAACAGATGCGCGTTTCCAACTCCGAACACATCGGCAGTTACTCGCTGGATGGCCTTGAGCAGCATACTATCTTCAAAGTTCTCGAACAGACGGGCGGTCATCAGCAGAAGGCCGCCGAGATTCTTGGTATCTCGCGCCGCACGCTGATCCGGAAGTTAAAGCTGTATCGCGGCGTACCGTGCCAGTCCGTGGCGTGACCGCTGGCGCCGCTCCCCATTGTCATCTCACCCTCACCAGCGCCAGAGCATGACCTGGATCTTCCGTGGCGCCGCTGGCTTCTTTTGCGGTCTCGCCCGCGGCTGGAGATTGGGCGGCATGCAATAGTTTGCTGAGGACCCCCTTGGACGGTACTTCGGATTCCAGGTACTCTACGCCCGCCGCAGCAATGTAGTAATCCGAATTGTTGCCCGTGCGGATATATTGCTTCTCTCGCAGAAACCAGATGGCAAATTCCAGATGCTCGCGTGGAAACGACATGACGGTCTCAAATTCGAGCAAGGAGATGCCCGGATTCTCGGGGTTAGCGCGCCGGCGGTTGTAGAGCAGGGAAAGGATCCCCAGCCGGCGGTTGACCTCGCCTTCGAGGCCTTCTGCGAACTCTTTCAACCCGAATACGGGCAGCGGCTGCGCCCGCTGGTTGCGGTGCACACTATCGTAAGATGCACGCCTGGCTGGCTCTGAAAGGACAGCATAGGCCTTTGTCAGCAGCAGGAATTTCTCGTTGTCCCCGGTCTCCTTGTTGTCGGGATGATAGCGCGAAGCCATGATACGAAAGACGCGATGAATGGTCTCGGCCTCAGCGTTGGGACTGATTTGCAGCAGCTCGTAATAGTCCACAAACGCTTCCGTCTCGGTTGTATCCGCGGCAGTTGTGTCCCGGCGGAACTCGAGCCCCAGCACATATTTCGTTCCACGGCGGCTGCTGTGGCGCACCGCGGTAATGCCTGTCAATCCGTATCGCTCAGCACGTACGAACACTTCAGTATGAAGCTCAATGGCCTCGCTCGATTCCACGCGGATGCCGGAGTCGGAGAGGTCAATAGCACGCACTGCGATGGTGCGGCTGACCTCGTGGATGTCCTTCCACGTGACCTCCAGCGCACAATCGAATAGTTGCCTTTGCTTCCGTCGCTTGTCACTCATGTCAACGGCTCTAAGGCACTTACGGTGCCAGCTTCCCGTTCCCGGCAAGTCATTGAATACACTGGCCATCCTAGGTACCGTTAACCTTGGATAGGACAATTTGTCTCTCCGGGTTAATAGGTGATGCCAGTGGCGTGACAAACTGTCACTGGAAACGAGTGCCACGGTAAGTTGTTATCACCTGCGTAGTTCGCAAGTTTAATGCGACGATCCCTGCGACACAGTGTCGCGCTGTCACCTGACGCAACTTGGTTATGCCTCATTTCCTTCGACTTACTCAATACTAGCTTTGGAACTGCCCGTGCTTATTACCAGGTGAATGACAAGGCAGCACACTCGAATGATGAGCGGCAGCCAGAACTTAAAGTGATCAGCACAGGGAGGAATTATGTACGCATCTACGAATAAGATGGCTACCCGGTATCGCGAGCTTCTCCAGGGACTGGAGCAGCGTTCGCACGAGCGCGTGAATCTCGCGCTCGAATGCCGCGTCACTGCGGGTGGCAAACGATCCGGCGGAACCATGAAGGTCGTTGAAAACATCAGCCGTACCGGCATCCTGATCCGTTGGGTGCCAGCCGATGGTCCGGAAGACGTGCCACGGGCCGGCGATACGCTCAACATCGAGATGGCGCTTCCGGCCAATCACAATTTTGACCGTAAGTGCTGGTTCTGCGGTGGCACGGTAGTGCGCGTGTCCAAGGCGGAGGATAACTCGCCGCTGGTCGCCGTACGCATCAACACTACTAAGTTCCGCAAGTACACTCCCGCGGCGAACCATAAGCCCGCCTCCCAGGTTCCGCAATTGGTGACCGCTCACTGAGGAAAATGTGGCCGGGGGTGGCTCAATCATGCATCCGAGTCCCCCACTAAACTTCACGTCATGCGACTAATGACCGCAGCGTTGGTGATCAAGCGCAGAGAGTTGCTCGAAGAAGCCGAGCGCTGCTGCCAGGAACTTGCCAACCATACCGTCGTCGAGAAGAACGACTGCACCAATTGGTCGACTTTTCTCGAGTGGCTGGGGCAGCTTCAGCCGCAGGTGCTGCTGATGGATGTCGAGCACTTCCAGAACATTGTGGAAGAACGCGTCCGGCAGATCAAAGTCGCCTCGCCCGAGACAGTAATCATTGCGCTGCATGATGCGGCGGATTCGCAACTGATCATCGCCTGCATGCGCGCTGGCATCGCGGAATACTTTTATCCGCCGCTGCAGAAAAACCTGCGGGACGTGCTGGAACGCAAGGCCGACCAGCACGTGAAGAATCAGTTTCTGACCAATTCCGACCGGAAAACCATCGCTTTTCTCTCCGCCAAAGGTGGATGCGGAGGAACCACCCTGGCGTGTCATGTCTCTGCCGAACTGGGAAAGCGCATGCACCAGACGGGCACTTATCACGTCCTGCTGGCCGACATGGACGTAACCGGCGGCAATATCCGGTTTCTGATGCGGTCGAAAGCGCCGCACTCGGTTGTCGATGCCATGCGCAACGGGCAATCGCTGGACCTGGCGGCTTGGAACGACATGATATCAAGTGGCTATCCCGGGCTTGAAGTGATCTCCGCGCCGGCTAGTTTCAGCTTGGATCGAATGCCGGAGCAGCGTGAGATCGATCGCGTGTTGAACTTCGCGCGTTCCCGCTATCAGTGGACTGTGCTCGATGTAGGATGCAGCCTCACCCCTTACACCATGGGTATGTTGGAGAGCATCAATGAGCTTTATCTGGTTGCGTCCCCCGACGTGTTGGCGCTTTACCAGGTGAAGCAGATTCTCGCGCAGTTGCAGCAGAACGAATACTCGCTGGACCGCGTGCGTCTCATCTTGAATCGCAGCACGGAATACGAGGACAAGATAGTCGCCGAAGAGGCGCAGCGCATGTTGGGCATACCCGCTTATTTTTCCTTGCCCAACGATTACTCCGGTCTCACGGAAGCTTACGCCAGCGGCAACCTGCTCTCAGGCCAGAGTCCTTTGGGGCGGCAAGTCTCTGTGCTGGCATCGAAGATTAGCGGCATTGAAGACCAGGACAAGCTCCACCCGCAGAGCGACCCCTGGTATCGCAAGTTCCGGGTGTCGCGGGGACTGGTAGCGCAGCACAGCAGTACATGACGAGTGAAGGAGTACGGAATGATTTCCAGATATTCATTGTGCCGGCTTTTGACCCAGCTTCGTCAGCGCAAGTCGGACATCGACAGCTTAATTTGCTTTTTTGAGAAGTACGGTAAGCAGGCGGCACGCCGGCGCAACCGGGCCAAACGCTATCTGCGGGCCGCGTAGGGAACTGGCGCCGCCAGAATTTAAATGAAGAGGAAATAGATTATGACTCGAGTGCTCGTACTTACAGATCAGCCCGTTCTCGCGCGCGGGCTCCAGGAAACCCTGTCGGCTGGCGGTATCGAGGTCGTCTCCGTCAGCGATCCGGCTGCCCAGTGTGGCGACGCGTACAAATCCACGGAGCCGGAGCTGGTTCTATTGGACCTCACTGGCGAGTTCACTTTCGAGACACTGGCGGACACGCATGCGCGCATGCCCGGTTGCAATCTCGTAATCCGCGTGGGTCCCATGTCGCGAGAGCTGATCTTTCAGGCTCTCGAATACGGCGTGCGCGGCATCCTGCCGGTGCAGCTTTCGCCGGAGGCGCTGGTACAGTCTCTCCAGCGGATCGCCAGGGGTGAGGTGCTCATCGAAGTCACTGATGCCGGTTTCGACTCCGCCAACGAGAAGCGCGTCAGCTTCAGCGAGCGGGAGAAGCAAGTCGTGGAATTTCTGGCCCAGGGACTGAAGAACAAGGAAATCGCCGCTGCCATGAATCTGGCCGAGGGAACCGTTAAGGTTTATCTTTCGCGCCTGTTCAAGAAGACCAAGGTTCGCGACCGCTTCGAGCTGATGCTTTATCGGGCGCAGGATCGCAAGCTGCTCAACAACGGCGATATCACCGGCCGTGTGGCCAGCATTCCACAAACGCCGCCGACACTCGCCGAATTTGTACCCGCCCCGCAAGCACGCCAGGAAGTAGTCATCGCTTCCTAGCCGCAGTAACCAATCGAGCAGCTTCGCCGGGCTATCATTAGACCGTGAAGCTGCTCATTTTTTCCGACATTCACAGCAACCACAAAGCACTGGAGCGGCTGATGGACACCGAGGCCGACTACTATTTCGCCGCCGGCGACCTGGTGAATTGGGGGCGTGGCCTCGAGCCGTGCGGAAAAATCATGCAGCCGCGTGGCGACCGGGTTTACGTTCTCCCCGGAAACCACGAATCGGCTCCGCAGATTGCCGCATTCTGCGCGCAATTCGGCTTTCACGATTTCCATGAGCAAACCATTCGCATCGGCCAACATCACGTGGCCGGCCTCGGTTATTCGAGCCCCACTCCATTCGATACTCCCGGCGAGTACAGCGAAGCCGAGCTGGCCGAGCGCCTGGCGCGTTTCGAATCCCTGGACCCATTAGTGCTGATCTGCCACGCTCCGCCGCATGGCACGGCGCTCGATCGTGTGCGCGATGGCCTGCACGCCGGCAGCCGGTCCGTCCGCGATTTCGTCGACCGGCGACAGCCCGAATACCTGTTCTGCGGCCACATTCATGAGGCCGAAGGGGTGGAGATTGCCCTCGGAAAAACCAAGGCCGTGAACGTCGGGAAGCGCGGCTATTTGTTAGAATTAGATTGAATTATGAATCTAGACGAACTCCAACGCGACTTCTCCCCGCTCCGCGAACAGGCTTTGGCCGTGCGGAGCTATCTTTGACGTCCCTCAAAAGAAAGTTCAGCTTGGCAAATTAGAGCAGGAAATATCCCGGCCGGATTTTTGGTCGCAGCCGGAGAAGAGCCAGAAGGTGATGCAGGAGCGCAAGCGGCTCGAGCAATCCCTGGCCGATGAACAGCGTATCGCCACGATTACCTCGGACATCGACACGCTGTTCGAGCTGGCGCGCGAGGGTGAAGACGTCACCGGCGATATCGCCCGCGAGTTAAAATCCTTTTCCGAACTGCTGGAGAAGGTGGAAACCGCGATGCTGCTGTCGGGCGGAAACGACGCGCGCAGCGCCATCGTCACCATTCACCCCGGCGCGGGCGGTACTGAAAGCCAGGACTGGGCCGAGATGCTGCTGCGCATGTACCTGCGATGGGCCGAGCAGCAGAGCTTCAACACCGTCATCACAGACCGGCTCGAAGGCGAAGGCGCGGGCATCAAGTCCGCTACCTTCGAAGTGAACGGCGAAAACGCCTACGGGCTGCTGCAGTCTGAAATCGGCGTGCATCGCCTGGTGCGGATCTCTCCGTTCGATTCCAATGCCCGGCGGCACACCTCCTTCGCATCGGTCTTCGTCTACCCGCAGGTGGATGACGAAATCAAGATCGATATCCAGCTTGACGATCTCCGTATCGACACGTTTCGCTCCGGTGGCGCCGGCGGCCAGCACGTCAATATGACCGATTCGGCGGTGCGCATCACCCACTTCCCCACGGGTATCGTGGTCCAGTGCCAGAACGAGCGCTCGCAACACAAAAACCGCGATACCGCGATGAAGCAGCTGCGCGCGCGGCTCTACGAATTCGAGCTGGAAAAGAAGCGCGAGGAGACGCGCAAGACCGAGGCTTCGAAGCTGGAAATCAATTTCGGCAGCCAGATCCGCAGTTACGTGCTGGCCCCTTACCGCATGATCAAGGACCATCGCACCAAGCTCGCTGTCGGTGATGTGGACCGTGTCCTCAATGGTGGGCTCGACGCGTTCATTCACGCCTATCTGGTGTTCCGTAAGACCGGAAGAATCGCCGGCGACGGCAAAGATGACCTTCCCGAGTAACCAGCAGCTTGATCGCCAGGCCATCCGTCACGCGGCCTCCCTGATCCGTGCAGGAAAACTGGTGGCATTTCCCACGGAGACGGTTTACGGCTTGGGAGCCAACGCGCTCGATGCCGTCGCGATCGGGAAAATTTTTGAGGTCAAGGGCCGGCCTTCAACCAGCCCGCTCATCGTGCACGTGGAATCGCGCGAGACTGCGCCCGGCTTAGTGTCCGAATGGCCGGCGGCGGCCGAAAAGCTGGCGCGTGAATTTTGGCCCGGTCCACTCACCCTGGTGCTTCCCAAACAAGATTGCATTCCCGGCATCGCAACCGCCGGATTACCCACGGTCGGCTTGCGCGTGCCCGCGAATGCTTATGCGCTCGCGCTATTGGTCGAGGCCGACGTGCCCATCGCCGCGCCGAGTGCCAACCGCTTCACCGGGCTCTCGCCCACCACCGCCGAACACGTCCGCAAGTCGCTCGGCGATCGTGTGGATTTTATTCTGGACGGTGGCCCCACGCAGGTAGGCATCGAATCCACCGTGCTGTCGCTCGTGGGCGATATTCCACGTTTGCTCCGGCCGGGAATGATTTCCGTCGCGCAGATCGAAGCCTTGATCGGAAAGGTCGAAACCGTGGGCGCGGCGGCCGAAGGCCCACATCCCGCGCCGGGCATGCATGCGCGACACTATAGCCCGCGCACCCGGCTGGTGCTCGACCTGCCCGGTGATGGCCGCGGCGCTTATTTGTGGCTCACGCGTCCCGCCCCATCCGCGCGAAGCATGCAGATGCCCGCGGATCCCGCGCGCTACGCGGCCGCACTCTATGAGACCTTGCACCGTTTGGATGACGAAGGATTCGACTGGATCGCCGTAGAGCCCCCACCCGATGAGCCGGCCTGGGCGGGAATCACCGACCGGTTGAAACGCGCTGCTTCCTGACGCGCCTTCAGTCCGCTTGCTTCCGCGCCACCAGCACCCGCGACGGATAGAAAATCTGCCGTACTGTGGCGTCGCGCTCGATATGGAAGTCGCTCGATTCCACCAGCTCGGGGACGCGCTTTTCCACCTGCCGCCCCCAGAACGCCGGCGCCACCTTGCCGCACACTTTGTAGACTCCGTTGAACGTGGCTTTGTTCTGGCCGATCAGCACCAGCACCAGCTGCCCGCGTTTTCGCAGCACGCGGTGGAATTCACCAATGGTGCGCTGAATGTCTTCCCCCGACAGCAACTCGAGCAGATAACAGCAGAAGACAGCGTCGAACGTAGCGTCCCGGAACGGCATGTGTCGCGCGTCCACGGCCTGGCACTGCGTTTGTGAGCGCGGGAACTCGCGCTGCACGCGATGGTGTGTGCGCCACGCCATGTTGGCCGATAGATCCACTCCCAGAGTCGAGCCGCCCTGGTTGGCGCGCACCAGCCGACGGAACATTTCGCCCGATCCGGTGGCCACTTCCAATACGCGCATGCCGTCCCGCAAATCGGATATCTCGAGTGCGCGGCGGTGGGCGCGCGAGTGAAATAGACGCGTGGAGATTCCGTACACCGGCGCCAGTCTGTCGTAAATACGGCGCGTGCGGTCGGCGAGCGTGGCCGGAAGGCCGTTAGTAGGCCAGGCGGTGATCGTGTATTCGAGCTTGTTCAAGCGCTGGTTTCTCCTTGGGATAGTTTATGAGACCGCAGCCCACTCGGTCCGTAGTTCTGGAACTTCAATTTCGATTCGTGTGCCTTTGCCTGGATGGCTGTCAATCCACATGCGGTAATCGGTTCCAAACAGCACTTTCAAACGTTCGTTCACGTTGCTGACGCCGATGCCTTGCTCGAGCATCTTGGCCAACTTGGCCTCCGGTATTCCCACGCCGTCATCTTCCACTACCAAATATAACCGTCCGTCGACACGCCGCGCGCGCAGCCAGATCGTGCCGCCCTCGATCTTGTTGCTGAGGCCGTGCTTCACGCAGTTCTCCACCAACGGTTGCAGCAGCATGCTGGGAACGAGCATGTCCAGGCTCTGCGCTTGCACCTCTTTCTCAAACTTCAACTTCTCGCCGAAGCGCGCCACTTCGATCGAAAGGTAATCCTCGATGAAATCCAGCTCATCGCGCAACGGGCTGAAATTTTCGTGCTTCCGCAGTAGGCGGCGCAGAATCCGCGACAGTTTCAGGACCATCAGCCGCGCCTGGTGTGGGTCGCTGCGAATTAATGAGGATACCGAATTCAGGGTGTTGAACAGGAAATGCGGATTGATCTGGCTGGTAAGCGCCTGCAACCGCGCCTGTGTGAGCAGCCGCTGCTGTTCCTCGAGCTTGTTCTCGTTGCGCGTATTGTTCCAGATCTTGAGAGGCAGCACTACCGCGAACAGCGTCGTCGCGTAAAGGGCCACGTAAATCATGAAATGAGGATGCGGCCAGGTGGGCTGTAGGGCGAAAACCAGGACTCTTTTCGGAATGTTGTGCAGCGTCTGGCGAAGAAATTCAGCAAAGAGAATGACCGCTAGAAACAGGAGATGAAATCCGCTGCGCCGGTAATTCCGCTGCTTAAAAAAGCGCCACAGATTGAGATCGAAAAAGGGTGAAAATCGCCAGATGTCTTCGGTATCGGGCGCGCAATCGCGCAATAAACCGCCTAAAACCCCAATGCCAGCCAGCAGCGGCATGGTCAACAGCTCGCCATTCAACATGGCTGGAATGGAAATCAGGATTCCGGACAACAAGCCCGTCACGTACCCGCCCAGAATGCCGGCGAGCAGGCAGCTCTCCAGTCCAAGATCGAGCGCCAGATACGACGAGCTGGTCTTCACGCGCGTGGCCACGCCCGCCGCGAAGATCACCGAGAACCACAGCGCGAGTTGCACCCTCTGATTGAGCGTGCGGTTTTCCCGTAGCAGCATGCGCTGCACGGCGATAGGCCGGACCAGGATGCTGGCCAGCGATGCCACTACGCCTAGCTTGACCAGCAGTGTGACGAGGAGCGATTCCACTCGCAGCCATTATAATAGAAGGAATCTGACCAATAGCCACGATAAAATGCCCGTTACCACCGCGTTTCGGCTCGAAAAGGTGGCCGAAGCCGCTTTTCCAACCCGTTGGGGAGAGTTTCGCATTTACGGATTTGCGGGACACTATCCCGATCGCGTCGAAGAAGCGGTGGTGCTCAAAATGGGTGATGTGAACCACGGGTCCGCGCCCCTTGTGCGCATCCACTCGCAGTGCCTCACCGGCGATGTGTTCCACAGCCTGCGTTGCGATTGCCGTGCCCAGCTCGAGCTGTCGCTCGCGCGCATTGCCGATGAAGGCCGCGGCCTGCTGATCTATGAGCACCAGGAAGGCCGTGGCATCGGGCTGTTAAATAAGCTGCGCGCCTACGAACTGCAGGACGAAGGCGCCGATACCGTGGAAGCCAACGAGCGCCTCGGCTTTGAAAGCGATCTGCGCAGCTACGAACTGCCCGGCGCTATCCTGGGCTATTTCGAACTCACGAAAGTGCGCCTGCTCTCCAATAATCCAGAAAAGGTGGAAGCCGTCGAACGCGCCGGCGTCAAAGTGGTCGAGCGCATCCCCTGCCTGGTCGACCCCGTAGAATCCACCGAAGCCTATCTGCGGACCAAGAAGGACAAGATGGGCCACTTGATCGACGGGCTGTAGCGGTGGGCTCAAACAGGAAGCAGTCAGCGATCGAATCGCGCCTGCCGATTTGAAGGTCTCGCCTTCTATTCTCTTTTTGTTCGCCATTAAAACAACATCTTGTGGTGCAGTCGTCATCACACCACTTGTGTAGTGCATCGATAACTCGCTAAGAGCAAAAGATTTCCTCAACAATCCTCTTGAAAACGCCGGATTTGTCTGACACAATCGGTTGTGGCCGAAAGTGGCCTAAAATGGACTATTGTAGATGGCGAGCGACGATCAAAGTCGGGATACGCAGGCCGTCGAGCCCCCTCGTGGCATGTACTCCTGTCGCCTGGACGACAAGGGGCGGCTCAAGCTGCCGGCGGAGTTCCAGCACTTTGTCAACGAGTTACCGGAGAAAAAGCTGTTTGTGACCAGTCTCGACCGCCGCATAGCCCAAATATACCCGATGCAGGTGTGGCGCGAAAACGAAAAGTTTTTCGAGGCGTACCGCGACAATCCGCAAGCCGCGCAGGACGTGGCGTTCACCGCCCAGGATCTGGGCGCGGATGCCGACATGGATTCTCAGGGCCGCGTGCTGTTCAATACGACGCTACGCAAAGAACTGGACTTGCAGAACCAGGAGCTGCACCTTTACTCATACCGGGGGCACATCAAGGTCCTGACCGAGGCCGTCTATCAGGAACGGCGCCAGCGGGCGTCGAAGTCGCCTTCGGAAAACGTGGATTTGCTCGAGCGGGCGGGATTGAAGTGATGCCGTATGCATTATCCGGTGCTGCGCGCCGAAGCTATCGAGTACCTGGCGATCCGTCCCGAGGGAATTTATCTGGATGCGACGGCCGGCCTGGGCGGGCATACGCGCGAGATCGCCGGACGTCTGACCACCGGCTTCGTGATCGCCAACGATCGCGACACGGAATCGCTCGAGTTTGCGCGGGCCAACACGCTGGAGTTCGCCCAACGCATCCGTTTTCATCAGGGCAAATTTTCGGAATTGAAAGAAGCGATTCGAGAGCAGGGCATCGAAAAAGTGAATGGCCTGCTGGCGGACCTGGGTGTCAGCCGCTATCAGTTGACCGAATCGCACAGGGGTTTTTCGATCTTGACCGATGGCCCGCTCGACATGCGCATGGATCAAAGCCAGCGCATGACGGCCGGAGATTTGGTCAATTCTGCCGCCGAAAAGGCAATCGCCGATTGGATCTACCAACTCGGCGAAGAAAGGAGGGCGCGGAAGATAGCCAGAGCAATCGTTCGAGCACGGCCCATACGGAGCACACTGCACCTGGCCGGTGTAGTGGAGCGGGCCGTGCCTCGGACGGGCCGTCTGCATCCGGCGACGCGTACGTTCATGGCGCTGCGCATGGCGGTCAACGACGAGCCGCGGGAATTGGACATTCTACTCGAAATGGCGCCCGGGCTGGTCGCGCCCGGAGGCAGGATCGTAATCATTTCTTTCATGTCTCTCGAAGACAGGAAAGTCAAGGAGAAGTTTCGGAACCTGGGGCGGGAGGGACGCGCGGAGGTGCTCACGAAGCACCCGGTCACGCCTTCCGATCGAGAAGTTTTTGATAACCCGCCGTCACGCAGCGCCAAGCTGCGTGCGGTCGAGATGAAGTAACGAGGAACGGAAGAGCCATGGCAACGCTGGCAACATACTTCAGGAAAGACGATACGGTGATCTATGGCGAGGAGGCCCCGGCGTCGGCCCGGCGGCGCGTCGCCCGGCCCGCGGACCCCTACCGCTTGCGCTCCCTGCCAAATGAAGATGTCTATTTCTTCTGCAAGCGGATCGACAACTCACGGCTTCTGAAACAAAAAGACCCGGGAGCTACCCGGCAATGCTGGTCGGCCATCGGCGCATTCGCCCTGCTGGCCGTTCTACTGGCCGGGGCCCTCGCGCCCAGCGTCTGGGGAACGTTCGCCGGCTATCAATTGCAGGCGCTCAAGCAGGAGCGCCAGCGGCTCGTCGACGAACGAAGCACCCTCGAAGTGGACGAAGCCGCGCTGCTCAGCCCGGCGCGTCTCGAACGGCTGGCCCGCGCGCAGAAGCTGCTCGAGCCTGCGCCAGGGCAAGTGATTCATCTCGATCCGCACGCCGACGGGTCGCTGGCCATGAATCTCCACAAGTAGGACCGGAGTTCATGCCTGTCCAGGAGAGCATGTACCGGTCAGTGGACAGGCAGACGTTCTGCCCGCCACAAAGCCAGGCCTACTCACGGCGCCTCACATGGCTCGCCATCGGCGCTTTGCTGTGGGCCGGACTGATCTTCGCGAAGCTCGTTTCCCTGCAGGTGATTCATCACAGAGAATATGCGCGGCTCGCCCGCCAGCAGCAGGAGTTGCGCGTGGCCATTCCGGCTCCTCGCGGCCCGATCTTTGACCGCACCGGACAGCCGCTGGCCATGAGCATCCCGGTGGAATCGGTGTTCGTCAACCCGCTGCGCATTCCCGACATGGATGTGGCGTCCGAGATTCTGGCGCGCATCCTGCGCCTGGATGGGGGTGAGCTGCGAAACCGGATGCGCTGGGCGTACGACCATCAGCGCGGCTTTTTGTGGGTGAAGCGCAAAATTCCAAATGCGCAGGCGGAACAGTTGCGCAGCCTGCATCTGGAATGGATCGATTTTGAGACCGAAAGCCAGCGGCACTATCCCAATGGAACGCTCGCCGCGCACGTGCTGGGCTCGGTGGATCACGAAGAAAAAGGTAACGCCGGCGTCGAGATGACTCTCGATCGCGAGCTGCGCGGCCGCGCGGGATCGGAAATGATGCTGACCGACGTGAAGCGGCGCGGCATTGATTCGCAGCCGGCCACGGAGGCGCATGCTGGAACGCCGCTGACGCTCACCATCGATTCCCGCATCCAGTTCGTGGCCGAGCGCGAGTTGGTGAAAGGCGTGGAAGCGCGGCATGCGCGCACCGGCAGCATCGTGGTGATGAATCCGTATAACGGCGAGATTCTGGCGCTGGCGAATTTTCCGGCATTCAATCCCAATGACGCGCCCAAACCTGGCGAGAATCCCGCCCGTCGCTTCGATCTGGCGGTGTCGGTGCCCTTCGAGCCCGGATCGGTGTTCAAAGTGGTCACGCTGGCCGCGGCCCTGGAAACGACGGACCTGCGTCCCGATTCGCCCATCAACTGCAACAATGGCGTTCTGCGTCTTCCCGGCCGCGTGATTCATGACGCGCACCGCGGCTACGGAGTCATGCCCATGCAGCAGGTGCTCGAGAAGTCGAGCAACATCGGCGCTATACAGATTGGATTCCGTGTGGGGCCGCAAAACATGTACGAATACGTGCGGCGCTTCGGGTTCGGCTCCCCGACGGGTCTGCGGCTGCCGGCGGAATCGGGCGGCCTGTTCCGGCGCCTGGACCGGTGGGGCAAGACTTCGCTGGCATCGATCGCCATGGGCCAGGAGGTCAGCACCACGTCGATCCAACTGGCGCGCGCGTGCGCGGCGATCGCCAATGGGGGATTGCTGGTGAAGCCCAAGCTCATCCTGAAAGAAGGCGGCCAGCCGACGCCGGTCGATTCTCCCCGGCGCATTCTGCGGCCCCAGACCGCCATCACGATGCGCCAGATGATGGAGGGCGTCGTGCTGCGCGGCACCGCGAAGGGCCGCGCCAGGATTGCCGGCTACACCTCCGGCGGCAAGACGGGAACGGCGCAGATTTTCGACGTCAAGGCGCACCGGTACACGCACCAATACAACGCCTCGTTCATGGGGTTCGCGCCGGTGACGAATCCGGCGTTTATTGTCGTCGTAACACTCAATGGAACAAGCGGTAGCGCGGGCATGGGCGCGGGCGCAGCGGCCCCGGTATTCAAAGCCGTCGCCACCGAAACGCTCCGCGTGCTGGACGTGCCCCGTGATCTTCCCGATATCACCACTGAACCGGAACCGGTGACCCTGGCGGACGCCGATGACTTGTCGATTGCCGGCCTGGGCTCGGGCGAAGCCAACGTGATGGAAGAACTCGCGGCGCAGCAGAGTGCGCCAGGTGCCACGGTTGATGGGTCCCCGGATGCCGCGTCCGCCGAAGCCGGGCCGAAAGTGCCGAATTTCCGTGGCAAGACCATGCGGGTTGTGGTCGAGGAAGCGTCGGCGATCGGCTTGCCAGTGTTGCTCGATGGCAGCGGGATCGCGCGCGCGCAGGTTCCCGCCCCAGGAACGGTGTTGCACGCAGGTGAGCGGGTACGTGTGCAATTCGCGCGTTGAGCTGAGGCAGAGGGCAGGTGAGGAGCGCGCCACGTATGACCCTCGGTGAGGTCCTGGCGGGAGTGCGGCTCAAGCAGCCGCTCGCGGCGGAGCTTGCCCGGTTGGCGGTCGAAGGTCTGGAGTACGATTCCAGGCGCGTAAAAAGTGGCGCCTTATTTTTCGCATTCCCCGGAGCGCGCGCGGATGGGCGCGGCTTCGCGGCAGAAGCGGTGAAGGCCGGCGCGATAGCGGTGGTGAGCGAGCTGCCGCCGCCCGAGGGTTTCCAGGGGAACTGGATCCAGGTCGAGCACGGCCGGCGGGCCCTGGCGCTGGCGGCACGGAATTTTTTCCAGCGGCCGGACGAGCGCATCTCCCTCACCGGCATCACCGGTACTAACGGGAAGACGACGACCGCGTATCTGCTGGATTCCATCTTGCGCGCGGCGGGCAAAACGACGGCTCTGATCGGCACCATCGAATATCATCTGGGCAATCGCGTAATCCCGGCGGTGAACACCACACCGGAGTCGCTCGATCTTTACCGGCTATTCGCGGAACTGGAACAGATCGGCGGAACGTTCGCCACTATGGAGGTTTCTTCGCACGCGCTCGCGCTCGGCCGCGTCTACAGCATGCATTTCCATACGGCTGTGTTCACCAATCTCACGCGCGATCATCTCGATTTCCACCGCACCATGGACGAATATTTCACCGCCAAGCAGATGCTGTTCACCGGCGCCGGCGCTCCCGCGCCGCCCTTCGCGGTCGTCAATCGCGACGACGCGTACGGCGCCAGAATACAGACGGGAAACGATGCGCAAGTGCTCTGGTATGGGCTGGGGAAAGATGCCACCGTGCGCGCGCGGCACATTTCGTCGAGCTTCGATGGTCTGCGCTTTGAGGTGCAGGCGCCGGACGGCCGGTTCACCGTTCAGTCCCCGCTCATCGGGAGGATCAACGTCTACAACATTCTGGCCGCGTGCAGCGCCGGCCTGAGTTACGGGCTGCCGCACGAGACAATCACGCGGGGCATTGCCCAGTGCCGCTCCGTGCCGGGACGCTTCGAGCGCGTGGATGAGGGGCAGCCGTTCGTGGTGGTGGTCGACTACGCGCATACCGATGACGCACTGCGCAATGTGATCTCCATGGCGCGCAGTCTCGAGCCGAAACGCGTGGTCACGCTCTTCGGTTGCGGTGGCGATCGCGACCGCACCAAGCGGCCCATCATGGGCGAGGTCGCGGCGGAGCTGAGCGATTTCGTCGTGCTCACGAGCGACAATCCGCGCTCCGAAGACCCGCTGGATATCATGAATGATGTGCTGGTTGGATTGCGCCGGAAAGACACGCCGTGTCTGGCTGAACCCGACCGGGGGACCGCAATCCGGCGCGCCATCGAGGAAGCGCGGCCCGGCGACATCCTTATCCTGGCGGGAAAAGGGCATGAAACGTATCAGGTTTTGAAGGACCGTACGATTGCGTTTGACGACCGTGAAGTGGCCCGGGAAGTGCTCCGAAGTTTTGGATACCGGCGGCGGCCAGATGCTTCACCATGACTCTCGAATGGGACAACGTTGCCCGCGCGATGGGCGCCACGGCGGTGAGCGCGCCTGGACGGAAAATCAAGGGTTGGAGTATCGATTCGCGGACGCTCGCGGCCGGCGACATTTTTTTCGCCCTGCGCGGGCCGCAGCACGACGGGTGCGAGTATGTACCGGCGGCGCTCGCCCAAGGCGCGGTGGGGGCCGTTGTCAATACCGCGGCGGGAGCGGCGGTCGATGGGGCGGGGGGCAAATCGAAACTGTTCGTTGTCGAGGACACGCTGGCCGCCCTGCAAAAACTTTCGGCATGGGCGCGTTGCCGGTGGGGCGGCAGGGTGGTGGGCGTCACCGGGAGTGCAGGGAAGACAACAACAAAGGATTTGATCGCGCATATGCTCGCCGCGGAAATGGCCGTGGGCAAGACCATCGGGAACCTGAACAACCACATGGGCGTGCCGCTTTCGATTTTGCGGCTTCCCGATGAAGCGCGCGTGGCGGTGCTCGAGATGGGGATGAATCACGCGGGTGAGATACGCGTGCTGGCGCGGATGGCCCGACCGGACATCGGCGTGGTCACGAACGTGGGTTACGCACATGTAGAAGCCTTCGAATCGATTGAGGCGGTGGCGCTGGCCAAGCGAGAGCTGATCGAAGAACTGCCGCCCGATGGTGTGGCTGTGCTCAATGCCGATGATCCACTGGTGGCGGCGTTTCGCGACGCTCACCGCGGCCGCTCGGTCACCTTCGGGCTTTCTGAAAGCGCCGATGTGCGCGCGGAGGGTGTCGAGTTGGGTTCTACCGGCGTGCGCTTCCAATATCGCGGCGTGGCGTTCGAGACCTCGCTCGTGGGCCGGCACGGGCTTTCAAATGTTCTGGCGGCTCTGGCGGTCGCCGGGATATTCGAGATTCCGCCAGAACGCCTCCGCGACCCGCTGCGTTGCTTTGCGCCGGGCAAGATGCGCGGGGAGCGCCTGGAGCACAACGGTATTGTGATCTGGAATGATAGTTATAACTCGAACCCGGAGGCGGTGCGCGCCATGGTGGACGTACTCCGCGCCACGCCTGCGCGGCGGCGTGTGGCCGTGCTGGGGGAGATGCTGGAGCTTGGTCAATCGACCGAGCCTCTGCACCGTGACATCGGAAGATACGTCGCGGTGCAGGGGATTGATGTGCTCATTGGCATACGCGGCGCTGCACGCTTCACGGTGGATGAAGCCGTGCGGGCGGGATTGTCGGACAGCGCCGCGTACTTTTTCGAGGATCCCGCGACGGCCGGTGATTTTGTGCGTGGATTGGTGCGCGCAGGGGATGCTGTGCTGTTCAAAGGCTCGCGCGGCGTGCAGGTGGAACTGGCGCTCGAGCGAGTGCTGGTATAGGAAACAGGTGTCAGGAAACAGGTGCCAGGTGTCAGGTGCGCAGTGTTAGGGGCCGTCCGGCGATAACGAATGCTCTACTACCTTCTTTACGAGAAGTTGTTTCCCTACGTCAGCCCGTTTCGCGTCTTCCGTTACACCACGTTCCGCACTGCGTTCGCCAGCCTGACGGCGCTGTTTCTCTGCATTGCCCTCGGCCCGTGGCTCATCGCCAAGCTGCGCGAATTTCAGATTGGGCAGTTCATCCGTGAGGAAGGCCCGAAATCGCATCAGAAGAAAGCCGGGACGCCGACCATGGGCGGCGTGCTCATTGTGATCTCCATCGTGATTCCCACGCTGCTCTGGGCCGATCTGCGGCAGTTCTACGTCTGGATCGCGATGTTCAGCCTGGTGACGTATGCGGCCATCGGCTTCACCGATGATTACGCCAAGGTCATGAAGAAGCGTAACCTCGGCCTGACCGGCCGGAGCAAGTTTCTGATGCAGGTGCTGGTAGCGTTCGTGCTGGCAAGCGTATTGCTGGTGCTCAAGGTACGCGGCCTCTATACCACCGGCATGAACGTGCCGTTCTTCAAACAGTGGAAGCCGGATCTGCTGCTCGACGCTTTTCTGACGCACCCCGTTCTCTATCCGCTGGCGTTCGTGCCGTTCTTCATTTTTGTCGCGTTCGTGGTCGTGGGCGCGTCGAACGCCGTGAATCTCACCGACGGGTTGGACGGTCTGGCGATCGGCCTGATGGTGATTGCTTCGGGTGCGCTGACCATTCTGACCTATGCGGGCGGGCACGCCGAGCTGGCGAATTACCTGCAACTCGAGCGCAACGCCCATACCTCCGAGCTCACGGTGTTTTGTGGCTCGATGACCGGCGCCAGCCTCGGCTTTCTTTGGTACAACGCGCATCCGGCGGAAATTTTCATGGGCGATGTGGGATCGCTGGCGCTGGGCGGGGCCATGGCGGTGATCGCCGTGCTGATCAAGCAGGAGATCCTGCTGGTGTTCATCGGCGGCGTCTTTGTGATCGAGGCCGTCTCGGTGATCCTGCAAGTGGGCAGCTTTAAGCTGCGCGGAAAACGCATTTTCAAGATGGCGCCCCTGCATCACCATTTCGAAGCGCTGGGCTGGCAGGAGTCGAAGATCATCGCCCGTTTCTGGATCGCGGGGCTGATCATGGCGCTCTTTGCGCTGACGACATTGAAACTGAGATGAGCCTCCAGCGCCAGTCTGCTAGTGTAGTGCCGCCGAATTCCCCCCGGTCTTATGTAGGGCGGGCATCCCTGCCCGCAGCCGGCCTCCCGGCCGGGTGGACTCGCTCGAAAGCGGGTCCGCAGGCTGTAAAGCCTGCCCCACCGTTCAGCCGCACACTCGATGCCGCACTACATAGGGAACGAGGTTAACGCAGGCGTGGAAATCAAAGGCGCCAGAGCGTTGGTTGTTGGCATGGCGAAATCAGGCATGGCTTCGGTCGAGTTGCTCCGGAAGCATGGAGCGGAGGTGCGCGCAACCGACCTGAAGCCGGAGCCCGGCGTGCTCCAGAAGCTCGAAGAGCGTCGCGTGCCGTTTGCAGCGCAGTCGGCCGAGGTGTTCCAGGGTGCCAACCTCATCGTTCTCTCGCCCGGCGTCCCAGCCGATCTGGATGGCCTCGAAGCCGCGCGGCGGCGTGGCGCCACCGTCATCGGCGAAGTGGAACTGGCCAGCTATTTCCTGGAGGGCCCGGTCATCGGCATCACCGGATCGAACGGCAAAACCACCACCACCGCGCTGGCGGGCCACATCCTGCGCGAGTCGGGAATTCCAGTCCAGGTCGGCGGCAATATCGGTACTCCGGTTACCGCCATGATCGATTCCTCGCAGCCGCAGCAGTGGAACGTGCTGGAACTTTCCAGCTTCCAGCTCGAAACCATCTGCCGCTTTCGCGCGAAGATCGGCGTGGCGTTGAACGTCACGCCCGACCATCTCGACCGCCACCATACCTTCGAGCAATACGCCGCCGCCAAAGCGCGCCTCTTCGAAACGCAGGTAGCTGGCGATTTTGCGGTATTGAACGCCGACGATCCAGTGTGCGTGCGCTATGCGGCACTCACCAAGGCCGCGCCGGTGTGGTTCAGCAGCACGCGTGCCGTGAGCCCCGGCGTGTCGCTGCGCAACGGAGAAGTCTGGTTCGATAACGGCTTGCTCATGCCGGCCGGCGAAATCCCGATCCGCGGCAGGCACAATGTCGAGAACACCATGGCGGCGGCCGCGGCATGCCGCCTGGCGGGCGCGGGTCGTGAGCAGATCGCCGCGGCCGTGCGCACGTTCCATGCGGTCGAGCACCGCCTCGAGTTCGTGCGCCACGTGAGCGGAGTCGATTTCTATAACGATTCGAAGGCTACCAACGTCGATGCCACGCTCAAAGCCCTGGACGCCTTCGACGGCGGTCTGTGGGTGATTCTGGGTGGCAAGGACAAGGGTAGCGATTACACCGTCCTGCGCCAGCCGCTGGCGCAAAAGGCGCGTGCGGTGATGTTGATCGGCGCGGCGGCCGGTAAGATCCGCGAGCATCTCTCGGGCGCGGCGCCTCTGATGGATTCCAAAACAATCGACGTCGCCGTGCGCGACGCCTACGCCGCCGCTAGGCCCGGGGACACCGTGCTATTGGCGCCGGCATGCGCCAGCTTTGATCAATTCGACAATTTCGAGCATCGCGGGCGCGTGTTCAAAAGCCTGGTGGCGCGACTGGAGCCGAAAAATTAATGGCACAGAAATTGAAAACCGATTGGATACTGTTCACGACCATCGTGGTGATGGTGTTCTTCGGCGTGGTGATGTTGTACAGCGCGTCGTCGGTGATGGCGCAGCTTAAATTCGGCTCGTCGTGGCATTTCTTCTACCGGCAGCTCGCCTGGATGGCCGTGGCGATCGTGATCATGATGCTGCTCAAGCGCACGCACTATCGCACGTTGCAGAATCCCACCGTGGCGTTTGCCGCCATGGGCGTAGCGCTGATCCTGCTGTTGATCGTGTACTTTGTCGATGGCGCGCATCATCGCTGGCTGCGCATGGGCCCGCTGGGCGTCCAGCCCTCCGAACTGGCTAAGCCGGCGCTGGTAATCTTTCTGGCGTTCTTCGTGACGCTGCGGGCGCGCGCCATCAACAACCGCTACACGCTGGTGCCGGCGGCGATGGCGGTCGGACTGGTGACCGCTGCTGTGGGCGTGGCCGATCTCGGTACCGCCGTGGTGGTGATCGCCACTGTGGCCGTGGTGTTTTTCGTAGCCGGTCTCGAGCGGCGCTACTGCGCGATCGCGCTCTCGGTGGCGGCCATCGGCGTGGTCTTCCTGGTGGCCTCGAAACCCTATCGCCTCGCGCGCATCGTGCATTACTTCGATCCCAAGGACGCGATCGTCGACCGCATCGATTCCAGCGGCCGGATCAAAGCCTACCTCAATCAATCGCTCACCTCGCGCGACACCAATTACCAGGCCGAGCAGTCGAAGATCGCAGTGGGCGCGGGCGGGCCCGTGGGATTGGGATTGATGCAGGGAAAACAGAAGCTGCTCTATCTGCCCGAAGCGCACACGGACTTTATTTATGCCGTGGTGGGTGAGGAACTGGGCTTGATCGGTACGCTGAGCGTGCTCATCGGATTCATCGTGATTCTCTGGCGCGGAGTGCGTGCCACCGTTTTGATGCCCGACGATTTCGGCCGCTACCTCGCTCTCGGTGTGACCACGATGCTCGTAGTGCAGGCGTTTATGAACATCAGTGTGGTGTTGGGTCTGCTGCCGAACAAAGGCATTCCGCTGCCCATGATCAGCTCCGGCGGCAGTTCGCTCCTCAGCACGCTCGCCTCGCTCGGCATCCTGATGAATGTGTCGGAGCATGCCGGGTAAGGTATTTCTCATGGCGGGGGGCGGAACAGGCGGGCACGTGATTCCGGCGCTGGCGGTGGCACGCGAATTACAGCGGCGCGGGCATCAGCCATTTTTTGTGGGCACGGAGCGCGGCGTGGAGGCACGCCTGGTACCGGCGGCGGGTTTCCCGCTGGAGTTGATTCGCATCGGAGGATTGAAACGCGTGGGCGCGCTGCAGAGACTCGCCACTCTCGGACAGCTACCTATCAGCACGCTGCGCATGGTCGCTCTGATGCGCCGCAGGCGCACTGCCGCTGTCTTCAGCATGGGTGGGTATGTCGCCGGACCGCCGGTGATCGCGGCATTAACTAGCCGAAGCCCTTTGGTCGTCATGGAGCCGAATGCCGTGCCGGGGTTCACCAATCGCCGCATTGGGCGCTTCGTGACGCGCGCGTTGCTGAGCTTTCCGGAAACGTCACGCTATTTTCTGCCGGGCCGCACCGAGATGACGGGGCTTCCGGTACGCGAGGAATTTTTTACATTGCCACCGAAATCGCCGGACTCCGCGTTCACCATACTGATTACCGGCGGCAGCCAGGGATCGCGCACGCTGAATCGCGCCGCGCGCGAGAGCTGGCCGCTGTTTCGAAAGGCCGCCTGTCCGGTGCGGTTCATTTTGCAGACCGGCAAAGGGGAATTTGAAACTCTCCAAATCGAGTTTGCGGCTTCGGGGCTCGAGGGGGAAGTCCGGTCCTTCATTGATGACATGCCGGCGGCATTTACGGCGGCCGACCTCGTCGTTTGCCGCGCGGGTGCGGGCGCCGTCGCCGAGCTGGCGGCAGCGGGGAAACCTTCGGTGCTGGTCCCGTTTCCCTACGCTGCGGACGATCATCAGTTGCACAATGCAGAGGCATTCGAACGCGCGGGCGCGGCCAGACTGGTGCTCGATCGGGATTGGACCGGCGCGAAGCTGTATGCGATGGTGATGTCGCTCGCTGCCGATCGCACCGAGCTCGATCGCATGGGGGAGGCGGCCCGGCGCTTCGCGCATCCGGGAGCCGCGGCGCGCGCGGCCGAGATTCTGGAGGAAGTCGCGCGATGAGTTCGCGAGCGCACAATCTTCGAAATCATTTGACACGCGCTGCGGAAGCCGAAACAATAGACTAAGAAAATGTTTTTTGGAGTTCAGCACCTGCACTTCACGGGGATCGGAGGAATCGGAATGAGCGGCATCGCCGAAGTGCTGCTCAATCTGGGTTACACCATCTCGGGTTCCGACCTGAAACTGACCCCGGTCACCGATCGCCTGGCCAAGCTGGGAGCCACGGTTTACGAAGGCCACCGTGCGTCCAACGTCGCGGGCGCAAAAGCCCTGGTGGTCAGTTCCGCGGTGGATGAGCAGAATCCGGAAGTGCAGGAAGCCCGGCGTTTGCAGATGCCCGTGATCCCGCGCGGCGAACTGCTGGCCGAGTTGATGCGTCTCAAGTACGGTATCGCGGTGGCGGGCAGTCACGGAAAAACCACCACCACGTCGATGGTGGCAACGGTGCTGAATCACGCCGGGCTCGATCCGACGGTGGTGGTCGGCGGCAAAGTCGGCACTATGGGCGGCGCGAACGCGCGCGTGGGCAAGAGCGATTTTCTGGTAGTGGAATCGGACGAGAGCGACCGGTCCTTTCTGAAACTCGCCCCCATCCTGGCCGTCGTCACCAATATCGATCGCGAGCATTTGGACTGCTACGCATCGCTCGATGACATCCGCGCGGCATTTATTGAGTTCGTCAATAAAGTCCCGTTTTACGGCGCAGTGATTCTCTGTCTGGCGGATGAAAACGTGCAGAGCATTCTGCCGGCAGTGAAGCGGCGCATGATAACCTACGGGCGGAGCGCGCAGGCGAACATTCAAGCCGTGGATGTGAAGTGCGGCCCCTTTGCCAGCGATTTCGGCGTGCGCTTTCACGAGGCCGACCTGGGAGTGTTCCATCTCGGCGTGCCCGGCGAGCACAACGTACTGAACGCGCTGGCGGCGGTGGGGGTCGCGCTCGAGCTGAAGGTCGCGCCCGACTCGATCCGGGCCGGGCTCGCCTTATTCAACGGCGTGGACCGGCGGTTTCAGATTCGCGGCACCGAACGGAACATCACGGTCATCGACGATTACGGCCACCACCCGACCGAGATTCGCGCCACGCTCGCGGCTGCGCGGCTGTGCGGCTATAACCGCATACACGTTATTTTTCAGCCGCACCGCTATACCCGCACTTTTCACCTGATGGACGAATTCGCGCGCTCGTTCAAGCAAGCCGACCGCGTGTATGTGCTCGATATCTACGCGGCGTCGGAGAAACCGATTGAGGGCGTGACGGCGGAGGCGCTGGTCGAACGCATCCGGCAGTTCGGGCATCACGCAGCCGAGTACGTGGACACGATCGGCCGGGCGGTGGATGCTGTCCTCGAGCACGCTGAGCCGGGCGATGCGGTGCTGACTTTGGGTGCCGGAAACGTTTGGCAGGCGGGGGATCAGCTGCTGGAGCGGTTAGAAACGGCTTCGGCAGACCGCGAGACAGGGAGAGGGGCGAAGGCGCGCGAATAGCATGGCGAAGTCGGAGCAAAACAAGAGCATTCGGTGGCGCCTGTGGATGAACGTGGCGCTGGCATGCGTCGCGCTGGCCGTCGTCATCTATGCCGGGCGCAAGGTGCGGCATTTTGTCGTGACCGATCCAAGATTCAAGCTGGCTTCACCCGACGAGCGGGGCCTCGGGCTTTCGATGGCGGGCATCGCGCATGCGTCCCGTACCCGGGTGCTGGCCACTTTCAACGCAGACTTCGGGCGCAGCGTTTTCTTGATGCCGATTGCGGAAAGGCGGCGGCGATTACTGGCTGTGGACTGGGTGGAGGACGCTTCCATCGCTCGCATCTGGCCCAATCAAGTCGCCGTGCGAATTCAGGAGCGCAAACCGGTCGCCTTCGTGAACGTTCCTGTTCCGCACGGGCGCGGAGCGCGGGTGCTGCTGATCGATGCCGAGGGCGTCCTGCTCGAGCCACCCGCGCAATCGCACTTCACGTTTCCCGTGCTGGCGGGCGTCACCGAAGAGCAGACCGAACCCGAACGGCGTCAGCGCGTGCACGCCATGCTGCGGCTCCTGGATGAACTGGGAGCACTGGGCAAAGACATCTCCGAAGTGAATGCAGCGGTGCCCGAGAATTTGATCATCGTCACACGGGTTGAGGGACGGGCCGTCGAGCTGGTGATGGGTAATCAGAATTCTGCAGCGCGCATGCAGAATTTTCTGGATCATTATCCCGAGATCCGGCGGCGCTCGGAGAACGCAAGAGCGTTCGATCTGCGGCTCGACGACCGCATCACGGCGGGGACACAGGAACCATGAGCGAGAAAGCATTCCCCGCGGTCGGCATCGATGTCGGCAGCAGCCGTACGCGCCTGGTGGTGTGCCTGGTCGAAGACGAGCGGCTGCGGTTCCTCGGGCATGGCGAGTGCGAGTCGCGCGGCTGGGTGAAAAGCCGGATCGCCGATCAGAATGCGGTGACCGATTGTCTGCTCGAGGTCCTGCGTCAGGCGGAATCGGGAGCGCAGATATCGATCGACGCCGCCACCGTGGGTTTCGGCGGCACCACCGTGCGCGGCGCGAACAGCCGCAGCCGCATCGAGCTAGGGCGCCCGCGGGAAATCGAGCAGCGCGATGTGAACCGGGCGCTCGACCGTGTGTGGAAGGTGCAGCTCCGGGAAGACCGGATGGTGCTGCAGTTGTTCCCGCAGGATTTCATCGTGGAGGACCAGCCGGGACATCGCGACCCGCGCAGCATGCTGGCTCAGCGCCTGGAGGCCAACGCGCACTTAATTACCGGCTCGGTGCAGGAACACAATTGCCTGGTGGGCGCGGTGAACCAGGCGCACATCGCGGTCGAAGACACGGTTTTCGAGCCGCTGGCCGCGCACTACGCTACCGTTCTGCCGGAGGACCGGCACGAGGGCACAGTGCTGGTGGATATCGGCGCGCAATCGACGGATCTTGTCGTCTACTACGACGAGAGCATGCAGCTGGCTTCGAGCCTGCCGATCTGCGGCGACCACTTCACGCGCGATGTGGCGCTGGCATTCCACATCAGCTATGAGGAAGCAGTGCTGGTGAAAGAAGAGTATGGCAGTGCTACCGCGGAGTTCACGGCGGGAAACAGCTCCGTCGAGGTGACGTCTGCCGGCGACCGCGATTCACGCGAGCTGCCGCGGCGCCGGCTCAACGAAATCATTGAAGCGCGCGCGAGAGAGTTGTTTGACTATGTGCGGCGCGAGTTGGTGCGCGTGGGCATGGAGCGGTCGCTGGTCGGCGGCGTGGTGCTGACTGGCGGCGGCGCGCGGCTGGCCGGCATGTGCGATATGGCCGAAAGCGCGCTGGGCTGTCAGGCGAGAAACGGTTTGCCGGTTGGGATTGAGGACTGGCCGCCGGAACTTGACCATCCGGGATGGGCCGCGGCGGCGGGCCTGGCGATGTACTCGGCGAAGTTGAAAATGCAGGGTGAGCTGGAGCGCCAGTCAGTGGGTTTACTGGCACGCATATTAAGGTAACGGGGTTAAGAAAGGAGCGGCAAACGATGGCACTGCTCGACGTTAGTTTTGACCGGCTGAAGTACGAGCTTCAGGAAGAGAGCCGGAAGGGCGCCCGCATCAAGGTGGTGGGCGTAGGTGGCGGCGGCTCGAATGCCGTTGCGCGCATGATTCACGAAGGGCTCGAAGGCGTCGAGTTCCACGTCATGAACACGGACGTGCAGGCGCTCGACTCTTCGATTGTGCCGAATAAGCTGCAGATCGGCGCGAAGATTACGGGCGGTTTGGGCGCGGGATCAGATCCGTCCATCGGCCGGCAAGCCGCGCTCGAAGATACCGAGCGCATCATTGAACTATTGCAAGGCGCCGACATGGTGTTCGTGACCGCTGGCCTGGGCGGCGGAACGGGTGCGGGTGCGGCGCCGGTGGTGGCCTCGCTTGCCAAGGAACTCGACGCGCTCACGGTCGCCGTGGTGACCAAGCCCTTCACCTTCGAGGGCGCGCGCCGTATGCGCCAGGCCGATAAGAGCCTGGGGGAACTGGCCGGCACCGTCGACACGGTCATCGCCATTCCGAACGACCGCCTGCTCGAGCTGGTACCGCGCGGCACCAGTTTCTTCGAGGCGTTTCGCCTGGCCGACGACATACTGATGCAGGCGGTGCAGGGTATCAGCGACATCATCACGACGCCGGGCATGATTAACCGCGACTTCTCCGACATCCGCGCGACCATGCTGGGCATGGGTTACGCCATGATGGGGACGGCCGTGGGACGCGGGGCGAACGCGGCGGTGGAAGCGGCGCGGAGAGCCATCAGTTCTCCCTTGCTCGAAGACTCGCGTATCACCGGCTCGCGCGGCATCCTGATCAACATCACCGGGTCGAGCCAGCTTGGCCTGCACGAGGTCAACGAAGCCTGCTCCATCATTCGCGAAGCAGCCGATTGCGAAGATGTGCAGATCAACTTCGGCGTCATCATGAACGAATCGATGGCGGACGCGGTGAAGATTACGGTGATCGCGACCGGATTCCAGCCGGAGAACGCGCCTGTCGCCGAGCGGCCCAGGACATCAGAGCCGCGCAGTATGACGGCGGAGCCACCGCGCGCGGCGGAGCCTGTCCGCGAGCCGGAACCGGAAATCGAGCCGGAGCCCGTGGTCGAGGAACCCGCCGAGCCGTTTCAACCGGCCGTGGCGGCGGCAGCCGCCGGCGTCGCTGCTGCGATCACGTTCGACCCGGACGATCTGGATACGCCGGCGTATTTGCGGCGCGGGAAGCTGCTGAATTAAACACCAGGGACAGGCACTCAAGCCTGTCCGTGTTGTTCCCCGGTGTTGTCCCACGACGTTGCCAGACGACGCTCCTAACAACGACGAGAACGGACTGGCAGGAATGCCGTCCATCGAACGGGGCCTATCCGCGAGCGACTTGGACGCGGCGGCGCTCGCCCTTCCAGCGGAATTTGGTGTAACTGCCGCTCAGCTTTAGCTTAGGAATCTCGATCACTGGAGCTACGTGCTTCTCGTGCTTCTCTTCCCGCCTGATGATGACCGAGGGCGCACGGCGGATCAGCTGAATATTCAGCGCCCGTTCGATTTTGCGGATTTCTCCGCGCTCGCCCGGCGCACCGAAAGTGGTCGCCGTCCCGCGCAATCCGGCGCGGCCGGTCCGGCCGACGCGGTGGATAAAGTCCTCGGGCGCCTGCGGCAGATCGTAGTTCACGACATGAGCAATGCCCTCGACGTGAATGCCGCGCGCGGCCACGTCGGTGGCCACGAGCACGCGATAATCGCCCTGTTGGAATCCCCGCAGTGCGTGGTTGCGCTGGCTCTGACTCCGGTCGCCGTGAATGCAGGCTGCGTTTACGCCGCCGCGGACCAGCTTTTTCGCCAGGCGGTCAGCGCCGTGCTTGGTGCGCGCGAATACCAGGAACGAACCGGTCTCCTGCTCCAGCATGTGTTGCAGCAGGCCGAGTTTGCGATCCTGATCCACTTCGTAGACATGCAGGTCGATGTGCTCGGCCGGTTTGGTAGCGGAGCCGACGGCCACGCGGACCGGGCTTTTCACATATTTTTGGACCAAGTGCGCCACCGAAGTTTCGATGGTAGCTGAGAAGAACAGGGTCTGCCGTTCGACGGGTATGGCTCCGATGATCCTCTTGATCGCGGGGAGAAAACCCATGTCGAGCATGCGGTCGGCCTCATCCAAAACCAGGATGCGGACTGCGCCCAAGTTCACGAGCTTGCGCTCGAGGAAATCACAGAGCCGGCCCGGTGTGGCGATGAGCACTTGCGCGCCGCGCCGCATGGCCAGCAATTGCTGGTGTTCGCTCATGCCGCCGACTACGACGGCTGCCCGGATACCGGTGCCTGCTGCCATCAAGGCGAAAGCTTCGCCTATCTGGAGCGCGAGTTCGCGGGTGGGGCTCAGGACAACGGCGCTGATGCCGCTGCCGGGCCTGTTTTTTAAGAGTGATTCGAGAATCGGTAGGACAAAGGCAAGAGTCTTGCCGGTGCCGGTTTGGGCGGTCGCGACCACATCGTGGCCCGCGAGCGCGGGTGGAATCGCCTGTGATTGGACAGGCGTCGGTTCCACAAAGCTGTGCTTGACGAGATTGCTCTTCAAGATTGGAGAGAGAGAGAGTTCAGTAAATGTTTTCATTCAGACTTGGAGAGAAGAATCAGCGAGCCGACTACCGGAAGGAGAGAAGGGGTTGCGGATTAACTTCGATCAACCCGTAGTATAGCGCACTTTCGAGGCGCATGTTTGCAAGGGCAAGAAAGTCAGGGCAGGCGATCAAGCCGTCCCGTGCGCTCCCGATTCGGTCACACCCACGCGCGCCGATACGTTTTATTGAACGATTTCGTAATATACGATATCGTAGTAAATATGCTTGAGACGGTTATCTTTGGAAAAGACGGCCTGTTGAAAGCGGTTCCGGCCGAGCACTGGCGCGAGGAAATGCGTGGAGTGCGGCAGCCGGGCGCCTGCGTTTTATGACGCTGGAACATCAGCACATCCGGTACTTCGCGGTGTCTGAATTGATCAAGACCGGCGCTCCGCTCGAGCCGGAGCACATCGTCCACACGCTGCGGCTCGCTCCGGGCGCTGTCGACATCATTTTGGATGAGCTGGAACGAAAGCTGTTCTTTCTGGTGCGCGACCGCCGCGGGCGAGTCACTTGGGCCTTTCCGGTAACTTCGGAAACGACGCCGCACCGCCTCAGGTTCAGCACCGGAGAGCGCATCTTCGGCGCTTGAGCCGAGGACGCCGTGGCGGCACCCTTCGTTGAAGGGCAATTGCGAAAGAAGAAACTGGCGGTCGAAATACAGACGGAATGCGCGCACTGCGGCCGCGCGTTGCATGTCACCATCGGCAGCGCGCTGCGGTGGCCGGTCCGCGAACGCGACGCGCAGCCGCTGGTATTTTCGCCAACGGTCGATTGGAGCCGCTTCCGCAAACCAGTTATCATTCATGACTATTGAGCCAATTCCTTATTCTTCTGGTCAGAAGAACACGCCCGCGAATTTCGGGCCAGCCGCCGGCAGCCGGACGGCATCTATTTTGACGCTCGATCAAATGGCCTGGTCGACGCGGCTGGCGCAGGGCGCACTGTTCGATTTTCCGGAGTGATATGACGCTGGGGCTGATTCCTGCGCTCCATCGCGCCACGCATCGCATCGGACTGCTTATTCAGGAAGCGCCGAGCCTGGGAGTGACGCAAGGGGAAGCTCACATACTGGCGCACCTCGCCGGGAACGGCCCGAGCACGGTGGCCGAACTGCACGGGTCGCTGGCGCACAAGCCCTCGACGCTCACCAGTATTCTCGACCGTCTCGATGCCGCGCGCCTGATCGAGCGCAGCACCAGCCCGCAAGACCGGCGCTCGTTCATCGTGAGCCTGACGCCGGCGGGTAAGAGACTGGCCGCGCGAATATACCGGCGTCTGGCGGCGTTCGAGGCGGCGGTCCTGAAACGAGCCACACCGGACGAGGTTCGCGCTTTTCTTGAGTTGATCGGGCAGATCGAACGCGGCGGTTAAGCTGCTGGTTAAGCCCGTCCGCGGCCCCGGGGTCCCATTCTGCATAGTTGGCGGCCCTGCGAGATTTTCATGGCGCACATGGGGCGGTTCCCCGGATGCATGGGCGCTTTGCGGAACGAAGCCAATTGGCGGCGGAAGGGGTTGAATCGGCACGGGAGATGGCGGTTCGGAAAATGGTGTGTCGGGCTGCGCGGCGGGTTCGGAAGGCGCGGCGGACTGGAGGTCCTGGAGGACTTTGAGGGTACGGAGGTACATGCGATTGGTGGCATCGATG
>Ga0310810_10000196_pt1 | contig 61379 bp, 57 predicted proteins | sample NCmetagenome_FD_207641 | JGI IMG/M metagenome (GOLD analysis project Ga0310810, IMG submission 207641) | Soil microbial communities from experimental microcosm in Duke University, North Carolina, United States - NC | ecosystem: Engineered > Artificial ecosystem > Soil microcosm > Unclassified ...
GTTATTCCCCACTCCAGGGTAGATGATCCACGTGTTACTCACCCGTACGCCACTGTACTTGCGAGATTGCTCCCGCTTTCTCGTGCGACTTGCATGTGTTAGGCGCGCCGCCAGCGTTGATTCTGAGCCGGGATCAAACTCTCGTTTGAATTTGTGAGAAATCGCTCCGGTTTTACTCAGAGTTCTGACGAAGTTCCAATATTTGCGTCCAACCAGATTGTCAAAGATCTGTGTGGCCACCGACGGACATCTTGCGATACCCGCGGCACCACAGGCCTCGAAACTTGTTTTGCCGGCCGCCCCGCAAAAATACACGTGCGCAGGCCGACACAAAAATTTAAAAGTCTTGAAAGAACTACCAGGAAGGTCGTATTCCGCCCGACTCGATGGCTCGCGCCGGGTTTTGTTACCTTTCCTTACCAGGATCTCTTCGTACTATACCACCGCCGCAGTATTTCGGACAACTATTGCCCGCTCCCATAATGCAGCGAGATCCAGATTTTTGGCGGCTCGATCAGAATAGCAGAAGCCATCACACGGCGCAACCGCGCGCTCAAATTTTCTTCTCGAGCGCTCCAGCTGCTGCGCCGTTCGCGGCATAATAGACGCTGATGCAATAAGATGCGCACTCTTTACCTGCACGGATTCGCGTCGGGGCCAGCCTCAAAAAAAGCGACATTCTTCCGCGAACGCATGCCTTCGCTCGAGATTCCTGACCTGGCCGCTGGTGATTTTGAGCACCTTTCAATTAAAAGTCAGATTGTTGTGATCGACGAACTTGCTGCCGGCGACCCGGTGGCGCTCGTGGGGTCGAGCATGGGCGGCTATTTGGCGGCGCTCTACGCGGCCCGGCATCCCGAAGTAGTAGCCAGGCTGGTGCTGCTTGCGCCTGCGTTCGGATTCGCGCGGAGCTGGGCCGCCTCCCCCGAAGCCGAAGCCTGGCGCAAGACCGGCTTTCTCGACGTGTACCACTATGGCGACAAGCGCACGCGGCGGCTTGGCTACCATTTGATCGAAGACGCGCTGGGCTACGAAGATTTTCCCGACTTCCAACAGCCCACTCAGATCTTTCATGGCATCCACGACATAGTTGTTCCGCCAGCATTATCGAGCCAGTTCGCGGCCACACATCCGAACGCGCGGCTCCGCCTGCTCGATTCCGATCACGAGCTGCTGAATGTACTCGACAGCATCTGGCGGGAAGCCGGCCCCTTCCTGCTACCATGATTCCTTGCCCGCGACAGACTTTAATAAGTACCTCGGGATTCGCCTTGTGCGCCGGCACGCCGATGGTATGACAATCGAGTGCCGGCTGCGCAAAGAGCTGCTGAATTTTTCCGGCGTGCTGCATGGCGGTGTCACCGCCACGCTAGCCGATGTCGCCGTGGGACAGGCGCTCACAAAACAGGGCCGCAAGTCGACCACGGTGGAGTTGAAGATCAATTATCTGCGCCCTGTCACTGGCCGCAAGGTAACGGCGCGCTCGCATTTGCTGCGCATCGGCAAGACGCTCTGCACCGCCCGTGTGGACGTCTTCGACGAGCGGGGCAATCTGGCAGCGGTGGCGCTGGTGACTTACATGCTGCTTGATGGGGGGTGAAGACAGGTGTCAGGTGTCAGGTGTCAGGTGTCAGGTGTCAGGTGTCAGGTGTCAGGTGTCAGGTGTCAGGTGTCAGGTGTCAGGTGTCAGGTTTCAGGTTTCGGGTTTCAGAGCCAGGTGTCTGCGTCGGCGGTCAGCGGACGGCCGGTGTCTCGACAGCAAACGACACGATGAAGAAAATAGGATGCAGCCCTGGCTGGACTGGCGAACAATCGAGCCGGCCTAAATAGCGGCCGGTGGGCACGAACTTTCCGCGGGCAGTTCGCAAGTTCCAGGCGATGGGGTTCGGGCCTTCCGGCAAATCGGGCTGCCGCAAGGAGAACACGGGCGGCCCAGTTTGCTGCTCGCCGGTCCATATCCGTGTCAACACGCTGGCGGCAGCCGGCAGGAAGATCTCAAACCGGCCGCCTGGCGGGCGCGCGGGATCGGGTGTGAAACCGGTTTTCCCTACGCTCGGCCCGAGCACGTTGGGACTGATTCCCTGAGCCAAAGCAAAGGCAACGCTGGGCGCGGATGCACTGTACTTGACCGAAAGAGTGGCGGTGAAATCGCGCCGCAGATGGGGCGTGCCGCCGAATACCAACCGCTTGCTGACGGGGCGATTGGGTTCTGCGCTCCAGTCCTGCGACTTAAAAACGACAACGCGCCGGTCATCGACGATATCCAGGTGCAGCGTCGTCGATTGTGATGTCTTGCAGGCGAAACTGGCTGGCACGGTCGCATCGAGAGTGACGGGGGTTGTGATGAACAGCGTGCGGTCCGTTTGCGCCAGCAGCGCGGCCGGGGCCAGCAGACATAGAGCAAATCGAGATCTCATGGCTTCATTCCGGCAAAAGCTTCTTCAAGAGCACATCCAATGCCCGGTCGATCAACTTGCGGAAGATGAGAAGCACCAAGCCGCCCGCCACCAGCCATAATCCTCTCTTCGTCCACCAGTCCTCGGAGATGTCTTCCAACCAGGATGGCAGAATTTCCCGTTCTCCCTGCCGGATAGAACGTGCCTGGCCGGCCACGGTGATGCGCATCGCCGAGCGGCCGTGCTCGGCAGCGGAGAGGAATAGACCCGTAAGGCGCAGGCCATGGCCGACGATCACCAGGTCCGTTTTGCGATCGGCGGCCCTGGCGGGGAGGTCCCGGTAGCCCTCGATCTTGATACTGGGGTTCAGCACGCCACCGAACTTCACTCCGTCTCCCACATCGATGGGATTCGTTTTTCCGGGCTCGACCAGAGCGATTTCATTCTGCACTTTCTGAAAGCAGAGTTGCGCCTGGCCCGGGCCAGCGTGCGATGGAGCGCTGCGGAACGCAGACTGAAGAGGTTCGGCCGGACCGATCCTGGTCAGAGTGACGGGCACGTCCTGTCCGATGCCAGCATGAGCCAGGTCATACCGGGCGGCCCTGACGTGAACCGAATCGCTGTCGACATGTAGAGAGGCGCTGGCTTGCGCTGGGATCAAAAACTCCGCGCAGACGCAACCGTCGCGCATGTCAGCGGGTTTCAGCACAGCTCCCGCCCGGGTCTCTATGAACATCTCACCAAACGCCCCATCGGGGGTCAGTTCGACAAATGGCGCCAGCCCGACGTGCGTGGACTCAAAGATCAAACGGCCGCGCGCCGCATGGAGGTTTGGAATGCTCGCCGACGGTCCCACGTTCGCGATGGTGCCCTCAAATCCCCACAGCCGCGCGGTGCGCAACTGCGTCCGGCCGTCATTCAAGTTCAATGTCGCCGCAGCCGGCAGTTCGAGTTCCTCGCAGGTAAAATCGCCGTCGATCTTTTTTGCCGGCGACCGCGTAGAGAGCAAGGCCCACACGCCGATGCCCAGGCACAAGAGCCCCGCCAGCGCGCTAGCTGCCCGTTTGGTGGGCGATGCCGGCGCGCCCGTACCGGACATGGGCGTATCATATCAAAGGCAACAAGAGAAGTATGACTGCTTCACCGCGAGTAGTGTCCTAAATATCCTGCAAATTTCCTCTTGACGGACAGTGAAAGACCCCGAAGGATTAGCCCAGGCTAGCTTTTCAGGCGCAGAAAAAACCAAACCATGCCGATCACGAGGAGCGCCGACGCCGAAACTTGCACGGGACGAAGCGCGGCGGCCAGGCGGCCAATGCGGGAAAAAATGACGGCAAACAATGCGATCAAGGTGAGCTCGGCCACGGCGGCGCCCAATAGCACGAAACCAGGCCCATATCCGGTGCTTTGGAGAAAGACCATGAAGTAGAGGCCGTGGAAAGCGCCCAGCAATCCGGCGATGGCCCACCGTCCGCCGGCTCGCGGGAGCAGCAGGATTTCGACGGCCAAGTAGGCGAGGGTGAGTGCCGCGGCGGCCTCGACGAAGCGCGATGGCGGGCTCCAGCCCGTGTGCGGGACGACCAGCGGCGAAATCATCTGTCCGGCCAGAAACATGCCGGTGATGGCGAGCAATTCGCGGCGGCTGCGCGCGGCCAGCACCAGGCTCGCGAGGAACAGGACCTGCACCAGACCCCCGACGGCGCGCATAACCCCCGCGCCAAATTCCGTGATGGCGGTCTCGGCAGGCGTGGGCGGGCGGAAACGTAGAGTGGCTTTAGGAAAGGAGAAATCGAAAAGGGCCTGGTCGGGGCGTTCACCATTGACCACGCGCAGCAAGTGCACGTGATTGGAAACGGTCACGGTGTGAAAAGTGCACTCGACATCCAGCGTGTCGACGGGGCCGGTAAACTCGTAGTCGGCGGAGCATAGGTAGAGGCCTTGGGCCGGGGCCGCGGTGCAGTCCTTCTTGATTAGCCGGGCAGGAGCGCCGCCGCTTGAGAAGCGAATGTGATCGAAGAGTGCCTGCTCGGAGCCGGCGACGTGCGACATCTCGTAAAGGGGCATACGCAGTTCGTAGTGGGCGCGGCGGTCTTCGATCTTGAGATCGCCCGTGCTCATACTCACGGCGTGCGGGAACGCCGGGAGGGCAATTAGTGACGCCAGGAGCGCGGGCCTGAGCCAAGCGCGTCTCATTGCGACATGCGCGAGAGTTCGGCGGCCTTGTGCGCCTTTTCAAGCCGCAGGTACAGGATGCGCGCCATCGCCAGGATCGGAACGGACAGAAACGATCCTGGAACCCCGGCGATCTCGCCGCCGGCGAAGACGCCGAACATCACGAGCAGCGGATGCAGCTCCATGCCTTCGCTGAGCAGGCGCGGGGAGAGCACATAATCCTGGAACAAGCGATAAACGCCGAGGAAAATCAGGATAAAAAGCAGATGCTCATATCCGCTGAACCCTGCTACCAGAACGATGATCACGGCCGCCGTAAAAGGCCCGATCATGGGGATGAATTCGAGGATAGCGGCGATGGCCGCGAGCAGCAGCGCATACGGCACGCGCGTCACCGACAGGTAAAAGCTGAAAAAGACCAGAGTGAACATGCTTAAGACCAGAAGTGCCCGCATGTACTGGGCAAGCAGCACGTTCATGTCCTTGACCACATCTTCCACCACTTCCCGTCGCGGCCCTTCGTCCATCAACCCTACAATTGTTTCCCGCATGACGCGGCCGTCTTTGAGAAAAAAGAAGCTCAAGATGGGAACAACCACCACCCAGACCAGATCGCCGGCGATGGACAATGCTTTGAGGCCGGCGCGCGGCAGGAACGAGACGATGTCGGCGGAATGCTGCCGGATCTGGGACTGGATTCCGCCCAGGATACGGTCTACAAGCGTTGGCTCACCAATGATTGGCGCCGGCTCGACAGCCCTGCCCAGCAGATTCAGTCTGCCGATCAGGCTATTGGCCTGGTCTACAATCCGCGAGCCGAGTTCAAAGCCGGCGAAAATCAAAACCCCGGTGACGATCAGATACGCCACGATCAAAGCCGGCGTTCGCGTCCGGCTGGCTGGCAGGACACGGTCCAGAAAGTTCACCAGGGGCGTCAGCAGGTAAGCGAACAGCAGCGCGACGATGAAGACGAACAGCGTCGTGCGGATCAAGTAGACGGCCGCCAACAGAAGCAGGATGGCGGCTGCGGTCCAGGTGTAGCGCGCCGCCTGGCGGTCGATGCCGAGCATGGCCCCATCATAGGCAACGCAAACAGTAAAAGGCAAAAAGGCAAAAGAGGAAACCGTGCGCGGTTCCGGAGAAAGGAAAGCTAACCGGCATAACTCGGCGGCGTCTAAGAGTTACCATGTCGAACTTTGTCCAGGATCTACGGTACGGGCTGCGCATGTTGCGCAAAAATCGCGGGACCACGGTGATCGCGGCCGCCGCGCTGGCGCTGGGAATCGGGGCGAACACTGTGATTTTCAGCGTCGTGAACGCGGTGCTGCTGGCGCCCCTGCCGTATCGCGAGCCGGACCGAATTGTCACGCTACTCAATCGTGGAACTGGACCGGCCTCGCCCGCGGATTTCCAGGACTGGCGTGAGCAGGGGCGCAGCTTCGAATCCATGGCGACCGCCGAGGCCTGGTTTGTGAATCTCACGGGGCGCGAGCGGCCCGAGCAGATTGTGGGCCTGCACTTGAGCGAAGACATGTTCCAGCTGCTGGGTATCGCGCCGGCTGTGGGCCGGACCTTTCAGCCCGATGATTTTCAAAAGGGCAAAGACCATGTCGTGGTGTTGAGCGATCATCTGTGGCAGCGGCGGTTCAATCATGATCCTGGCGTCATTGGCCAGAAGATTTTGCTGGATCAGGAGCCTTACACAGTCGTGGGCGTCATGCCGCCGAAATTCAGGTTCGCGCCGTTCTGGATCACGGGCGCAGAGATGTGGGCCCCGCAAAACCAGGCGGACCGCGCGGCGAATCGCGAAGGCCACTCGCTGCGGCCCTTTGCACGCCTAAAGCCAGGGATCACGCAGACACAGGCGCAGGCTGAAATGGACGCTATCTGTGCCCGGCTGGCCAAGGCCTATCCGGATAGCGACGCGAGCCTCAAGGTTCAGGTACAGCCGTTACTTGAGAAAGCGGTGGGCGACGTGCGGCCCGCCCTGCTGATTAGCCTTGGCGCGGTGGGCTTCGTGCTGCTGATCGCTTGCGCCAACGTGGCCAACGTGCAACTGGCGCGGGCGCTGGGCCGTACGCGCGAAATTGCGATTCGCACGGCACTGGGAGCGGGCCGGCTACGCATCGTCCGGCAATTGCTCACCGAAAGCGTGGTGCTCTCGCTGGCCGGAGGCGCGCTCGGACTGCTGCTCGCGTTCTGGGGCATCGACCTGCTCAAGACTTTTGTCGCGGGCGGCGGTAACCAGTTCAATAGCAAAATTCCGCGCACGGAGGAAATTGGACTTGACGCGACGGTGTTGATTTTTTCGCTCTCCCTCTCGATCGTCACGGGAATCGTATTCGGACTGTTCCCGGCGCTGCATGTGGCCGGGGACGATACGAACAACGCTCTCAAAGAGGGAGGACGAAGTTCGACGCACGGCATTACGGGGAACCGGTTGCGCGGCATGCTGGTGATTGCCGAAGTCGCTATCGCACTGGTGCTGCTGATCGGCGCGGGCCTGCTGGTGCGCAGCTTCATGTACCTCGAAGCCATCGATCCAGGATTCAATCCGCGCAATGTATTGAGTCTGACGGTGTCGGTGGCCGGCAATGCGCAGTACGTGTGCGCGAAGCGCGAAGCGGTCTATCGCGAGATTGTGGATCAGGTCCGCGCGCTACCAGGCGTGCAGTCGGCGAGTATGATCAACCATCTGCCGCTGTTTGGCGACACATGGGGAACGAATTTTCAGGTGGAGGGCCGGCCGTTACCCCGTCCCGGTGAAGAACCCGGCGCGGTCTATCGCGTCTCGCGGCCAGGGTATTTCGAGACCATGCAAATCCCGATGCTGCGGGGACGCGATTTCACTGACCGCGATACCGTAAACGCGCCGCCGGTGGTGATCGTGAACGAGAGATTGGCCAAGACATTCTGGCCGGATGGCGACGCTTTGGGGAAGCGGCTCACGTTCGACGATCCGCGCAAAGATCCGGTCTGGATTACGGTCGTGGGCGTTATCAAGGACGTCAAGCAGAACGATTGGGCCAGCAAGCCGGACAACGAGTACTATGTGCCCTTCCTGCAAAGCAAGGGTTTCCTCGATAGTCCGAATCCGTGGTTCTCGTACATGACGCTGATCGTTCGTACTGCGGGCGACCCGCTGGCTTTGAGCCGGGCGGTACAGAACACGGCGTGGTCGATCGACCGGAATCTACCGCTGGCGTCCGTTAAGACGATGGAGCAGGTGATCGCGGCCTCAGTTTGGCAGCCGCGTTTCAACCTGCTGCTGGTTGGACTGTTCGCCGGGCTGGCCCTGGTGCTGGCGGCGGTCGGAATTTACGGCGTGATGGCTTACTCGGTGACCGAGCGCACGCACGAGATCGGCATCCGCATGGCGCTGGGAGCAAAACAGTCCGACGTGCTGCGCCTAGTGGTGGGTGAGGGGATGGCGCTCGCTGCGATCGGCGGGGCCATTGGACTGGCGGGAGCGTTCGCGCTGACGCGGCTGCTGGGCGGCTTGCTTTACCAAGTGCAGGCTACGGACCCGGCCATCTTCGCCGCGGTGCCGTGCCTATTCGCAGCCGTTGCGTTCCTGGCGAGCTACATTCCAGCGCGGCGGGCCACGCGCGTGGATCCGATGATCGCGCTGCGCTGGGAGTAGATCAACCGGCGACCAAAGCGGCCAGTCTCCGGACATGCTGGGCGTCCACCGGCTGGCCAATATCGGCGCCCTGGCGGGCGGCGCGGCCTACATGGAACTCGCGGATGCTCGTGGTCTCGCGCAACGCCCGGATCGCGTCCGCATCCACACCGCCACCGGCGATGATGGCCAGCTCCGGCGCGGCACTCTCGACGAGTTGCCGCAGGCCGCGGACCCGGGCGCGGCAGAGCTCTTCGATCCCGGCTTGCCCGCGGGATTCGAATCCGGCGTTCTCGCGGAGCATCACGCGGACGGGAATGGACACGGCGGCCAGGATCTCGCGAACCAGAGAAACGGGCGGCGTCAGACCTCCGGCATTCATGGCGCGCACGATTTCCAGCCGGCCGGCGCCGCCGAGCTCGGCCTCGATGGCATCGGCGACCGAGCAGGCAATGACTTCGAGAATCGGCATGCAGAAATGTGCAGACGCTACGCCGTCTTCTCCACGCGCACTCTCGCAATGCGGTTCCGATCCATCTCGAGCACCGTAAACCGCCGGCCTTCGTATTCCAGGCTTTCTCCCGCTGCCGGAATCTTGCCGAACCGCATTAACAGGAATCCGGCCAGCGTCTCGAAGCCGCCGTCGCCTGGCAACGCGAGGCCGTATTGGGTCTCCACGTCGCGAACCTTGGTGGCCCCTTCGAGTTCGAACTCGTCGCCATCCGGCGCCGGCTGCTCGCTCTTGACATCGTACTCATCGGCAATCGCGCCCACGACTTGCTCCAGCACGTCCTCCACGGTAACCAGCCCGACGATGGTGCCAAACTCGTCCACCACCATGGCCATATGCGAACGCCCCTGTTGAAATTCGGCGAGCATCTGCGCTACCGGCTTAGTATCCGGGACCACCAGATGTTTGCGCATCAGCCTGCGCAGGCGGAATACGCGAGGCGGCCGGTTGGCACGGATCGCCGCGCGCCGCTCCTCCCAGACCGGCAGCAAATCCTTGTAATAGATGATGCCCACGATCTGCTCCGGCTGGCCTTCGTACACCGGGAGCCGCGAGTGCTTGTTCTCGATCATGGTGGCCAGCACCTGATCGAGCGTGGCATCGACTGGTACAGAGGCAATGTCGTTGCGCGGCACCATGATTTCACGCAGCGAGATGTGGTCGAGATCCAGCACGCGGTGGATGATGTCTTCCTGCATTTCGGGGAGATGCCCAAGCCCGCGGCTGGAGCTCACGATGAGTTTCAACTCCTCCGCCGAGTGCCCACCACCGCGCTGCCCCTCGCCCACGCCCAGCATACGGGTGATCACGGCGCTCGATTTTTCTATCACCCAGACGAAGGGTTCGGAGATGCGGTAGAAGATGAGCAGCGCCGGAGCGACGATTGCCGCCAGACGGTCCGCGCTTTCGATGGCCAGGTTCTTGGGAACCACTTCGCCGACGACCACGTGAAAGTACGTCATCACAAGAAACGCCACCACGAAACTGGCCGCACGCAACACTTTCTCAGTAACCGGCGTGATGGCCGGCTGCAACACGGACAAGACCACGCTGTAGAGGGTGTCCTCACCCGCCCAGCCAAGGCCAAGACTGGCGAGGGTAACGCCGATTTGTGTGACAGAAAGCAGCCGGCCTGGATTAGCCAGAAGGCTCAACGCGGCCTGCGCGCCCGCGTGCCCGTCCTCCGCAAGCTGTTTGAGCCGCGATTCGCGCACGGAGACCAAAGCCACTTCCGCCGCCGCAAAAAACGCGTTAATCCCGAGAATCAGCAGCAGAAGAAGAATGCGAAAACCGTAATGCGATTCGTTCATACCACCACGAAGATTCCAGCCAGCATTGCTCCACTTTCAGTACAATTTCTTCAGTGCGCCTGAATCGGCTCCTCAAATATATCAACACAATTATCGCGGTTTCGATTGTTTTAGCAGGTGCGGTCGTGTACTGGGTTGCGTGGCGTCCGCTGCCCAAAACATCGGGGACGATCGCCACCGACGTTTCAAACAGAGTCACAGTCTCGTTTGACGGCTTGGGGGAGCCGCACATCAACGCCGCCCGCGAGGACGATCTGCTGTTCGCGCAGGGGTATCTTACAGCGCAGGAACGTATGTGGCAGATGGACGCGTTGCGGCGGCTGAGCGCCGGGGATCTCTGCGAGGTCGTAGGCGCGGGGGCGCTGGCGTCCGACCAGGAGGTGCGCAGGCTGCGGATGCGGCGTATCGCTGAGGAGAATTACGTCACCCTCCCGTCACAAGATCGCGCGGCGCTCGCGGCGTACACACGCGGCGTCAACGCATATCTCGATTCGCACCGCGGCAGGTTTCCGCTCGAGTTCACCATGCTGGGTTACGATCCCCAACCGTGGAGCGTGGTGGACAGCATCCTGATCGGGCTGCACATGTTCCGCAACCTGACGACAACGTATCCGGACGAGGTATTGAAGCAGAGCATGCTCGCGGGCGGCGATCCCGCAAAAGTGAATTTCCTGTTTCCGGTGCGTACAGGCCGCGAGCTTCCGCCGGGCACTCTGCTGGCGGCCGGCGCCGAGCTGCAGCCGGGCTCTAACGCCTGGGCCATCGCCGGGGTTCACACCGCATCGGGAAAACCGATCGTCTCAAATGACATGCACCTGGAATTCTCGATTCCCGGAATCTGGTATCTGGTGCACCTGCAGGCGCCGGGGCTGAACGCCGCCGGAGTGTCGCTGCCGGGCGTTCCTGGCGTCATCGTGGGGCACAACGAGCGCATCGCATGGGGCGTCACGAATTTGCACTACGACGTACAGGATCTCTACGTCGAGAAATTTGACGATCGCACCGGCCGCTATGAGTTTCGCGGACAGGTTTTGCAGGCCAGGCCGGAGCGCGAACTGATCCGCGTGAAGGATGCGCGTCCGGTCGAGCTGGTCAACTGGGTCACGGTGCACGGCCCCGTCCGGGGAGAGGGAAAACAGCGGCTTGCCCTGCGCTGGGTGGCCGCCGAGCCGGGATCTTTTCAATTTCCGTTCATCGAGCTGAATCGCGCGCGCGACTGGCAGGAGTTTACCAAGGCGATTTCACGTTTTCCGGGGCCGGCGCAAAATTTCGTCTACGGCGACGTGGACGGCAACATCGGCTATCACGCCGCAGGCCGGCTGCCGATCCGCAAGAACTATGCGGGTGACGTGCCGGCGGATGGCGCATCGGGTAATTTTGAGTGGCAGGGCTTCATTCCGTTTGACCAGCTGCCGGCATCCTACAATCCTCCCGATGGACTTATCGTCACGGCCAACCAGAACCCGTTTCCGCGGGATTATCCGTACTCTGTGCACGGGAATTTCGCCCCACATTACCGCAGCCGGCAGATTCGCGACATGCTCTCGGGACGGAAAGGGTTGCGGCCCGAGGACACCCTGGCGGTGCAGAAGGATGTGTACTCGGCGTTCAGCCGTTATCTCGCGCAAGCTGTAGTGCGGGCTTACGATCGGCGCGGCACGGGGCGGGCAGATCTCACAGAAGGCGCCGGTTTGCTCCGCACGTGGAATGGTCAGATGGACAAAGATCACCCGGAGCCGCTCATCGCCACGCTCGTATTTCAACACTTTCGAAAAGCGGTCGCGGAAGTTGCGTCGCCGGGCAAGGGTTCGATCTATGAGACGCAGATGGCGCCGGCGGTGATCGAAAATCTGTTGCGCGCGCGTCCCGCAGGCTGGTTCCAAGATTACGACGACACGCTCATGCGCAGCTTTGCCGACGCGCTGGATGAAGGCGGCCGCATGCAGGGGCGGGACGTCAAAAAATGGATTTACGGAAAATATCTGGAGCTCGCCATCACGCATCCGATAGGCCACCGGTTGCCGCTAGTGGCCAAATACTTCGATGTTGGGCCGGTGTGGATGAGCGGCTCATCGACTTCGGTGAAGCAAACCACGCACCGGCTGGGGCCCTCGATGCGCATGAATGCCGACTTGGGGGACTGGGACCGCTCGCTGATGAATTTACCGATCGGCGAATCGGGTCACGTGCTTTCGTGGCATTACAAAGATCAGTGGGACGCTTACTACAACGGCACGAGTTTCCCTATGCAGTTCAGGAAAGTGGAGGTGAAGAGCGTGCTGGAGCTTGTGCCGACGACTGGAAGGTAACTGTGCGATTCAACGAACTGGTTCGGCAGTTAGAACAGAACGGCTTTAGAGAAAGACTCGATTCGGTATTATGCAAAGCCGGGGTGGAATCGGCTCATACGCGTGGACTATCATGGTCCAAAGGGAAGTGCCGGCCGGTACCTGCCACGCTATTCTTAAAGCCGCCGGCATAAAGGCTTAGATGATTGATCTCACTTATTCGCTGGTAATTGAAGCGACTGAAGAGCCGGATTACTTTGGCTTTTACTCCCCCGATCTAGAAGGATTCTCTGGAATCGGCCACTCCAACGAGGATTGCGTGTACCAAGCCAAATTGGGCACGGTGGATCACGTTCGCCTTCTGAGGGAGCAAGGATTGCCGGTGCCGCCTACTGAGAACCCGCAGATCGTCATCAAGAACGAACAACTGCTTCAGCGCGCCTGAGTCACCGCTTCCGATACCACCCGTGCCACGCTAGGAGCCCGGATTTTTGGCAGTTCGCCATAACCTCATAGCCCAGAACCACGCCACCGCGGGCGCGACCATAGCCACCCCGGTGAAAAAGGCGGCGGTGCGCACGCCGATGCCGCAATCGATGGCTACACTAGCGATGTATCCGCTGACCGCGATGAGGAGCATGCAGAAGCCCAGATCGGCGGCGAAGACGCGGCCACGGAACTTGTCGTCGGAATAGCGCTGCAGCAGGGTAGTGGAAAAGACCCAGACCGTGGAACCACCACCATGGGCCACCGCAATCGCGGTGCAGGCCAGCGCTAAAATCGGCGCGCCTGAGAGCAGCATATAACCGGCCGCGCAGGCGAGGAATGCTATGAGAATTCCCGCCCGCATGCGCGATCCACGGCCGGCGGCCCATTTTGTCGCTAGGAGAGGTCCGGTGAGGGCGCCCACGCCTCGTGCGCTCATGAGCAGGCTCATGCCCAGCACGGCGGCACGCGTTGCGCCGAGGCGTCCGCCGCCGACCGGAAAGACGCGCTCGCCCATGATCGGAAAAATCACCCAGTTGGCCCCCATGATGCCGATCCCACCCTTCAGCAGCACCGTGGCCAGCAGCCTGGCGTCGCGTCGGATGTAGCGCACGCCTTCGACGACCGGTGAGAAGTCCACCAGCTCGCGCAGGCGAAACGGCGCGGCTTCGGCGGCGTGCGGCTCGTGCAACTTCATGCGGCCGAGTAACAACGCCGAGCATAGAAACGATAGCGCGTTGAGCACAAATACGGTGTCGCGCCCGAACAGCACGGCCACGAACCCGCCGATGCCGGAGCCGACGGCAAAATTCACCGACCAGGTGAGCGAAGAGACGGTGTTGGCGGTGAGCAACTGATCTTCACCGACCACGTTGGGGATCACCGCGCTGCGCGCCGGCTCGAAGAACCCCCACATCACGGTTTCGAGAAACAGAAGCGGATATACCAGCCACACCATTTCGGCCGAGCGTACCAGCATCATGCCCAGCACGATCACCATGCGCGCCAAGTCCGCGGCGATCATGACGTGCAGGCGGCGGATGCGGTCGTTTACTACGCCCGCGGTGGGGCCGACGAGTGTCGACGGCAAAACCTGCAACACCAGAGCCAGACCCACCGACTGAGCCTTGCCGGTGAGCTGCAAAAGCAGGCTGTAGAGAGCCAGCATGTAGAACCAGTCGCCCGTCTCGCTGACAATCTGCGCCAGCCACAAGCGGCGGAAATTGCGGTTGTCCCGGATCAAGCGCCAGTATGCGGCCAGCGTCACGGCGAGGAAGATCAGCGCGGCTCGGTGTAAAGACCCATGCGGCTTTTCACCAGATCCACGGTTGAGTTGGCGATGGGGGCCACACGCTCGGCGCCTTCGCGCAGCACGCGCGCCACGTAGCCAGGGTCGGAGGTGATCTCGCGATAGCGCTGCTGAAACGGCTCGAGGTGCGCGATTACCATCTCGGCCACCTGTTTCTTCAAGTCGCCGTAGCGCATGCCGGCGAAGTGCGCGCGTATCTGGTCGTCGGTCCAGCCGCTGAAGGCCTGGAAGATGCTCAGCAGATTCTGGACGCCGGGGCCGACAGTCGCGAAATCCACGGCGGGATTGGAATCGGTGGTGGCGCGCATGATGGTTTTGCGGATTTTGTCCGGCGGATCGAGCAGTCCTACCGCGTGGCCTGTTCCGGCGGCCGACTTGCTCATCTTCGTGGTGGGATCGTCGAGTCCCATGACGCGCGCGCCAACCGCGGGCAGACTGGTCTGCGGCACCACGAAGGTTTCGCCGTAGAGCGAATTGAAGCGCTGCGCGATGTCGCGCGTGAGCTCCAGATGCTGCGCCTGGTCCTCGCCTACGGGCACGATGGCGGCCTGATAGAGAAGAATATCGGCGGCCATCAGCACCGGATACTGGAGGAGACCATCGCCGATGGTCTGCTGTGCCGCGGCCTTAGCTTTGTACTGCGTCATGCGTTCCAGCCAGCCGACCGGCGTTACGCAGGTCAGCATCCAGGCCAGTTCGGCATGCGCGGCGACGGCCGACTGCACCATGATGCTGGATTGCTTGGGATCGATGCCCGCAGCCAGAAACAGCGCGGCCGTTTCCTCGATCTTGGATCGTAACTCGTCAGGTGGCTGAAAAACGGTTATCGCGTGCAGATCGACGATACAGAAAATGCTCTCGTATTGCTGCTGGTAGCCGACCCACGGCGTCAGCGCGCCAAGTAAGTTTCCGATGTGAAGGTTGCCGGACGGTTGGACGCCCGAGAATACGCGTGCTTTCATGTGGTGGAATAGGCATTCCTGCCTGTGCGTGGTCGCCAGGCAGATCTTCTATCGTAAGCGATGGCGCATTCTCAAACCAACTTCGAAGTCACGATCGAGAAACTGATTTATGGCGGTGACGGCCTCGCGCGCGTGGATGGCCAGGTGGTGCTGGTGCCGTTCGTGCTGCCCGGGGAACGCGCCGCGGTGGAGGCCGTGGTCCAGAAACCGGGACTGGTGCGGGCGAAGCTTGTGGAATTGCGCGCGGCGGCCGCGGAGCGCGTCGCCCCTCAGTGCCCCTACTTCGGGCGCTGCGGAGGCTGCCACTACCAGCAGGCCGATTACGAGACGCAGCTTGCGTTGAAGCGCGACATCCTGGCCGAAACTTTGCGGCGCGTGGGCAAAATTGAGCCGCCGGAAGACATCCGCGTGATTGCGGCCGAGCCCTGGCATTACCGCAACCGCGCGCAATTCCATATTGGCGGCACGGAGCTGGGCTATCTGGAAGCGCATTCCCACCGGCTTTGTCCCATCCAGCAGTGTCCCGTCAGCTCGCCGCGGATCAATACGGCGATCGCCACGTTGCGTGAGATGTTGCGCGATCCGCGCTGGCCACGGTTTGTGCGGTCGCTCGAAGTCTTCACGAATGAGACCCAGGTGCAGTTGAACGTGCTCGAAACCGATCGGCCGGTGGCACGCCGCTTTTTCGATTGGTGCGCCGAAAAAATGCCTGACCTGGTGCCGGGCGCGCTCGATTATGAAGCAGCCGGATCGCTCTACAGGGTGAGCGGCGGATCGTTCTTTCAGGTGAACCGATACCTCATCGATGCCATGGTGGAAACGGCGCTTGAAAACGCGCAGGGTGAATTGGCACTCGATCTTTACGCCGGCGTGGGGCTTTTTTCACTACTTATGGCTCGGCGTTTCGGAAAGACGACAGCGGTCGAATCGGGGGCGGCTGCGGCCGGCGATCTGCGTTGCAACGCGGAGCGCGCGGGCGTTGCCGTGGATACGCAACAGACAAACGTGGACGTCTTCCTGTCGAATGCCGCGGCTGCGCCGGAATTTGTCCTGGCCGATCCGCCACGCGCCGGATTGGGAAAGCGGGCGGTCGAGCAGCTCGTGCGCCTGGCACCATCGCGCCTCACGATCGTAGCCTGCGATCCCGCGACTCTGGCCCGCGATCTGGCCGGACTAACGTCCGGCGGCTTCCGGCTAGATCGCCTCACCATGATAGACCTGTTTCCACAGACGTTTCACATCGAGGCCATCGCGAAGTTAAGGAAAGGATAGCCGCCCGGTGGTCAACCGCGAATGTCTGTCCTACATCTTGTAGAGCATCAAATAAACCACGACGCCAGTAACACTCACGTAGAGCCAGATGGGCAGCGTCCAGCGGGCGATGGCGCGGTGCTTGTCGAAGCGCCCCGAAAGGCCGCGGTTGAGCGTGATGATGGCGAGCGGTGGAACGGCGGCGGCGAGCGACGTGTGAGTGGCCAGAATACTCAGGTACACCGTGCGGATCGCGCCGGTGCGCGGAAAACGGACGGAACCCACCTGCCAATGATAGATCAGGTAGCACGCCAGGAATACGCTGGAGGTCGTGAACGCGGCCAGCATCACGCGCTTGTGTGCCTGCTTCCGACGGCGGCGGATCAGAATGTAGCCGCAAATGAGAAGCACCGCGGCGGTGGCGTTCAGGGTGGCGTTGACAGCGGGCAGATCGCGGATTGAGATCACGAATTCTCCCGCGCCAGGCGGCGGATGTCCACGATCAGGCGCGCGGTAGGATCGTCCTGGTCGGTGCCGTAATAGCCGCGAATCCTGGCCTGGCGGTCAACCAGCACGAAGCGTGTGCTGTGCTCCAGTTTGCCGTCGACATTGCCCAGCATGAAGGCGCGGCGGTCGAGAGCGTCGAGCGTTTTCTGATCTCCGGTGAGGAAAAACCAGCGGCCGGGCTGCGCATGATAGCGCGTGGCGTACGCGGCGAGCACCGCAGGCGTATCGCGCTCCGGATCCACCGAGAACGAAATCAGACGCACATCGGGCAACTCTGCCACGGCACTCTGGACGCGCCGCATCTGTGCACTCATGCGCGGGCAGGGGCCAGAGCAATGCGTAAAGATAAAATCCGCGACCCAGATTTTGCCGTTGAGCGCCTGGCGATCGAAGGGCTCGCCGGTTTGTGAGATCAACTGGAACGCGGGCACGCGGCCGTACACGGGCATCGGCGGAGTTTTCGTGCAAGCGGCAAAACTGAGAGCCAACACAAGGCCGGAAATGATGCGCCGTCTCAAAGCGGACTTAAAGACCGGGCCTGTCGAGCAGCATGAGGCCATAAAGCAGAGGAAGATAGAACACCGAAACCAGCAGCACGCCGCGCGCGCGCAGAATGCTGCGCTCGGTAGCCACGCGGACACCGAAGTAGAGGAACCATATACCCAGCGCCAGCGCGCCGAGCAGATAAATTTTCCCGGCCATCCCGAGCAGACCGGGCGCCAGGCTTACCGGAATGAGCAGCGATGCAAAGAGCACGATCTGGCGGGCGGTCGAATGGCCATCAGGTTCGACCACGGGCAACATGCGGATGCCGGCGCGGGCGTAATCGTCGCGGTACATCCAGGCAATGGCGTAAAAATGCGGGAACTGCCAGAGGAAAAGAATCGCAAAGAGCACCCAGGCTTGCGCGGTGAGCGTGCCGCTGGCGGCAGCGAAGCCGATCATGGGCGGCATGGCGCCGGGGAACGCGCCGACCGTGGTCGAGAGCCATGATCGCTGTTTGAGCGGCGTATAGAGAAACAGATAGCTGACCAGCGTCGCCACGCCGAGAACGCCGGAAAGCAGGTTAACGAACCAGGCGAGCTCCGCAAATCCGGCGATGGCCAAGGCAGCACCGAAGGCCAGCGCGCGGCGGGCGTCCAGGCGGCCCGCAGGAAGCGGACGATCGGATGTGCGGCGCATTTTGGCGTCGGCATCGCGCTCGTACCACTGGTTGAGCGCGGCGGTGCCAGAGGCGATCAAGCCTGTACCGATGATGGTGTGCAGCAGGGCCCACCAGTCGATTTGCCCGAACGAGACTTCGCGCAGGCCAAATCGGCGCAGTCCAAAGAAATAGCCCACGCCCGTGCTCATCAGGATGAGCCAGGTGATGCGCGGCTTCGTAAGGCTGATGTAATCTCTCATGCTGAAGTGATCGCCACGCCCTCGCGCTGCATTTCGGCCAGCGGCCGGCGCACGTGGCGCAACACCTGAATGGCCAGCACCACGCTCGCAGCCATGGTCAGCGCTCCCACCGCGACGTGCGCTACGGTGAACCCGACCATTATAGGCATGGGCTGCGGCGCATCAGCGGTAGCGAGCCGGCTCATGTAGGCCGCGATTCCCAGAAATACCTGAAGAAACGTGATCGACAACAAGGCCAGGGCCGAGCGGCGCAGCGCATCATGTCCAGCGTGACGCATCAGAACGCGCACCGACACCCATAGCACCATGCCGGTCGCGACCACTGCTCCGGAGACGTGCGGAAGGATACCGATGGCTTGATGACGCGCCGATGCTCCCAACGCGAGCTGCGCGAAAACGCAACCGGCTGCTGCCAGGGCGAGCCAGTGCAACGGCGGAGCGCCTGCATCATCCACCATCTGCGCGCCGCGGCTCCAGCTCTCGGAGGTGAAAAGCGCGATGGCCACGGTGGTCGAAAAGAAAAGTTGCGCGAGGCAAGCATGCCCGATGCTCACGGGTTTGGGCAGCATGAAAATGACGGTCATCCCGCCGAGCACCCCTTGCGAAACAACGGCCGCGAGAGAGATCCAGCCGAGATTGCGCAACCAGCGGCGGCGTTCGGCGCGCATTAGCCAGACTGCCATGCCGATGGTGAGCAACCCGACCGTCGTTGCCACCATGCGGTGGCCGTGCTCGTAGAAGATGTTGCCCTCCATGGGCGGCATCAGGCGGCCATAGGAGAGCGGCCAATCGGGAACCGAGAGGCCCGCGTCATTACTGGTGACGAGGCCTCCCGCAACCACAAGAAACAGCGTGCAAAAGGACCATAGCACCGCGTAACGGTGCAGCCAGACATTTTTCATGGAACCGATGGAAGGGGCATTCGGCGCCCCTCCGGACTAAACACCCTTAAATTCGAAATCGACAGTCTTGCTGTCTTTGGCGGCTACCGTCACCTCGATGTCCTTGGTCTGATACTTCTCGTGCCAAGCCTCGATGGTGTATTTTCCCGGCGGCAGACCCTTGATGGTGAACGTGCCGTCTTCACCGGTCACGGCGAAGAACGGGTGATTGACCACGCCGATATACGAGCGCATCCATGGGTGCACATTGCATTTCACCGGGATCATGACTTCCTCGCGCGCGAACTTCTTCAGCTTGGCGTCACCCTTCGGCGGCTGCGATTCGTTCCACTCCTGGTTGATCTTGGGCAGGGGGTGGATATTGTGATTGGTCGGATCGTCGTTGATGATCTTAATATCCTGATTGGCCATGACGCCGATCACGTGCGGCCCGTACATGCATCCCTTCTGGGCCAGCTCCACCGGCGTGGAGGTCACGGGCCACTGGCGGTCGGGAAGCCCTGCCTTCACCCAAACGAACACGTTCTTCAACGTGCCGTTTCCGTTGACTATGACTTCTTCCGACTTTGGCGGGGCGCCGGCATGCGCACGCGCGCAGGCAGGGTTGGCCGACATATCGAGGTTTCTCATCGCCGGTTTCTCGCCGGTGAAGCTGACTTTTCCCGTGACCGTCGCGGCGTTGGCTTCGTCGATGGCCGCGGGCGCAGACGCAGGCGCGGCAGCTTCTTCTTTCGCTGTTTCGGGCGGCTTGCTGCCACCGCAGCCGGCGAGCAACATCGCGCAAGTAATTCCACAACTCAACAGAACTTTATTCATCTGAGCTAATCCTTCTCCTTGTTAGTAGGACGGGCATTCTAACCTGTCCAGTGCCAAAACGGACAGGCAGTGAATGCCTGTCCTTTTACTCAACGTCCGGCCCCCGCGCCGGCACTGGCGCGCAGCCGGTTCAACTCTTCCGGCGTGAACTGGAACATGTAGCGCACCAGCAGGCCGGCGTGATCTTTCTGATAATTCTGGAAACTCGCGGGCGTCGGCCCGGCAAACACCCAACGTTCGCCGTCACGCCGGAATAATCCCGACGGCATGGCCGTCCCAGGGGCCATCATTTCCGGATGCACCATCCACCGCTCCGTCCATCCCGGTTTCAAGCGCTCCTTGGCGAGCAGGAAATTCGGCGCGGTAGCGCGTGCATCGTGTTTCGCTTCGCCCGTCGCATGGCACTTCAGGCACGGCGCTCCTTCACTCGAGAACAACTGCCGCGCCATGGTCCGCTCCTGATCGCTCACCATCTCCATTTTGGGGGCGATATACGGCGCCGCCTGGGAGGACATGGCGGCGAAGAAACGCACCAGTTTCTGGATCTCGCCGTTCGAGAAGTAGAAAGTTGGCATGCGGGCTTTGAGATATTGTCTCACGCCGTCGCGGTTGGTATCGGTAGCGCTCAGCGACGGGTTCGCCAGAAAGCTCATCAGCCATGCGGGATTGACGCGCGCGCCTTCACCGATCAGGCTGGGCGGCTTCTGGTCCTTCCAGTCGGGATCCTGATAGCGCGGCAGCGCCATGAAGACCGTGGTTTGCCCCACGTGCACCTGGTGACAACCCATGCAATTGTATTTGCGGATCACCCACCAGCCGTCGATGATGTCCTGCCGCTGATCGGCGGGCTCGAAGTGGTAGCGCTCGGGCATGGTGGAATCAACCGAGCCGAGCAGGAAAGTCGCTAGCTGGTCGATCTCCGGCTTGGTCAAGTTGAAGTTCGGCATCTTCAGCCGGTCGAGCTTATTGGGCTTCTCTTTGCCTTGGTCGTAGACTGCCGGATTTTCCAGCTTGTGTTCGAAGAAACCTTGATGCGTATACCAGCCCTCGCGCTCGGCTTCGTGACCCAGGAGCGCGAAATCCAGGCGCTCGAGCGGCTTCGAGCCTTCCTTGGTCAGTTCGGTGCCGATACGCTGCTCTTCTTCTAGGCCTGAAATTTCGTGGCAGCCGGCGCAGCCGTAATAGCGCACCAGAAACTGTCCGTTGGCCTTCAGCTTCGGATCTTCCATGAAATCGGCTGCGGCGTAGGTGGTACCTTCGTGGCGGCGCGTCATCAGATAGCTCGCAATGTCGCGCGCTTCTTCGATAGTCAATCGCAGGCTGGGCATGGGCGTCATCTGCTCCACCTGCAACTGGTGACCGTCGTTGGGGCACTTGTCATGATCCATGTCGAAGACGAACGGCAGGCCCTTCTTTTTGTAGTCGTCGGCCGTCAGGTCGCGCTTTTCAAAAGGACAGTACGGCAGCGTGCGCTCGCGTGGATTGTGAATCCAGCGCACCAGGTAATCGTAATTGTCCTTTTCCCCCACGCGGCTCAAATTCGCGGCGAACGTTCCACCCTGCTTGTCGCTACCCTCGCCCATTGAATGGCACGCCATGCAGCCGCGCGTCTCAAAAGCTTCCTTGCCTTTGACGGGATCGCCTTTGGGTTGCGTGGGCAGATTGCCGGTCACGCCGGATTGCCAGATGAACGCGGCCACGGCCTTGATGTCATTCTGATCCAGCCGGAAGGTGGGCATTTTGGTGCCGGGCCGCCATTTGTGCGGGTCTTGCAGCCACACCGGGACCCACTCTTTGTGCATCTTCATGCGGACTTCCTTGAGGCTCGGTCCGACCTTCTTGACTTCACGGACCAGATCGCTCTCGCGGATGTCGGCCTGTTCGAGCTTGGCGTCGAGGCCGGTGATGCGAATCTTCAAATCGTTGGCGTGCTGGTAGAGACGCTGCGCTTCGGCATTATCGCGCGTGCGATCGGCTTTGCCGGTGGTGAAGCCGATTTCGCGATCCCATTCGGCTTTCTGCTGTTCGAGCTGGCGGATCTGCTGGTTGACCGTCGTCATCTCTTCCGGCTCGTGATCGAAACCCTCGTAGCGGTGGCAGCCCATGCAACCGCGCAGGCGGAACGTTTCGCGGCCGGCGTTCAGCGTGCCGGCCATCTCGGTGACGATTTCCCGGACATGGCACTGCTGGCATCCAGCTTCGAAGTTCTCGCGATGATGCATCGGCCACAGCCAGAACTTGTGGCGCCCGTGCGCTTTTTCCACGCTGTCCTCGGCCGCTCCATTGCCGCCGTGGCAGGGAGTGCAGCCGAATTTTTCGGGATCGTGGATCTTCAGCAGCTCCTTATTGGGATGACTGACGAAAACCTCTTCTCCGCCCATGGCAGCCTTGGTCAGCTCCACCGGCTCGCGCGTGCCGAGATGACAGGATTCGCAGCGGTCCACCAGATCGACATCCTTGATGTGGATCTGGCGGATGGCGATGGGGAAGTCATCCACTTTCTTCACCAAGCCGGCCAGAGTGTCGGCGCTGACATCGACAATGCGGTCGGAAAGATACTTATCGCGTTGCGCGCGCAACTCAGTGGCGGGTTTCAGGATCTCGACGCGGCGCTGCAGCAACTCGGCCTTTTCCCGTTTCCAGTCCTGGAGCGTCTTGTCCATCTGGGTGAAGGTCATGGGGACGCTTTCGAGAGACCCATCCGTCCGCGGCAGCTTCACCGTACGGACTTCCTTCTTCAGCGCGTCGATTTCCTGGCGCTTGGAGTTTTTGGAACTTTCGCTGTCGGTGGTCTCGATCTGGTAAGTGAGGGCGCCGATGTGGCCGCGTACCTCCTGGAACGGATCGTTGAGCGCCAGGGTGCGCGGCACCAACTCCTGATTCACTTTGCGATCGATTGCGGTCAACTGAGCCGCTACAGCTTTCTCCGCGGCCTGCATATCGCGATCCAGCTTCTGATATTCGGGCGTGGCCTTGATCTCGTTCTCGAAGCGCGTTTCCCGGGGCCGGATGCCGCGCAGATAGCGCGTATAGAGCTTGGCAAAGCGAGCCTCGTACGACTTCCACGGACGGATGCCGTAGACCTCGTCATAGAGCGCCCAGCCGAGCGAAAGGAGCAGCAGCGCCGACCAGATGAACAGCGGCTTGCTCAGCGACGAACTGACTACCGGGTCTTTATCTTGTTCTTGGTCGCTCATACGTTGGTCGCTCATGCGTTAGTCGCTCATACGTTAGTCGCTTATACGTTAAACCAGGGAGTCACCCAGACGTACTTGATGCGGAACAGTAGACGCGCGAGGATCTTGATGGGCAAGGAGAGCATGATAATCAGGAAGATCTGCATGGTAACGATCTGCAGCAGGCTCATGCGCTTAAAGATCTTGCGCGCGAACGGCGTCCAGTTCATGAGCTTATGGATGCCAATCGCCGACACAATCGCGTAAAGCCCCACCACGATCGCGCCGAAAATCATCTTCATGACCCGGCCCTTAATGCCGAAAATATCCGGCAGATCGCGATTCACCGCGAACTCCAGCCGGTTATGGTCCCACGTGGTACCCGGCCAGAACCACATCCACCCCGGACCTCGGATCAGGGTGCCGATCACGATCATGGTGACCCAGAGAATGATGAAGCCGAAAATGAATGTCCAGATGGCGAACTTGCGCTGCTTGTAAGTGTAGTAGCCGCTGCCCAGCGGGTTGGCGTCGATGTAAGGAATGACCATCAGGCCCACGATAATCAGCGAGGGCATCACCACACCGGCGATCCACGGATCGAAGTAGACCAGCATCTCCTGCAAGCCCAGAAAGTACCAGGGCGCCTTGGAGGGGTTCATGGTAAGCGTCGGGTTTGACGGCTCCTCAAGCGGCGCGTTGAGCGTGATCGACCAGACCATCAGCAGCAGGGTCACAATGATGGCAGCGAGAAATTCGATGCGCAGCAGATACGGCCATACGTGGACTTCTTTCATCCAGCCCGGCTTCCAGGGCTGCGTCTTGCGGTGATGCGTCTTGGCCAAAGCCGGATTAGCCTCGAGCTCCGCAATCAGCCGGTCGTTGGCAAAGGCCTGGCGCAACCCGTACCACGTGTAGAACGGCACCACGAACATGAGCAGCACGATGGGCACGTTATCGGGAAGGCTGACGATGGTCCAGAGTTGATGTAGGTCCATGGTGATCTCCGTTTACAGCTTCCTCGGCTCCTTCATTTCCGTTTCCAATTGCACCGGCGCCGGCCCCGAGATCCCGCCGTCTTTACGCACGCGCCAGAAGTGCACCACCATAAACGCGGACGCGATGATCGGAATCGCCACGCAGTGCCAGATGTAGGCGCGCAACAGCGCGTTCGAATCCACGATCGAGCCGCCGAGCAATCCGAAGCGCACGTCGTTGAAAGGCGTCATGCCGAGCTGGTGGCCGAAAGGCCCGTCATGGCCCAGCAGCGGTGTAGCGCGCGCCATGTTGGTTCCCACGGTGACGGCCCAGAAACCAAGCTGGTCGTCGGGAAGCAGATAACCGGTGAAGCTCAGCAGCAGCGTCAGCACCAGCAGCAGCACACCCACTACCCAATTGAACTCGCGCGGCTTCTTGTACGACCCGGTGAGAAACACGCGGAACATGTGCAGCTCGACCATGATGACCATGAGGTGCGCGCCCCAGCGGTGCATGTTGCGCAGCAGCTTGCCGAACGGCACGTCATGTTCGAGGTAGAGAATGTCGCGGAAGGCCACGACCTTCGACGGGTGGTAATAAAACATCAGCAGCGTGCCCGTGAACACCAGCGTGATGTAGACATAAAACGTCATGCCGCCCATGCCCCAGGTGTACTTATAAGCCACGGCGTCGCGATTGATTTTTGCCGGGTGCAGGTGCAGGAAGACGTTACTGAGGACGCCTAGCGCGCGGCTGCGGGGCGTCTCATCGTGCTTGACGCGCAACATCGACTTCCAGACGTCGGTCTTGTCGATTTGCTTGAGCGCCTTCATCTCTTCGGCGGCCTGCGCGCCGACGGCCTTGGCGCCCTCGACCAGCACGGCGACGGGCTTCTTGACGGCGCCGTTCTCCCGGGAGCCGCCAGCTCCGTTCGGTCCAGCGGGTCCGTTGCTTCCGTTTCCTTCAGCCATGGGTGTACCTCAACGATTCGTCAAACATGGATAATCGCGCCAGCTTCGCCAAACTCCGAGGGCTCGCCTTTGGGCCACCGGTAGAGGCGGCTCAGATCCACCTCAATCTGTCCTTCGGGCGACAACTCGACATGCGCGCGGTCCATCGGTCGCGGAGCAGGGCCCTCGAAATTGATGCCTTCGGGATCGTACCCGGAGCCGTGGCAGGGGCACTTGAACTTGTTCTCACTGGGTTTCCAATCCGGAGTGCAGCCGAGGTGCGTGCAGATCGCGGAAATCACGAAAATACCCTCGGTGTTGCGCACTACCCAGATTCGGTGCGCATTTTGAAACTTGGTATCCACGCCGAAACCGAAATCGGACGGGTAACCGATCAGAAACTTTGTCTTTGGCTCGTAGAGCGCCCGCGGGAAGAAGAAGCGCAGGAACATGAGCAAATTCACGGTGAGAAAACCGAGGACACCCGCCATGACGAAGCGGCGGCGGCGCGTGATGATCCGCTGCGGATCGGGATCTTCAGCCGTAAAGATTTTTTTCAGGGCATCCGCTACGTTAGGTTTGGATTTGCTCCCCGGCGCCGGTGCGCCTGGGGGAGTCTCGACGGTAGGATTAGCCATGTCTCGCTACGCACGCAGGTGCGTCTGGTCTCCCTTCACATGAATTCTGAACAAGCGAGTACCGCAGCATGGGGAAGAATCAAGAGGCAGGAGCAGCAGGCTTCGTTATATAGGTTATGGAAAGCCTGGTTTAGTAAATCGTACTTCACTTATGAACAGACACCGCGAAAGCCTGTTTCGCTACTCCCCGCTTGACCGGTTCAGCCCCACCTCCCCGGCAACGTCTTGTCGTATTGATACGAGAAATAATTTTACACCCGCGCGCGGGATTTGCAAGTGAAGGGTGTTCCGGATCGTTAGGCTGAGGACGTGTTGAGAAGCCGGTGCTGGAATTTCCGTGATGTCCACTCTAAGACGTTTGCTCGGAATTGGATGCAGGCGCGCTCGGCTGGGCCCGCGGCAAACACGCGGGCGGGCACGGTGCATTCGCGCCTCGCAAATTTGACTCGCCTGCGACCCTGTGTTAATCGTAGTGATCTTCAACGGAAGCCTGGATGGCAGACGAGCAAAAACCTGAAGCGCCGGCACCGCCCCCTGCTGGAGGTACGGCTGAACCGGCGAAGCCCTCGGCGGAGGCGCCGAAGGCGGCCGCCCCAAAACCTGCTGTCGGCGCCCACGCGCCCCCAAAACCTCCGGCACCGATGGCGTCAACGCCGTGGGAAGGCGAGTTGCCAGCGCTGCTTAAGGAACGCTTCGCGGGCGATATCGTGGAGTGCGCGAGTTACCTCGGACAGAACTTCGTTGTGATCAAGTCCGGCGCCGCGGTCCCAGTAATCGAATATCTGAAACTAGAAGCCGACTTCGATTACCTGGTGGATATCACGGCGGTGGATTATCCCAACCGCGCCGAGCGCTTCGACCTGATCTACGTCTTGTACAGCTTCACGCGCAATGAGCGCGTGCGCTTGAAGGCTCTGTTTGCGGACGGCGCACAGCCGCAAACCGTGGTGAACGTCCATACCGGCGCCAACTGGCTCGAGCGCGAGGTGTTCGACATGTTCGGCATCCAGTTTGCGGGCCATCCCGATATGAGGCGCATCCTGATGCCCGAAGAGTGGGAAGGGTTCCCCTTGCGCAAAGAGAACTCCATCATCAAGCAGGACGATCGCTGGGTGAAAGACAATCTGGGGATCGAAAGCGGCCAATAAAGGGCGGGTCCACGAGCTAAAAAAGATAGGGACCATCGGCGCATGCTTCTCAAAGCTAGCGAGCCGATAGTCCCTGATTGCGGATTTCTCAGCGGGTGGCGTTAATATCCCTCGTACGAATCGGCGTAGCAGCCAGGGGCTGGAGGATGCCAGTAGCCCCACTGATCGTAATAGCCGTTGGGGTTGCAATAGTCGGGCTGATAGTAGTAGCCGGGGCTGTACGCGTAAGGTGACGAGTAGTACCCGAAGCTAAAGCCGCGTCCGCCTCGATACCCCCAGTTCCGTCCGCGATCGTAATGGCCCCCGCCGTAGTAGCCGCGTCCACCCGAATAGCCGCGCCCACCCGAATAGGCGTGTCCGCCGGAAAACGCTTGCCCGCCAGAATAGCCGCGGCCGCCGGAATACCGTTGTTGTCCGCCAGAGTAACCGCGGCCGCCGGAATACGCTTGCCCGCCTGAGTAGCCACGACCGCCTGAATACGATTGCCCGCCGGAGTACCCGCGACCGCCGGAATACGCTTGTCCGCCTGAGTAGCCACGGCCGCCTGAATAGCCGCCAGACCTGGCTCCAGAATTTGCGCGGCCGCCGCCATGTTGACCTCCATCCCCACGTTGAGCCAATGCGGAACCCGGGTTGAAGACTATAAGTACTGTACCGACCAGCAATGTCGGCAAAACGAATTTTTTATCCATGATGACCGCCCTTCCGTTTTCCTATAGAGTTCGACGCATGCAAGCGGATTCGCGTTAAGAAACTTATGAAGTTCAAGCGAATGAAAGCGCGACAGTTGTGGAAAGATGAAAAACAAATAATCAGCCGGGAACCACGCCGGAAACCGGAATTGCGTAGCTCAGCCGCCGTCCGCTGGCGCGCTGGGATCGAACCGCTCGGTTTTGGATCCAGACTGTGACGACCTCGTGCAGGCGTCGTGGCGGCTTAGACCCTCGGTGTCTACGATCCCGATGGACCGAGCCACCTGCATGCCTGAAGCATGCCGCGGGATGCTGTGGATGTCCCTCGCGAAGCGAGTTCGAGCGGAGCCAAGTTGCGCCGGAACCACCATTGACCGTTATTGCATTGACCCTTGTTGCGCTTTCCACGTGGGCTGGTTGAGCAATATAGCTCAGCTAGTTAAGACCTCGCCGTCTACACTTGAATAGACGTCCAGCCGGGAATCTGTCCATTTAAGTTCAACACGCAAGCATCTGTACGCGAGGATACGGCTCTTACTTTAGCGAACGAGAAACGACCTCGGAATGTCACTCATTGGGCACTTGAGTGCTCCTTATATGTCCGGCTCCGGAAGTGGCGGGGTACGGCCCGGAACGAGTGATTCACACCCTCGAGGCAGGGATGAGGCACGGGGGGTAAATTTCGGCAGCCGCTTGGTGCTGTTCGATACGTTCGTAAATTTCACCGCGTGAGAGCCCCGGACACACATTGCAAGCGAATCGTGTCTTCGGTGCCCGGCGGCTTTGAGAATCAAAAGGAGAAATATGAAAATGCTTAAATCGTATTCAATGTTGCTCGCGTTGTTGATGGTGATTGGGGCTCTTGTCGGTTGCTCCAACACGCCCGCGAAGTCTCCCGACGTTGCGGACAACATCCGCAAGTCCCTTGACGAGGCTAACCTCAAAAATGTTTCCGTAAAGCAGGATCGCGATAAGGGGGTGGTGACCCTTGGTGGAAACGTCGCCACTGACGCAGACAAGTCGCACGCTGAATCCATTGCGAAGTCCGTCGCGGGCGGACAAGTTGTGGCGGATGAGATTGCTGTGATTCCGGTGGGCGCCGAAAGCGATGCGAAGGCCATGCATTCCGATCTGGATAAGGGCATCGCAAACAACCTGGATGCTGCTCTCATCCAAAATAAACTTCACAAGAGCGTGAAAAACGATGTCAAAAATGGCGTCGTCACACTGACTGGCGAAGTCAGGTCGCAGGCCGAGCGCGCGCAGGCTGAACGGGTCGCCGCTTCCGTTCCAAACGTGCTGCAGGTAGTGAACGAGCTGCAGGTTAAGAATCAAAAGGCGACCTCGTCGAATTAAGTTTGTTGCGATTCACTTCGCGCCGAACCGTGCCAAACAACGGCCAGACAGCGATCTCTATCGCATTCGCGATTAGAAGAAAACGCGGCGCTGTTGGTGCGGGGGCACGGTTGGCGCGATTTGGGCCAGGTCCTCACTGCGATTTCACCGCCCGCCGCATGACCAGCGGGTAGCAGAGTAACCCCGTCGCCCTGGCTCACTAGTGGGGGAGGATTTATGCACAGATCTTCGGCACGCACCTTGGCACACAGATCCTTGACAAAAGTGGCGCTCTTCACATTAATCGCGCTCCTCTGTGCTCCAGCAGAGGGCGAGATGAGGAGAGCGCGAGGGCGGACAGTCCGTCATCAGCCGAAAACAATCGAGCCGAACCTCGTCAATGATGCCCAGCTGAAACCGGCGATCGGCCTGAACTCGAAAGGCCCCGCGGTGGTGCGCGCGCAGATCTTGCTCGACCGCGCGCATTTTTCCTGCGGTGAGATTGATGGCGAATATGGGGTCAATCTTCAAAAGACGGTTATGGCTTTCGAGCGCAATCAGAATCTCCCGGTCGAGGAGGGAGTGGGGCCGGCGACCTGGGAAGTATTGAATGCGGACACGGCTCCAGCCCTTACCACCTATACGATCACCCAGGAAGATGCGACGGGGCCTTTCGGTCCAGTGCCCGAGGACGCCAGGGAACAGGCCAAGCTGAAGTACCTCGGCTACGAATCTCCGCTGGCTGGCCTTGCAGAGAAGTTCCATGCCAGCCCGAAGCTTCTGCAGGCCTTGAACCCCGGCAAGAAGTTCGGTCAGGTGGAGGAGCAGATCCTAGTTCCCAACGTGATCACGACGCCGCCGGACAAGGCTGCGTCGGTTGTGGTTTCAAAGTTGGATAGCTCGGTCACCGCGTACGATGCGAACGGCAAGCTGCTCGCCTACTATAGGGCGACCATTGGCAGCGAGCACGATCCGCTGCCCATCGGCGACTGGAAGATTCGAGGCGTAGCCAGGAAACCGGTGTTCCACTACGATGCCGAACTGTTCTGGAATGCGCACAACCCGAGTGAGAAAGCTGAGATTCCACCGGGTCCGCGGAGTCCGGTGGGCGTTGTGTGGATCGATCTCTCCAAGGAGCATTACGGCATTCACGGTACGCCGGATCCCTCAAAGATCGGCCACGCCCGGTCGCACGGCTGCATCCGGCTAACCAACTGGGATGCCTGGGAGCTGGCTGGCATGGTGAAGCCGGGAACTCCAACGACTCTCAAGGAGTGATGACGGTGAGGTCTGTGGGGATCTTTTTCGCCGGTTTCGCCGCCGGCGTTCTATTCATTGCAGTCCTGTTGCGACATCCAGACACGCCAGTAGTCATAAAGGCCTCGGCCGCCTCGCATCCGTTGGACCATGCCGTGGCGATTCCTCTGCCGGACGCCAGCGCCCCGAAGCGGCCCTCACCTTCTTTGAGCCCGGCGGCGCAGACCGAGGCGCTCCCGCACGAGCAGCCGCCGTCAGATACGCCAAGGTCCCTCCCGCGCAATCTGCTAATCCCGGTCAGCGGTCTAAGTGCCTCCAGCCTGGTGGACAACTTCAACCAGATGCATAACGGTCATCGCCATGAAGCCCTGGACATCATGGCGGCGCGCGGCACGCCGGTAGTGGCGGTGGATGAAGGGAACGTAGTCAAGCTTTTCAATAGCAAACGGGGCGGCCTAACGGTCTATCAGTTCAACGACACGCAAACCTGGTGCTTCTATTATGCCCATCTGGACCGTTACGTCCACGGGCTGAAAGAAGGAATGCTGCTGAGAAAAGGCGACATCCTGGGCTACGTCGGTAGCAGCGGGAACGCCGCCTCTGACGCTCCGCACTTGCATTTCGCGATTTTTGAGCTGAGGCCAGACAGACACTGGTGGCAGGGCACAGCCATTGATCCGTATCCATTGTTGACCGCGAGTCATCCATAGAGAGCCAGTTTTCCGAAGCGGCAAGTTTGATCGCGTGGCGGGGCTCGCGGAAAAGCTCGGCATGCAGCCATTCCAGGCGGCGCACGGAAACGCCGGCGCAGGTCAACGTCAGTTTCTGGCGGGCCGGCCGACGCACGGCGCGTGCTCGATACCGGCACCAAGCTCTTCCCAAAAGATCCGCTGCTCGCCACGGCTGCGAGAAATATCGCGCAGGCGCCGGCACGATGAACCGCTCTGGCGCGCAGACGAGGCGTCGCCATTTGACTCTCTCGCTCCGGCCGTGTTAATCGTAATGATCTTCTTGCCAATGGCTGATCCGCAAAATCTCTGGGCTCCCCGTCGCGTCAGTCCTCGGGGAGAGGCCTCCATTTCATGCCGGAAACCACTTTTCTAGATTCCAGCGAACTCGTGCTCAACATGGGGCCGCAGCACCCGTCGACCCACGGCGTGTTGCGGGTGATCCTCAAGCTGGATGGCGAAAAGGTGATGGGCACGGAGTGTGTCATCGGTTATCTCCACCGCGGTGTCGAGAAGATCGGTGAGAATCGCACGTACACGCAGTTCGCCCCGTACGTCGACCGCATGGATTATGTGGCCGCGGTTTCGAACGGTCTGGGCTATTGCCTGGCGGTGGAAAAGCTGCTGAATATCGAGGCTCCGCCGCGCGCGCAGGCGACGCGCGTGATCCTCACGGAACTGAATCGCATCGCCAGCCATTTGCTGTGGCTGGGAACGCACGCGCTGGATATCGGAGCCATCACGCCGGTGTTTTACTGCTTCCGCGAGCGCGAGGAAGTGCTCAAGATTTTCGAAAATTATTGCGGCGCGCGGCTCACCACCCATGCCTTCCGCATCGGTGGCCTGCAATATGAGCTCTACGACGGCTTCGAAGAGCAGGTCAACGCCTTTTGCGATATGTTTCTGCCCAAGGTGGATGAGTACGAAGAACTGCTCACCCACAATCGCATCTGGGTCGCCCGCTTGAAAGGCGTCGGTATTCTCTCGGGCGACGAGTGCAAGGAGTTCGGCGTCACCGGGCCCGTGCTGCGCGCCGCCGGTGTGAAGTGGGACTTGCGCAAGGCGCAGCCGTATTCAGGCTACGATCAATACGAGTTCGAGATCCCTACGGGAGAGAACGGCGACACCTACGACCGGTACCTGGTGCGCGTGGAAGAGATGCGGCAATCGGTGCGCATCATCCGGCAGGCCGTAGCGAAAATTCCAGCGGGACCGATCGGCAAGACGCCGAAAGTGATCAAGCCGCCAACCGGCGAAGCTTACGTTTCCATCGAAGCGCCCAAGGGAGAGCTGGGATACTTTGTGGTGAGCGATAATTCCACGCAGCCTTACCGTTTGCGCGTGCGGCCGCCCTCGTTCGTGAATCTCCAGGCCCTCGACCGCATGGTGCGTGGTGGACTGGTGGCGGATGTAGTGGCGATTATCGGAACATTAGATATCGTGCTGGGTGAAGTGGACCGGTGAAAAGAAATGGCCGAAACATCGGTTTATGCGCGTCGTTTCCTGTTTACGCGCAGCTGAAGGTAGCATCCGGAATTTCATCGAGCTAATTTTATGGGCAAATTTCTCAGAAGCATCTTCCTGGTGGACCTCTTTCAGGGGCTTTGGGTCACGTTTCGCAATCAAAATCCCAAGTACATCTATACCGAGCAATATCCGGCCGAGCGTCCCAAGGTGGCCGAGCGGTACCGCGGCGCGCCGCGCCTGAACATCAATCCGGATAACGGCGAAACCCTCTGCATTGCCTGCAATCTGTGCGCGCTGGCGTGCCCGGAAACACTGATCGTAGTGGGCAGTGAGCGCAACGAGCAGACGCGCCGCAAAGACCTGACTACGTTCACGTACGACCTTTCCCGGTGTATGTTCTGCGGCCTGTGTGAAGACGCGTGCCCGGTGGATGCGCTGGAACTGACGCAGGATTTCGAGTTGGCGAGCTACACGCGCGAGGGCTGGATCTGGGACCGGCAAACGCTCGAGGAAGGCCCCACGCCGACCGAATATAAATGCTGAAACGGACGGCGGGCTGCTTATGACGGCGGGGTGCTTATGATGGACGCGCTCCTGTTCTATTTCTTCGCCACGCTCGTGCTCGGCGGCGCGATTTTCACTGTCACGCGGCGCAGCGCCGTACATAGCGCCATCAGCCTCATCGTTTCGCTCATCGGCTTGGCCGGCCTCTACCTGCTGCAGCAGGCCGAGTTTTTATTCGCCGTCCAAATCGTTCTTTATGTGGGCGGCATCATGGTGCTTTTCTTGTTCGTGATCATGCTGGTGAATCTCGATCTGGCCGCCAAAGAGCGTCAGTTCAACCGCCAGTGGGGGATCGCTCTGCTTTGTGTCGCGGTAGTGGCGGCTGAAATCACCTATTTCATGCGCAAAGGCGCGAGCTCGTTTCAGGTGGTCAGGGCGCCGGCCGCAATCACCGCCGCCACCGAAGGCAACACCGAGCAGATCGCGACGGTGCTGTTCTCCCAGTACCTGCTGCCCTTCGAAATCGCTTCGTTGTTGCTGCTGGTCGCCGTGGTCGGCTCGGTTGTCATGGCGAAAAAGAGGATTTGAGCATGGGGCCCATCACCACCTCGCACTACCTGGCGCTGAGCGCTGCGTTGCTGCTCATCGGCACCATCGGCGTGCTCACCCGCCGCAACATCGTGATCATCCTGATGTCCATCGAGCTGATCCTGAACGCCGTGAACATCAATCTCATCGCGTTCTCGCACTACCTGCAGAACGTTAACGGCCAGATCTTCGCGATCTTTGTGATCACCGACGCGGTAGCTGAGGCCGCGGTCGGACTGGGCATCCTGATCGCGCTTTTCCGCAATAAGGAGACCGTGCTCGCCGACGAAGTGGATTTGCTGAAGTGGTGACCGCATGAATTTTCTCGACCAGATCTGGCTCATTCCGCTGTTCCCGCTGTTTGGCGCGCTGGTCATGCTGCTTTTCGGCAGCAAGTTAGACCCGCAGCCGGATTCGGCAGTCGCGATTGCGCCAGGTCTCGAGCACACCCATGGTGAGCATGATGAACATGCCGGGCATGATCACGGGCATGACCACGATCATGGGCATGATCATGATCACGACCACAGCCACGCCCACGGGCAAACGCACGAACACGCCGCCGGCCACGATCATCATCACGACTCACCTTGGAAAGTGCTCGTCAGTCTGCTCTGCCCCGGCATGGTGCTACTGTCGTTCATCTTCTCGGTGGGCGCGGTCATGCAGCTAGCAAAGCTGCCGGAGCACAGACATCAGGTGATCCAGTTCACCTGGCTCGCCGGATTGCCGTTCCACATGGCGGATGGCCGCCTGGCCACCTTAACGGCGGATTGGGGTTTCCTGCTCGATCCCCTGAGTGCGGTGATGATCCTGGTCGTCACGGGCATCGGCTTTCTGATCCACGTGTACTCCGTCGGGTACATGGCACATGACAACGGCTACTACCGGTTCTTCGGCTACCTGAATCTGTTCGTGTTCTTCATGCTGATGCTGGTGCTGGCCAATAACTACGCGCTGCTGTTCGTTGGCTGGGAAGGCGTGGGTCTGTGCAGCTATCTGCTCATCGGTTTTTATTTCCACAAGAAGTCGGCAGGCGATGCCGGGAAGAAGGCTTTCATCGTCAACCGCGTGGGTGACGCCGGGTTCATTCTCGGCATGCTGCTGATGTTCAGCGTGCTGGGCACGGTGAAGTTTGTGGACGTGAACCAGATCCTGCGCAGCGGTCAGTTCCATGCGGAGACCGCTGGCTTCGGCGTACTCAGCGCCATGGCGCTGCTGCTTTTCATCGGCGCAACCGGAAAATCGGCGCAAATTCCGCTGTATGTCTGGCTGCCGGACGCCATGGAAGGTCCGACGCCGGTTTCCGCGCTGATCCATGCGGCAACCATGGTTACCGCGGGCGTCTACATGGTGGCGCGGTCGAGCGCGCTCTACCAACTGACGCCGCAGACCTCGACCATCGTCGCCGCGATCGGCGCATTCACGGCAATTTTGGCGGCCTCGATCGCGCTGGTGCAGAACGATATCAAGCGCGTGCTCGCGTATTCGACCGTGAGCCAGTTGGGTTATATGTTTCTGGCGTTGGGCGTCGGCGCGTACTGGGTGGCCATCTTCCACCTGTTTACGCACGCATTTTTCAAGGCCCTGCTCTTCCTGGGATCGGGCTCGGTAATTCACGCGCTCGGCGGCGAACAGGACATGCGGCGCATGGGCGGGCTCAAGAACAAAATCCCAGTGACGCACTGGACCATGTGGGTGGCATCCATTGCCATTGCCGGCATTCCAGGCTTCGCCGGATTTTTCTCCAAGGACGAGATTCTCTGGCAGGCTTATAGCTCGCCGCAGGGCTCGAACGTTCTGTATGGCGTGGGTCTCGCCACAGCGGGCCTGACGGCTTTCTATATGTGGCGGCTCATGAATATGACGTTCTACGGCAAATCGCGGGTGGCGCCGGAGGTAGCGGCGCACATTCATGAATCGCCCGCGACCATGACCGTGCCGCTCGCCGTTCTGGCGGCGGGCAGCTTTCTGGCGGGTTGGCTGGGCACGCCCAAACTCTGGGGAATGTCCGGGTGGTTCCGGGGATTTGAACAATGGCTGGAGCCGGCCTTCGCTTCGGCGGCAACGGAAGCGGCGCACGAGGGCGCGCACGATGCCAGCATCGAATGGATTTTGATGAGCGTCTCCGTAGCCGTGGCGCTGATCGGTATCGGCATCGCGCGCTGGTTTTATCACAAACGCCCCGAAATTCCAGACTCTCTCGAAGCGCGTATGCGCCCGCTGCACAGCGTGCTGCTCCATAAGTGGTACGTCGACGAGCTGTACGATTTTCTCTTCATCAACGGCTTCGCTAAGGGCGGCGGGCGCGTGCTGGGAGCTTTCGACCGCAACGTGGTGGATGGCGGCGTCAATGGCGCCGGCTGGCTGACGCGTTTCTCCTCCTCGGTCTCCATCTGGTGGGACACCTGGGTCATCGATGGCGCGGTACGGCTGACTTCGCTGCTGGTCAAGCTGTCGTCGTATCCGGTGCGAATTGTCCAGACCGGACGTGTGCAGGCGTACGCACTGTTCGTCGTGGTGGGGGCGCTGGCTTTCTTCGGATACTATTTAGCGCGATAAAACTATGGACCAGCACTTATTGAGCCTCGTGCTTTTCGCGCCGCTGGCCGGCCTGCTGATTCTGTTGCTGATCCCCGGCTCGCAGAAAAACCTCATCAAAGTCTGGGCGAACCTGGTAGGCTTTGCGAGCTTCCTGATCTCGCTGCCGCTGGTCTCGCGCTTCGATAAGACCGTTGGCGGCTTCCAGATGGTGGAACGCGCGGACTGGATTCCCAGCATCGGCGCGAAATATCTGATCGGCATCGACGGCATCAGCCTTCTGCTGGTGATGCTCACCACGCTCGTCGGATTCCTCGCGATTTTCTCGTCCTGGAACTCGATCGACGATCGCGTCAAAGAATACTACGCCATGTTCCTGCTGCTGCAGACGGGAATGATCGGCGTCTTCGTTTCGCTCGATTTTTTCCTCTTCTACGTGTTCTGGGAGCTGGTGCTGGTGCCGATGTACTTCATCATCGGCGTGTGGGGCGGACCGCGCAAGCTTTACGCCGCCATCAAATTCTTCCTGTACACGCTGGCGGGCTCGGTGCTGATGCTGCTCGGCATCCTGACGCTGTACTTCCAATATCACCAACAGTTCGGCGCCTACACCTTCGAGATCGTCGACTTGATTAAGCTCGAAATGCCGCTCGGCGTGCAGCAGTGGGTGTTCTGGGCATTCTTCATAGGGTTTGCCATCAAGGTGCCAATGTTTCCGTTCCACACCTGGCTGCCGGATGCGCACGTGGAAGCGCCGACGGCGGGCTCCGTAATCCTGGCGAGCGTCCTGCTGAAGATGGGGACGTACGGGTTCATCCGCTTCTCGCTGCCGCTGGTGCCAAAAGCGTCGGTCAATGTGACTATCGTGCAGATCCTGGCGGTGCTCTCGATCATCGGCATCATCTACGGCGCGCTGGTGAGCCTGATGCAGCAGGACTGGAAAAAACTGGTGGCGTATTCTTCGGTGAGCCATTTGGGCTTTTGCACCCTCGGCATCTTCGCCATGAATCCCAACGGCATCGCCGGCAGCGTGCTCCAGCAGATCAATCACGGCATCTCGACGGGCATGCTGTTCCTGATCATCGGCATCATCTACGAGCGGCGGCATACGCGCGAGATCGCAGAGTACGGAGGCCTCGCGCACGTGATGCCTAAGTACGCCATTGTGTTTGCCATCGCTATGCTCAGCTCAGCTGGGCTTCCGCTGCTCAACGGCTTCGTGGGCGAGTTCACCATCCTGCAAGGCGCGTTTGAAGCCAGCCATGTGTGGGCGGCGTTCGCCGTAATGGGCGTGATTCTGGGCGCCGCCTATCTGTTGTGGCTGTATCAGCGGACCATGCTCGGGCAAGTGACCAACGCCCGCAATCTTCATCTGCCCGACATGACCTTGCGCGAGATGTTCGTGTTTCTGCCGCTGATCGCCTGGGCCATCTGGATCGGTGTCTACCCCAAGCCGTATTTTGATTTGCTGGAGAAGCCGGTGCAGCAGATCGTGGAGCGCGTGCGGCCGGATTATTATCAGGGCGGCGTGCAGAAAGCTGACGCGGCGATCCGGCGGCACCGAGACACGGCAAAAATTGCGCTCATCCAGGCGGGGGCGGCGCAATGAATCAGTTCTATACCACCACCGATCATTTCGTCCTGATCCCCGCGATCATGCTGGCGCTATTCGGCTGTGCGATTCTGCTGTTCGATTTTCTCGTGTTCCCCCATCCGAAGCAGCGCAAGTGGCTGCTGCTTTTCGTGGTACTGGGACTAGGGTTCACGGGCTACGGCTTGTGGCGCCAGCAGGCGTTTCTCACGGCGAACGGGCTCACCGAACTCACGGCGTTTCAGGGTTCACTGACCATCGACCGCTTTGCGCTTTTCTTCAATTGGATTTTCGAGATCGCGACGCTCATCGTAGCCATCGTGTCTTACAACTATCTCGAGATTGAAGGCGAGCACCATGGCGAGTACTACGCGCTGATGATGTTTGCGCAGTGCGGCATGTTTTTCCTGGCGGCCGGCACGGACCTGGTGACGCTGTTCATCGGCCTGGAGCTGATGGCCATCTGCTTTTACATCATGGTGGGTTTCCTGCGCGGCGACAAGCGCTCCAACGAGGCCGCCATGAAATACCTGCTGCTGGGCGCGTTTTCGAGCGGGTTTCTGGTGTACGGATTCTCCATCATGTACGGCCTGGCGGGATCGACGCGGCTCTCCGACATCACTGCCGCAATCAGCGCACGCGACACCTGGGACCCGGTGGTCTTCATGGCGATGGCCACCACTTCGGTCGGCCTGCTGTTCAAGATTTCCGCGGCGCCGTTCCACATGTGGGCGCCCGATGCTTACGAGGGTGCGCCGACCACCATCACGGCGTATCTTTCGGTGGCCTCGAAAGCGGCCTCCTTTGCATTTCTGCTGCGTATCTTTCTGGGACCTCTGGCTTCCTCGCGCGATGCTTGGGAGCCGCTGCTGGCCGGCGTTGCCGTGCTGACCATGACGGTTGGGAATCTCGCGGCGATCAGCCAGTCGAATATCAAACGCCTGCTGGCGTACAGCTCGATCTCGCACGCGGGTTACATGCTGCTGGGCTTGATTGCGGGCAACGACACCGGCATTCAAGGCATCGCGGTCTACATTCTGGTTTACACTTTCATGAACCTTGGCGCGTTTCTGGTGGTCGTCGCCATGCGGCGGAAAAACATCATCGGCGAAGACCTCGACGACATGGCCGGACTGATGTACAAGAATCCGGGCTATGCCGTGCTGATGCTGATTTTCCTGCTTTCGCTCGCGGGCATTCCGCCTACCGCCGGGTTCCTGGGCAAGTACTACATTTTTCTTTCGCTGATCCAGACGCACCATTACATTCTGGCGGTGATCGCAACGCTCTACGTGGCAGTAGCGATCTACTATTATTTCCGCGTGGTCCGGATCATGTTCGTGGGCGAGTTGACAGAAAAGGCGCCCCTGGCGACCAGTTTCGGACTGCGCCTCGCGCTGGGAATCACGGGCGTGCTGACGCTGGCCATGGGTATTTATCCCGAGCCGTTCTTGCGGCTGGCGCAGAGTTCGTTATTGAAATGAAAGCTGACCTGACATCGACACGGCTGGGCAACGGGTACGCTCGCGCCGATTTTCTCTGCGTCTCCGCGTCTCGGCGTTGAAAACTATGCAGACCGTCCTCGCAAGCCCACTCTTCATCCCCATCGCGGTCACCATCGTGATCATCGCGGTGTTTCCGCTGATCGCCGGGTATCTCACATTGGTCGAGCGCAAAGTTCTGGCCGATTTCCAGGTCCGCCTTGGCCCTATGCGGGTCGGTCCGCACGGCTTGCTGCAGCCCATTGCGGACGCCCTCAAACTATTGCTCAAGGAAGACATCATCCCTACCGACGCCGACCGCTCGATTTTCTGGATCGCGCCGGTCATTTCGACGTTCACCGCGCTCACCTCGTTCGCGGTCCTGCCGTTCAGCCAGTACCTGTTCGTAGCGGATGTGAACGTAGGGATTCTGGTGATTATGGCGATGTCGGCGGTGGGCATTCTGGGGATCATTCTCGGCGGCTGGGCGTCAAACAGCCACTATCCGCTGCTCGGAGCTCTGCGCAGCGCCGCGCAACTGGTCAGCTATGAAGTCGCGCTCTCGTTCGCTCTGCTATCCGGCCTGATGGTGGCGGGGACCCTCAGCATGCAGGGTATCGTGAAAGCGCAGCAGGCGCGCGGCATCTGGTTTGCGTTCTCCAACTATGGATTCATGCTGGTGCCGTTCGTGGTGTACATCATTTCCGCCACGGCAGAAACCAATCGCGCGCCATTCGACTTGCCGGAAGCCGAGTCCGAACTCGTCGCTGGCTTCCATACCGAATACAGCGGTTTCCGCTGGGCGCTTTATTTTCTGGCCGAGTACGCCAATATCTTCGTGGCTTGCAGCGTGGCCGTGACTCTGTTCTGGGGAGGATGGCTGCGGCCCTTCCCCAACGTCGAGTGGCTCGCGCCCATCAATTACGTATTGCCATTTCTTGTGTTCGCCGGTTCCGGGGCCAGCAGTTTTCTACTGGTGAAGAAGCTGCGTGATCCCTTGCAGCAAAAAGTGCTGGTCGTAGTGGCCTTAATGCTCATTGGAGTGGGCGTCTTGTTTCTGTTGCCGCCAGTGAACGGCGCCACCATCGGACTGTTCTGGTTCCTGTTCAAAGTCGCCCTGGTGATCTATTTGCTGATCTGGTTCCGCGGCACCTTCCCGCGCTTCCGCTACGATCAGCTCATGAACATCGGATGGAAATACATGATCCCGATCGGCATGGGCGCACTGATGGTGAACGCGCTGCTGGGAATGATATAGGACAGTGACACAGGCAGCCTGTGTGCTCGTCACTCCACGAAAAAACGCACGTGCAGGGATATCTTCGCCGGCAATGACCCTGCACTAACGCCCCTTACTGATCGGTGGCTTGTGTGGCCTGTGTGGATTGCGGTGACCGTGAGACTGGACGGCGTTCACGGCTCCGCCATGGCCGGCCGTTACTCCCACACCCGCAATCACCGTCTGCGGTGGACCGCCCAGCCCGGACGCAATCACACCAGCATGCGGCGTAGGTATCACACGCGCCCTGGAGCTGCTGCCCGCCGGCCCTGCGGTCGTGGCGCATCCCGTTTCCAGAACTTTGAGTTTAGCTGCCTGGACTACAAAATCCGCAGGGCCCACCGCGCCCTTCGATGACACCACCTGGCCAGTTACCTGCACATGTTTGCCGCTTTGAGACGCCATTTCCGCGCCGCGAAGCTCCACTATGACCGCGGAAACCTCATCACGCAGCAGGTAAGCCCTGCCGGCCTTGGCCACACATCCCGTCAGAATCGCCGCGTCTCTGCCCTGCTCCAAGCGAAGCGCGACTGAGTTGCCGGGCTCGACATTGGCGACACGCACGCCATCGGCATTGGTGACACGTACGTCTCCATGGAGTGACCCCACTTCGACGGCGCCGGATTCTTTGATAGCCACTACGGCCCGCGATTCAGCCGCGCCGGGCATCACCCGCAGCGTGCGCGCCTCCAGGCGATAATTTGAGCCCCTGTCAAGCTGGCCACGCCCTCTCTCCAGGAGTAGGTGGTCGGCATAGACCTGCGCCCGCGAGTTGGCGTCCAGCAGCACTCGCACGGTATTCCCGATCTGCACTGTCGCGGGCGCATCCGTGGTTTCCACAATGCTGCCTTCAAAAACGGTCGCGTGGTCTGAAACCCCTGCGCTGTCGACCCAAAGGCCACCCTCAGCGGAGATGACGCCGATGTATCGAGGTACGGCGCTTGCTGCACATGCGGCAGCCAACGCCAGAATACCGACCTGCAATTTGCTCACACCGCATTCCATGCCTCCGAGTTCAGCACAGCCTCAGCGAAAACTGTATGGCTCCCGATAGGCCAAATGGGCTATGCGGCAATACCATGCGAAGATGTCTTTTTGGATTCGACCACCGGGCATACCGAACTCGCCAGCGGCGCCGTGACGCCCGCAACTCCGCCGCCATCTGTCCCGCCATTGCGACGACGGATTCTGAGCAGCCTCATCCTGCTGGCCCTTTACCTGGCGATTGTGTTTCTGCTGCCCCGGCCGGAAGCCGTCAAGCCCGCCGGCTGGCGTCTTTTGGGAATTTTCGCGGCCACCATCGGGGCGCTGATGCTGCGACCCATCCCGGGCGGCGCGGCGGTCCTGATAGCGGTAACCCTCGCCTCGATTTTCGGCGGCCTCACCATCCACGACGCGCTCGGCGGCTACGGCGATCCCACCGTCTGGCTGGTCATGGCAGCCTTCTTCATCTCACATGCCCTGATCAAGACGGGTCTCGCCCGGCGCATCGCGCTGGTGTTTATACGCGCCGTCGGACAGACGTCGCTGGGTGTTTGCTACGCGCTCTCCTTGACCGACATGGTGCTCGCCGCGATCATCCCGTCGAACGGCGCGCGCTCGGGCGGCGTCGTTTTGCCTATCGCGCGCTCGGTGGCTGAACTGTACGGATCGTTTCCCGGCCCAACCGCCTCTTCGATCGGCTCGTTTCTCATGATCGGCGTCTACCAGAGCATCTGCGTAACCGCCGCCATGTTCTTTACCGGGCAGGCCAGCAATCCGCTGGCCGCGCAGATGGCCGGCGCCATGTTCCGCTATCCGGTGACGTGGTCGTTGTGGTTCGTAGCGGGGATCGTGCCCGGGCTGTGTTCTTTGCTGGTCGTCCCCTGGATCGTTTACCGCATGGACCCACCTGACATTCGGAAAACGCCGGAAGCGGCGCGGTTCGCTGCGTCCGAGTTAGTGCGCATGGGCCGAATGGACCGAAGCCAGAAAATTGTCGCCGCGATCTTCGTTTCCGTGTGCGCGCTCTGGATCGCTTCCCCGCTCCATCATCTCGATATCACCGTACCTGCCCTGCTCGGTTCGGCTGTGCTGCTGCTGACCGGCGTGCTCACATGGAACGACGTAGTGACCGACCGCGCGGCCTGGGACATCTTTGTCTGGTACGGCGGGCTGCTGCAACTCGGCAAAGCGCTGAATGAGGCTGGTGTCACGCGCGAGTTTGCGCACGCGGTAGGCGCTGCGCTCAGTGGGGCCGGATGGGTGACACTGCTGGCGATTGCGCTGCTGGTCTACTTCTACGCGCACTACGCATTCGCCAGCATCACGGCCCACATCCTGGCCATGTTTCCGCCGTTTGCGGCTGTTTTGCTCAGCCGGGGCGCGCCCGCGGGTTTGGTAATCTTCAGCTTCGCCTGTTTCGCCAATCTGGCCGCGGGCTTGACCAACTACGGTACGACGCCCTCGCCCATGTTCTTCGCGCACGGCTACGTCGGGTTTCAAAAATGGTGGAAGGTGGGGTTCGTAGTGTCGCTCGCCAATCTCACCATCTGGTCGACTATCGGCTTCGGGTGGTGGAAACTGATCGGTATCTGGTAATAGTCAAGGGGGGAAATGATCAAAACTGTCATCTTCGATCTGGGAAAAGTTATCATCCCATTCGATTTCACGCGCGGCTACCGGGGACTGGAGCAGGTGTGCGGCATTCCGGCGGCCGAGATCCCGCGGCGCATCGGCACAACCGATCTGGTGCACCGGTTCGAATCGGGCCTAGTCGAGCCGCACGATTTCGTCGATCAACTCTCCCGCATGCTCGATCTGCGCATCAGCTACGAGCAGTTCTGCGAAATCTGGAGCTCCATTTTCCTGCCCGATCCACTGATTCCCGAAAGTCTGCTAGAAGGCATTGGCCAGCGGTTCCGGCTTCTCCTGCTTTCGAACACCAACGCGATTCACTTTCCAATGCTGCAGAAAACCTATCCGCTGCTGCGGCATTTTCACGGCACCGTGCTCTCCTATGAGGTGCGCGCACTCAAACCTTCGCCCGTAATTTATCGTGAGGCCATCGCGCGCGCGGAGTGCCGTCCGGAGGAGTGCTTCTTTACCGATGACATCGCTGATTACGTCGCGGGGGCCAAGCGCGAGGGCATGGACGCGGTTCAATTCGAATCGCGCGCACAGATCGAGCGGGAGTTGCGAGCGCGCGGCGTTCACTGGGAGTGAGGATGGCTGAGCTCGACATCACGGCCCTCGATACGTGGATGCTGCGTGAGCCCGTGTCGCGCCGCGGTTATTGCGTGCTCCGTCTTAAGACGAAGTCCGGCCTTGCGGGATTCGGGGAGTGCGGCGCAGTATCTGCCGCGGAAATCGAAACCGCCAGGCGCGTGCTGATCGGACGGCCGGCAACGTCGTACGAAGCGGTGCGGGTTCAACTCGGCGGCGCCCCGCGCGCGCAAGCGGGCGTCAACATGGCCATGCTCGATCTCGTGGGCAAGTTTACCCGGGCTCCCGTTTATCAAGTGCTCGGCGGTCCGACGCGCCATCGGGTCCGCGCACTGGCTTCGCTCGATGGTGTTACTGATGAGGATCTCGTAGCCAGCGTGAAAACGCATCACGCAGCCGGCTTCCGCGCCTTCGCCGTGCCCCTGCCGCCAGTCCTGGCGCGCAATCAAGGGCAGGCATTCGCCGAAACCGTGAGCCGCCGGTTCGATAAGCTGCGCGCCGCGGCCGCCGATGCGGATTTCGTCTTGGATGGCGGCGCTTCGCTCACGCCCGGTGATGCCGGCCGCGTCGCTGCCGCCATCGAGCGACTGCATCTGCTCTGGTTCGACGAGCCTTGCCACCAGTCGAATCTTTCCGCCGTGCGCAAAATCACGGACGAGAGCGCTACGGCGCTCGGCTTCGGGCGTCACATCGAGCAGCCCGGCGAAGTACAGGACGCGCTGCGCGAGGAAGTCGTCGATATTCTCCGGCCCGATCTCGCGCGCCACGGCATCTCGCAGATTCGCCGCATGGCAGCGCTTGCCGAGACTTACTACGTCGCCATGGCGCCCTATCACGAAGGCGGACCCATCGGCACCCTGGCCGCGCTGCACCTCGCCGCCAGCCTGCCCAATTTCTTCATCCAGCACATTCCTGTTCCCGGCGCCGAAGCCGACCGCCGCATGCGTGCTGAGTTGACCGGTGGCCCAGTCGAGACGGTCAAGGATGGGTTCGCCCCGCTGCCTACCGGGCCCGGCCTGGGAGTCACTGTCCACGAGGAAGCTCTCGAAAAATACAAGGAGCGCGCCGGATGAGACGCCGCGAATTTTTTGCCGCCAGTGGCATTGGCCTCTGGCCAGTCCGCCCCGGTGCCTTCGCCGCCCAGCACTCGCCCGCCGCCGATGCCTTTCGCGCCGTCGGTTCCCGCGTCCGCATCACCGGCATGAAGGTCTTCGGCGTCTCGCTCACTCCCGATTCCGACCGCCCTTACGTCTTTGTCAAGCTCGAAACCGATCAGGGCGTAGTCGGCTGGGGCGAAGCCACGCTCGAAGGTAAAGCCGGCGCGGCGCTCGCGTGCGTCGAAGATTTCCGCGAGTTCGTCATCGGCGCCGACCCCATGCAGGTAGAGCACCACTGGCAATCGATGTATGTCCACAGCTTCTACCGCGCCGGCCCCGTGATGGGCTCGGCCATTTCCGGCATCGACCAGGCCATGTGGGACATTCGCGGCAAAGTGCTCGGCCTACCGGTGTATCGGTTGCTCGGCGGACCGATCGATCCGCGTGGCGTCCGCGGCTACTATCACGCCGATTCCGAAGATCGCGACGAACTCCTGCGTTTGCGCCAGACCGCCCTGCGCGAAGGCATTTCGTGCTTCAAGAGCGGTCTGCCGGAGTATTACGAATGGATCGGCACGCGCGCCAAAATCGAGCGAGCCGTGCGCCACATCCAGGGGCTGCGCGAAGGGCTCGGGCCCGACATCGATATCGCCGTCGATTTTCACGCCAAAACCAGCCCCAGCGTCGCGACCATTATCTGCAAGGAGGTCGAGCCGCTGAACTTGCTCTTCATCGAAGAGCCATGCCCGCCCGAGAGCGTGAAGGCCATGGCGCGGATCGCCCGGCGCACCACCGTGCCCTGCCCATCGCCACCGGCGAGCGCCTGATCGCGCCTTATGGCTGCCGCGAGCTGATCGAAATGGGCGCGATCGATATCCTGCAAACCGATATCAATCACGTAGGCGGCATTACGGCACTGTCGAAAGTGGCCGCCATGGCGGACGCCTCAGGTATCTCCATGGCGCCGCACGCCTGCGAAGGCCCCATCGGCGGCGTGGCTACACTGCACGTAGATGCCGCTATGACGAATTTCCTGGTACAGGAAATCTGTAGCGGCGTCGAGCCTGGGATGAAGGAAAAGATCTGGGAGGAATGGTTCGGCTTCCCCGCGATGCGCATGGTGGACGGCCGCTTCCCGCTCCCCGAAAAACCCGGCCTGGGTTTCGAGCTGAGCGAAGCGTCACTCAAGAAATTCCCGTTTGGCGGCACCCGCCCCATGGAGCGCGTGTTTCACGAGGACGGATCGGTGGCGGAATGGTAAGCACCGCGACTGGCTGTCACTCGCGCAGCCGCGTGCGCTTCTCCAGTTCGGCCCGCATCCGCCGAACCTCTAACCGCACGAAATTCAAGTTCCCTGCTTCCGCCTGATCAAGTTCCTTGTGGCCCCAGGGAACATGCATGATGCCGGCCCCGGAGTGGCTCCCCCGGCCCAGCAGCAGGTGCCCCAACTCGTGCGCCATCATGCAGCCGAGAATGCCCGCCAGCCGCGATTCAACGCCCTGGGCCAGTGTTTCGATGCACTCGGCACAGACAAAGGCCGAAGTTGCCGCTTCTCCGCGATCGGAAAGCAGGGTAAAGCCGAACTCAGCCGGGTCGAAATGATATCGTTCCGCCATGGTCCGCGAAACCAGCCGGAGAGAGACAGTGGTTAGCCCAGGCGACGCCTGGCAGGCAGGAAACCGGGCCGCCTGCTCTGGCGCTAGCGGACAATCCAGCCAATCGACCGTGATTCCTGCCGGCTGGAAGATCCGCCCGGCCTCCTGCTCGGACCGCTGCAGAGTCTGAACTGGCACACCCACATAGTTGTAAACGTGAACCGATAGCCTCGGCTCAGCTTGCCCCCGACAAAGAGATCCCGCCCACCAAATGCTCACCCACGCCAAAAAACCAAGTCGTCGCATCCTCGATCTCCGCCGCGCCGGTTGCGCGATGAGATCGAGATTTGGTCATCTCCTGCTGAACTGACAGAGACTGCGCCGGGACTGATCCTGTAACGGTGATTACACCCTCTGAACTCGTAACGTATTGAGAGCAAGGCAGCTTGAGCCATGTCTGAACCGTCCGATCAGTGTTACAATCGCTCGGCATAAGGGGGCCGGGCAGTGTCTTCGCCGCAACAAAATCCGCAAATCGTCCGTTTCGGCCTCTTTGAAGTAGACTTGGCCGCGGGCGACCTGCGTAAGCGGGGCCAAGTCGTCAAGCTCCAGGACCAGCCGTTCCAGGTCTTGAGACTGCTCGTCCGAAGCGCCGGGCAGGTGGTGACCCGCGAGGAGTTGCAACGGGCGCTCTGGCCGTCCGACACCTTTGTCGCCTTCGACGAAGGCCTGAACACGGCCGTCAAGAAAATTCGCCAGGCGCTAGGCGACTCGGCGGAGAATCCGCGGTTTATCGAGACCGTTCCGCGCAAGGGCTACCGTTTCATTGCGCCGGTCAGCCGTGACGCGGATTTTACAGCCGCTCCTCCAGCCCCGGCACGGAACCGGCGTCCGCTTTGGGCGGCGGTGATACTCGGCGTCGCCGCCGTTTCGGGCGCCGGCTGGTGGTTTCTGCACACCAACCCGAACCCGCAAGCGGCGCTTCTTCCTGTCCCATTGACGAGTTATCCGGGCGACGAACTGTCGCCGAGTTTCTCGCCCGACGGCAACCATGTGGCCTTCGCCTGGAACTCTTCGGAAAGCATGGGGGAAGGCAACTTCGATATTTTCGTCAAGCTGATCGGCGGCGACGATCCGGTGCGACTCACTCACGATCCGGCAGACGAGTTTTCGCCAGCTTGGTCGCCCGACGGCCGCTACATCGCCTTTTTGCGCACGCTCTCGCCCAGCACGAGTGCAGTATTTGTGATTCCGGCTATCGGCGGCGCGGAGCGCAAGTTGGGCGAGATCTACCAGGACGATCCGAATCGCGCCTATCTCGGGCCCTATCTGGGTTGGTCATCCGACGGCAAATGGCTCATAGTTGGGGACAAAGAATCACCCAAGGCGCCCTACGCTCTTCGCCGAATACCTCTGGAGACTGGTGAAAAGCAGCGGCTGAGCTCCCCACCGGAGCGATCCTTCGGTGACTTGAATCCTGCTGTTTCCCCAGACGGCGGCGCACTGGTATTCAACCGCTGTGCGACAGATACCATTTGCGATCTATTTCTCGCCGAGCTTTCGAAGAATCTTAGCGTAGTGAGCGAACCGAAGCGGTTGACCTCTGACACGAGCGCACACAACCCGGCCTGGACGCCCGAGGGCCGAGCGATCATTTTCTCTGCCGGCCCTATTCATGCGCCCACCTTGTGGAAAGTCGCACTGTCGCAACCCGGCTGGCGCGCCGGCAAACCGGAGTGGCTGGCATTCGCGGGCGAGGGGGTCGAGGAACCCACACTATCGCGGCAAGGCCGGCTCGTTTATCGCCGGATGTCCTTCGACGTGGATATCTGGCGCGCGGACTTGAACAATGGGCGCCCAGCAGTGAGGCCCCCCACCAAACTCATCTCTTCCACTCGTGTCGAACACGAACCTCGATACTCCCCCGACGGCAAGCGGGTCGCTTTCTGCTCGAATCGTTCCGGCGGACTGGAGTTGTGGGTGTGTAACAGCGACGGTTCCAACCCTGTGCAATTGACCTCGTTTGGAGGCCCTTCTTACACGGGAGGTCCTCATTGGTCGCCGGACGGCCAGCTGATTGTTTTTAGCAACACTGCTCATGGGAAAGTCCAGGTTTACGTGATCAGTTCCGAGGGCGGCAGACCCAAACCCCTGGCTATTGAAGAACAGGAGAGCTGGTCGCGAGACGGTAAGTGGATCTATTTCGCCTCCAACCGCACCGGAAGCCGTCAACTTTGGAAAATGCCGTGGCCGCCAACAGGGCAAGACCGGGGAGCAATCCAGGTTACGAAGGAAGGTTTCGATGGACCAGCCGCGGAGTCACATGACGGCACGCTCGTCTACTACTTGAACGGTGGCGGCCTCTGGAGGTCGCCGGTCGGGGGTGGAGAAGAGAGGCGGGTTCTCAGATCCGTCCTCAATAACAATTTCGCCGTGGTACCTGAGGGGATCTATTTCATCCCGAGTTCCCCGCCGTACTCGGTGCGATTCCTCGGATTTTCGAGCGGCAAAGAAGTGGCCATCCTGACCCTTCCGCGGGAGCCGTCGTGGGGCTTTTCTGTTTCCGCGGATGGGCGCTGGCTCCTGTACTCAGAATACGAGGCCGTTCGCTCCGATCTGATGCTGGTGGAAAATTTCCGTTAAAGCAGGCGTTGGCCCTGACGCGCACCACGCCTTGTAGCTCCCGTCGCGCCTCCATTCAAGGGGTCATCAGCGCAACTCGCTGCAGTCCAGCTCCCTTTGCGATGTCGATGACCGCGGCAACCTGCCGAAACTCCAGCCGCTCATCGCCGCGCACAAACAGGACCGCGTCGCCGCGAGCCTGGTAGATCCGGCTCAGGCGTTCATGCAGAGCCAATAATTCGATGCGCTCCGCGTTGAGACGGATCGACCCGTCGCGCTCAACGGTCACGACAATGTCCGTCGAAGACCCGTGCTCTCCCGCGTCCGGCGGCTGCGGAACCAATGTGCGTAGCCCGGCCGGCGTCAGTGGAGTGATCACCATGAAGATGATAATCAGCACGAGCAGCACATCGATCATCGGCGTCATGTTGATCTCCGCCTGGCTGCGTCCGCCAGTAGTCATTCCCATGCCCTATTCGACACTGCGAGCTGCATGGAAGTTTCCGGGACGCATTCCCGCCCCCGCCTTGCGCTCCGCCACAACTGTAGTAGACTATAAAAGCTTTTTTACAATCCCGTCGGCAAGCGGCCGCTTGCTCGATCGCTCTGGGTGGCCGCAAACCGGTGGTTTTCTGCCGGAGCGGGTTCGGTCCATCCGGCTAAGGCGCTTCGGGCTGATCGGCCTGGAAGCGTGTCGGGCCCTGGCTTCATAGCCGCGTTACCTTCGCGGCCGTGCAAGGAGGATTGGAAATGAAGCACACCTTCGCCGTCTCCATTGGAGGCGCGGCGGGTCAAGGTGTGGCGACGCCGGGCAATATATTCGCCCGGATCTTCGCCCGCCGTGGCCTGCATGTCCTCGCTTATAACGCGTATCAATCTATTATTCGTGGCGGTCATACTTTTCTGACCATCCGCACCGGCCCCGAAAGAATCAACAGCTTCGGCGACCACATCGACCTGATGATTCCGCTCAATCAGGACACCATGGATCGCCACCTGCACCTGCTCGGACCGGGCGCGGCCGTGGTTTATAACGGCGACACCATTAAACCGGGAAGCGCGGCGGATGGCGTACGCCTGTGCCCGTTGCCCGTCTCCGAACTCACTTCTAACAGCCGCTCCAAACTCGAGCAGAACACGCTTTGCCTGGCGGCGGGATTGAGCATGATGGGCGTCGGGTTCCAGCCCCTCGAAGAGGTCCTCACCCAGCAGTTCAAGAAAAAGGGTGAAGCGGTGGTGAACGAAAATGTCGGCATGGCGCGTGCGGCGTACCAGTACGCGACCGAGCACTTCGCTCCGTTTGAACGGCCGCTTCCCATGACGGACAACAAGTACGCCGTCGTCACCGGCAATATGGCGCTGGCCATGGGCGGGGCGGCGGCGGGCGTCAAATTCTATTGCGCCTATCCCATGAGCCCGTCAACCGGCGTGCTGCACTGGATGGCGACGCACGCGCGCAAGGCCGGCATCATGGTGCGCCAGGTCGAAGATGAAATCGGCGTAGTGAATATGGCGATCGGCGCCGCGCAAGCCGGATGCCGCGCTATGTGCGCCACCTCCGGCGGCGGATTCGCGCTCATGACCGAGGGTTTGGGCATGGCTGCCATGATCGAAACGCCCGTCGTAGTCATCGACGTGCAGCGCGCCGGCCCTTCCACCGGTGTCCCCACCAAGACCGAGCAGGGCGATCTGTGGCAGATGCTGGGCGCCGGTCACGGCGACTACCCCAGAGCCATCGCCACGCCGACCGATATTGTGGATTGCTTCACGATCATCCCGGAGATATTCAATTTGGTCGACAAATTTCAGTGTCCGGGCATCGTGCTGACCGATCTGCTGCTTTCCGAAGGCACGGCCAGCGCCGCTCCCTCAGAACTGGAATTCAAAGTGCCGATCGACCGCGGCGAGCTCATCACTTCGGCTAACGGCAACGGAGCGAACGGCGGCTACAAGCGCTATCTCATTACCGATAGCGGCATCTCGCCCCGCGCCATTCCCGGCGTGCCCGGCCACACCCACACCGTCGCCACTGACGAGCACATGGAGGATGGCGTGCTCATCAGCGACGAGTTCACCAATCCGATCAAGCGCCGCGCCATGATGGACAAACGACAGCGCAAGATGGCGGGCATCGAGGCTGCCGTCCCGCCGCCGAAGATTGTCGGCCCGCGCAACTCCGAAGTCACGTTAATCGGGTGGGGGTCCACAAAAGGCGTCATCGAGGAGGCCATCGAGCTTCTCGCCGAAGAGGGCATCACCGCCAACCACCTGCAAATCCGCTGGATGGTGCCTCTGCACGGCGAAGCGATTCTACACGAGCTCGCGGGCGCCCGCCGCACCATCATCGTCGAGAACAACTATAGCGGGCAGTTCGCGCGCTATCTGCGCAGCGAAACCAGCTTCGTACCGGACGGCCACATCCGCAAGTACGACGGCGAGCCCTTCATGCCGCATCACATCGTGGAAGCGGTCAAGGAACAACTGGCCGGGAAGACCAAGCTTTCCGTGCCCATGCACGAGATCATGGTTTGAGGAGGAGACAATGGCCACTACCGAACAAGTAATCAAACCGTTCACGATTCAAGAGCTGAAAGGCAAGGCCGATCCCGACTGGTGCCCCGGATGCGGCGATTTCGGAGTCCTCGCCGCGCTCGAAAAGGCAATTGTCGATCTCCAGATCCAGCCGTACAACGTGGTGACCATCAGCGGCATCGGCTGCTCGTCCAACCTCCCCGGCTACATCAATACGTACGGTATGCACACGCTGCACGGCCGCGCGCTGGCCGTGGCTACCGGCGTGAAGCTAGCCAATCACGATCTCACTGTGGTGGTGACCGGCGGCGATGGTGACGGCTTCGGCATCGGCGGGAATCACTTCATCCACACCATGCGGCGCAACGTCGACCTGCTTTATCTGGCTATGGATAACCAGATCTATGGCCTCACCACGGGCCAAGCATCACCCACTAGCGCCATCGGGATGAAGACCAAGAGCACGCCGTTTGGGAGTGTCGAAGGTCCCATCAATCCCATTACGCTGGCGCTGGCGGTGGGCTGCACGTTCGTTGCGCGCGGTTTCAGCGGCGAGCAGAAACACCTCACCGATCTCATCAAGCAAGGCCTGCAGCACAAAGGCTTTTCGTTCATCGACGTGTTCAGCCCCTGCGTGACTTACAATCACGACAACACCTACCCGTGGTTCAAGCAGCGCGTCAAGAAACTGGAGGAAGACTCGGCTTACGACTCTTCCAACTGGCAGATGGCGATCGAGCGGTCGCACCAGTGGGGCGAAGTCATCCCCATTGGCAAATTCTTCCAGCGCGACGACCTGCCCTCGCTCGACCAGGCCGAGCCTGTGCTGGATACGGGCGGCCCGCTGGCTCTGCGCGAACTGGGAATACCCCCGGAGGTTGCGCGCGAGTTCATCACGGAGTTGATGTAGAGTTAACGCGATTCCAGACGCCCGAGGCGCGTATCGTGATCGGCCCAGCGGGTGAGGAGTAGATTCTCTACCTTCTCGATCTTCTCTTCCAGCCGGCGGACGTTGTTCTCGGTGACGCGGCCTCCGCGCGGATCAAGTCTTTGATATCACCAATTCGGCTGGAACAATCCCGAATTCGCGAGCTGTTGTACAAGATGCCCACAGCAACGATGAGCAGCGTTTCCAGGGATGTCAGCAAAGGAACGTAAACTGGATTTAGCTGTTTGTGTTTCCGAATGTGGGCCAACCGGGCTGAAAATTTGTTCCTGACCGGATATTGACTGCTTGTGGACTTTCATTGTCAGCCAACGCCAGGCCTCGCGCGAATCATTAACGAGGGCCTGCACTTCGATGTGCATCTCCTGCAATTCTAAGGGGCTGGAAAAGTCCTGCAAACTCCTGGTAACCTGTTTTCCGCGATGCGCGTGAATCCTCGCTTCTTCGCCTGGTGGTACTTCGCCATCGCCCTCGGGTTCACGTTGCTGGCCATCAACCAGGGCCTCATCAGCCGGAGTGCCTGGGCCGTTATCCTGCGGCTTGTAATTGCCGCCGGTTTCGCCGCGCTCGGATACATGGAGCTTCGCTGGCGCGTGCGCAAGTAGACGCTCATCGCGGCGGCGCAATGGCCTGGCCGATGCCCGCAGCGTCGTCGCGCGCCGGAATCACGATCGTAACGCTTCAACTGCCGCTGGGGCCGAGCGTTCCCGTGTTCAGCGAAGTTCAGCGCGCGCCGAGAGATTTTGCGTCCTGCTCCCGCAGATGCCCCTGTGCCCAGAATTCCTCTTTGGCGAGCTTCGTCGGTTGCATCACGTGATACCAGATGCCTGGAATCTGCGGCAGCCTTCGACGGATGCTGGCGAACCCCGCGAAGGCCAGACCGCGGAGTACTGATGGGATCGAAGGCGCACCGGCGACGCGCGGATAGCCGAAGGCTTGCAGGTGTGGTCCAACAACCCACTCGATCAGCGCGGCATCCCGCCCCGTGAGTTCTTGCTGCCACGCGCCTACCCGTGCCAACGTCACCGGCCCCTGGGCTAGCCGTGTCCATGGCGCCGGCACAATAGCGGCATGATCGGGCGCCAGCATGGCCGGCACATAGTCTTCGCCCAGGTGGGCACAAATGCGCGCCAGTTCCTTCTCAGGCTGGGCCACCAATGTCTCGTACCGGACCAGCAGATACTCCCGGCGGTGTGAAGATTCCCGGGCGGCCAGGTTGCATGCGAGCCAGTTCCGAGCGTTGCTGATCACGCTTTTCGCCGCCCATGGCATGCGCTGTAACGAGGCTACAGCGTCGCGCGGATCACGCAGGATATGGAGGATCGCCGCGCCAGGAAACCATTCACACAGAAGCTCGGAGATGCGCGCATGCTGTGGCGTCTTCTCGCCCCAGCGCTCCTTTCCCGCCGATGCGGCGTAAGAACCGGCCACGCCAGCGAATAGCGCCGGATAGCTCGTGGCTTCGCGAACCAGCTTCTCCTGCAGGCGGGGAACGTCGATGCCCAGGCGCCGAATGCGTTGGATGGACAGATATTCACTAACCAACCGCTGCCGGTTCTCTAGATTGCTCAGGTCACCGAATGCCCGGCGGCGCTTGTACACATAGTGGTTGAAATGCGTTTCGCCACAGATTGCGAGCGACGGGTGCCGGTTAAGCATGTTGCGCAACAAGCTTGTGCCGCTGCGCGGCGAACCTACGATAAAGACCGGCGGCTTATTTCCCATATTGAACGGGTTCTCCATGCGGCTGATGGCGCTTTCGATATTTCCAAACGGCCTTGCTCATTCCGGGCGGCAGCCTTCTCGACGAATGTCACTTCACGTACTTGTTCCAATATTGCAGGCCCGATGTTGTTGGCGCCTTTTGCCAAAGCCTCCGATACCTCCAGTACTCCTCTTTCGCAATCTTCGTGGGCTGCATCCAGTGATACCAGATGCACGGAAACTGTTCGATCTGTCTATGGACAGCATCAAAGGCAGAAAAGCCCACGCCGCGCGCCAAGGCCAGAACCGATGGTGAGGCAGCCATGCGCTCGTATCCCAAGTCCTGCATAAGATCGCCCGCCGCCCACTCGGTCAGCGCGATCTCTCCGGTGGTGAGCTCTTCCCGCCACTTGCCGAGCCGCTGGGTTGTGACGGACCCGAGGGGCGAGTGGGTCGCGGCACCCTCTTTCTCCGGCAACAACATTTCTGGGGTGTAATGTTCTTCGATGTGTGCGCAGATTCGTGTCAATTCCTCTTCTGGCTGGGCAACCAATGACTCATAATGAACCGGCAGATAACCTGGGCGGTGGCGCGAGCGCCGGGCCGCCCTGTTGAACACCAGCCAGATACCCGCGTTCTCCAGAATCGCATTGGGGGCCCAAGGCATCCGCCTCAGAGAGGCCACGGCATCGCGCGGGTCGCGCAACAGGTGAATGATCTTGGCGCCTGGATACCAGTCGCTCAGCGTTTCGGTAAAAAGCGCGTGGTGGGGGGTTTTCTCGCCAAGGCGCGGTTTTCCGTTGGATTCGGCGTAGCACTCCAGAATGCACGTAAACAGGGCGCGGTAGCTGTCAGCTTCGCGCAGAAGCCTGGTTCCCAGCCGATCGAGGTCCAGGCCGAGCCGCCCGATGCGCTCAGTAGAAAGATACTGTTCGACCAGGCGCTGGCGATTTTTCGGGTCGCCCAGGTCGCCAAATGCGCGCCGGCGCTTATAGACGTAACCATAAAACCGCGTCTCGCCACAGATGGCAAGCGACGGGTGCCGATTAAGCAAGTTTCGCAACAGAGTTGTGCCGCTGCGCGGCGAACCCACAATAAAAACCGGCGGCTTCCTTTGCATGGTGTGGAGTGGAATCTACTTGGTGTACGTCTTCTCGAACTTGTTCCGGCTGTTGTAGACCGTGATCCCGCCATTAGCATCGGCCGAAACCTTCAGCCAGTTGGCCTCGTCTTCCTTGTCGTAGATATTGGCTATCATGGCTTCAGGCGAGTTGTGGTCCTTGCCGCCGTCCATGGAGTAATGCACCTGCCAGATATCCTGGAGGCCAGGCGAGGTGTGCACCACCTGCCAGGCTTCCGGCGATCCGCCCTTGCGAGCGCCGTTATTCATGACCGCAACGCGCGGATGAAGCGCCTGCACTATGGCCGGCGAATTCGAAATGTTCATGCCGTGATGCGTGGTGAGGTAGAGATCCACCGTGCCGATCTTGTTCACGGGGCACACCAGCTCGTTCTCCTTGTTCCATGTCAGATCGCCTAGATCGATCATGCGGAAGCTGCCGTACTGGATCAGAATACCAACCGACTGCGCATTCTCGGACGCATCGTTCTCGATCGGCTTGGTCGTGGCGCACGCCGGATTAGGCTGGCCCGCACCCGTCAACGGGCTCGCAATGTTCTGACCCGCCGAAGTCAGCACCGTGACATCGAGACCTTTCATAGGAATCTTGTCGCCCGGCTTCACTTGCAGGTGCTGGCCGGTTTCGCGCGCCTTCACGTATCTGTTGTATAAGCGTTCTTCATTCTCGCCATGTTCCACTGACTCGCCATGATCGACGAAAGTGCGCACCGGCAGCTTGGCCACCAGTTGCGGAACCCCGCCCACATGATCGCTGTGATAATGCGTGACCACCAGGTAATCGATCTGCTTTACACCCGCGCGTTTAGCGGCCGCGGCGATCCGCGTGGCATCGCGCGTGTTGAGTCCCGGCCAGCCGGTATCCACTAAAAGCGCCTGCTTGGAAGGCGAGACCACCAGCGTGGCCTGGCCTCCCTCCACGTCGACGAAATAGACATCAAGCGTCTTAGCCGCGGGAAGCGCCTGCGCGGCGCACAGCATCAAGAAAGGCAGTAACGTTCGAATACGCATCGCCGAAATCGTATCATAGGGTCATCGCTCGCGTAACTATCTTCGTTCTCTTTGCACTCTTGTTTGCCGCCGCCAAGGCGCCCGCGCAAGTGAAAATCTTCGGCTATTGGTGGGAGAATCCCCTGCCCTATCAATCCACTCCCCATGGCCTCGATTCGCTCAGCGCGCGGAAGTGCGGCGTCTGCCATCAGGAGATTTACCACGAGTGGAAGGCGTCGGCGCACGCGCATGCGCTCAGCGACCTGCAGTTCCAGGCCGAGATGAAAAAATCGCCCGAAGTCGGATGGCTCTGCCTGAATTGCCACACGCCGCTCGAGAATCAGATCGAGCGCATCGCCATTTCGGTGCGCAATGGATCCACGCACCAGCCGGTGTTTCACACCAACGCCCGTTTCGATCGCGAACTGCACGAGGACGCCGTCACCTGCGCGGTCTGCCACGTGCGCGATGGCGTAATCATCGGACCCTATGCCGATTCCAAGGCGCCTCACCCGGTGCGCCAGGATCGCCGTCTGCTCACCGCCGAGGTCTGCACCATGTGCCATCAGGCCACTGCCGCCTACACCGACACGCTCGTGTGCACGTTCGATACCGGCGCCGAGTGGAAAAACGGGCCATACGCTGTGCGCGGGCAAACCTGCTCGTCCTGCCATATGCCTTCGATCGAGCGCGCCGTGGCAATCGGCGGACCTCAGCGGCCGTCGCGCCGCCACCTGTTCTTCGGCAGCAAAATTCCCAAAGAAATCCACGTGAGTGAAAGCGAGCGTGCCGAATACGCCCTCTATCAGCCGGGATTGTCGGTGACGATCGTCTCCGCCGGGCGATCCGCGAGCAAGACCGTGGTCAGTTTGCGGCTGAAAAATGCGCGCGCCGGCCACATGCTGCCCACCGGAGACCCTGAACGCTTCATCCGTGTGGACATTGCGCTGGTTGCGACCGGAAAAGCCGCATCCGGGAAAGCCGCGGCCGGCAAGACCCTCGAGACGCAGTCCCTGCGTATCGGCCAGCAATGGGAATGGTGGCCCAAGGCGAAGAAGCTGGGAGACAACCGGCTGAAGCCGCTCGAAGAACGCGTGGAAACCGTCCAGTTCCGGACGGCGCAACCTGCCACCTTGCGGGTCAGCGTCACCAATTGCCGGCTGAGTGAGCAGAACGCCCGCTATCATAACCTCGTGGGCCGCTACCCGCTGGAAGCCAAAGTCCTGGAACTTCCACCATATAGAATTGAATAGCCAGAACGCCTTGCCGGAACATCCACGGCTGGCGTAACGTATTGAATAACAGATGCCTTATTGCAGCAGTTGCGGCAACACGGTCACCCAGTCGGACCAGTATTGCGCCAAGTGCGGGGACCGCCAGCCAGGCGCTACCGCACAGGCGGTCGATCCCTTGGCCGGCATTACGCCGCGCACCGCTTCCATCCTTTGTTACATTCCGGGAATCGGCTGGATCGCTTCGGTGATTGTGCTCGCCGCTGATAAGTTCCGCAACAATAAAACCGTCCGCTTCCACGCGTTTCAGGGCCTGTACCTGTTCGTAGCCTGGCTGATTGTCGAGTGGGTGCTGAGCCCTATCTTCCGCGAATTCCACTATCCGATCTTCCGCGTCGACAAGTTGCTCCACGTCCTCATCATTGGGGTCTGGATTTTTATGATCATCAAGACCAGCCACGAGGAGCGCTATTCGCTGCCCATCATCGGCGAACTGGCGGAACGCTCGGCGGCGGAGCACTAGAGTCGAATTATCCTGATCAAGATGGCCGTCATGATCGTTACGGCGGCAAGTGTGGCTCGGAGGAATGTGCCGGATTTGAATCCTGCCATTTCGACGCTTAGATGAAGCCACGCCTCGCGCGAACATTCCGAGAGTTTCAGAATTGCCCGAAGGGCCGCTAGGACATCGGCTCGACGACGAGTGAGAGGGTGCGCAGTTGCGAACACATGGTGTCGAGCGAGGTAATGAGTTCCCTGCCGTCGGGAGCGCCTACGCCGAAGTTATACAGGACCAGCCGGAATTCGATCGACAAAGCGGTAAGCGTGAAGATAAAGTGCTGCTTCATGAGCAAGCCGGCAAGATCCGGACGATCGACCTGCGAATCTACCATGAGTTTCTTGATCGCTTTGCAGATGCGCGTGAAATCCTGCGACAGACAATTGATGTAAGCCTGAAAAATGCGTACCCGCTTTTCACGCAGCTGTTTTTCGAGTGTCTTATTGTTACCCGATCTGGAAGCCAGATATTGATAATCCGCCTCCTCGAGGAGCCGCTCCATTGCTCTATATCTCGCCGGGGAAAACATTTCTTCCCAGTCGTCAGGCAGCGGCAACAAGCGGTCCCGGGATAGCAGCTGGGCAAAGAGCATGCCAAATCCCACGCCTAGCAAGACAAGAAACAGCGCGGCCGCTAGTAAGACAGCATTCATAGGAAACTAACTCTTCTTGAGAGTAACCGATAAGAGACTCAAAGTTCAATCATTTTCATGCAATGCATGATGAATGTGCTACTAGTAAGTTATAACCGGCATGCTACTTTGTATACCAATGTTGAAGCAGTTTTCAAAGCACTAGTAACTTTTGGGTTACTTTTAGATAGGTCGATAGTTATCATTCATGCCGCCGATGAGTTATGATTGAACGCTCGACATCGGTTAATTCTCCTGACATAATGCCTTAAGAAGCATTTCGTATGAAGAGATTGGCCGGAACATCCAAGGTAGGGACCGGCCAGCGCGTGGAGCAGCGGCGCGAGCCGCGGCGAGCGGCCGAGGGCGAAGTCCGCCTCCAGTTTGGCGCGGGAATGGCCACGAGCGCTGGCGGAGAGGTGCGCGGCAAAGTGCTAGACCGAAGCGCCGGCGGCTTTCGTGCGCAACACGACTGCTCCCAGCTCACCTGCGGCCAGATCGTCGAATTCCGTCTCATGTCATCCAGCGGCCTGGCCCGCGTGGTGTGGACGCGGATTCTGGGCGAGCGGGTAGAAAGCGGTTTTCTGATTCTGCGGTAAGACCCGCGCCAACTATCTCTGACCAGGCACGGCGCCTTGATTTGTGCCCGAGACAGCTCAGAGAAGGGCGCCGGGTCCACCTAGCGAGATCGCTTCTGCGCCAAATCCAGCCGATGCCGAAATAGGCGTGGTCCAGCCTCAATGGCAAGCCGCGCCGGCGCAAGAACCGCTACTGTTCGCGCGGATATAGGTGTTGCAGCGGCCTCGAGGGCAGCCGCTCGAATCTTACAGTTGGCCCCCGGCGGAGGCCACCAACGATTCGGCGGGCGATTTGAGACGCATGAGCACGCCGAGCACCTCATCGAGAGCAGCCGCGCGGCGAACCTGCGTCTCGTTCAGAGAGCGCAGGACCTCGCCTTGCCGGTCGATGCGCTCGATGAAGCCACCCACCTTGCGCGAGATGTCGGAGATCGTGCTCTTCAGCCCGCCCAGCTCTTCCTGATGCAGCCCGATGCGCGCGGACAGGCCATCCATCTGGTGCGTGATGACGGTCGAGAAATCTTTGGCCTCGTTGCGCAAGGCCATAGTCTCGCCGCGCAACGCTCCGGTTTCCGCACGCAATGCCGTGGCCTCTCCACGCACGGCAGTCGACTCGGTGCGGATTGCCCCGATCTCCTTTTCATGACGCGCTGATACTTCCTCGATGGCGATCATACTCGTGGAAATCTGCTCGTACTTCTGCAAGACGGAGGTCCCCGTCGAGCGCTGTTCGGAAACCGTTTCGGTAAGGTGCTCAAATTTCGCCTGTAGTTGCGTGAAACTCTCGACTGTAGCCTGTAGCCGCCCGAGTTGCTGCTCGATCGAGGTGCTGATCTTGCGGCTTTCGCCCACGATATGGCGCTCCAACTCCTGAAAAGCGCCCATAAGGATCTTCGACAGGCCATCTGCCAGCTTGCCTGCCATGTTCACCATCGCCTGCTCGTCCACTTTTGCCCGTTCCTCCACTTTTGGCTTCTCCTGAGCGGTGACCGGGGTCGAAGAGTGGCTGTTCACGGCAGGCGCCGCCTTGCCGGACTTAGCGGCGATCATGGCCTCCGCCTTTTCCATCAGGGCACTGGCCTCAATCTGGCGGCCGTTGGCGAGCAACTGCGCCGCCTCCTCCGCGAGCTTCTTAACGCCATTTTCGGTGTTGAGCTTCTGCAACTGGAAGATGGCTTCTTCGAGATTCCGGTCTGTCATCCTCCGTAGTGTATACCTTAGTAAACGAGAAGAAAAGGAGTAGAGAGCTAGTTGTTTGGATTTCTGTGGCAGCGACACCGGTCTGGCGACATCAAGCAGCGAGCCGGGGGCGTCCGCGGCAATCCAGAGCCATTTGTTTGGGATTGAGAAAGCTAGACCGGCGTGGCCGGCGTCAATACGGCAATTTGAAGGGGCTCAGGCGACCGGCGCAATGGGCCGCGAGGCGGCCTGCAGGTCTTCGCGGGAATACTGATAATATTCTCCCAGGTACGAGAACTGCTCCACATCCCCTTGGTCCACCAGGTTTTCAATAATGGCGCCGAAGGGAATCGTATGGTAGTCGTTAAGCGGGACCTTGGTCCGCGGGTTCAGTTTTCGGGCTTCGATAGACTTCGTCAGCTCAAATTTCGCCATCGCGATCTCCGCAATTCTTCTACACCCGGATCTTAAACCAGGACAGCGCCAGAAACAATATGTCTTCGGGAGACATGCGCCAGGCATCAGCCTGATTGTGGCATGGAGCGCAAATCGGCAAAATTCAGGTGCCCGCCGGAACACGCTGCTCCGGAGTAATCCGCACGACATGGTCACAGATCATACGTGCGCCGGCGTGGGTTCGCGGTTGCGTGCACGGGAGGCGGTGAGTCCGCGGCTAACGGCTGCCCCATTCCGCAACGGATCGCAAGCCAACAAGCACAACGCTGCGTCTTCAGATCGAGATGTGCAGAAAAACTCTTGCCTTGCCAGGCCGCATCGCGGCTCGTTCTTTCTCCGATCGATGGAAGCAGGAGGCGGTTTAATCAGCTTCTGGAGGCCAGATTCCCGGCGCTCTAGTCGGAGGAACGACGCACTGGAAAATTCATTTTTTACAAAAGCTTGAACATCGTGCATTGACGGTGTAGTGTAAGAAATAACACCGAGTACACGAAGAAGATGTACGAGGTAGCACCCTCCCCCATGTATTTCGTCGCGCCATTCGACTAGTCGGTACTACAACAGACGTCGCCTCGACGGCGGTTCGGGCAGTGAGCAGGATCGGAAAGAAGAACGGGCTCCGATGCT
>Ga0310810_10000197_pt1 | contig 61269 bp, 51 predicted proteins | sample NCmetagenome_FD_207641 | JGI IMG/M metagenome (GOLD analysis project Ga0310810, IMG submission 207641) | Soil microbial communities from experimental microcosm in Duke University, North Carolina, United States - NC | ecosystem: Engineered > Artificial ecosystem > Soil microcosm > Unclassified ...
GCATCTTGCGCACCGCATAACGAATATCTTGGACAAATCGTTCCATTGCGGCTCTCGCTCGTTTCTGCTGCGGCACCCCGGGATCGACTCACAGCCGTACGTGTGATTCAGGCGTGCGCGTCCGCCATCAGCTTTCTCAGTTCCTCTTCGGCCACGACTTTGCCATCGAACAAATGAATTTCTCGTTCGGCGTGCTTTACGAATCGCGGATCGTGGGTGACCATGCAGATAGTCGCGCCTTCGCGGTGCAGGGTTTGCAGCAGTTCCATCACAGCTTCGCCGTTGCGCGAATCGAGATTTCCCGTGGGTTCGTCCGCAAGCAGGATCGACGGATGCCCTGCCAACGCACGAGCGACTGCCACACGCTGCTGCTGGCCTCCAGAAAGTTGTGAAGGATAATGGCGAATACGGTGTGCCATGCCCACGCGTTCGAGCGATTCCATCACCCGCGTCTTACGATCGGCCGAGGGCATGCGCTGGCGATAGGTCAATGGCAGCTCAACGTTCTCATAAACCGTCAGATCGCCGATCAGATTGAAACTCTGGAAGATGAAACCGATTTCGCGATTGCGGATGCGCGAGCGCGCTGCGAAATCCAGGCTTTCAACCGTTTCACCATTCAGTGAATATTTTCCGCCTGTGGGACTGTCGAGCAGCCCGATGATCGACAGTAACGTTGACTTTCCGCATCCCGATGGGCCGGAGATGGCCACGTACTCGCCCTTCCGGATGGTCAGGTGCACGCCCGATAACGCGTGCGTTTCAACTTCGTCGGTGTAGAAAACCTTGGTCAGGTCTTCAATTTGGATCAAGGATTGGGGAGAGTCGCTCATTGTTCTTCCTTCGCTGGCACTCGGTTTTTGAGTTCTCAAAATGTCGGCACAGCTAATCCAGCCGTATTCGGTCGGTGTTGTCGTAACGCGACATGTCGGAAAGTATCACGGTGTCACCTTCACGCAGGCCTTCCAGGATTTGGATCGAGTTCACCGATGCCCGGCCAACTTTGACCGGGACACGCACCGCCCCTTTTCCATCGGGGTCATACTTGAACAAGCTGATGGTGCTGTTCTCCTGACCGAACGCCGGGCGTCCGACGTAGAGCACGTTCTCAAGGCGCTCCAGATCAATCGTTCCGTCCACGCTTAAGTCAGGGCGCGCGCCTTTCGGGAGCTCTCCGGTAAGCTTTACGTCGACGGTTACTGTCCCGTTCTGCACGGCCGGATCGACTCGCATAACTTCGCCCGACACAGTCCCGTTATGCGTATCCACCACTGCCGGCTCGCCGATCTGCACATCGCGCGCCTGAGTCTCGGCGATCTTCAGTTCCGCCATCAGGTGATCTGGCTGAATAACTTTCGCCAACATAGTTCCGGGCGTGACGTGTTGCCCGACTTGCAGCGGCAAGTCCACAAGCACACCTTCGATCCCGGCCCGCACTCGGAGTGCTTCGAGCTGCTTCTGCTTGAGCTCAGCGAGGACGCGCATCTGGTCGACCTTTGCCTGCTGCTGCGCCAGTTGAGACTCGATCGCCTTCTGATTTATATCGAGACGCTCGCCTTCAATGTTGTTGCGGGTCGTGAGCTCATCGGCTTTGCTTTTGGAATTCTTGTACGCCATTCCGGAAATTACGCCCAGGTCGTAGAGCGCTTTATCGGTGTCCGATTGAAGCCTGGCTTGGGTGTAATCGGAACTCACGGTAGCTGCTCCGGCTTTCTGGTTCATCAGATTGCTCTGCAGCGTCACCCGCAGGCTTTGGTATTCGGCCTCGGCAGCCTTCAACTGAAGTCTGGCGTCAATGGCCGCCTGTTCTACTTGTGAATTGCTCATCTCCAACAGGACCGTGTCCGTTTTCACCTGTGAGCCAGGGAGCTTGATAATCCGCACCACCGTGGCTTCGGTTTCCGCAGGAATTTGACGCGTGAACTCCTGGCTGGGAATCAACGAACCGATTCCGCGGACCTGCCGCAGCATGGAGCCGCGTTGTACCGTACCGGGCCAGACCGTGCTGCGCTCCACTTCGGGAGCCGCCGGCTTCAGCCGCGAGACCGCAACCGTTACCCCACCAAGGCAGAGCAATCCCACGACTCCCCAGATGATTTGGCGGCGTCGCTTTTGCTGTTTGAATTCCGGCCTGGCGATATCCATGAAGGAGAAAGTTATGCAAACTTGTAGCCAGACGTCGGCCGTGGTCACGGATTGAAGGCTTTGGACTTAACTACCATTCAGAATTGCGAACAATTGCAGCAGTGTTCGCCGGTAGAACTGGCCGTCCACTAACGGACACTCGGGGATCTGGCATGGTTCGATTTTTTCTGAAAAGTTATTTTTCGTGCGCCTTGACTTGTTTCCCGCACGACTGTTACATTTTGTAACGTTACGATGACTAACAGAAAGCAAGCCCGTCTAAAGAACTTGGGAAATGTGGAACAGCTGGTAATGGACTTCATCTGGAGCCACGAGACCGCGACCGCCGAGCAATGCCGCGAAGCTCTGGCGTCTTCACGTCCGATGAAAGATTCGACGGTGCGCACGATTTTGCGGCGGCTCGAAGAAAAAGGCTATGTCAGGCACGAGGTCGAGAACCGCACCTTTATTTATCGCGCGACCGACGCTCGGCAAAACGTCGCCGTGCGTGCTGTAAGAACCATCATCGAGCGCCTTTGCGGCGGCTCCGCCGAGCAATTGGTGCTGGGCATGGTTGATAACGCGGTCCTCGACCGCAAACAACTGGAGCGTTTGACGCGCAGGATCGCAGAGAACGAAAAGAAAGACGCTCGTCTATCTTCCGCCCGAGGCAGACAACAATGACATTGCCTATCACCACAGCAGCTGGCAATCTCTTATCACAACTGATCATCGCGGCTGCACGAACCGCGCTGCTGGCCGGTGTCGCGGGCCTTACGCTGAAAACCTTCAGCCTGAAGGTTTCCTCCGTACGGCTCCTTACATGGAAGGCAGTATTGATTGCCGGCTTACTCATGCCCTTGCTGGCGTGGTGGGTGCCTACGATCCCGATCCTGGTTCCTGGGCTGCCATCTCAGATTGCTTCCATATCCGTGCAAACGGCGAGCACAGGTTCCACTCAGTTAAGTCATGCCTCGAGTTCTCTTCCGCTGAAACAGAGGCGAGTGCAAGTCGCAGCTGGGCTTGGCGTGGGACAACGCCGCGTTACCGATACTCAGCGCACCGCCAGCGATGCCACCACGGATTGGCCGTCTCGAATCAGTGTGGTCGCCTTGTTTACCTATTTGTTGGTTGCTACCTTCCTGCTTGCAAAATTGTGGATGGGCCTGATTGTTTCGCAGCGGCTGTTGCGCGCCTCGACTCCAATTCACGACCCGCGGATCGCTACCTTGTTGCCCTCGACCCGCGCAGCGCTCTTTTCCGAATCGGCCCTGGTATCCGTTCCGGTGACGCTCGGCGCGCTCACGCCTTCGATCCTGTTACCACTCGCATGGCGCGAATGGGACCAAGCCAAACTGCAGTCCGTGCTGTGTCACGAGTTGTCGCACGTCCTGCGGCATGACGGACTGGCGAAGCTTGCCTCGCTGCTGCACCGCGCGATTTTCTGGTTTAGCCCGCTCGGCTGGTGGCTCGACCGGCACATCTCTGAACTCGCTGAAGAAGTCAGCGACGAAGCAGCATTGTCAGCCGGCGCTGAGCGCAATCAGTACGCCAGAAATCTACTGGCATTTTTCAACACCACCAATGGCGCTACCAGGCGGGTGCGATGGCAAGGGGTTTCGATGGCAACATCGGGCGACCCCGAACGAAGGCTGGAAAAAATTCTCGCGTGGAGAGGAGATACGAAAATGAAAGCTAATAAATGGATCGTAGCGCTGGCGATTTCACTGCTAATACCCGCGGTGTATCTAATCGCTGCCGCTCATCCCGTCCAGAGTGAACCACCGGCGCAATCTGTGACCAGTGCCCAACAAGAAAGTACACCGGCAGGCGGTGCGCCGGCACTACCGGCAGCACCCTCGATGCCGTCAGTGCCAGGAATGTCTTCGGCGCCCGCAGCCCCCGCCGCATCCCCCGAAGTCGCGTCCGCGGCTGACGCCGAAGACCAAGACAGCAACCATCACAATGGATTCTTGTACTCCTACGGTGATGACGATAATCAGCGCTTCGTAATTGTTTCGGGGACATCCGACAGTTTCACAATGTCGGGAAGTGGCGAGGAAGCACGGCATGTGCAGAAATTAAAGAAGCAAATTTCTGGCGACTTCATCTGGTTCGAGCGTGACGAAAAGTCTTACATCATTCGCGACGCGGCAACCGTGGAACGCGCCCGCCGGCTCTGGGCGCCTCAGGAAGAACTCGGAAAGAAGCAGGAAGAACTTGGCAAGCAGCAGGAAGCCCTCGGGAAACAGCAGGAGGAACTCGGAACACGCATGCAGGCTGTGCGCGTGAAAGTTCCGGATATCAGTGCTGAACTCGACAAGCTCAAAGCCGAACTGAAGCAACTGGGACCAGACGCGAGCATGGAACAGATCGGCGGGATCCAGTCTCAAATCGGCGAACTGCAAAGCAGAATTGGCGAGATTCAGTCACATGCCGGTGACGAGCAAGGCAAGATCGGCGAAGAGATGGGCGCTCTGGGAGAAAAGCAGGGAAAGCTAGGTGAGCAACAGGGAGAACTCGGGCGTCAGCAGGGTGAGCTCGCTAAAAAAGCCACTCGAGAGATAAAGAAAATTTTTGATGACGCCATCAAGAACGGCACCGCAAAACCGGAGAGCGACCAATCCGGCGGTGAATCGATATAGCGGGATTCAAATTCGGGCGGCTGTGCAGATTACCAGAACCTTCTCGTACAGCCGCTCAGCACCTTCAAACTCTCCTCGTGACTCGTTTTTACTGGCCGCACCCATTTACATACCTGTGAATTTCTTTGCGCAGTTTGTAAAGTTCTAAAAAAATTCTTACCGCCAGTTTCCAAAAGCCTTGCTGGTAGCGTATTTTGCTCAAGTCCCGTCTTAGGCAATTCCGGCGTGATCACTCTTTTGAACGAGATCCGCGTTGTTTCGGCCCCTCACAAAATCGTTTTCATCCCCCAGTGCTCTTTCAGATATTCAATTCAGTGGAGGAAGGTTGTCATGAATACATGTAAAGCGAAGTCGCTCTTGGCGCATTCAGCCTCGCCTGCGATCGTGTTCTGCCTGGTTGCGAGCTTGGCGGTGTCCGCCGTCGCACAAAACACTACAGTCCGCGGAAACACTCCGGGCTTCGTTCAGAAGGCGAAGGACCTTGGCCCGACCGATCCAAACACAGTCATTACGGTGTCTGCCTGGCTGAGACTGCACAACGAAGCTCAGCTCGATAAACTCGTTCAGCAGCAGAACCAGAAGGGATCGCCCAATTACCACAAGTGGATTTCGCAAGCGCAGTTCGATGCCAGCTTCGGCCCGACAGCTCAGGAACTCAAAGCCGTGCAGAACTTCCTCAACGCACACGGCCTGACCACCATTGACGTTGCTCAAAATAACGCCTACGTGAAAGTACAAGGAACTGTTGACGCAGTTCAAAAAGCGTTTCACGTGCAGATCGACAACTTCAGCTTCCAGGGACAGACCTATCGCTCCAATAAGAACGACCCTTCCGTGGGCGGTGCTTCTGGTGGACATATTGCAGCCATCACCGGAATGGACGACCTGGGCTTCGACACCAATGTTGTCCAGGCATCGAGCCCCGACGGCACACCTTATCCGTTCAGACCTCTCGCCAAAACCTCGCCTGCTGGATTGTTTTTCGAAGGACAATGCTTCCGAGGAGTCGAGACGGACTCATTTGCGGGCGGCGGAAACACTGCAACGTATACCGGCAACCGCTACGGCTCAGACATCACCAGCGGCCTTGGACATCTTCCTCCCTGCGGCTACTCACCGGCGGAAATCCACACTGCCTACAACATGACCCCGCTCTACCAGGCAGGCTGGGACGGAACCGGGGAAACAATCGTCATAACCGACGCCTATGGTTCGGCAACGATTGCTCAGGATGCCGAAGTCTTTTCGAAAGTTTACGGACTCCCCGATCTCACGCCGGCGAATTTCCAGATCATCAAAGGCAAGGGTCTTTCCAACAATCCCCATGGCGTGCAGCGCAATTGGCAGTTTGAAACCACGCTGGACGTTGAGTGGGCACACGCGATGGCGCCGGGCGCAAAAATTGCACTCGTAGTGGCGACCGACCGCGCTTCGCTCGACGAGGCCATCAATTTGGCGGTAGTTCAGCACCTCGGCAACACCATCTCCAACAGCTGGGGCCGCATCGAGTTGTTTGGCAACCTGGCCACCAAGATCCGCACAGAACGCACCCTGCAGATGGCGGCCGCCCAGGGAATCGACGTGAACTTCGCTACCGGCGATTCCGGCGATTTCAGCGCAAGAATTGGTATCCCTGCGGTGCAATATCCTGCCAGCTCACCCTCTGCCACTGGAGTCGGTGGTACCAGTCTTGCTCTCAACCCGGACAACACGATCGCGTTTCAGACCGGGTGGGGCAACAACATCACCGAGATTGCCGATACCATGGCGCTGGGAAATCCGCCGGTCGTTCCACCGCTCAATGAAGGCTTCGACGGAGGTGCCGGCGGCGGCATCAGTGTTGTGTTTCCAAAGCCCGCCTTCCAGAGCGGTCTTCCCGGCAGCGGGCGATTGGTACCCGATATCTCAATGCTTGCCGATTCATTCACAGGCGTTGAGTTGATCGAAACCATCGACGGCGACTTGAGCGTGGGAGTCATCGGCGGTACTAGCCTTGCCACTCCCATGTTTTCAGGTGTCATGGCGATCGCCGCGCAAAAAGCTGGCCACGGTCTCGGCCAGGCGGCACCGCTGGTCTATAACCTGCCTGCCGGCGCCGTTGACGACGTGGTGGATGTCAGCTCTGCGAACAACGTCGCCGGCGTGATCAACGGAAGCAAGGTCGTGACTGCCGACCAGCTCGCTGCTCCTCTTGGAACCAACGCAGGCTACTACAGCGCGTTGTACAACAGTCCCTTCTCCACTCGCTGGTTTGTTCTCACCTTCAACACGGATACTTCGTTGGCAGCCATTCCCGGCTGGGACGACGTGACTGGCGTGGGAACGCCGAATGGATGGAACTTCGTAAATGCGCTAGCGCCGTAGCCTGGTCGCAATCCGCAAATTTGCGCGCTGCGTTTTGTACGCAGCGCGCTTTTTGTTCAGCCCTGGTTCGGATGCAGCACGCGATACGTGCTGCCGCCGTTTGACCACACCAGAACCAGCGCATCCTGGCCTTTCGCAATACCCTTGAGCTGATCGATTGCATCGGCGTCCGACTTCACTGCACGCCGGTTGATCTCAACAATCACGTCACCGCGTTGCAAGCCGGCGTTGTCTGCAGGACTGCCGGGTTGCACGTTGCCAACCACAGCGCCGTTGACGTCCGCAGGCACCTGCAACTGCTGACGCAGATCGCCGGTCAACTCTTGCAGGCCAACTCCCCAGCGCGGCTTTCCCTGCTCCGCATTGCCGGTTTCAGTTTCGCGATCGCGCTTGCCCATGGCCTCAAGCGTGACCGGAACTTTCATATTGCTGCCATTGCGGATCACTTCGAGGTCAATGGTCGTACCCGGCTGCTTCTGGCCCACTACGACCTGCAATTCGCCGGAGTCGTTCACCGCCTGGCCGTCAATTGCCGTGATCACGTCCCCGGTCTTCAGTCCAGCCTTCGCGCCGGGAGAGTTCGGCTCAACCTGCGCCACCAGCGCGCCTTCGGCTTTCTTCACGTTGAAGAAGCGCGCGTTTTCTGGGGTCACATCGTTGATTCCGATGCCGATGTACCCATGCGTGACTTTGCCGTACTTGATCAGATTGTCCACGGTCGGACGAACGATCTGAGTCGGAATGGCAAAACCGGCGCCGGCGAACGAGCCAGATTCGGAGATCAGAAAAGTGTTAATTCCGATCACTTCTCCGTGTGCATTCACCAGAGGCCCACCCGAGTTACCGGGATTGATCGCAGCGTCCGTCTGAATGAACTGCCCAGGCTTGCGGCGGTTACTGGCATCGGGATTCGGCCGGTTCAACGCGCTCACGATTCCGCGGGTCACAGTGAAACGCAACCCAAACGGATTGCCGAAAGCGAGGACCAATTGTCCAGGATGCAGCTTGGTCGAGTCGCCCCAAGGAATGCTCGGCAGATCTGACGCGTCGACCTTGATCACAGCCAAATCTGTGAGGGGATCGGTTCCGATCAGTTTCGCAGAAAGGACCCTGCGATCCGTCATTGTGACGTTGATGTTCACCGCGCCATCGACCACGTGATTGTTGGTGACGATGTAACCTTCCGGCGAAATAATGACGCCGCTTCCAAGGCCGTGTTCGATCCGCGGACGCTGGTTCGGCATATTCGGCATGCCAAAAAACTGGAATGGATTGACCTGGCGTTGATCGTTCGATCCATCGTTGTCGTTGTCCTGGTCATTGTCGTTGTCGTTCATGTCGCCGCTGTTGTGACGGCCGCCGGTCTTCGATGTGACCGTGACGTTCACGATCGCCGGCGTCACCCGCGCGGCGACGGCCTCCATGGCACGATCCAGAGCAAGCAACGGCTCGATGCTGCTGTCATCAAGCGCCGGCGCGGCCGGAGCCGGAGCGGCTGCTGCCATCGCAGAGTTCACCGGCTTCGCAATTTCGTACGCCCCTAATGACAGCGCCAGCAGCGCCGCCAGTGAAGGCACAATGAATCTCTTTTTCAACTGTTCTTTCCAACCTTCCAACTTCATTGCTCATCTCCTTCGTTAACTAATTATTTAGTTCTTATATCAAAATTTTTTTCTTACAAGGAACTCATCACAATCTGCGCTCTGATCGCCTGATTGTCGGCCTCTCGCAGCGTCAGCTTCCAAACGCAGAACTTCGTTCTTAACTCACCGTTGCCATCCACCTGTGTTTGCATGACCAATAGATACTGCGTCCGTGAGGCGTGCGCTGCGTCAGGCACAGTTTCGCGGGCCAAGACCTCGGACGCAGGCTTCTGCGGTTTCCGCGCGACAACCGACTTTGCCGGCGTAGTGCGCACCTTCCTGGTCGGAGTATTCGGATCAAAGCTCGTCCCGCCCTTCACAGGCGAAACCATCACCTCAGGCGTGGCTTTTGCCAACTGCTGCGCAACTGAGGGCTTTACCGGCGCCGCATCTTTGAAAGCAATGAACTTCGGCGCGCCGGGAGCCAGGAACACGCACAGGCCCAATACGCCGAATGCAAACGTCATGGCACTCGCGTAAGAATGCGGACTCGCCTGAGCCGGTCCTAAAATCCGCGCCAGACGGATCGCTGTGCCTTTCGCGTGCCCAATGATCGCCTGCGCCATCGCCACGCTGCGTCGCGCGAAACTCTTCTCCGCGAGTGAAACCAGGCACTCGGCGTAGGCATGCCGATTGCCCGTCTTCGCCAGCACTAGCTCGTCACAGGCCATCTCGCGCTCGAGTTCCAATCGCCGCTGCACGAACCACACCGCAGGATGAAAAAAGAACACCGCGCCCAGCAACTTGCCGGCGAGATTCGTCCAATCGTCTCTGCGGCGCAAATGCGCGAGCTCGTGCAAAAGCACCGCCGTCAAGTCTCGATCCGAGAGGTCTCTCAGCGCCCAATGCGGAAGCAGCACCGTTGGCTTCCAGAAACCGATCGCCGTTGGAACTCGCACCCCTGTGGAACGGCAAACCTTTACCTGTCGATCGGCGCGGAATTCGGCGAGGGCATGTTGCGCTTCAATCGGCAACTCGGAAGCATCGACAGGTGAAGCCTCACGCCTGAGCTTCCATAAATTCCAAATGCCGAAGCCGAAGCGCACCGCCATCAACACCACGGCTGCACTCCAAAATCCCACGATCGCCACAGCCCACGCCGCGGGCAACGTCAAACCGGGGTGCGACGAAACTGTACTCGAGGTCGAACTCTGGAACGTGGGCACAAACGGCACCGCCGCTATTCCCACCAAAGCCATAAACCAGATTACGAAGCGAGCGCCTGACCCTTGCTTGTGAAACGCTCTCAGCCCGAGCCATGCCAGGCCGGCAATGCCAAGTCCTACCGGAATAGAATTCAGGACCCGCGCGGCAATCATTTCTGGAAGGCCGTGAATCATTGTTTCGCGCCCTCCGCCAGCATCTCTTTCAGCCGCTTCAGTTCCTTCGCGTCAAGGCCGCGGTCTTCCAGAATGTTGAGCACTAAATCTTCGTGTGAATCGCGGAAAAACCTGCTGACCAGATGGCTGATCTCCGACCGGGTGGCGTCTTTGCGTTCGATCGCGGGCGCATATACGTGGGCGCGCCCGTCCTTGACGTGCTTGAGGTAGCCCTTCTTCTCAAGAATGCGGATGGTCGTGAGCACCGAGTTGTAAGCCAGTTCGGGCTTGCCGGGCAGCGCCTCCAGCACCTGCTGGACGGTCGCCGACCCCTTGGGCCAGAGCACGTCCATGATCCGCAACTCGGCTTCGGTCAGGGTTGGAGATTGTCTCGGCGGCACTTCGTTCCTCGCGTGAGATGTAGCTCGTGTAGCACAGTCGGCCCATGTCCGGCCCGTGTAGCACAGGCGGCTCGCCTGTGCAGCCGAGCGAAGCTCGGCCCAGTTAATTTGACGTTCCTCGTCCGAAAAAGTAACTAATAAATTAGTTGCGATCAGAATGGCATTTGGTTGCTATGAGATTAAGAGGTGGCGGTGCCCCACCCTACGCGGTTTTCAGAGGGTGGGTATTTTGACTTTGAAGGCTGCGGAGTCGATTCTTCTATCGTGCCCTTCCCGCCCAACGAAATCGCAGCCCTGCTCGTCGCGGTCAGCTTCGCCGCAGGCCTGAACGTCTATGCCACCATCGGCACCCTTGGCCTGCTGGGACACTTCGGCATCGTGCATCTTCCCGCGCAACTTCACCTGCTGGATAGCTGGTGGATCATCGGTGCGAGCGCCGTGCTGTTCGTCGTCGAGTTTTTCGCGGACAAGGTCCCTGCATTCGATCTCATCTGGAACGCGCTGCACACGTTCATCCGCGTGCCCATCGCTGCCCTTCTGGCCTACGCCGCCACGTCGCATCTTTCTCCGGAAAAACAGCTCCTCGCCACGCTGGTCGGCGGCGTAATCGCGCTCGCCGCCCACGGCGCCAAAACCTCGGTGCGCGCAGCAGTCACCCCTTCCCCCGAGCCGCTCTCAAACATCGGTCTGAGCCTCGGCGAAGACGTCGTGGCCATCTCCCTGACCTGGCTCGCCACCCGCCATCCTTACGCGGCTGCGGCGATCGTCCTCGTGCTGCTGGTGATTATCGCAGTGCTGATTCGTTGGGTCGTTCGGGCACTGAAAGCGCTGTTTAGAGGAGCCGAAAGCGAGATGGTGCGATAAATAAAAAAATGCGGGTGCCCCATTTCTGCCCGGTTTTGGCAGAAGTGGGAGCCGCGAACTCATGCGCCTACCAGCTTTTTCTTCATAACCGGCCAATCATTGAGCCGTACAATTCCGACTTCGCCGCACGCATAATACCTGAAACTACTCCAGCGCCAATCCTCGGGCCTCGCGACAAGTCCTCTGACGACCGGATTGCGATGCATGTACTTCAATTTCTCCCCAATCTTCGGAGTGCTCCAAACATTGAAGTCATAGAACCGTTTCTGCCAGAAATGATTCGGACCAGACTCCTGGGTGCCCCACTTCTCCCCGGTTTTGGGAGAAGTGGGTAGGCTCCTCACAAACCCAAGTTTCAGCGCCTGAATCACGACTGACGGATTTCCTCGCTCCGGTTCGTTTATCAGCAGATGAATGTGCTCGGGCATGATGACGTAGCCGAAAACCACAAATCTGTACCGGTTCCGCATCAGCTCCAGAACTCTGAGAAACAAATCGCGCGTCTCAGGCGAACTGAAGAACGCTCGCCGTTGATAGCAACTGGACGTTATGAAGTGCAGACCATCGTCGCCGTAATAACGCTTCAGGCCGGTTGGCATACCCAAACAGTATTCGCAAACTCACAAGGGAGTCTGTGACGAATGAACATGAGTTTGTTCATTTTTGGGAATGCCGCTCGAAGGATCAGGAAGAAGGGGTGAGTCGACAACAAGGCTTGGGAATAACGAACACCTGGGTGCCCCATTTCTGCCCGAATTTGGCAGAAGTGGGGAGGGTTACCTACTCATCGGTTTCAGGCGTTGGGCTACTTTCTTGTGGTGACCCTCCCACTTCTCCCAAAACCGGGGAGAAGTGGGGCACCCACGATTCGAGGAGTTACTTGATAAATATGGGTGCCCCATTTCTGCCAGCTCTTGGCAGAAGTGGGCACCTCCGCACTCAGTCGCTTCATTTCCAGCCCGGGTGTCCAGGCAAGCGTCGAGATTGATGAAGTCGCGGTCCAGTTAGACGCTCTCGACCGCTTCCGAAGAACAAAGGCCCATTTTGTGGACTGCCTGCTCGCCGCCACAGTCGTCGCTGAAGATCTGCCAGTCGCCAGCTTCGATCACGACTTCCGCAAGTTTGGCGACGTGAGGGTTGAGGCTGAATAGCTTCCCGCTTCTCCCAAAATTGGGAAGAAGTCGGTCAACCGACTGATTTAATGCCTCGTAGGATCCGAAACCACACCTAGAAACATTAGGGCATTAGTGATGTTATCCCGAATCAAAAAGACAAAAGGACGATTCAATTGCATGTAGAACGCGTTTTGCCCAGTTGCGATGCCGCCATAAATCCCGCCCATCACTGACTCTGCGCTAGCTTTAATTCCCTGCTTATCAACTTCGATGGCGGTCTTCTGCACAACCTCAGACAAATGCGACCGTGGGATTCTCACCATGGGGCCCAAGTCCACAAAAATGCCCTTCATGCCCATCTCCTCTAGATTCCGGCGAAGATTGGCTTCGAGCTGAAAGCGAAATGTCGGCATCGCAACTTGGCCGACTTGCCGCTTAAGAGCATTATCCACTGATTCAGAATCTTGGGCGAGCATGCGTTCTATTGTGTGTGGCGACTGCCCTGGCGCGGGCAAGACAACAAGCATATATGCTCTGTTGCAGGGTAAGACCACGGCTTCAAAACCCTCAGTCTTCGCATACAGGTAGCTCCCCAATTCGCTGTCGAGCATTTCTACTTGCCTTACGTCTCCCGAGCTGGTTGTGAAGTCGGACTTGCGCGGTGTACTCATCGAAAACGTATTTCCACGCCAGGCGGTTTGGAGATGGCTGCCAGAACTGATTAGAAAGTCATTGCCAGATGACAATACGGGAGAGGCGGGATGACCGACACGCGCGAGGTCCGCACTTGTAGGCTTACCAGCGGTGCTGTTGAACTGCATGCCGAAATACGTTTCAGCATCCCTCACGAAGCGACCTGAGAAAGTGTTCGTCAAAGTTTTCGTATGCCGGTAAATCAAGTCATTCTTAATCCATGCCCCTTCGGGTGGAACCGCGGGCGGACCATTTCTTGGCTTGTGCTCTGTCCGCAAGAGCTCTCTATCGAAAGCCGCCAACAACATCCGAGCGGGAACGTTAAGCTCCGGATACTCTCCCCACCCGAAAACTTCGTCCATCTCGTTCCTTGTAGAACCGTGGCCATGGAGGCGTAACGCGGCAAGGGCAAGAGTCAGTGACAAAGGGGAGACGACCAAATTGTGATCAGAAGTATTTGAATCGAGCGTCCAGAGCAACTTCCGACCAAATTGCTCGTTCGCTCGGATCACAGTGGGCAATGCTTGTCCGAACTCTTGCGCCGCGGAACGAAATGAGACCGCAAGACAAAAAAGAAGGCACCCCAAAAAGAATGCTTTCATCTCTCGGCTCACCTGGCCCTTTTCACAAGCTGGAATTTCAATTCGATATCCCCACCCTGTCTCGTAAAAACTCGAAGCGAGAGCGCGTCTACTCGTGTTCGTGCCAACGACCAACGACCGACTACTTCGTCCTCCCGCCCTCGACCTTCAGCTTGTCCGTAGCCGCCGCCTGCGCCGCCGCCAACCGCGCCGTCAGCACACGGAAGGGTGAGCACGAAACGTAGTTCAGTCCGGTCTGATAGCAGAACTCGACCGACGATGGCTCGCCGCCGTGCTCGCCGCAGATGCCGACTTTCAGGTTCGGACGCGTCTTGCGGCCGCGCTCGGTTGCCATCTTCACCAGTTGACCGACACCTTCGCGGTCGAGAACGGCGAACGGGTCCTGCTTCAAGATGCCGTCGGAGATGTAGGTGGTCAGGATCTTGTTCACGTCATCGCGCGAGAAGCCGAACGTGGTCTGCGTGAGATCGTTGGTGCCGAACGAGAAGAACTCGGCTTCCTTCGCGACCTCATCCGCAACCAGTGCGGCGCGCGGCAACTCGATCATGGTGCCGACCATGTACTCGATCCGCTTGCCCGTCTCCTTGAAGACCTCCTCGGCGACGCTGCGGACGATGGCGGCCTGGTTCTGCATTTCTTTCAGCGTCGCGATCAGCGGGATCATGACCTCGGGATGGACCTTGATCCCTTTCTTCGTGCACTCCACTGCAGCTTCGAAGATCGCCCGCGCCTGCATCTCCGTAATCTCCGGGTAGGCGATGCCCAGGCGGCATCCGCGAAGTCCCAGCATGGGGTTGAACTCGTGCAGTTGCTCCACTCGCGCCAGCAACCCCGGCAGCACTTTCTTCAGATCGGCTGCGCCTTTCACCCCGTAATCCTTGTACTTCGCCACCAGCTCATTCTTCTGCTTGCCGCTGTAGGAAGACAGCAGCGAGAGATCGACCATCAGTTCTTCGCGGCGCGGCAAGAACTCGTGCAGCGGCGGATCGAGCGTACGAATGGTTACTGGGAAACCGTCCATTGCCTTAAAGACCCCGGCAAAGTCGGCGCGCTGCATCGGCAGCAGCTTCTTGAGCGCGGCGCGGCGGTCTTTTTCGTTGTCGGCAAGAATCATCGCGCGCATGTGCGGAATTTTCTTTTCGCCAAAAAACATATGCTCGGTGCGGCAGAGCCCGATGCCTTCTGCGCCGAACGCTCGCGCCTGGATTGCATCGCGGGGGATGTCTGCATTGGCGCGGACTTTCAGGGTGCGAAACGGTTCGGCCCAATGCATAAACTTCTGCAACTCGGGATCGTCGGCGCTCGCCGGAATGGTGTCCAGCTTGCCCTTGATTACGCGGCCGGTTGTACCGTCGAGAGAAATCCAGTCGCCCTCTTTGAACGTCTGCCCTTTCGCGCGCATTTCGCGTTTCTTCTCGTCGACCACAACGTCGCCGGCGCCTGCCACGCAGCATTTGCCCATGCCCCGCGTCACCACCGCGGCGTGGCTGGTCATGCCGCCGCGAGAAGTGAGAATGCCTTTGGCTACTTCCATGCCATGAATGTCCTCAGGCGTGGTTTCAGCGCGTACGAGAATGACCTGCGCTTTACCATGTTTCTGCACCGCTTCAACAGCTGCATCAGCCGTGAAAACGATCTGTCCAACTGCCGCTCCTGGAGACGCCGGAAGTCCGGTGGCCAGCACCTCAACCTTTGCGCTCTTCTCATCAAGCCGCGGAACCAGAAAGTCGTAGAGCTGGTTCGGCTCGACACGGAAGATGGCTTCTTCTTTGCTAATGAGTCCTTCATCCACCATCTGCAGCGCGACCCGAACCGCGGCAATGCCAGTGCGCTTGCCGTTGCGCGTCTGCAGCATGTAGAGCTTGCCTTCCTGGATGGTGAACTCGAAATCCTGCATGTCGCGGTAGTGCTTTTCGAGACGCGTAGTGATCTCATGCAGTTGCCGGTAAACGTCCGGCTGGATCCTCTCGAGTTCGGAGATGTGCACCGGCGTACGAATGCCGGCAACCACGTCTTCGCCCTGCGCGTTCATTAGGAACTCGCCGTAGAACTCTTTGGTGCCGATGGCGGGATTGCGCGTGAAGCCGACGCCGGTGCCGCTGGTCTCGCCGAGGTTGCCGAAGACCATCGCCTGCACGTTGACGGCGGTGCCGAGCATGTCGTCGATGTTGTTGATCCGGCGATAGTGCTTGGCGCGATCGTTCTGCCACGAACGGAAAACAGCATCGCGCGCCATGACGAGCTGTTCGTGCGGGTCCTGCGGAAAGTCGCGCTTCGCGTGCTTCTTCACGACCTTTTTGTATTCGGCGATGACCTCTTTCAATGCCTTGGCGTCGAGGTCGGTGTCGAGCTTGGCTTTTTTCTGTTTTTTCTTGCCATCGAAGACTTCCTCGAACGCGGACTTCTCGATATCGAGGACGACGCTCCCAAACATTTGAATCAGGCGGCGATAGGAGTCGTAGGCGAACCGGGGATTGTTGCTCTTCTTCGCCAACGCCTCAACGCTCTGGTCGTTCAGGCCGAGGTTGAGAATCGTATCCATCATGCCGGGCATGGAAAACTTCGCGCCCGAGCGCACACTGACGAGTAACGGATTGTCACCCTTGCCGAGCTTCTGGCCTTGCAGCTTTTCGAGCTGGGCCAGGGCCTCGTCCATCTGGCTGTCCACTTCCGCGGAGAGGCCACCACGCATGTATTCGCGACAGGCTTCCGTCTGAATGGTGAAGCCGGGAGGAACGGGCAGCCCAGCGTTAGTCATCTCAGCAAGCCCTGCGCCCTTGCCGCCGAGGACGTCTTTCATTTTGCCGTTGCCATCGGCCTTGCCGCCGCCGAATGAGAAAACGTATTTCGTATCTGTTTGCGCGCCCTTCGCTGGAGTTTCTAGTTCTGCAATCGTCATTGTGGCCATAAGTGCGTTTCCTTTTTTTCCTAATTTTTCAAAATGTCATTCCGACCGGAGAAGGTCGCTCGCTCGCGAACGATCTTCGGAGTGGAGGAACCTGCTTTTTGGGGCGGCAATCGCCGTCCCTCCGAGACTCGGATCATCTCACTTGCCACCCAGCGCTTACGCGCTGGGCTGAACTGTGCCGCTCCTCCGGAGCTGAACCTGTGAAGTTCCGGCAGTTTCGCGCATGCAAAGTAACCCGCTACTGCCCTACCCTTTACCTTCTGTCACGATCTCGGAAAAATCGGCAATTGTCGAGAACTCCTTTAATAGCGTCTGCAGCAGGGCCAGGCGGTTGGCCCGCAGCGCCTCGTCCTCGACCATTACCATTACTTTATCGAAAAATGCGTCCACTGCGGGGCGGATACGTGAAATTTGCGCTAAGGCAGCAGCGTAGTCGTTCGCCGCACGGTGCCCTTCCACAACGTGCGAGACCTCTGGAATCAGCGCACCGATCTGCTTTTCTGGTTCGTCGCGAAACAATTCCGGATTAACTTCGCCGCCAATTTGCTTTCCGGTCTCCCTCGCCTGGCGCAGAATGTTCTTAATCCGCTTGAACGCGATTGAGATCGACTCGAAATCCGCCGAGCCCCGCACCTGTGAAACCGCCTCGGCACGTGCAACTGGATCAACAACGTCCTCCGCTCCCGCCGCGAGTACGGCATTCACCACGTCGTACTTGTAGCCCAACTGATCCCGCAGATAAAACTCAAGCCGCTCGCGGAAGAACGCCCGGATCGCATCGGTATTATCGCCGGTCCTGAACTTTGCTTCCGCGCTGGAGCCATGGTAAGTTTCGCGAGCGACCTCTGCCAGCCGCATCAACTCGAGCGGCAGTTTGTGCTCGGCAATAGTCTTGACGATCCCATTCGCCTGCCGACGCAGCGCAAATGGATCTTTCGAGCCAGTGGGCTGAAGGCCGAGTGCAAACATCCCGGCGATCGTGTCCATTTTGTCACCGATCGAAAGGACCGCCCCTTCCACGGTGCGCGGAACCGAATCTTCGGCCGATTCAGGCTTGTAGTGGTCGTAGATCGTTTGCGCAATCAACTGGCGAGTCTCGTCAGGCATGCCGCGATCGAGGTTCTGCACGCGCGCATACAAGCCACCGACAATCCCTTGGAGTTCGGTAAATTCCTTCACGAGCTCCGTCGTGAGATCTGTCTTCGCCAGGCAAGCAGCCTTGTGCACAACGCCGGGACGTACCGCCACTCCGCGCTGCCGAACAGTTTCCGAAATCCAACTGCAAAGGCGCTGCGCGCGCAGGGTCTTCTCGTAGTAGCTCCCGAGATCTTTCTGAAAAGTGACGTTCTTCAACCACGAGAGCCGCTCGCGCAAGGGATGCTTCTGGTCGGTTTGCCAGAAGAAGCGCGCATCGTTGAAACGCGCGCGCAGCACGCGTTCATTGCCGTGGCGAATCAGACCTTGTGGATCACCATCCGTATTCAGCACTGCCAGAAAATGTGGCAGCAGCTTTCCTTTGGCATCTTCAATCGCAAAATATTTCTGGTGATCGCGCATGACCGTGACCAGAATTTCCTCGGGCAACTGCAAAAACTCACGCTCGAAGCTGCCGAGAATTGCGGAAGGCCATTCGGTAAGATTGACGACAGTATCGAGCAGCGCTGCGTCCTCACGCCAGCGCGCCCCGGGAATCGTTCGGGTAGCCGCATCGAGGGCCTTGCGAATCTGTTGTTCGCGTTCCGCTCGGCCGAGGACCTTCGCGTTCCGCAGCGCGTTCACGTATTCGGAGCTGCGCGGAACCTCCACTTCAGCAGTAGCAAGGATTCTGTGCCCGCGCGTGTGATTCCCGGCTCGAATGCCGCCGAACTCAAGCGGAATGATTTCGCCATCGAGCATCGCCACCAGCCATCGCACAGGGCGGACAAAGCGTTCGTTCGTCTTGCGCCAATACATGTTTTTTGGCCAATAGAGCGAGGCAATCTCTTTCGGAAGCGATTCCGCCAGAATCTCGGCAGCCGCTCGGCCCTTCTTTGTGACCCTCGCCGAAAGATATTCGCCTTTGGGAGTCGTCACGCGATCAAGCTGTTCGACATCAATCCCGGCCTTCTTCGCGAAAGCGTGCGCGGCCGGCGTTGGCTTGCCGTCTTTGAATGCAACGCTAACCGCGGGGCCGTTGATTTGCTCGGTCACGTCCGGCTGAGAGGATGGAACCGCCGACGCCAGCACGGCAAGGCGCCGTGGCGTATCCACACTCCTGATCTCGCCGGAAACCGCGAGCCGTTCACGCGTTAAAAGATCCGTGACCCGGCGCTGCAGGTCCTCCTGCGCCACTGCAATCATCCGCGCAGGGATTTCTTCAGTCCCGATTTCAAGGAGAAAGTCTGGCATGTCGGGGAATGACTATTGTCTCAAAACTCCAGCCAAAGCGCAGATCGGACAATTTTTGGCGCCTGGTCTCGGGATCGCGTTTGCGAATGAAGGTCAAATGAAAAATAATGATCGTCCGCCATGTTGCAGCAGCGCATGAGCGCCCCAGGGAGGCTGGCAAGAAATGAGACGTATTCGCACACCAGTGTACGTTGTCCTTCTTTTCGTCTCTGCCGCAATTCCTTTTTCCCTATCCGCGCAAACTGGAAATCCGACCGGCGACGTCATCGTGCAGTACGACGTGGCCATGAAGACACGCGACGGCGTCACACTTCATGCGGACATTTATCGTCCCAATTCACCGGACAAGTTTCCCGTCATCCTCATGCGCACACCCTATGACAAGAGCGTCAACTGGGCGGCAGGGCCGGCGCCACAAATGGCGCGCCGTGGTTACGTCGTCATTATTCAGGACATTCGCGGGCGTTATACCTCGGAGGGCGAGTGGTATCCATTTCGCCACGAACAGGCCGATGGATACGACTCGGTTGAGTGGGCCGCAGCGCTGCCGTATTCGAACGGTAAGGTGGGAATGATGGGCGCGTCATACGTCGGTGCGACCCAAATGCTGGCGGCGATTGCGCAACCTCCGCATCTTGCGGCGATTGCGCCGAACGTCACGGCCAGCAACTATCACGATGGCTGGACCTACCAGAACGGCGCGTTCGAGCAGTGGTTCGACGAGAACTGGACAACTCAACTGGCGCAAAATTCTCTGCAGCGCCTGATAGAGGAAAACACCGACGCGCGCACGGGAGTCCCTACGTTACCGCTGGCAGACTACCCTGTTTTCAACTTCGGCCAACTGCCTGCTGACGCGCAACTCACCGCCAAAATAGCTCCTTATTATCTCGATTGGCTCGCGCACCCCGACTACGACGAGTATTGGAAGCAGTTGTCGATCGAAGAGAATTTCTCGAAGATCCAGGTCCCCATGCTGCAAGTCGGCGGCTGGTACGACATTTTCAATGGCGGGACGCTGCGCAACTACATGGGTGCGAAGGCGCACGGCGCGACTGACGCCGCTCGAACGCAACAACACCTGTTAATCGAGATAGGCGGGCACGCCGGCTTCGGGCGGCGTATTGGCGATATTGATTTCGGCCCGCACGCGCTGGAGAACGCGTACACCAGCGTGATCCTCGACTGGTATGACTACCTGTTCAAGGGGATCAAGAACGAATACGCGACCGACAAGCCCGTGAAAGTGTTCACCATGGGCGCGAATGAATATCGCCAGCTCGACGATTGGCCGCCACCCCAGGCGAAGTCCACAAAGTACTATCTGCACTCGGCTGGAAAGGCCACCTCGTTGCGTGGTGATGGCACGCTTACGACGACAGCTCCAAGGTCTGAGGCTACAGATTCCTATCTGTACGATCCCAAGAATCCCACTCCAACTTTCGGTGGCCCCTTGTGCTGCGATCAGGAGCGTATGGAGCCGGGTCCGCGGGACCAGCGCGGCGTGGAGAATCGCGACGATGTACTAGTTTTTTCTACAGCTCCGCTTGCTCGCGACCTCGAAGTCACGGGCCCGGTGACTGCGATGCTGTGGGTCAAGTCTTCAGCCGTTGACACCGACTTCACGGCCAAACTGGTCGATGTCGGACCCGACGGTTTCGCGATGGATTTGACGGAAGGGATCCTGCGCATGCGTTACCGTGATACCCAGGAACGGGCAACTCTAATGAATCCGGGACAGATTTATCAGATCACGGTCGATCTGTGGGCGACAAGCAATGTGTTTTTGAAGGGGCACACCATTCGCCTCGAGATCAGCAGCAGCAATTTCCCAAGGTTTGACCGAAATTTGAATACCGGAGAGGAAATCAAGTTCGCGCACACGTCGGTTCCCGCGACAAACACAGTTCTGCATGATGCCGAGCATCCCTCGGCGGTGATTTTGCTTGTGATGCCGTGAAAGGGGAGAGTCGGACCGGTTCAGGTAGCTGCCGGGGCGAAGTCGAGGACCTTTTTCTCGCGCGCAGGTTCGGGTTCTTCTTTCGGTTGTGCGGCTTCGGCGCTTTGCTGGTCCACCCAGGCTTTGGCGATCCCCACCGCCAATGCTCGCACGCGCGCGATGACCCCGACACGCTCGGTAACGCTGATCGCTCCTCGCGCGTCAAGAATGTTGAACAGGTGCGAGCACTTTAAGCAGAGTTCATAAGCCCCGAGCAGCGGAAACCGTTTCTTGTCGGCCGAGCTCGGCTCATGGTCCGAATCTTTCTGATCAGTCGCGGGGTGCCCCACTTCTCGCCGCTTTTGCGAGAAGTGGGAATACCGGTCCAGCAGCGCCTTGCACTCGCCTTCGCAAAGCTCGAAGTGCTTCCACGTCTTCTCCACATCCGCGGCTTCAAAGTTGTACACCGACATCTGCAGTTCGTCCGCAAGCCGCACATCGCCATACGTCGTTGCAGAGCCGGTCGAAGGATCGCGCGCCCACACAATGTCATAAATCGAATCCACATCCTGGAGAAACGCCGTAATGCGTTCCAGGCCATAAGTCAGCTCTGCCGAAATCGGAAACAGATCCACTCCACCGCACTGCTGGAAGTAAGTGAACTGAGTGATCTCCAGGCCATCGAGCATCACCTGCCACCCGATTCCCCATGCACCCAGCGTTGGAGACTCCCAGTTGTCTTCCTCAAACTTAATGTCGTGCTGGCGAAGGTCAATGCCCAGCGCGCCCAGCGACTGAAGGTATAGCTCCTGCACATTCTCGGGCGGCGGCTTCAGAATCACCTGCAGCTGCATGTGCTTATAAAGACGATTGGGATTCTCGCCATACCGCCCATCCGCAGGGCGACGTGAGGGTTGCAAGTAGGCAACTTTGTACGGCTTGGGCCCCAGCACGCGCAAAAAGGTCTCCGGCGCCATGGTCCCCGCTCCGACTTCGAGATCGTACGGTTGCTGCAGGACGCACCCGCGTTCAGCCCAGAACGTCTGCAGGCGCAGCACAAGCTCCTGAAATGTGAGCACGTTGGGTTTGAGCGAAGTCATGGAAAGCAAATGGCTTCCAGCTGCCGGATACGACCGAGCTGTGTTCGACAATAGACGCGTCGGAGGCTACGCAGCGGCGAAGTTAGTCAAAGATTGTAATGGATACGGCGGCAACACGTCAGCAGTAGCTAAGGTACAGAAAATCAACGAGGTGCGACTTTTACAAAAATATTTCGCAATTTGTCGATTTCGCTCGCCCCCATTCGACGTCACAGTAGAGGCCGAAAATGGCCGGCAAAACCCGGTACACTGGGCCTCTTAATTCAAAATCAGGAGCTAAGACAAATGCGAGTGATGGTCATCGTAAAAGCCAATAAGGATTCCGAAGCAGGCGTTCTGCCCAACCACAAGATGCTTGCTGAAATGGGCAAGTTCAACGAAGAACTCGTTAAAGCAGGCGTAATGCTGGCTGGTGAAGGGTTGCAGGCAAGCTCCAAAGGCAAGCGCGTACGCTTTGAAGGCGGCAAGCGCACGATTATTGACGGCCCCTTCGCCGAGACCAAAGAACTGATCGCCGGATTCTGGCTGTGGCAGGTGCGGTCCATGGACGAAGCCATTGAATGGCTCAAGCGCGCTCCGTTCGATGGCGGCACGGAAATTGAAATCCGCCAGGTATTCGAGGCTGCTGATTTCGGAAAAGAGTTCACGCTGGAACTGCGCGAGCAGGAAGAGCGTCTGCGCCAACAGATCGAGAAGCAGAAGGCCTCGTAATTTTTTTCCCAAACGAGTGTCGATTTCGAACAGATTCATTCGACGCACTAACAGAGGGCGGTCAACAGGACCGAAACCCAATCTCAAAGGAGAGACATCGTGAAATTTCTGAGCCTTTACAAGAATGTGGAGCGCAACACTCCTCCAACGCCGGAAGAGATGGCGGCGATGGGAACGCTGATTGAAGAAGGAATGAAGAAAGGCTGGCTGGTTGCAACCGAAGGATGCCTGCCTAGCGCGCTAGGTGCGAGGGTGCGGCGCTCAGGTGAGAAGGTCACCGTCACCGACGGGCCTTTCACCGAGTCGAAGGAAGTTATCGGAGGCTTTGCTATCCTGAACGCCAAGTCGAAAGAAGATGCGATCCAGATGGCCAAAGACTTCCTGAAGGTTGTGGGAGAAGGCGAGTGCGAGATTCGGCAGGTTTACGAGGCCGGCACTGCAGATTTTCAACCATGCTATGAAGTAAAGGAGGCGTGAGCCTTCCTCCACAGGAATCATCGCCAGGCTGACGGGAGTCGCTGTAATGTCGGCCTGGCACAGGCCCACCGTCAAAATTCGCTAAACGTCACCACTTGCGCGATACGCAACGAAAATGTTGTGATCGCAGGTGATGACCGAAACTCATGGCACGATCGAGGCTGTATGGCGGATCGAATCTCCTCGGTTGATCGCCGGCCTGGCGCACATGGTCCACGACGTCGTCCTCGCCGAAGACCTGGCGCAGGACGCGCTGGTTGCGGCCATGGAGCAATGGCCGCAGTCAGGCATTCCCGAAAACCCCGGCGCGTGGCTCATGGCCACCGCCAAGCATCGCGCAATCGATCAATTTCGCCGCCGCGAGCTGCTCGACAGAAAACATCAGGAACTGGGCCGCGACGCCTCCGCCCGCGAGTTGCAGATTCCGAACTTTGATACGGCACTCGACGACCATATCGGCGACGATCTGCTCAGGCTGGTTTTCGTAGCCTGCCATCCCGTGCTCTCAACCGAAGCGCGCACCGCGCTCACGCTTCGCATGCTCGGAGGACTGACCACTGAGGAGATCGCGCGAGCATTCCTGGTGCCAGAATCGACCATCGCCCAACGCATCGTGCGCGCGAAACGCACTTTGTCAGAGAAGCAGGTCCCCTTCGAAGTTCCTCGAGGCACTGAGCTGGCCGCGCGGCTTTCGTCGGTGCTTGAAGTCATTTACCTGGTCTTCAACGAGGGCTACTCCGCAACCGCCGGCGACGACTGGACTCGCCCAGCGCTATGTGACGACGCACTTCGGCTCGGACGCATTCTGGCTGAGCTTGCGCCGTCTGAGCCTGAGGCGCATGGGTTGATTGCGCTGATGGAAATTCAGGCCTCGCGTTTGAAAGCCCGGGTGGGACCTTCCGGCGAGCCAATCCTGCTACTCGATCAAAACCGTGCGCAGTGGGATCAGTTGCTCATTCGCAGGGGGCTGGCGGCAATCGAACGCGCAAGAAAACTTGGCGCATCCTCCGGCGCGTATCTATTGCAGGCGGAAATCGCAGCATGCCACGCACGCGCCCGTGAGGCCGACGAAACCGACTGGCGACGGATCGCCGAGCTTTATGCTGAACTGGCCCGAGTTACTCCGTCTCCGATTGTCGAGTTGAATCGCGCGGTCGCGGTTGGCATGGCTTTCGGAGCCGGCGCTGGGCTTGAGATCGCGGATCAGCTTCTCGAAGAGCCGGCGCTGAAGAATTATCACTTGCTGCCGGCCGTCCGCGGAGACTTGCTGGAAAAGCTGGGGCGATCAGGCGAAGCGCGAATCGAGTTTGAACAGGCGGCCTCGCTCGCACGTAATTTGCGCGAACGAAACTTGCTTCTGAATCGGGCGAGCGCGTGCGCACGTGACGCTAGTTCAGCTTGACTTTCTCGTTCAGCGGCAAATCCTGCGATGAGCCGCCCACCGAAAACGAATACTCTCCAGGGGTTCGTTGCCAGCCGTGCCTCGCCGTATCAAAAGTCGAAAGAAACAGCGGCTCGATTTCGACCGAAACTTCTTTGCTCTCACCGGGCGCAAGGCTCACCCGACTAAATCCCACCAGTCGTTTCGGCGGCTCGCCTGTGCTTGCTGGCAGACCCGCATAGACTTCGGAAATCTCCGTTCCAGCGCGGCTGCCGGTGTTCTTGACAGTGAAGCTGGCGCGAACGTGCTCACCCGCCGTGACCGTCAAGCCCGAATACGAATACGTGGTGTAAGAAAGCCCGAACCCAAACGGGAACAACGGCGTTTTCTTCTCCGCGTCGTACCACTTGTATCCAACTTTCAGGCCCTCGTCGTAATTAGTCTGAAATGCCGGCAAGCCTTCGAGCACCAGGCGCCAATGGTCAGGCCCTTGCGGCGGATCGGTTCCCGGCGGCGGTTGGACAATGGTTTTGTGTGGCAAGTCTGCTTCGCCGTGCGGAAACGTGATCGGCAATTTGCCGCTCGGATTCACGTCACCAAAAAGAACGTTGGCGAGCGCCTTATCGCCGCTGCTCCCCGCAAACCACGCTTCGAGAATCGCGCTTACGTGATCAGCCCACGGCATTGAAACCGGATTACCCGTCTCGAGCACCACGATCGTGTGCGGGTTTGCCGCCGCGACTGCCGAGATCAACTGATCCTGATTGTCATCCAGAGACAGACTGGGCGAATCGGCGCCCTCGGTCTCCCAGCGAGACGCGAACACAATCGCGACGTCGGCGGTCTTCGCAAGCGCGGCAGCTGATTCCGGGTTCGTGCCGGTATCGAACTCAACCTTCGCGCTCTTGGCCTTCGCCTGAATTGCCTTCATTGGCGAAGTCGGGAACCACACCGGGTGTCCCCACACCGTGCCGCGCTTTCCGGCCGGCATGATCACGTTTCCACCCGGGGGATCGACTTGCGCGGAGCCACCACCGGAAAGCATTCCGATGTCAGCGTGCGAGCCGATCAGCACGATGGACTTGACCTTGGACGCATCGAGTGGCAGCTGTTGCCCTTCGTTCTTGAGCAGCACCATACTTTGCTCGGAAATCTGCTGAGCCACTTCAAAGCCCTTCATCACATCGACCACGCCCTTCTGCGGCGGATCGTCAATGACGCCCACTGCAAACATCGAGCGTACGATTCGGCGGACATGGTCATCCACCTCAGCCATCGGAACTTTTCCTGCTTGCACTGCTTTCTTCAACGCAGCGCCGTAAAAATATTCATTCGGCTGCTCGTGGTCCATTCCGGCCGAAGAAGCTTTGGCAATACTGTGCGCAGCTCCCCAATCGGACAGCACAAATCCCGGAAACTTCCATTCTTTCTTGAGAACATCGGTGAGCAGATATTTGTCATCGCACGCGTATTCGCCGTTGACGCGGTTGTAGGAGCACATCACACCCGCAGGATTTCCGTCACGTATGCCGATCTCAAAGGCAAGCATGTCGGTTTCGCGCATCGAGCGTTCGTCGATGTTGACGTTGACCGCGTTACGGCCACTCTCCTGATCGTTCAAGGCATAGTGTTTGATGTCTCCGATCATGTGCTGGTCCTGCGTGCCTTTAATGATTTGAGCAACCAGTTTTCCAGCAAGAATCGGATCTTCGCCGAGGTATTCAAAGTTTCGTCCATTGCGGGGCTCGCGCGTGATATCGACCCCACCGCCCAGTGACATGTTGAAGCCTTGCGCGCGCAACTCACGCCCGATCAGCGAGCCGTATTCGTAAGCAGCGTCAAGGTTCCAACTCGCAGCAGCCGCAAGGTTGCAGGGTAACGCCGTGGAGTAGCGGCCGTTCTGCCCGCTGGCGCGGATGCCATAAGCCGCGTCCGACATCTGAATCCCGGGAATGCCCAGCCGCGGAATTCCGACGACATAACCGGCCCCGCCGTTCGAGCCCGAAGAGAGCGGACTCATCGGGCCGAGTCCCGGATGTCCGGTGCCGTGCAGCAACGTAATCTTCTCGTCCATGGTCATTTCCTTGACGACCATAGCCGCCCGCTCGTCGGCGGAGAGACCTGGGTTCATCCACCGAAAAGAATCCTTTTTTGCTGAATCCGACTGCGCGAAATTCTGAACGCCAGTGAGCAATACCAGCGAGATGAGGGCAATTTGAATACGCCGTGGCACGAGCATAAGCTCTCCTCTACGAAGCGTTACATCTTACTGTCTTGTGGCATAAAGCACCACACCTGATCCCCGGCACGAACGTTTATACTCGTCCGTCAGCGCGGAGAACGTATGAAGCTTTCTGGTCGTCTCATTGTCATTGCCATCTTCCTTTCAGTTCCACTGCTGGGCGAAACTCCTCTGATTGCGAACGTCAGCGCGCGTAAGACCATCAGCCTCGATGGCGTGTGGAACTCAATCATTGATCCCTACGAGACCGGCCTCAGCAGCCACTTTTACGAGAATGCCAAGCCGAAGACGAAAAGCGATCTGATCGAGTACGACTTTGACCGTTCGCCCAAGCTGAAGGTTCCAGGAGATTGGAACTCCCAGCGCGAATCGCTGCTTTTCTACGAAGGGCCGATGTGGTATCAGCGCTACTTTTCTTATCAAAAACACGAGCACACGCGCACATTCTTGTATCTTGGCGCAGCGAATTACCTGGCGCGGGTTTGGCTGAACGGGAAGAAACTCGGGGAACATGTGGGTGGATTTACGCCATTCAATTTCGAAGTCACGGACCAACTCGCTGATGGAGAAAACAGCGTCGTCGTTGAGGTGGACAACACCCGGCGTGCTGACGGTGTTCCCAGCAACCACACCGACTGGTGGAACTATGGGGGGCTAACGAGAAGCGTGGAACTCGTTGAGGTGCAGGAAGCCTTTGTCCAGGATTTCTCGATACAAGTTGCAAAGGGCAAACCCGACGAAATTGAAGCCTGGGTGCATTTAAATGGCGCTCCCACCATGCCTTCCACAATCGAAATACCAGAACTGCATGTGAAGAGCGTCGGCGAGCAGGACAAACCGGGATGGCAGTTTTTTCGCATCAAAACCAAGCCCGAGCTCTGGTCACCTGACAATCCCAAGCTCTATCGCGTGATTATTTCTACCGGCAGCGACCGCATTACCGAGGAGATCGGTTTCCGCACCATCGAAGCCCGCGGCACTCAGATCCTCCTGAACGGCAAACCCATCTTCCTGCGCGGCATTTGCCTTCACGAAGATGCTCCCTTCCGCGGTGGACGTGCCTTCTCAGAGGAGGACGATCGCACCCTGCTCGCCTGGGCAAAAGACCTTGGCGCGAACTTCGTTCGCCTCGCACACTATCCTCACAACGAAGCCATGGTCCGCCTCGCCGACCAGATGGGCCTTCTGGTGTGGGACGAAGTTCCGGTTTACTGGGAGATGAATTTCGAAAACCCGGCCACTTTGGAGAACGCGAAGGCACAACTGCGCGACGTGATCGCTCGTGACCACAATCGCGCAGCCGTCGCCTTGTGGTCGCTTTCCAATGAAACTCCCATTTCGCCCGCGCGCAATGCATTTCTAAAATCCATGGCTGACTACGCGCGCGAACTAGATAAATCTCGCCTGATTACCTCAGCCTCCGACAAAGCCGAGCATCCCGATGACCAGCATGCCGCACTTAATGATCCACTGGGCGAGTACCTCGACGTGATCGGCTTGAACGAATATATCGGCTGGTATGGCAAGTATCGCCCTGAAGACGCCGACCAAATGCAATGGGCTTTCAAGTATTCAAAGCCGGTCATCATCAGCGAATTCGGGGGCGACGCACCCTTTGGCATGCACGGCGATAACGACGCACGATTCACCGAGGAGTACCAGGCCAATCTGTATCGGCATCAGATTGGGATGCTGCAGAAGATCCCGGCTCTGGCCGGCATGACACCCTGGATACTGATGGATTTTCGCTCGCCGCGACGAACGCTGGTCGGAATTCAGGATTATTACAATCGCAAAGGTTTGATCTCAGATCGCGGGCAGCGCAAGCAGGCTTTTTATGTGCTGCAAAAGTTCTATCTGGAGAAGGCGCAAGAGAAACATTAAATACATTTTCATCACAGGGACACAGAGACACAGGAAAAACGAATACAGAAAGAAAAATGTTTTCCCTGTGCCTCTGTGTCCTTGTGGTGAATAGAATTTCAAGGAAAGCAAAATGAGATATCGAAAGTTTGGCCGTACCGGACTCGAAGTCAGCGACATCGCCTACGGTCTCTGGGGCATGGGCGGATGGAGCGGATCCGACGACCGTCAGTCACTCGAAGCATTGCAGCTCGCCGTCGATCTCGGCTGCAACTTCTACGATTCCGCGTGGGCCTACGGTGAGGGCAAAAGCGATAGCCTCCTTGGTCAAACGATCGCTAAGAACAAGGGCAAGCGCCTTTACGCCGCTTCAAAAATCCCGCCGAAGAATGACCGCTGGCCTGCCTTGCCCGAATACAAGTACCGCGACGTCTTCCCCCCGGACCACGTCTTTAAATTCGCCGACACGATCCGCAAGAACCTCGGCACCGATACGATCGATGTGCTTCAATTCCACGTCTGGGACGACAGCTGGACAGAAGAACCTGACTTTCGCAAGACCGTCGAAAAACTCAAGCGAGACGGAATCATTCGCTTTTTCGGTTTAAGCCTGAACCGCTGGGAACCAGAAAATGGATTGAAGGCAATTCGCACCGGACTCGTCGATGCCGTCCAGGTGATTTACAGCATCTTCGATCAATCCCCCGAAGATGAGCTGTTCCCTGCGTGCCAGGAACTGAATGTCGGCGTCATCGTCAGAGTCGCGCTCGATGAAGGCAGCTTGGGCGGGAAGATGACCCGCGAGACGAAGTTTCCCAAGAGCGACTGGCGGTCAGGATATTTCAACCCTCAGAACCTTGCCGACACGATGGATCACGTAGACAAGCTAAAGAAGATTCTTCCTCAGGGAATGACATTGGCTGAGATGGCGCTGCGGTTCGTGAATTCGCATCCGGCGGTGAGCACCACGATCATCGGCATGCGCAAGCTCGAACACGTACGTGAAAACATCGCCTTAAGCGACAAGGGTGCGCTCAGCCCTGAGTTGTTGCGGGAACTGAAGAACCACCGGTGGGACAGAAAGCCGGCACCGTGGTCGGATTAGCTGACGTGCCGACGAACCTTAACTTGCGCCGCGCCCGGCTCTAAGCTTCCTTCGGTCGTAATACGGGATGCTTTGCAGACTTCCTTGGCGACTTTCAGAGCGGTATCGCGCAAGGCGGCGCCATCGGCAATGATCGAGCTGGCAGCCAGGGTGAACTGAACTGCGTCTTCCTGACGATCAAAATAGAGCACAACCTGACTCGCTGCCATGGCCGCTAAACCTCCGAGAAATTCGTTACCGACATAATAGGGTGGAAGCGCGCCGGCAACGTGTACTGTTTAGGTGCCTCAGCCAACCTAAAGTAACTCAACGGGACATGTTCCACCTTAGCAGCTCTACAGCAACCAGGGTACAGCCTTCAGTCCGTTTCAGGCGTAGAAAGGTTTACCGCACTCTGACGCCCAAAAAAGAACGTAATCCTGCTGGCCTGATTCGCAAGATCTACATCTAAGGACCGGCAAGGAGCGGAACATGAAGCGCTGGTCACCGGTTGTCTTTCTACTGTTGGCAACATTTGCGGTCGCACAAGAGAGCCCAACCAAGTCACCGTTCTCGTCCGACCTGGTTCTGTGGTCGCACATGCAGCAACCGCAACAGCCGGAGCAGGAACGTCCCCACCAGGCGCCAACTCCGGAGCCGAGCCCGGATACGCAACCCGCTCAGAACCCCACGCCCTCGCAGCCGCGTCAGCCCGGCCCCTCAACGAATAATTCGGAAAATCCGAAGCAATCATCCACGGCACAGGCCTTTGTCGGAACCATCAACAAGCAAGGCGATAACTTCCTGCTGAAAGTGTCTGAGACCATCTCGTACAAGCTCGACAATCAACAGGAAGTGCAACAGTATGAAGGGAAGCGCGTACGAGTCACTGGCACGCTGGATTCATCTGCCAATCTGGTTCATGTCGATAAGGTTGAACCGCTCACGTAGCGGCTGCAGGTTGCCATTTAAACTACACACTGGCACTGACCACTAATCACTGGCAACTGCCTTCCCAGTGCTACATTAATCTTTCATGTCAGCGCCCGATTCCCGCTTCGTTCGCGCCTGCAAAACCTTGCCTGTGGACCGGACACCGGTTTGGTTCATGCGTCAGGCGGGCCGCTACATGGCGGAATATCGCGCGGTTCGTAAAGCCCATTCTCTGATCGAAATCTGTAAAACTCCCCAGCTCGCGGCTGAAGTCACCATAACCGCTGCAGAATTTCTGCAGGTTGATGCTGCGATCATTTTTGCCGATCTCCTGCTACCCCTCGAGGTCATGGGGCTGCCGTTTCATTTCTCTCCCGGCGAAGGACCGGTGATCGAACGCCCCGTCCGCAGTGCCGAAGACGTAAAACACTTACGAACTGACTCGGCTGGCGATCTAGGCTACGTCGCCGAAAGCGTTCGCCTGGTTACAAAACATTTTGGCTCGAAACTGCCGGTCATCGGATTTTGCGGCGCCCCGTTCACGTTGGCCAGTTACATGATCGAAGGCGGCAGCTCGCGGCACTATATCAATACAAAAAAGCTGATGTACGCAGGCGACGGCGCATGGGACCACCTTCTCACCAAGGTGGTCGACGTGACCTCGCATTACGCCGTCGAGCAAGTGCGCGCCGGGGCCGACGCTATCCAGGTTTTCGACAGCTGGGTGGGCTGCCTTGCTTCCGAGGATTACCGTCATCATGTATTGCCTCGCACCACGGAATTGATTCGCCGGGTGAAGGCAGCTGGAGTGCCCGTGATCTACTTTGGAACGGACACGGCTACGCTGCTTCCCGCAATGAAAGAAACGGGCGCAGACGTAATTGGCCTCGATTGGCGAATGCCCCTGAACGAAGGATGGGCGCGTCTAGGAAACGCCGGCGCTGTGCAGGGCAATCTCGACCCGGTCGTGCTCTTCGCCGAATGGAATCTCGTCAAGCGGGGCGCGAAGGCCGTGCTGGACTATGCCGGTGGGCGGCCTGGACACATCTTCAATCTTGGCCACGGCATTTTGCCGGAAACTCCGGTTGAAAACGTAAAGGCGCTCGCCGCCTACGTTCAAGAGGAGTCGGATAAAATCCGCACAAAATGAGCTCCGTCACGAAACATGATGAAACCGCCGTTTTGCTGCTGGCCCACGGCAGCCCCGATTCGGTTGACGACGTACCCAATTTTCTGTTGCGCGTGACCGGTGGCAGGCCGCTTCCCCCCGAAGCTGTGGAAGAAGTAGCACGCCGCTATGAACTCATCGGCCGTTCTCCGCTGACTGAACTTACGTTGCGCCAGGGCGAATTGCTGGCAAAAAAGCTGAACATGCCGGTGTACGTCGGCATGAGAAACTGGCGGCCTTACATCTCCGAAGCTTTGAAGCGAATGATCGCAGATCGCATAGCTCATGCTGTGGTGATCTGCCTGGCTCCCCAGAATTCACGTACCAGCGTGGGGCTGTATCGCAATTCGCTCGGGAAAACCTCAGACCCGGCTCTGACGTTCGACTTCGTCGAGTCCTGGCACGATCAGCCGGAGCTAATCCACGCATTTGCTGAAAAGCTGTCCGCGGGAAGATCCAAAGCGGGCGCCGAATCCGGCTTTCCGGCGCCAGTCATCTTTACTGCTCATAGCGTTCCCAGCCGCACTGTTCTTGACGGTGATCCTTACGAGATACAGGCGCGCGAAACCGCGGCTCTGGTCGCCGCAGCGGCTTCGCTCGAGAGCTCAGAGTGGCGGTTCGCCTTTCAAAGCCAGGGGATGTCGGGCGGCGCGTGGCTTGGACCCACAGTCGAAACCACAATCCTCGATTTGAAGCGAAGTGGACATCGTGGCGTATTCATGCAGCCGATCGGTTTCCTCTGCGATCACGTCGAAGTGCTATACGACATCGACGTCGTCTTCAGGCAATTCGCTGCGAACGAGGGAATGCGGCTCTGGCGCGCGGATTCTCTGAACGACTCGCCTTTGCTGACCTCGGCGCTTGCAGCGATCGTGAATTCGCGCCTGCGCTCAACCCGTGAAACTCATTAATCCAAATGAAAAGGATCGCAATCATCGGCGGCGGCATCTCCGGCCTCTCTGCCGCATTTAGGCTCGAAAAACGGAAAAAACAAAGCGAGCCGTTGGAGTACGTGCTTTTCGAGTCGGCTCCTCGCTTCGGCGGCGTCATCCAGACAGAAGAGGTAGTAGGTTGCGTGGTCGAAGCCGGGCCGGACTCGTTCCTGACTGAAAAAGCCTGGGCCGCAGACCTCTGCCGTGAGCTCGGCCTTGGCGATCAATTGGTCGGGTCGAATGACTCCGAACGCAAGACCTACATTCTGGTGAAAGACCGGCTGCTCCCGCTTCCTGACGGACTGATGTTCATGGTCCCCACCAAACTGCTCTCGACGTTTTCTTCTCCGCTGTTTTCGTGGACAACAAAGCTTCGAATGGTTCGCGAATGGTTTTATCGTCCCGCGGAATCTAGCTCGGATCTGTCGGTCGCCGAATTTGTCGAACACCACTATGGCCGCGAGATGGTGGACCGCGTTGCCGATCCCTTGCTTGCCGGCGTCTATGGCGGCAGCGCCGACACCTTGAGCGTGCAGTCGGTCCTGCCCCGCTTTCTGGACATGCAGGCACGATATGGGAGTCTGGGCAAGGCAATGGTTTCTGCCCGGCGCAATCAGCCGGATTCGCCCCGGCCGCTCTTCACCTCATTGCGCGGCGGAATGCAACAGATGATCGATGCCCTGCTCGCGCGCATACCGGATTCGGCCAGACGCGCAAATTCGGCAGTTGCGAAAATCAGTTCGGAATCAGGCAAGTGGCTGGTTGTAAGCGGCGGGCGTACCGAGGAGTTCGACGCGGCGATCGTGGCGACGCCGGCCTATGTCGCGAGCGCGCTTCTGTCGGGCGCCAGTAGCGAGTTGGCGTCCCTCCTCTCCGGAATTCGTCACAGCTCCTCGGCAACCGCGGTGCTTGGATACGGCAGCGACGTGCGCTCTGCGTTGCCACCGGGCTTCGGATTTCTGGTTCCCCGCACCGAATCCCGCCGCATCATCGCAGCCACCTTCGTTCACAACAAATTTCCATTCAGAGCGCCGGAAGACCGCGCTGTCGTCCGATGCTTCCTCGGAGGAACCCGCGACGAAGAAGCCGTGCAACTCTCAGATGACACCCTGCTTGCCATCGTGAAAAGCAACCTGTCCGGCGTACTAGGGATCAAGTCCGAGCCGCAATTTGCTCGGATCTACAGGTGGAATCACGCTATGGCGCAATATGAGGTCGGGCACCGCGATCGGGTCGAGAGCATACGAACCCTGCTTTCCCGAATGCCCGGTCTGGCTCTTGCCGGAAACTATCTCGGCGGCATCGGAGTTCCGGATTGTGTGCGCACGGGAGCAGAGGGCGCGGCGAAAGTCCTGGCGGACATGAAAATCGTACCTACGGATTGAACAGGCGAACCATGGTGACCGACGCAATACACCTCTTTACTGATCTTTAGGAACATTCCTTGAATATCAGTGTTAGTTTCTTGGCAAGGGAGATGCCTATGCGCTCTTTGCTCCTCGCAATTTCAATCTTCATTGCGTCGGTTGTGGTTGCACAGAACCAACCCACTGAAATGGACATGTCGCACGTATCCACACAAGACCAGTCGCACAGCATGCATGACATCCCGGGCATGGAGGGCGACGGCGCCGCGATGGCCATGCATTCCATGGAATCGAAACACATGGACATGGGCCCGCATATGAAAATGACCGAACTGCGGACGGTCCAGCGCGGCGATCAGGAAAAAGCTGGCGAGATTGTCAAAGCCGCACGCGAAGCCGCTGAAGAATACAAAGACTACAGGGCCGCTCTCAACGATGGCTTCAAGATCTTCTTGCCGAACGTCCCGCAGAAGCAGTATCACTTCACAAATTACCGCTATGCCTTTCAGGCCCGGAACCATTTCGATCCGTCGCATCCGACTTCGTTGTTGTACGAGAAAACCGGCGACGGCTACAAACTGATCGGCGTCATGTACACCGCCAGGAAAGACGCTACCGAAGACGAACTGAATGAACGCATCCCGCTGAGCATCGCCCAATGGCACGCGCATGTAAACCTGTGCCTGCCGTCCGGCTATAAGAGAAAAGAAGATGTACTCCCGAACAGCTCCCAATTCGGGCTACGGGGTTCGATCGCAACCAAGGAAGCCTGCGATGCCGCGGGCGGGAAATTCTATCCGCAAGTCTTCGGCTGGATGGTTCACGTCTATCCGTTCGAGCAGAAGCAGGCGGATATCTGGTCAGTCGAGCGTCAGCACAACCACATGGATTAGCAGAGACGTTGCTTGCAACGTCTCCTGCCGGCATCGGGCCCTGTGCCGCCACAAGCAAGACGTGGCAAGCTACGTCTCTACACTCGTCGAATCGGTTCCTCTCGATACAGTCGGACAATGTTCATTGTCGTGAAAGCGACCATCATCGCGGTCATGCCGGCAATTCCTATAACACCGCCGACGTCGAACAAACGAAAGTGCCGGTGCAGTACCCAGGGCCACCGCAACAGGGCAAGGTTCCCGACCATTAGCAACAGCCGCAGTTCTGTCGGTCCAAAACTCCAGAACGACATGCGGAATTCGCCCAGCGTGTAGGTCGCAAGATAAGACTGGACGGAAAGCAACAGAAATAGCACGAGCAAGCCAACCGCAATCATCGGGCCCATGTAACCGGAAAGCGCTAATCCGCCCATGAGCGCGACAGCGCCAATGCTGTCGAGTATGTGGTCCACATAAAATCCGTACCGTGGCCGCTGTTGATTGCGCACACGCGCGAGTGTTCCATCCAGGCTGTCGCCGAACCAGTTCAACACTAGCAATCCGATGCCGACAATCAGCCATATCTGGTTCGATCTTGCCATCGCATAGCTGAGCCCGGTCAGCAATTGGGCAACGAAGCCGAGCGCGGTCAGGTGGTCGGAATTGATGAAGGCGGGAATGCGTTGGGCTATCCAGACTAGAACCTGTTTTTCCACACCCGCCGTCAGACTCTGCTGAAGCCGTCGAGCGGGACGGAAGCGGCTGGAAGTGACTGCAACCTGAGTGGCCATTTGTCTTTCCGAGTTCATCTTGGGCGAAAGCTGGGGCCGTGCGCAATGCTTGGCGGGTAAAACATATCTCAATTCGTAAGTTGCTGAATTTGGATTAGTTAGCCGATGCCATCGTCTACTGAAGCTCGACGCTGCGCGCAACCTTTGGAGAGGAAACGAGCAGTTCTGCGTGAACCGCGCTGGATTCCGCGGCTCAGGGCATCTCGTGTCAACCTCGTTTCGGAACGTAGATCAGTTCGTACTCGACAGTCCAGTCTTTGCCATCCGGCGAGACCTCGCCCCGCTGCCTCACTCGCCCGCCGTCCAGCCGGGTAAATGTCATGCGACGCATCGTGCGGTTTCCGGCACGATCGCTCGCTGGCCCCTCGAACCGCATTTCGCCGTTTACCAGTCTGCCAGAGTATTCGTGAACATCGCCGCCGCTATCAACCCAGAACTGCTGCCACAGTTTCTTGCTGGCGTTGTAGATGTTCAGGCTCTTGCCGTCTCCGCCGCCACTCCAGTTCTCGAGCAGCGCGCATCCATTCAGAATGCGCTCGACTTTGGAAGCACCCGCTTGCTGGCCGCTGGTCGTCTCCACCGTCCATTCTCCAATCCAAAAATCGAATTGCCGGTTTTCATCCGTGTGCTCGCATGGAGTCGCGTTGGCGGTAGTTGCAGCCAGCACATCGCTCCAGCGGCGGTCTGACTGCAGCGGTTTTAAATCGCTATCGGAAGCAAGGCTGTTCACGTTGGGAAAGCCGGCTTTATTAAGCTGATTCAGAACCTCGAAGCTGCGGTCGATTTCGCCGGCTCTGGCCAGAGACTTTACTTCTCTGAACTGTGACCGCGTGGCCTGAAAACCCGCGCTTGAGGCATGGTCAAATGCGTCAGCGGATGCGGAAAACTTCTCCTCACCGTAAAGCGCTTCTCCCAGATGAAACCAGGCCTCGCCGTTCTTGACGTCGGCGCGGGTCTCATCTCGGAAGATTTGCTCTGCTGTGGACCAGTTCTTGTTTGCGAGAGCTTGTTCCCCGGCGTTCGGTTGTTGACCTGCAGAAAAATTGGTTAATCCCAGTATTCCCAAGATGAGGAAGGAGACAGTTGAATGCTTCATGGCGGCAAAGTATAGACCACGCTGCCGTCGAGAGAGAAGCTAGTGGTACAAACAGCGGGAGATCAGGGACGAACCGTGGATTCATCGATTGCGGCAGCCAACTGATCGACCGCCCAGGAAACCTGCTCACTCGAGATGACAGCAGGAGGTGCAATCAAAATATGATCTCCGCTGTCCCCATTCGCACACCCCTGCACGGGGTAAACCAGCAACCCGCGCGATATTGCCGCCTGAGCCACACGTCCGCAGAAATTCAGTTCGCTCGCGAACGGCTGTTTGCTGGCGCGATCCGCGACAAACTCCACCGCCCACAGCAATCCAATACCCCGCACATCGCCGACGCAATGATGCTCGAACAATCTGCCCAGACCTTCACCCAGTGCCTTTCCTGCTCCTTCTTTTCCTGAATGTGCGGCCTCAACCAGCTTCCGCTGCGAAATGTAATTCAACACCGCCCGCCCGGCAGCCAGAGAAATCGGATGCGAGCTGTATGTGAACCCATGAATAAAAGATCCCGAGCCATAGGCGATTACATCAACCACCCTCTTGGAAACGATCAGCGCTCCCAGCGGAGCGTAGCCACTGGACAGGCCTTTCGCGGTAACGAGGATGTCAGGCGCGACTCCCCAGTGATCGACGGCAAAGTTGCATCCGGTCCGCCCCACACCGCTCATCACTTCATCAGCGATCAGCAAAACGTCGCGTTGACGGCAAACTTCGGCAACTCTCTCCAGATACCCTTTCGGCGGAACCACCGCGCCGAGCGTTGCGCCACTGACCGGCTCCAGTATCACGGCCGCGACCCGGTCTTCTGAATCTGCGATGGCCTGCTCGATCTCAGCCGCATATTGCTGGCCGCAGTTGAAACATCCATCCGTGCAGTCGAAAGCACAACGGTAACAATACGGAGCGCTCACCGCGACGAACTCTCGCAGCATAGGACGATAGATTTCCCGCCGAAGCTTATTTCTCGAAACCGCGACCGCCCCGAGCGTCGCACCGTGATAACTCTGTTCGCGGCTGATGATCTGCGAACGCTGCCGCTCACCCATCTCCACCTGATATTGGCGAGCTAGCTTGAGAGCGGTTTCGATCGCCTCCGATCCGCCGCTGCAAAAATAGACTGCGCCTCCGCGAAAGTTCTCTCCGGCGAATTCCAGCAGTTCGCTTGCGTATTGCTCCGCAATCGGGGTGGTGAATTGGCTGCCGTGAATGAACTCCAGCGAGCGCGCCTGCTCGGTCATTGCCGACACTATTTCCGCTACGCCGTGGCCGATGAAGTTAACCGCGGCCGAACCGGAGAAATCGAGATAGCGTTTGCCGCTCGCGTCCCACAAATATGCGCCCTCGCCCCGCACTGCGCACGGCAGCGCTTTGCGAAATGAACGACGCAGCAGGGCGGAATCCACCCTGTCCTGAATGGCTGCTTGACCCGGCACGTTGGGGATTATATCCGGCCTATTGATTCGGGATTTCAGAAAAAAGTTGCAAAGAGCCGGTTTGGCCGCTGCTTGCGAACCCAACGTAATACGTTCGCCGGGAAATCCGCCATGTAGAATCGCCCCAGATGCCGTCCTCCCCAACCTGCGCATGACTTCATCTCTACAAACAATACCGCTCTCACGCCGCTTCCTGCGCCTGCTGAACCCCTCGCGCGAGCACACGGCATTTTCGGCAACGGTCCTGCTGGTCACGACCATCATGCTATCCCGGATCGTTGGCTTTCTGCGTGAGATGTACATCGCCTGGGCTTTTGGCGCAACCAAAACCACCGACGCATACCTGGCTGGCTTCACCATTCCCGACTGGGTGAACTACCTGGTCGCCGGCGGCACCGCTTCGATCACATTCGTTTCGATTTACACCCGATTTCTGGCAGAGAAGCGCGAAGACGAAGCCCGTAAGACGTTTTCCGCCGTGATCACGATCATGACCGTCGTCCTGGCCGCAGCGATCGTCGTGGCCGAAATCTACGCGCCCGAACTGAATCGGCTCATGTTCAGCAAGTTCGATCCGGATCAGTTCGCCCTGTGTGTGCACCTGACACGCATCCTTCTTCCAGCGCAGCTCTTTTTTTACGTTGGCGGAGTCGTGTCCGCGGTCCTGCTCTCGCGCCGCATGTTTCTGCTTCCTGCAATCGGCCCCATCGTTTACAACGGCGGCATCATCGTCGGCGGAGTCCTCTTCTCCCGGCGAATTGGAATCTCCTCCCTGGCGTACGGCGCAGTCGCAGGCGCGTTCGTGGGAATTTTTCTCATTAATGCGATCGGCGCCGCGAAGACCGGAGTCGGCTACAAACTTTCCTTTGATTTCCGCAACCCCGCGTTTCTTGAATGGGTCAAGCTTTCGATTCCGTTGATGCTCGGGGTTTCTCTCGTCACCGCCGACGACTGGATCCTCCGCTACTTCGCCTCCGGCAGCACCGGCGACATCACCCGCCTGAATTACGCCAAGCGCTTGTTCCAGGTTCCGATTGCCGTGCTGGGCCAGGCGGCAAGCCAGGCGTCGTTGCCGTTTTTCGCGCGGCTGTTTGGGGAAAAGAAGCTGACTGAGTTCGCCGAGACCGTGAACGCTTCGATCTACCGCATCGTCGGCGCTTCCCTGCTGGCCTCGAGCCTGATGGCCGTGTCGGCGTTACCGCTGCTTGATCTCGTTTACCGCCGCGGCCACCTGCAGTTCGCCGACTCACAGGCCAACGCGGTTTACTTTTTCTGGTTTTCTTTGTCTTTGGTGTTCTGGTCCGCGCAAGGACTCTACGCTCGCGCGTTTTACGCGGCCGGCAACACACTCACACCCATGATTGCCAGCACCGTAATCACGCTGGCGTCGCTGCCGATTTACTCCTTGCTGTACCGGCAATTCTCGGCGATTGGCCTGGTGATCGCCTCGGATCTCGGCATTGCCGGCAATTGTCTGATCACCGCCTATCTCTTGAATCGCCGCGGCCTGGTGCCAGCAAGCGGATTGAATTGGAAAGAAGTAGGCAAGATCTTTGTAGTTTCCATCCTTGCCGGACTGCTGAGTTGGCGAATCACAATGCTGATCACCCTCAGCGGAAGCCGCATTGCCGACGTCAAAGCACTGGCGCTAACAGTCTTGACCTGGGCAGCAGCGGTCGCGGCCGGGTTATGGCTCACGAGATCTAAATTGCCCATGGACTTACGAACACGAAAATCCTCGACCTGAAGACAAAGTAACCCGTAGGTGCCCTATTTTGATTGGTTTTCACCGCTCCGATTCAGTGCGTCAGCACGAGAATGCTCGCTAGCCGCTCCGGCCGTGTTGCCCGCCTGGGAGTAGGCGTCCGCCAGAAACGAATGGCCCTCCGCGATGCGCGGTTCTGACTCAACCGCCTGCTTGAGATAAGAGACAGCGTCATCAGTTCTTCCCTGGAGCGTGTAAATGCGTTCCAATAGAAGGTTGGCGCGAAAGTGCTGCGGTTCCTGTTTCAATACGCCCAGCAACAAATCAATCGCTTCCGGCACTCTTTGAATTCGCGCGTACACTGAGGCCAGCGAATACTGCGCGTCGGGAAACTTGGGGCGCTTCTTCGCTACAAATTCAAAATAAGGCGCAGATTCCCTTCACTGAAACCCGATGGGATTCGTTGAAAACGTAATCGAACTTTACGTGAAAATTATTGTTATCAAGTGAGTCATTCGCCGCTATGTTAGCAAGCCCGGACTTGGACTTTGGAATCAAAATTTCAGGTAAGCGCAGCGTGTAACCGTCCCCACCATCCCTAGAACGCGCACCAGAAACACACGCAAACAGTGGCGTGCGACCGCTGCTTCGGGCTCGCGCTACAAACCCGCACGTTGTCTGAAGCATCAAAAAGCGTGTCCCTCGGCCAGCAGGTTTCAATCCTATTTCTTCTCGCTATTCCAATCGCGTGTATCGCCTGGACGCTCACGCACGAAGCCATCTTTCGCGAACCACGTGAGTTTTGCAAAACCCAGAGCGAGAATGCCAAGCCCTACCTGCAGCGCAAGTTCTTCTACATCTTTACCTGCGAGTATTGCCTCAGCCACTACGTAACCGCAGTAATTCTCGCCATCACGCGGTTCCAACTGATCTATGGGGGCTGGCGCGGCTACCTTATATCGCTGTTTTCACTGGTGTGGATCGCGAACTGTTACATGAGCATTTATGACCGGCTGCGGCTCACCATCAAGCATGAACACGTTGCCATTGACGCGGATAAGAAGCAGGCGCAATCAACTTCGGAGCAACAGACGAAGAAAGCGGCTTAATCTGCGAATTAGACGCGACGCCATGAGCCAGGTTTGGTGCTCACGCGGGAATGGTGACTGAAAAACAAAAGGCCGGACACGGGTGCCCGACCTTCACGTCCGATTTGAATTGAAGCTTACGCGCGCGCCGCCACGGCCTCGTTGCTCGAAACCGCTGCCGGCTTGTCTTCGCCGTTGGCCTTCGCGGGTTGTCCGGCTTTGCGGATGTCGATTCCGCCCTTGAAGAACGCGCCGTCTTCAATCGAGATGCGAGCTGCCACGACATCTCCGGTGAGCGAACCGTCGCTGCGGATATCCACGCGATCGCTCGCGGTCAGGTTGCCGCGAACTTTTCCGAGCACGACGATCTCACGAGCATTGATGTTCGCCGCGACTACGCCGTTACGTCCAACAGTCACGCGATTGCCCGCAAGGTTGATCGAGCCTTCGACGCGGCCGTCGATGTAAAGCGACTCGGACCCGGTGACTTCACCCTTAATGACAAGAGACTTCCCGATGGTAGCCTGGTCGGCGGTGCTGGCCGCAACTGGTCGCGGAGCACTGGCGGCCGTTTCCGTTACCGCAGGAGCGCTCGGCGCTGAAATTGGTGTACGCTCCGGCTCGGTCGGACGACCTGGTGCCGTGGGCTGATTTGTAGGCTTCCACATGTGAGAAGAACCATCCTTTTAAGGAAAATGTTGTTTGGGAACCGAATTACGCTTCGGTGGCCATAGAAATTCTACTCTCCATACATGCCTTTGTATTGTGGAAAATGGGAATACTTTGTGCATATCTGGTTACTTGACAGGGGTTTTCAGGCGAAACTCCGGGCAAAACCTTAGGAAAAGATCGATCCCACAGATATTCGGAGAGTTCTCGCAGCGCAGCACCTAAGGCCGTAGGTGAGAATCAACAAATGTCCAGTGGGGAGTCTGGTCGTTGCGTCAGACCGTGCGTCGCACGCTACGCACACAGGTGGCTTAGCGCACGACGCACAAGACGGCTTAGTTCTGCCGCAGCGCCGGCATAGGCAGCGGAATGCTATACGTCGTCGCGCCTCTTCCCACGCCTGCCTCGCATGTATTTGGTGGAGTCGTGCAGACCGAGTGCGTGCCCTGGCACTCAGCCGCCCAGAACATCAGTCCGAGCATGCCGCGAGTTGTGCCGGCACCGTTCGGTGCTACCGTCTGGACGTAGCTCCCGGTGCTGTTCTCCAGCGACGAAGTGAAGTTGTTGCACTCGGGAGCAGGATTTCTGCCGGTCACAATGTACAAGCTTCCCGTAAACCGGTTGGGCGCGAGCGGCGGCACGGGCGGCGCGTAGTTCGGTTTGCCGTCGATGTGCTGCTGCCAATTGCCCTCGGCTGAAGACGCGCTAGGCGGCTGCTTGTTCGGCACCATCGCATTGGCGTAATCAAGCACCGGCGATGCGTTGTTGAGCCAGTTGGCGGTTGCGTAACGAGAAAGGTCCGTAAGGAATTGATCGCCCGCGCCGAGGTCAATCGTCAAACGCGCCGCTGGGTTCGTTCCCGTCGCGTCGTAGGGAATCTGCGACCGATAGGCATTCACAAACGCCTGCAGCCCAGTTAGATTGGGACTCGAGCTGTTCTCATAATCAATCTCGATTCCAACTCCGAGACTCTGCGCAACCGCGGCCGCATTTAATCCCAGCTGAGTGGGGTTGCTCGAAAGCGCTTGGTCCCAAAAATTCGTGTACGTGATTCCGCCGATCGAGAGCATCACGCGAACATTGTGGCTGGTGAAATACTGCACCACCGCCGCATTCATGCCAATTGGCACGCCGTTCACGTCGCCAGCATCGTTGGTCTTGTTCAGGAGCTTCATCGGCTGCACAAAGCTAAGTATGACGAGATTGACCGAAGGTTTACCCGACCCGTCGCCGCGATCAATGATCCAATGATTTTTCGTATCGAAGTCAGTCATGTTGCGCACACTGGCCCACGTACAGAAATCGCTTCCGCAATGCCATGAGCCGTAAATCTGCATTTGGCCTTGCGCAACCATCGACGAAACCAGTATCCCCAGACCAAGCACGAACGAACGTCCTTGCATACTGCCTCCTTTTGCCCCTCGATGCTCTTGTGCGACTGAGCAGAACTGAAGCCTGTTTACAATGGCCCACCAGCTTTATACCCGCAAGTAAAACGTGTCAATACCCGGAAGCCTGCAGGCCCGAGCTGTCCCCGAAAGTGAACTGAACGGTACTCAAATAGAATTGTTTTGCGCATTCGTGATCCGCGCGGAAAATGCTCTCAGATTCTGCAATCCTGAAAAAACTCGAGCGTCAGCCGAAAAAGGCTGCCGGCTATAAGCAACTGGTCCGCGAACTTGGACTGCACGGAGACGAGCGAAAGCAACTCTCCGGACGCTTGCAGAAGATGGTCGCGCGCGGGGAACTGGTGCAGGTTGACTCCGACCGCTACGCCATTCCCCAGGCAGCAGCAGGGAAAAACACCGTCCTCGGCAAGCTCAGCCTGCACCGCGACGGCTTCGGATTTGTGACCCCCGACCCGTCCTCGGCCGCGGCAAACCTCAAGTCACGACTTGCGGGCGACATCTTCATTCCTCCACACGCCGTCGGCTCAGCCATGAGCGGCGACCGCGTTCTGGCCGAGATCACCGCGTTTCGCAGCGATGGCCGCGCCGAGGGACGAATTCTCCGCACCGTGATGCGCGCCCACCCGACGGTAGTTGGCATTTTTCATTACGGATCGCGCGGCAACTACGTCGTTCCCATTGATCAGAGGGTCGCTCAGCAGATTGTGATTCCGCGGGGCATGGAAGAGCCGTCGTCGGCCCTCGGTCGTCGGTCGTCGGCAAGAACGAAAGATATAGAGCACATTGGGCGTGATCGGCAGCTTGAGGAAGAAACCTCAGATTCGCGGGTTGGGCCAAAGCCCGAGGGCCGACGACCGACGACAAGTTCCCGGCATCGCGTCCTCGGCGACGAAGCGGCCCGCCGTTCCGACTGGAGCGACCTCGAAAACGTCGTTGTTGATGTGGAGATCACCGACTGGCCTACCGCAACGCAAAATCCGCGCGGGCGGGTGATCGAGATTCTTGGCTACGCGGATGATTTCGGCGTGGACGTCGAAATCATGATCCGCAAGTATCACCTGCCGCATCGCTTCCCAGCCGAAGTTCTTGAGGAAGCTGAAGCTGTCGAGCCGGTCATTTCGTCCGCTGAGCTCCGCAAGCGGCGCGACTTTCGCGACCTGCCCATCGTAACCATTGACGGCGAAACCGCCCGTGACTTCGACGACGCTGTGCTGGTGACCCGCCTTGAAAACGATAATTTCGAACTGCAGGTCCATATCGCCGATGTGTCGCATTACGTTACGCCGGATTCCGCGTTGGATCACGAGGCCCGGCTTCGCGGCACCAGCGTGTATTTCCCGGACCGCGCCGTTCCCATGCTTCCGCTCGAGCTCTCAACCGATATCTGCAGCCTTCGCCCGCACGTGGACCGCCTGGTCATGTCGTGCCTTATGGAGATCGACCATCATGGCGAAATCGTCAGCTACGAAATTTGCCCGGGTGTGATTCGTTCCGCCGAGCGCATGACCTACACAGCCGTAAACGCCATCCTCGAGGGCGACGAATCCGAGCGAAGAAGATATTCGAAGCTCGTTCCAAACTTCGAACTCATGCGCGAACTTCAGATGATTCTCAATCGAAAGCGCGAGAAGCGGGGTTCAATCGATTTCGACCTGCCCGAGCCGGTGATTGAGTTCGATGACTTCGGCCTGATGAAGAGCATCACCCGATCGGAGCGCCACATCGCGCACCGGATCATCGAAGAATTCATGCTCTCGGCGAACGAATGTGTCGCCGGATATCTCGAGCAGAAGGGAATTCCGTCGCTCTATCGCGTCCACGAAAAGCCCGACGCCAAGCGCGTGTACGACTTTGAGGTGATCGCTGCCACTTTCGGCTACTCACTCGGCGTCGGCGCGTTGCCCATCCAGCGCATGCAGTTCAAAACCGATCGCCGCGCAAATTACGGCACCGGCAAGCGCGCGCGAGAAATCGAAGTTCCTAAAGAAGTCCACATCACGCCGCGCATGTATCAGAAGCTCACGGAAAAGATCGCGGGCAAGCCCGAGGAACGGATCCTTTCCTACTTAATGCTTCGCTCTCTCAAGCAGGCACGCTATTCCGAAGACAGTCTCGGCCACTTTGCGCTAGCCGCCACCGCATACACGCATTTCACGTCGCCGATCCGGCGCTATCCGGATTTAATCGTGCACAGTATCTTGAAAGAAGTGCTCAGGCATTCCGCGGAAATGCGGGATGGAGAAATTCCCGTCGGCAGCCCTGCTGCGCTGTCGGACGCATCGGTCTCGGCGGGCACAACCGTCTCAGCGCCGGAGGCGCGGCCAAGTTTAGCCCAGCGCTTCAGCGCTGGGTCGGGTAGCGAGTGGAGCCAAGTCCCGGAGGGACGACCGAGTTCTAGACAGGCGAGCCGCCTGTCCCACACAAACGCCTCCCCGTGGTCCAAGCGCCGCGAGCGCGACCCCATCCCCCTTCAACGCGGCCCCATTCCGCTGGAAGAACTCCACGCCATCGCCGAGGAATCCAGCCAATCCGAACGCCGCGCCGACGACGCCGAACGCGAACTCATGGAATGGAAAAAGGCCAAATTCATGCAGGACCGCATCGGCGAAGACTTCGACGGCCTGATCATCAGTGTCACCAAATTCGGTTTCTTCGTCGAACTGGCAGATTTATTCGTCGAGGGTCTCGTCCCGCTCAACACGCTCATCGACGATCGCTACACCTTCCACGAAAACACACGTGAGATCATCGGCCAGCGCTCGCGTCGCACGTTCCGGCTGGGACAAAGAGTTCGTGTGCTTGTGGACCGCATCGACCCCGTCGAAAAGAAAATTCAGTTTGCATTATTGGAAGAGCGTCCGCCTCAAAAACGAAAAAGACGATGACTACGCACTTAGCTTTGATTACGAACCCAGCGTCACCGCCAAAGAAACCTGCGTCCGCATCCGCCGATTCCACGCCACGACTAGCGCGCTTCCAATCAGCATCAGGCCAAGGCACAGCCCGATCCACACGCCCACGGCTCCCCAGTGCAGCTTGAATCCCAACAAATATCCCAGGGGCAATCCAATGAACCAGTACGCCAGCAGATTCGCCAGCATGGCGGTATGCGTATCGCCCGAACCGCGCAACGCTCCGGTGGTCACCACCTGCAATCCGTCGAACATCTGAAACACGGCGGCCACAAGCAGCAGAGTTGCGCCAATCCGAATCACATCGGGATCGGATGTGAACCCGCGCGCGAGAAGTTTGCCGGCGGTCACGAAGAGCAAACCCGAGCAGGTCATGAATCCCACCCCGAGCAGAATCGCCGACCAACCCGCGCGCCGCGCCGCCGCTAGATCGCCGCGGCCCAGTTCCTGCCCAACCCGAACCGCCGCAGCCGAACTTACACCCAGCGGAACCATGAAAGCGACCGCAGCGCAGTTGAGCGCCACCTCATGGCCCGAAAGCGGCACCGGACCAAGCCGGCCACACAAGGCTGCAGCCACCGCGAACGCACCAATCTCGAGCAGAATCTGCGCCGCTGCCGGCAATCCAAGCCGCAGCAATTGCAGCATTCTTCCTAAATCAATCGGCGGCGAACCTTCCCAGTGCGCAATTTTCCGCTTCGATTCAACCCAGAAAAGCGTAATCAGCAAAACCAGCGCCATATAGATACGCGCGATGCAGGTTGACCACCCCGATCCTGTAGTGCCCATAGCCGGGAAACCCAAATGGCCATAAATCAGGATCCAGTCGCCAACAGCGTTCACCGCGTTTGCCGAGATCAACGCAAACATAATCGGCTTCACCACATTCACCGCCTGCAGATACCTGCGCAGCGCGAAATACACCAGCAGCGGAAGCGTTCCCCAGTTGAGCGCGCGCAGAAAAGGCGACATCGGCCCAACCAGTTCTGGGCTGATTCCAAACGCCCGCATCAGCGGCGGCCACGAAAGGACCACGAGCATCAGAAGCGGCGTTAGAGCAAGTGCGAGCAGCAATCCATTTACCAGCGTGCGTCTGGCATCGTCCAGGTCATCGCGGCCGAAAGCCTGCGCCACGAACGTGTCCATGCCGAGCAGCAGCCCGCCACCAAAAATCCCAATGGAGTGATAGAGAGTCTGCCCCAGGCCCGTGGAACCAATCGCGATCGCGCTATTGGGCAAACGGCCCACCATGATCATGTCCACCACGCCCATGCTCATCCATCCGAGTTCAGCAAAAACCAGCGGAAGCGCCAGGCGCAGAGTCGGCGCAAACTCCCGGCGCAACGCTTTAACGGACGTGGAAGATAACGCAGACATGCGGAGGACTGACTTACTCTAGTTTGCCAGAAAGTGGTCGGGTATCAGCGACCTCGGCCGGATAACGAGATGCGGAGCCGCCAACCGACTGAGGAGAGGTCGTCGGTGGTGTAGAATTTCCTAGTTAACCCCGTTCGAACGCCAGTTCGAACCCAGTCGGGACGTGGCTCAGCCTGGTAGAGCACTCGCTTGGGGTGCGAGGGGTCGGCAGTTCAAATCTGCCCGTCCCGACCAATTACAAACGTACCGCTCTTTACACTCCGATGCTATTCTTGCCCTGTGATCGTGGCGAGGAATGACGGGCCAGGACTTCTAGTAATGGGCTGTTTCTTTCTCTTGTTCGGCTCGACGATGTTCTTTTTCCCCGGCGGCGTTAGGTCATGTATGGATCGCTTTGCTGACGCATGGCGCGAGGGAAGCTGGCATCCCTACAAGATGCCGTTCTGGGCGTTACGTGCTGCCGGTGCGATGGTCATCGTCATAGCCGTGCTGTTCTTCTGGATCGCGCGCATGGCCTTCTCACGTTACTGATTGTGGAACCAGCAACTCATCACACCTGCCCCACCACCGCCACATCAAACTTCGCGTAATACTTCTTAACATCCGCAGCCCCGTACTTCGCGCGAAACTTCTCCACGATCGCCGCAACCTGCTTTGAATCTGTATTCGGAACTGCATCAAACTCGCCTTTCGCGTCGCGGGCGGCGATGCGCATCTTCGGGTTCTTGAGCACATTCTTGTACCACTGCGTGTCCGATCCCTGCACCGGCACGAGGTAAAGCTTGTCATCCTCGAACACAAACCAGACCGGGATCGAAACCTCTCGTCCCGTCTTCCGGCCGGTCACCGTGATGTGAATTTCACGATATCGGGAGAGGTGGTCTTTCAGTGAATCGCTCCGCGACGGCATACATCCTCCTGCATAAATAAAATTTGGCCTATCGCCCTACCAGCTTTTGGAGTTCCTCAGGATAACGGGCACCCTGCACCGGGATCTTCGACGCCGCAGTCTCAAGCTCGCGCAGATCATCGGCTGAGAGCTCGATGTCTGCAGCCCCGACGTTTTCTTCCAACCGATGCAGCTTGGTCGTGCCCGGGATCGGCACAATCCACGGCTTTTGCGCCAACAACCATGCCAACGCAACCTGGGCCGAGGTGGCTTTCTTCTGCTGAGCAAATCTGCCAATCAGGTTCAGCAAACCTTGATTTGCTTTCCGGTTCTCTGCCGAGAAACGAGGAATGACGTTGCGGATATCGCTTTTGTCGAACTGCGCATCGCTTTCGATTTTGCCGGTGAGGAACCCTCTGCCAAGAGGGCTGAATGGCACAAACCCGATGCCCAACTCCTCGAGCGTAGGAATGACCTCTGTTTCCGGCTCTCTCCACCACAGCGAATACTCATTCTGCAGCGCCGTGACCGGCTGGACAGCATGTGCCCGCCGGATGGTCTTCACTCCGGCTTCAGAAAGTCCAAAGTGCTTCACCTTGCCTTGCTGGATAAGGTCCTTCACAGCTCCAGCAACATCTTCAATGGGAACTTTGTCATCAACCCGATGTTGATAGAACAAATCGATGACATCGGTCTTCAGCCGCTTAAGCGAGGCCTCGGCAACTTCCGTAATGTGCTCGGGCCGGCTGTTCAATGCGCGCGGCTGTCCATTAGCCGCATCGAATCCGAACTTGGTCGCGATGACGACATCTTTACGGAACGGCTCCAGCGCTTCGCCGACGAGTTCTTCGTTCGTGAACGGCCCATAGACCTCAGCGGTATCGAAAAAAGTGACGCCTCGTTCGACCGCCGCCCGAATAAGGGAGATTCCCTGCTGCTTGTCCACCGCCGGACCGAGACCGAAGCTCAGCCCCATGCAACCGAGTCCGATGGCCGATACTTCCAGTCCACTTTTTCCAGGTTTGCGCTTTTCCATTCTGTTTTCCTCTTTGCTGCCCTTCAAATGACAAAGCCCGGCCTTAGGCCGGGCCAGTCAGTTGCCTGTAGCACCTTCGGTTTAGTGCCTGTCGGCATACTGCATGCCGGCCTGAACCTCGCCCATCGCCTGGTTCACGTATTGCAGTGCCCTTTCCCGATGGCCGCCCTTATCGGAGTGGGCGTTTTGCAGGCTCTGCTGTGCCTGCTGCAGATATTGCATGGCCGCGTGCATATTGGGCTGGTACTCCTGCCCGCCGCCTTGCGCTTCCCAGCGTCCGCTCCAGCCCCCTCGGCCCCAGTCTCCTCTGCCCCAGCCCCGGAACTGCGAGCCGTCAACCACGCTGCCTTCGCGATATTCGAACATGCGTTCGTCGCCCCGAGGCCCTCGGGCATAAATTCTGAGGACTTTGAATCTACCCGGATCAGGATCTACCCCGAACGTACTGTTTCCCATGCGGAAGGTGACGTCGTGGCGTGCAAGCTGCTTCAAGCGATCTGTGACGTCCACGTGCCGGTCGTTCGTGCCATATTGTGCGCTCAGGATCACGTACTGTCCCTCGTCCCGATCCGCAAACATTGCGGCCGGAATCAGTACCAGGGCTAACACAATCATGAAGTTGCGAATCTGGAACATGTGAGTCTCCTTTTTATCGCGTGCTCAGCGCGAAGTTAGATGCAGGTTTCCGGTGCCCCTCGAACGCTGGCACGCATTATAGTTCCGAACAGCAATCCAATGGCTTACACTACTCGGGCCGCTTATGTCTGTGGAAATTCAAAGTTTTTATCTGGGCTGCCTTGCGCACGCCTCCTACGTGGTTAGCTCCGAAGGGATCGCGGCTGTAATTGATCCGCAGCGTGACATCGAAATCTATCTCGATTTCGCCAAAGAAAAGAACCTGAAGATTGCGCACGTCATCGAAACCCATCTGCACGCCGATTTCGTTTCCGGCCATCATGAACTCGCCGAGCGTGCCGGAGCAAAGATCTACCTCGGTGCCGGCTCCGGCGCAACCTTCCCGCACGTTGCCGTCAAAGATGGAGACTCCGTACAATTCGGCAAGTGCCGTTTCGATTTTTTCCAGACGCCCGGCCATACGCTCGAAAGCATCTGCATTGCGATGACGGATATTGGCGAGCCTTCCCGCCCCAAGTCAATATTCACCGGCGACACGTTGTTCGTCGGAGATGTAGGCCGTCCCGATCTCTCGCGTGACCACACTCCTCAAGAACTGGCGGCCATGCTCTACCACAGCCTGCACGACAAGCTGCTGAAATTTCCCGATGAAACAGAGATCTTTCCGGCGCACGGCGCGGGTTCTCTGTGCGGACGGCAGATGGGATCGGAGCGGTCCTCCACGATCGGGAAGGAACGTCGAACCAACTACGCGTTGCAGGCCCGTAGCTCGGATGAATTTGTCCACCTTCTCACCGATAGCATGCCACCCCGTCCGGAATATTTCGTTCGCGATGTGGAGCTGAACCGCCAGGGTGCTGGCGCTCTCGACCGAATTCCACCTCCGGCCCCGGTCCGCGCGGCCGATGTGTTGCGCATGCAGCGCGAAGGCGCCATCGTGCTCGACACTCGTCCCCCGATGCAGTTCGCCGTTGCCCACGTGCCGGGGTCGATCCACATCGGTCTCTCAGGGCAGTACGCCTCCTGGGCAGCGCGGATTCTCGGCCTGGACAATCGCATCATCCTGGTCGGAGAGGATGCCGATCATCTTCGCGAATCGCAGCTGCGCCTGGCGCGCGTAGGGATCGAAAACGTGCATGCCTATTTGCAGGACGGCGTCGCAGGATGGATCGCAGAAGGTTACGAGCTCGACTACATCCCGCAGATCACTGTGGAAGAATTTTCCGAGCTGCTCGAGAAAGAAGGAGACCACATTGCGGTCCTGGACGTTCGTGAGCCTGGCGAAGTCGAAGCTGCAGCCATGGATAATTCCATTCGAATTCCTCTGGGCCAATTACAGAATCGTACCGCGGAACTCGACGCCAGCAAGCTGATCGTAGTCCATTGCAAGAGCGGCTACCGCAGCTCCGTCGCCACCAGCATTTTGCGGCGCGCAGGCTTCCGCGACATCGCCAACCTTACCGGCGGCTTCGATGCCTGGAAGACGATGACTACCGCAGCGTAAAAACCAATAATCCTGGAAGGTGCCGAATGAAATTTCAGCTTGCCTCGCTGTCTGTAATTTTTGCGTTGTTCACCTCACTTGCCTGGAGCCAGGCCGACGCCAACGCCCAGCGCATCCAGGCCGGCGTTCTGGGCATCGACGGCCATAATGACACTGTCCAGCACATCATCTACGACAGGGTCGATATCGGAAATCGCCTTCCTAACGGAATGATTGACATTCCGCGCCTGCACGAAGGCGGCGTTCATGCGCCGTTCTTCGCCCTCTGGGTTCCCACTTACTACAAGGGATCGGAAGCCGTGCGCCGCACCCTCGACCTCCGCGACGCGATGCAGGGGGTCTTCGATAAGCATCCCGACCAGATCGAATTGGCAACCAGCGCCAAAGACATCGAACGCATCGTCGGCGAGAAGAAGATCGCCGCAGTTCTCACTATCGAGGGCGGCCATCAGATCGGCGACGATCTGGCAGTGCTCCGCATGTATCGCCGCATGGGAATCCTCTCCATGACGCTGACGCACTTTCGCAACACCAACTGGGGAGACTCCTCAACCGACAAGCCGGCTCACAATGGGCTGACCGATTTTGGAAAAGATGTTGTCCGCGAGATGAACCGCATCGGCATGATCGTGGATATCTCGCACGTCTCCGACAAAACCTTCTACGACGCCCTGCAGGTGACGACCAAGCCGGTCATCGCCTCGCATTCCTCATGCCGGGTCCTCTCCAGCGCGGCGCGAAACATGGACGATGACATGCTGCGGGCCCTCGCGCGCAACGGCGGCGTGGTTGGCGTGAACTTCTCTTCCGCCTTCCTCAGCCAGCAGGATGCCGACGACTTGCGCAAGAAAATCACCCAGGAAAATGCCCTCGAGCCGACCATGACAGGCGCGGCATTAGATGAATACGCCAGCAAGCAGTATCACGAGGACTACGCCAAGGTCCACGTTGGCCACGCCACGCTTGACGATGCCGCGAAGTGCGTCGATCACATCGTGAAGGTCGCGGGCATAGATCACGTAGGCATCGGCAGCGACTTCGACGGGATCCCTGACGTTCCCGCCGGCCTCGAAGACGTTTCCAAAATGCCGGACCTCACTGCAGCCCTGCTGCGCATGGGTTATTCCGAGGAGGACATTCAGAAAATCATGGGCAAGAATTTTCTGCGCGTGATCCGGGAAGTTGTGGGCCAATAATCAGCATCAACTTTCTTCGAGCAACGAGAGAATTCTCGGTTTCAGTCGCAAGAGGAACTCACAAAGGGACCGCAATGACTTTCGTACTGCGATTGCATCGTCTCCATTCATCATTTTTTGCTTGACTTCGCATTTTATTGACTCTATACATTCAGACAGTCGCAACAAAAGACCGTTGCATCATCCGTGAAGAACGGAAAAGGGAGAATAGTTAAATGGCAACCAAGAAGAAAGCGAAGAAGGCGAAGAAGCACTAAGCCGGACTCGCAAAACAAACCCAAGGGGACGCCAACAGCGTCCCCTAAGTTTTTTGGTTTCGTTTTTCTTCGCGCTCTTTGCGCAACCTTAGCGACCTTTGCGGTTAAAAGCTCTTCTCCGCGACCTCGGCGGAAACTCTGCGATCTCTGCGGTTAAAAGCTTTCCTAGCTGGGTGCCGCAACCGGCTTCGCCAACTCCGGAATTCGCTTCTCGGTCCTGGGGCAAAGTACCCGGTAAGCGCACCACGCGCAATGAAATCCCGGCGTAGGTTCGAACTGCCCATCTGAGATCTTCTCGGCAATACCCTGTATTTTCAACTTAGCTTCTTCAATCTTGGCATCGCTGATCTGAGTACCGATCTGCGTATTTCCATCAAGATTATGGAAGACCAACCGCTCCACTTGATATCCCCAGGTCTCCCGGGCCGCGAGCGCATAGATCTTAAGTTGCAGGCTGTCGTCGGCGTCTTCCTGCGATCGCGGCCGCCCGGTTTTGTAATCGGTAATCACCACGGCATCACCCGATCGATCCACCCGGTCAATTCTTCCTACAAGATTGGTCCCGCCGACTTTCACCTTAAACCGCTCCTCGGTATGCAAGACTTCAGATTCGGCAAACTCAGCGGCGGCAACAAACTGCCTCAACTCCTCGATCCCCTTCTTCTCGTACAGCTCCCGTTGATAGTGGTCGGTGAAGCCGGCGGTTTCGAGGTCAGCGCGGAAGCGCTCAATCACTTCCTCCACCGAGAGCCTGCGGTTCCAGCGCACCGAATCGTAGTAAGTAAGAAGCACCCGATGGATGCAGCCTCCATACTGCAAGGCCCCCGAAGGCTCAGACGGAATTCTCCACTCGCGCTCCAGCTTGAACTGCAACGGACAGGTCTCGTAATGCTGAATCGCGCTCGCGCTTAAGGTGGAGGCGAGATCTGAGGCCGGAGCCAGCGCAATCCACTGCGAAAGGCGCGACATGGTTGTGGGTTCAGCCGCGGCAAAAATCTCCGTCTGAAACTCCCGGCAAATTCGCTCTTTCAAATAGGTATTGAGGCCGCAGTTTTTGATCAGTTCCCGCAAGTAGCCCGGCGGAGTCTTGTCCGTCTTGCCTCTTCCAAATTTCCCGTAGATGGTCAGTGTGTCCCGCGCGCGAGTCATTGCCACATAAAACAGCCGCCGCTCCTCTTGATCACAAAGCTTCTTTTCATCGGATTCGCCGGCGCGCCCGGAAGTCCGCAGCTCCACCGGAAACTCGATCAACGGCTCGCGAAACCCTGCAGGAAAACTGCCCGTTACCGTTCGCAGGATGAACACATGGTCGAACTCGAGTCCCTTTGCCGAATGCGCGGTCATGAGCTTGACGGCGTCGTCCTGCTCGTTTGCTGGCAGCGCAATCGTCCCTTTCGCTTCGCGGAAGTATTCGAGATATTCGAGAAACTCTCCTGGCTCTCCGGTCTGAGTGAGCGGGGCCCTCTCCCATTCATTCGCGAATCGCAGAAGCGCCTCGACCGCGGAACTCCTCGCGAGCTGGAACTCCCGAACCAAAGCCAACAACCCTGCATGAATTTTGTTTCCCGCCGTATGCTCGCGCGCCCGCCGCACCGCCTCAACAACTTGTGAGCCGCCTTTTATTCCTGACAGAACGACGGCAAGCGGAGCGCCTGAGTCACGAGGCAGCGACTTGATCGCAGCCCGCAACTCTGCTGGATCCACCGAAAACTGCGACAATGCGGCCACGCGAAAAGTTGCGGCGCTATCGGCATCCGACAGCACCGACCCAAGGCACGCCAAAAGATCGCGGACCTCGGGGGCATCCAGCACGTCCAGTCCTTCAATCGAAAACGGAATCCCGTTTTTCGCCAGCTCAACCGCGAGATCGTCTCGATGCGAGTGAATGCGGTAAAGCACCGCGATGTCCTTCCAGGCGCAACGGGTCCGCCGTCGCCGCTCGAGGATCGCCGCAACCAGGTCGGTCGCCTCCATGAAATTTCCCGTGACGAGAACCGCCTCGACCGGGCCGCGCGGAACTGCTTCGACTTCGTCGCGTGCCGAAATAAGCGCGGTCCGTGCATAGTCGGAATCCAATGGCTCGGGGTTGAGCCGTATCACTTCGTGCGCACATTTCAGAATGGGAGTCGTGGACCGGCGGTTCTTGGTCAACGCAATCAACTTGGAATTCGGAAAGCGCTCCTGAAACATCTGAAACGCCTCGCTCGAAGCGCCGCGAAAGCGATAGATCCCCTGGTCGGGATCGCCCACCACAAAAATGTTTTGGTCGGCTCCCGCAATCTGTTCGAGAATCCTGATCTGAGCGAAGTTCGCATCCTGAAACTCATCCACCAGAATGAATTTCGTTCGCTCGCGCTCTTGTTCAAGCAGGGTCGAATCTTCCGTAAGCAGATTGTGCGCGCCAAGAATCTGGTGCCCAAACGTCCCCAGATTCTTCTCGCGCAGCATCCGTTCCACGGCAGCGAAGACAAAGGCGATTTCGCGGCAGCGGCCCAGCGCCTCTTCGTCGGAAATCTCCTCGCTCTTCTTCGATTTCGCCACTCGCGGAATCGGCAACTCGCCCCGCTCGATTCGGCGCACGTACTCCGCATACTGCTCCGGCCCGACCAGTTCGTCGTGGCAGCGCCGGATGAAGTCCGTCAGGTCTCTCAGAAACTCCGCGACGCTGGCTGCGCGCACGTAATAGTTCAGCCGCAACTCGCGAATATTTCGCCGCAGGAAGATCCAAAGCTGGGGATCGTCGAGCACACGAAAATCCCGCTTGGCCCGGATCAGGAGATCGTTGCAATAAGCGTGAAACGTGCTGACCCTGAGCCCTTTCGCGTCGACTCCGCGAAGTTCGCGCTCGACACGTTGCCGCATTTCGGCGGCGGCATTAAGCGTGTAAGTAAGCGCCAGAATCTCATTCGCGCGCGCGTGCCCTTCGTTGATCAGGTTCGCGATGCGGCGCGTGAGGACGGTGGTTTTGCCAGTGCCGGCGCCCGCCACCACCAGCATGGGGCCTTGCACATGCTCGATGGCCTCGGACTGCTGGGGATCAAGTTGAAAGGTTGGGGCCCTGCGCGATACAGCCATTGAACTGGAGCATACCAGAGCTCCATGCGGAAAAATCGGAACAATTCCGAACCCACTGTGGCGTTCCTCTGTGCTCCTCAGTGTTCTCTGTGGTTAGTTTTTACTCGCCGTTGAGGATTGAGCCACACACCGCCACCGCAGCAATCACCGCGGTCTCGGCGCGAAGAATAGTCGGCCCAAGAGACGCAGAAACCCAGCCAGCTTGCGCGAAAGCCGCGAGTTCATCCTCCCTCCACCCGCCCTCAGGACCAAAGGCCAGCGTCAGCGAAGACGTATCAGGCTGTAAAGCACTTCTTAGGTCCAAGATGGCTTCCACTTCCGAGAGGACAATCCGAACTCCGGCCTGGTCACGCAAAAGCTCAGAAAGCTTTACCGGATCAAGAACCTCCGGCGAATAGACTTGCCGCGACTGCTCCGCCGCCTGCTTGGCAATTTTCCGCCAGCGTTCAGCACGTTTCGCCGCCGCTTGCGCAAGATGCTTCTCCGTACGAGCAGCAATCACCGGCACAATGCGTGCAACGCCCAGCTCCGTGGACTTTTCAATCGCCCATTCCATGCGATCGAATTTGAAGATCGAAATCGCAACGGTGATTTCGGCACGCGCGGTCTCTCTCAACGCCTCGCCCAGTTCGAACTCCACACGATCAGCCGCGATGCCGACGATCTTTCCGCGGCGAACTTCACCATCAGTGGCGATATCGAATTCTTGCCCGGATTTGGCGCGCAGCACCTGCGCCAAATGTCGGGCATGGTCACCCGTGAGAAATGCCCGGTTTCCGAGGACCTCGTCAGCAATCCACCGTCGCCGTGTCATTGAGATGTGGCAGGTTTTCTTTGCGGCCTTTGCGGCTGTTCTTCGCGTCCTTTGCGGTTAAAGGCTTTACCCCTGCCCGAACATGTCCTTCATCTTGCCAAGCAGGGTGTGCCGCTGCGGCTTGTTCTCCACCTGCGTGATTCCCTGCAGCTCCTGCAGCAGTTCTCGCTGGCGTTTGGTCAGTTTCGTCGGAGTTTGCAGGCGCACCTCGATGAACAGGTCGCCTTTCCCATGCCCGTTCAGCACGGGGACACCTTTGTTCCGGAGCTTCAATATCGTCCCCGACTGCGTTCCTTCTGGGATCTTCAATGTGTGCTCGCCATCCAGCGTTGGCACCTGGATCTCAGCGCCGAGAGCAGCCTGGGTAACCGAGATGGGAACGATGCAGTAGAGGTCCGTCCCCTGCCGCTGAAAGAACGGATGCTCCTTCACGTGGAGTACGACGTAAAGGTCGCCGGACGGTCCACCGTGAATTCCCGCCTCGCCAACTCCCGAGAAGCGGATTCGAGTGCCGTCCTCAACTCCAGCCGGAACCTTCGCATCGATCGTCTTCGACTGCAGCACCCGGCCTTCGCCCTTGCACTTCGCGCACGGATCGCTGATCACGCTGCCCGTGCCCTGGCAATTCGGGCACGTCCTCGCAATGCTGAAAAATCCCTGCTCATACCGCACCTGTCCGCGTCCGCCGCAGGCTCGGCAACTGATCGGATCTTTCCCGCCCGCGCTGCCCGAGCCTCCGCAAACTTCGCAATTCTCCTGTTTGCGATAGGTGATCTGCTTCTCTACGCCGAAAACCGCCTCTTCAAATTCCAGCGTGATGTCTTCCCGCAGGTCAGCCCCACGCTGCGCGCGCGTGCGCCTGCCGCCCCGCCCGCCTCCGAAGAGATCGCCAAAACCGAAGAACTCGCCAAAGATGTCGCTGAAATCCTGGAAGACCGTGGGATCGAAGCCCTGTCCGGCCCCCGCCCCACCCACTCCAGCATGACCAAACCGGTCATAGATCCCGCGCTTCTCCGAGTCTGCAAGAATCGCATAAGCTTCGCTGCACTCCTTGAACTTCTCTTCTGCGTCAGGATTATTTGGATTGCGGTCGGGATGAAACTGCAGCGCCAGCTTGCGATAAGCGCTCTTGATCTCCTGATCGCTCGCGCCCCGCTGCACTCCCAAAGTCTCGTAATAGTCTCGTTTTACGTTACTAGGCAATTTTGCTTGAGATCTCCAAAGTATTCTTTGCGACCTTTGCGAATTCTTTGCGGCCTTTGCGGTTAAGAGCTTTTAACCGCCAAGAATGCAAAGAAATGCGCGAAGAGCGCAAAGGAAGACATTACCGTCTCGTACTTCTCGCCACCTTGACCATCGCCGGCCGCAGCAGCCGGTCTTTCAACTTGTAGCCAGTCTGCAACTGTTCGATCACCTGGTGGTCGTCGAAATCTTCCGTGTCCACCATTTCGATCGCTTCATGAAAGCGCGGATCAAACTGCTCGCCCTTCGCCGAAATCTGCCGCACTCCAATCTTCCCGAGCGCGTCCTGCAATTGTTTATGGATGAGTTCCACCCCCAAGTGGAACTCAGATTTTTCCGGCGACGTCTGCAGCGCTCGATCGAAGCTGTCCATCACCGGGATCAGCGCCTTGATCGCATCTGCCAGCGCGTAGTCGCGATACTCCTGTTGCTCTTTCGCGCCCCGCTTGCGCGCGTTTTCGAAATCCGCCTGCAGGCGCGCAAGGCGGTCCAGCAGCGAGTCTCGCTCCGCCCGAAGCTTCTCAACTTCCGAAGGCTCCTGCGCCGGAGGTAGCTCGTGTTCGGTATCCAGTTGCTGCTGTTCTTCGACTTCAGTTTTTCCGTTCTTGCTCATAAGCTTTACTCAGATTCGTTTAAAACCCTGTCAAACAGCCTCGCGATATACGAGACCGCCGTAATCGTGTGCTGGTAATCCATTCGCGGCGGGCCCAGGACGGCAAGCGATCCCATGACTTCCCCGCCCACGCGCGCCGGGGTCCCAATTAGAACCAGGTTCCGCATCGAAGGCTGCGCTTCGTCCAATCCAATGACAACTCGCACCGCTTCCTGCTTGGCATCAAGATATGCGCCCAGCAACTCGACCAACTTCTGCTTTTCGTCGAGCGCGTGCAGCAAGTCCTGCAGGCGCTGCCGGTCCTGCTCGCTAGCCACCAAATTGGCCGTTCCCTCAACGAAAATTACCTGCGCCGATTCATCTCCGGAGAGCACGCCCTGTTTGTATAACTGTTCCAGGGACTGCATCAGCCGGTCGTATTCGCTGCGCTCTCGTTCGAGGCGTCTCGCTATCTCCGCGCGAACGTCTTTTAATGTCCAGCCGCGAAAGTTCTCATTGATAAAGCGCGCAGCCGTGTCCAGATCAACCTGCGGCAAATCAAGCCGCAGCACTCGGTCGCGCACCACGCCCGATTTCGTGACCACCACCGCCAGGACCTTCTGATCGCCGAGCCTCGAGAAGTACACATGCTCAAGCGCGTTCTTGGGGCCGCTCGCCGCCACCGCCACTCCTACGTTCCGCGATATCAGCGACAGCACATGCGACGTGCGCTCCATGAACTCCTGCACGTCAGTCACCCCCTGCAGCGAGTCTTGAATCATGCCTTCATCGGTAGGCGAAAGCTGGGTCTTCCCGCTCAATTGCTCGACGTAATAGCGGTACGCGGAGGCGCTCGGAATCCGGCCCGCCGAAGTATGCGGCTGCTCAAGGTAGCCCGCGTCAACCAGATCGGCCATCACGTTGCGGATGGTTGCCGGGCTCAGTCCTTCGCGACTGGACCGCGAAAGCATCCGCGACCCGACGGGCTCCCCTGTAGTGATAAAGGTCTCAACAATCGCCGTCAGAATCTCGCGCTCTCGATCGCCTATTGGCGCCCCTGAAGACATGCTTCCTTTATATACTCCGTTCGCTACTCAGCCCGAAAGCGATTCATCGGTCCAATCTGGACTCGAGTGGCCTTCCATAATCCGCCAATCTCTTTGTAAACAGTGACTTATAAACGTGGCTGGTCGGACATCACGCACTGGCACACCACTATTTTATCGGCTCAGGAACCGAATGTCAGTATTTGATGCCAGCGACCTCGATTTCGTCTCGCAAGGTGTTTGCGGTCCAGCGAGATATCACCGCATGCAGAACCTGGCGGGTACACAGGTGTAGTCCCTCCCATGCGCGGTGGATATCTGATGATATCGATAACTGCCAAATTCAAAATCTCCGGTGGCCCGGATGCCGCGAACCTTTGTTCCCATACTGTTCCGTTCATAAAGCACGTTTCCGCGAAAACTACCGCGCCATACCGATTGCCTGTTCGCTCCACTGCAGTTTTACTGAAGGATGTAATTCGGGCAAGGAGGCTTTATGCGAATCGTATTTGCAGTCGTGTTTCTTGCCACGCTTCTGCCAGGCGCGCTTGCCCAGAACCAGTCGGCCACCGCGCCCGCAGGTCAGTCGCAGGGTCTTGGTCAAGCCGGGATCGAGCGAATCACAAAAGAAGTCCGGCACGAACTCCTGCTGCTGCCTTACTACGGCGTATTCGACAACCTGCAATATCGAGTCGCTGCCGACGGGACGGTGACACTGATCGGTCAAGTAGCTCGCCCGACGCTCAAGTCCGATGCAGAGAACGCCGTCAAACACATCGAGGGAGTTGAACGTGTCGACAATCAGATCGAGATACTGCCTACCTCCCCTATGGACGATCAGATCCGCATCGCCACTTATCGCGCCATCTACGGAAACACCAGCCTGAATACCTACGCCTTGCGAGCGGTTCCGCCAATCCACATTATTGTGAAAAACGGCCACGTCACCCTCGAAGGTGTTGTCGCCCGTCAGATGGATAAGCAGATCGCCGAACAGCAGGCCAAGAGTGTCCCGAACGTTTTCTCGGTAACCGACAACTTGCAAGTTGAAGAGAAGGGCTAAAACGATTTCGTTTCGATTCGAAAGGTGAAGATCATGTCAGAACAAGCGCAAAACTTCGTCGAGAAAACCACCCGCGTAAACGTGAGTGACGTGGCTGAGCGCGTCAACGATATCGGCAAGCAGGTCGAAGCGGGATTGAACTCAGCCGCGCGCCGCGTCAAGTCCGAAATCAGCGGAGTCAATTTCACGGAATCCACTGTGCCCGACATGTTTCGTGGCATGCCGAAATTCATCTCGCCCCGGCTTCACCGCTGGCTCGATGTCGCCGTCACCGGCTATTTCGCTATGCTTGGAGCCT